>JAEIGA010001492.1_pt1 | contig 36555 bp, 55 predicted proteins | sample 9270691 | NCBI WGS metagenome assembly JAEIGA01 (sample SAMN17057246, study PRJNA624740) | gut metagenome | biome: biome; isolation source: fecal sample | host: Bos grunniens | place: China: Xizang | collected 2019
GGCATCACTACGCTGTGTCAGTGCGGAGAGTTTATCACCAACAACCTTGGCATCTGCCGCCTTACCGCTTTCAGTGAGCGCATTGTCAACAGTCACCAAAGTAGGTAAATTCGCTAACGCATTATAATCAATCTGCTTGTCACCAGTGGTGGTACGGATTCTCTTAATATATTCACTCATAAACTACCTCTTAATTCTCAACACTTTCGGGAACTGCGCCAGTTCTGTGGATATAGGTTCTTGTGCCATCTGCATTCTGATAAGACACACCTAATCTACCTACTTCTAATCTACCGAAAAGAGGACTGTCTGTAGCGTTGCCGTTACGCACTTCCACGGAAAGGATACCCTCTCCACCAAGCACACCACAACCAACGTTAACACCATAGGTCTTTCCGTTAACCACTCTGTACTTGTGTAAAGCGTGATAAGAGTCCGTGTTCTGTAAAGTAATCGAACCAGTCATTTCACCACCAGCGGTGGACAGCTTATTATTTAACTGAGTCTGGATACCAGAAGTCACACCGTCCAAGTAGCCTAATTCGGTAGCTGTGACCGGGCTTACCGCAACCTTACCGTCTCCGTTGGAAATCAACGCTCTGTTGGCAGTAAGATTGTTTTCCATAATAGTGGAAGCTGCACCCGTTGCTTCTACTCCACCGCCGTCTATCACATCGGCGGGAAGCTTACCGTTCTCGTCCAGACCCGCAACACCACCGGGTATGCCGATTTCATCTTTGGAGACGTAATCCATTGGCGGGAGTTGGGCGGGAGGAACTTTACCGTTGTTATCCAAAGACGCTCTCTTCGATAACTCGTCATCAATCTTAGTCCAGTTTTCATTCAGTGCGGTAATGTCCGCTACGTCTGTTAAAGCGGGTACAACCAAAGAATAATTCTTAGTTTTTGTACTCATTCGCACACCTCCTTATGATCTAACTACAAAGAACATAACGTCAGTCCAAGTTCCAAGGTCGGACTTAACATCGTTCCAAGTAGCAAAGTTGTTTTTAATGTCAATCCACTCGGCGTAGCTGCGCATTACTTTAAGTCCGATGTGAGCAGGAACTTTCTTGGATAGCTCATGCTCTACGTTTTCAAACTTAAATTGTTTGTTGTTTGGAGGTGGAGTAATTTCCACATTCAGTACACTGTCTTCCACCCAAGACACAGCCGTGCCACCCGTAAATGCGTTAACGATTGCATTAATCAGAGCAGTGTTCAACTTACCCTGTCCACGGATACGAGCCACAACCACGTCCCGTCTATCTTGAACGGTGGAATTTTCTTGCACGACAATGCCTAAAATTCGCTCCCACTGTTCAATGCGTTCCTCACCCATAGTGAGCAAGTAAGCATCGTCCAGCACACCCCAAACATCATTATTGAGACATTCAATCTCGTACCCTTCGGTTCTAGTGATTGCTGTGAACTCCAAGATAGCCTTGATGACCTCTGGATAATAACCAATCATTCTATTACCAATTGCGGTAATTCCTTGGAGCGCATTAAGCAATGTGTTAACCAGCCCCGTGTCATTGGTATCAATGATGTGGTCTTGTGCCGACTCACCATAAACAAGCAGTGGTATATGCCTGTCGGTTAAGTTTAAGGCGGCGAAAGTGTTTTCCAACACACCGTCAAGGTCTTCACGGTATGTAATCTCCATCTGCGCACCATTATCGTTATACGCTGTTGTAGTCGGATAGTGAGTGCGCAAAGTGTTATAGGCTGCGACTTCCTCCGCAGAAAGCGGGGTTTCGACGGGAGCGGCGAGAACATAGAGGACTTCTGCACCAGCGTCAAGCGTACCCGTTGTACTTGCCCACGAGCCGCCCACGCTCTCGCCAGCATAGGACGTGATGCGCCCTATTCTCTGCACATACACTCCACGCTCAAGGTCTATCTCATCGCACACATCGCCCACGCTTGGCAAGCCGTTCGGGGTGGAGAGAGTGAAGATTTGAGCAGGCTGGTAAGGCTCATAGGATGTGGCAGAAGAACCTACCTCTAGCTGCGGATAAATTGTGAAATTGTCAAGTGCCACTCCAACGTTTATTGAAATATAAGCCGCTAGAACGCCAAGCTTGTTTGCAAAGAAGGTCGCTTCGCAATTGCCGGGACGAACAACTCCAAGCGTGCTTTGCCATTTCCCATTCAAATACCATTCGGTAGTAAACTGCACTCCGGTGGGCAAAACCACGCCCGTGCTCACCGTATATGTGCCTTTAAGAATTTCCCATCCAACGTTTGGGCGCAAAATCTGCAAAACAACTCTTTCAGTGACCGTTCCGTTAAGCGTTATGCTTCCGTCGTTATTAGCCAATGCGGACAGGCCAGCGCCAGTCATATCCCCATTGAATCTGGGGATCAAATTCTTCCCCGCCACAATCACGTCAACCGCTCCGTCGTCGCCAATGTTCACAAGCTCAACAGGTGCATCAGGCGTAGGCGTTCCGTCTTGCGTGGTTCGCCCGAACACTCGCAGACCTTGCAACGGTTCTTCCGCACAGTTATTTAACTTTGCTACACCACTAGCTGTTACCGTGGTTTCAGTCGGAACACGCACTACAGAGTCTTCTCCGTTGGTAATCCACTGTTTTGTTTCTGTGTCTAAACCATATACACCGTATGTAGACACGTCCAACGCATCATGGTTGCTTACACTCCATGCGCCGAAGTTATTTTTAGTTACAACAGCACCATTTGGTGTATTTACTTTTACATACTGCATACTAAACCACCGTCCAATTTGCGCTGCCAAGCACCGGGATTTCTTCTTCTCCCAACATTATGTCGGCTGTTCCACCGTTAAGCTTTAAGTCGGCAACGAACTCAATGCCCGGTACATCCAAGATGGCTGCGCCAAGACTCATGTAGGATACGACTCGCTTCTCAAAAGCAATCTTGGAGAAGAAGTTAACAAGCGCAGTCTCAATATCTGGCACAGAAGTGTAACCGTTCGCTAATTGGACGTTTGCCGTGACGCTAATCGGAACTTCGGTGGCAGTAGAAACTGTAACGAACGCTCCAATAGGTGCTTTGCCATCGCCCATGCCCGTAATACCCGGATCGAGATACTGTTGGAAGTCAGCCACTAACTCAGGTGTTGCCGCTCTATTGGACGCACTCAGAATGGAAACCTTGACAGTGTTTTTGCCGTTCCACAGCGGGAACACCTTGTAGTTACCGATACCATCGTACTCGGAACACCAACGTTCATACTGTCCAACGTTGCCGTCAGACGCAACGGAGTTAACGAAGTCAAAATAGGCTTCCTTGATTTCCTCATCGGTGTACTCGTTCTCACCCTCAACCAAGCAGTCGGTGAGTTCGGCGCGAGTCAAGTTGCTAGGTAAGTCTGTAATGGCACTCAGCGAACCTCTAACATCATTAGGAGCAGCACCAACCGTTTCACACTGCATACGATATTCATAGTATCCAGTGGAAGTGTTATGCTCTAATAAGCTAGTAATCGTATAGTTATACAGGTCACAGTTCCAACGAGAACCGATTGGAACTTCCACATCAAACTCACCCTTGAACTCGCCAGCGTTGGCATCGAATACGTTAATGTCCATACCCATTTGTTCACAAGCCATGTAGAGATACTGTCTAGTAGCGGTGGCTACGAAACTCTCAGATAAAACGTTGTCAATCTCCACATAAGCGATGGCAAGTTCCAGTGCCGCAGGAGCAAGTGCGTTAAAGATGATCGAACCTTCACGGGTATCTAAGTTGGGATACTTGGCAGTTACTCTGTCCAACATCCTTCTCAGAATTACCTCGTAGGACATATTTTCATACGCCAATTACTGCACCTCCTTTCAATAAATCAACACGCCGTCTTTATCCAGCGTAGGTAAATCGTTGGTTAACAGAATGTTGTCGGACATGAACGATGGAACATTGTAGGTCATTGTGCCATCGTTGTAAACTCTGACGAGCGTACCAACGAGTTCGGGGTCATCGCTATGACTGAAAATATCCTTGTCAACTTGAACCGCACCGTACTTAGTTACAACCTCAAAGGTAACGTGCAACCTCTTTCCGCTAGGTTCAAAGTCAAAGTTTCTAACATCCACAATTCTATCGTCTTGCATGAGGGCTTCTCTAATGCGCCGCTCTGCTTCGGACATAACGTAGGGCATCGGCGTTCCATACAACTCCAACAGTTCCACGCCGTAGTCCCACGAATAAATAATGTGGCGATAACGTTCAGTATTCAAAATCAAATAAATGGCTTGGATAACAGCATCCAAACCATCTGTGTAACCGCTAATGCGGTCATTTTCAAGTAGAATCTTATACGTCCTAGATGGAAATTCTACTTCTTCAATCGGTGAGGTTAAAACCTTTATGTTTGGAATCATTTAACCACCGCCTAAACTCGATCTAAAATAAGATAAGATTGCCCACCACGATTACGCAGAAGAGCAACCTTATCGCCAGCTTTTAATGCGCCATGAATGGTCATGGTCTTTTTACCCTTCACAGGGTGAGTGTGGCTTTCCGCATTCTCAGTTGCCCAATCAATGGTGACTTGCACCTTATGGTCAGTGAGATGTTCGGGAACAATCAGCATACTCTCTGGAAGGACGAATTGGTTTGTAACTTGTATCTTCAAAGGTTTGGTACTCATTACTGTGCCAACTCTCAGGTCAGCGGGTTTGGAGTTCTCTTCGGCATCCATAGAAGCACGTTTCATAATGTCAATCAATCCAGTTGCCATTAGTCTTCCCACGCTCCTTCCAAAGTTAAATCCATTGTGTAATGGTCTGTGGAGAACTTATGAGTTACCTTCTCCACTAACATAAAGTTGTTAGCTTGAACATCGCCAAGGTCAAGCTGAACAGGAATTAAGCATCCCGGTCTTACATCGGTAGAACCGAATGCGTTTTTGATAGATAACTGTCTAGTCTTACGAGCGTACAACTCCAACAGTTGGTTGGCTTTGTTCTGAGCAATAGTAGGAATCTTAACTTCCTCAAAGTATCTCAGTGTACCCCAACGCTGAATCTTCTCATCATCGGAAGCTGCATATGGAATAAACGCTCCATCCTCATCTCGGTAATACAAGATGATGCTGTTATAGGTTTGCTCATCTATACTAGAGGAATAGTCAAAGTTCTCTGCGGTGTCCTTATCAATCAACGTTCCAACGTGCATATTTGCGCAGTTGCGAAGCGTAATCTTACCCGCATCGTCATAGAGAACATACATTTGACCAGTATTGGTAAGTGTGTCTTCCAACACTTTTAACACAATATCATAGGCCGTGGTGTTTTCTTCTGCAATGGCAGGAATGACGTAGTTTGTGCCGTCCATCGAACCAGTGGATAGATTAAAGTCAGCACACAACGCTTGGATGATTTCAGTTGCGGTTTTGTTCTCAAAAACATAGGCGAACTTATTTTTGAAGTATCGCAACTGGTCATAGCACGTTACTTTGACTCGCTGCTCTCTGTCACGGCTCTTCGTGAACACATAGCCCATGAAGACCATCTTTCCACCATAGTAGAAGCACACGGCATCACCTTCGCCAAACTTTACGTTGTTGTCGGGAATCCTGATAGTGGTGAAGGTGAGTTTGCCGGGAACACCGTTGCGCTCCCATTCAATTTTGACATCATCCAGAACAGGAGGGGAAAATACTGTCCCCTCATGTTGGATCGTTAATAACATCTGTGCCATATCATCACCACAACTTCTTGACGTTCAGATTTTCCGCATCGTCTACACCGGGAATGGTAAGCACAGTGCCGGGGAAAATCCAATGCCCATTGCTAGAGGACTGCATTCCACGTCCTTTAGCGGTGGACTCAATAAGGTCTTTGTTTGCGTTGTAGATGTCCTTCCACTTGGAACTATCACCATATGCAGCTTTGGCAATGTTATAGAGACAGTCAGCAGTTTGAACCGTGTAGGAACTTGTGGTAGTTCCACGGTTTCCAGTGTCACGGGAAACAGTTGGTCGGGTGTTGTATTGCCCAACGGCAATGGTTTTTACACCATACGCCTTGTACTGTTTCAGCGTGAAACTAATGAGAACATCATCGCCCTCATCCGCATTCTCATGGAAGTCAAGTTCTTCCAACGCCATTGTAAGGTTGGTGTCCCATGTGCGCTTACCGTTGGGTGTAGTTCTCGTTACGATAAATCTAAAAGACTTCTTGTTTTCTTTTAATCTCTTAAAGAAATCGTAATAAGATTGGAAATCAGCGTGAGTCTTGGAATACGGGTATCTCCGCATGGGAAATCTCGCTTCAAACTCAACTTCGGTGAGAGCGGGGGATTTTAAGATATTAACCTCCCCCTCGTTAATCAACTCAACCGTTTCGTTACGAGAGCCAGCCTTGATTTTTAACTCTCCCGGTGTAATTGGGAGAGTAACTAAGGTAGAGCCATCATCAAAGTAGAAACTATATCCGTTAACGCTACTCATTTACTCTCCCTCCTTTACGCATACACGCCGTGAGCAACAGCGTCAAGTTCTTCATACAGAGCAGTGGTCAGCTTGGTTACAATGCCGTCCAAATCGCCTTGGTTGTTGATGGTTGCGCCAGAGTTGTTCATATCGACCTTGATAGTCGCAGTCGTGAACTCTTTCTTCCACTCCATGTTCGCAACATCCTTGAGGTACGCCAAATCTTCTTCGGCAAGTTCCATGCTGTCAGCGATTTTTCCTGCGCTTCCTGCGGTTTTACCAGTATTACCGTCAATGCTGTCAAGTAAGCTTGCGGGATCGAAGCCACCAGTACCAGTCGTAGCACCGTAATCTTTATCGGGTAATCCTCCAAACTCAAGACCCAAACTATCTAAAATGCTCTCAGTCTTGAACTTATCTTTGAGGTTGCTTCCCCACTCGTTAGCCGCCGACTTCCATTTAGCACCCGTTGCAGCACCATTGGCGTAGGCATCGCCAATGTTCTTTCTTTCCATCGTCCACGGTACGCTCTTGTCGAGCGTGACTGCGTTTTCATTTTTACCCCAAGACGAAACTTTATCACTTACCGCAGACAGCTTGCCCGTGAAGTTTGTTCCCGCAATGGAGTCAATGATTGTGCTTGCCACCTTGCCAAACTCAATCAGCCAGCTAATCCATTGACCAACGGCATTCGCAATCATTCCAGTTATGCCGTTAAAACCACCGTTGAACGCATTTTGCACAAATTCAATGATGGAAACAATCGGAACGCCAAACATAGACCAAAGGAATTGAATTATATAGTTCACATACGCAGCTATAAGATTATAAATGACTGCGCAAGCCGCATAGACAATTCCAACAAATTCCTCTGTAAACGTGGCAAACAACCAAATTAAACCAAATACTACCGCAGCAACAATCGCCACAGCCACGTTGCCCGTAATTAACATCATGGCTATGACAAGTACTCCAAGCCTGATTGCCGCTTGTGCAATGAAATCGAAAACGCTCTCTGCGACCATCGCTGCACTAACCAATGCGCCGATAATCAGTCCAATGTATCCAGCAATGATGAGGAAAGGTGCAGCGGCAGTAATGAAGGAAGCGAACATCGCAAGTCCTGTTAGGATAGATTGGACTTTGAGACCAATCATAAGTGCGGTTATTAAGATTAAGCCGACAGCTAAAACTTGCGACAGCCAGTCCCAATTTTCGGCTATCCAACTAAATGCTATTTGAATGCTATTTAATACAACTTGGACGACACTCGCAATAGCAACAAACGCATTGCCAATCTTTTCAAACCCACCGTTCTCAGCAAACTTGTTAAGCATTCCCGTAAGCTGAATGAAAACAGGTTCAAACGCCTTTTGTGCGTCATTCTTGATTCTGTTCCAAGCGTCACCAAAGGTCATTTGAGTATTCTCAAACGATTCTTGAATCTTATCTTGCGCTCCCAAGATTGCGGCAACGACTAAATCAGAGGTGAGCATTCCTTGAGAACCCATCTCTTTCAGAGACTTAGTTGTGCCATATACCTCTTGTGCGAACTTTTCAATCTCTTTAGCCGCCAAAGGTGCGCCCTCTGTTAACGAGCGTAACTCGTCACCTTGGAGAACGCCAGAACCTAACGCTTGGATCATCTGGTACATGGAACTCGCTTGTTCTGCCGCAGATGCACCACTCATCTTATACGACTTTGCCATGATTTCTTGGAAAGCAATAGCGTTGTCTATGTTTCCTTGGAATGCGTCTGGGGCAAGAGTCATACTCTTACCAACGTTCTTCATCATGGTGGCATAGTCACCACGGCTTCGTACCGCAGCAGCGTACACTTTGTCAAGAGTGTCACTGGTCTGCGCAGAACTTCCACCGGGTAAATTATTAAGTTGGTTTTGCGCTCCTGTGAGAGTATCGGCAGATTCAATCGCCGCTCTCATTCCCATTACACCAAGATACGCTCTTGCCAATGCTTTTATCTTGTCAATGACTCCATCGACCGCTTGACCAGATCGCTCTTGAGCGGAAGTAGTCTTTTTAACCGCTTGGGTGACTTTGTTCTGTGCGCTTGCTTGTTTATTAACAGCAGTCGCAACATCGTTCGCCGCTTTTTTCAGCCTGTTTGTGGCGGTTACGTTTTGACCAATCGCCTTGCTGAGAGCGGAGTTGTTTTTTGCGGTTTTGTTCACCGCATTTTGTACTTGGTTAATCGCCTTAGTCAAGTCCCTTAACCGGGCTTCTGCGCTCCTAGTGTCAAGGGTTACTGTAGCTTTAAGGTCTTTCGGCAAGTAGTATCACCTACCTTTCTACTTAATGCCGTTTACGAGGTTTATGAACTTTCATCTTGTCCCTTTCCTTCTTATCAGCTTCCGCTTTAAGTTGAATGCTTGCCAAGATGAACGCCTTTTCCTCTCTCGACATAGCCAATAGCATGGTAGGCTTCCAGTGGAACTTATGAAGGGCATAGTAAGCTAAGAAGCTATCACTATCCCCTCCGTTTATCAGTTTTTTGCTTCATCCACCAGTTCTTCCATGCTCATATCATATCCGTTTAACTCCATGACCACGTTCTTATACTCGGTGTATTCACCGGGCATCAGCATCTTCTTTAACAGAGCATCACCGCTCTTCACGCCATACGAATCTTGGAGTTCGGCATCATTCAAATTTGGGTACACCGTACAAGCTGCACACATCTTAGCAATATACTTGTCGGTGTCAACTTCTTGGTTATACTGACCACGCTTACCAGAGATAGGAACACGCTTAGTGCATTCCTTGCGGATAGCTTCGTCAGTGTCAGAATCAATGGCTTTCAGTTCCCATTCCACGGGCTCGCCCTTGGCACAGAATCTCTTAGACGCAACGTACTTTACAGTGTCAACCTTTGCGGCGTTACCAGCCATGAAAACAGAAAAGTCACTCATTATTAAATCCTCCCATTTTAATTAAATAAGCGGAGGAAGTTGCACTTCCCCCGCCAAGTATTTTTACATCATGCCGTCCATCTTAGCGTACTTCTCAGGCATCTCAAAGCGTTCTGCCGTGAAGTCAAGGCTCTCAGTCAGCACATCGTCACTGTCGGCATCGAAAGCTGCCAGAGTAACAGAATCGAAGTTGCAACCATAGAGAATGATAGTCTGTCTGCCAATCTCAGTGGTCGGGTCTTCGTTGGTAATCTGCATATCGAAGTAGAGGTCTTCACCAGTTTCTTGGAACTTATATGCAATTTCGTTCCAAATAGAGGTGTTCTTGTGGAACTCACCGCTACCAGTGATGGAAGAACCAGCACCCTTATGACCACGGTTCATTCGACCAAGGATCGGAATTTCAGTCTTAGTCTTCTCAAAGTTGACCTCAACGTTAATAGCGGACATAAAGTTGTAACGGTTGCCGTCAATAGTCACATAGCATTCAGCCAGCTTTGCAGACGGTGCGTTCTTGGCTAACATTGTCTGTGCCATTAGTTAGTCCCTCCTTCCTTACTGAATCACAATGGTCATATAAAGCTGACTCATTGCGTTCACGACTTGGATAGCGTCATTGACCACGACAGCCTTCTTGGTTGCGCCCTGCTCAACGGTAACTAAGTTGGCATCGAAGTTCTCAATCGCTTGGATGGTTTCCAGTTCACGGTGGTGGGCAACAATGTCACCCCACAGGGAAACACGACCAGAAGCGTTGTTAGGAATCTTACCAAGGTACTTGGTGTTGAACAGCTTGGCAATGTCATTGGCAACTTGGTCAATAACACGAATGGTCTGGTTCATCTTGAAGTCTTCGCCCTTGTCGGCGGTAACCTCGGTCAGAGAGTTAATGTCCTCCAGAACACGAATGTCACCGTAAACCATGTGGAAGACCAGTTGACCGTCCTCCATGCACTTCTCAAGCTGCGCCTGAGTCTTGTCGCACTTAATGGTGTACTCACCATCGTAAATCATGTTGGTGCAAGATGCGTTGATGGCACAGCCAGCTTCAGCACCAGCCACCCAAGCAACCAGTTCGTGACCAGTAGCACCCTCGTCAGCAACAGTAGACACAACGTTGATGATACCTTCGTGGTTATGCTTAGTGGTTTCAGCACCGCCGCCGTAAACAACAACTTGACACTTCTTACCAGCGTCACGCCAAGTCTTAACGGCGGTGACATAAGTGTTAATATCGGTGGTAGTAGAAGTGTAAGCAGCTAAGACGTTAAAGTCATAAGGCTCTAACGCAGAGACAGCATCGGTAGCAGTCTTAGTGGTGTCACCACTGCCAAGATCGTAGATAATGCACTTGGTAGCATGGGCAAAGATTTCACGAAGGGGCTTCGCAGTCTCAGAGCCATAGTCAAAACCAAGAACAGTCACAGAGTCCTTTAAGAACTCAGCCTTAGTGACCTCAACAATAGTGCCAGCACCCTTGCCAAGAACGTAAGGGAAAGCAACAACGCCACGCTCACCGATAGTGGCAGTTGCATTACTGGCGTTTACAAAATTGATATATGCGCCGGGGAGAACTTTGTTCTGCGTTACGAAAACGCCGCCACCTAAAGCCATATAATCATCCTTTCTCTGTTAATTTGGACGGAACTCAATTCCATCGACTTCTTCCATAACAGGAATGTCTTCGGGGTTTTCTGTCCAGAAATTGTAGGTAATAAAAACTTGAAGAACGTCATCCACCATCGTGAAATTCATATCTCTTCCACGAAGTAAGAGTTTGTCGGTCTTCAAGTATTCCAAGCACTCTAATGTTTGCTGTCCGATGTCGAAGCAAGTCTTGTTCGTATTAACCTTGTCGTTCGTGAAGAAGTGAAGTACAACTGGCATCGTCCAGTAGTAATCCTTGTGATTCGTGGAACGAAACATCGGGTTAAGAACTTCAATGTGGAAGCACGGCGTTTTAGTACCTTGCTCCACGTCCTCGACATAATAGTGGTAGGTGTCACCAAATTTGGTGTAGAGTGCTTTGGAAATGGAACTCAAAATAGTGTTAACCATTCACACACCACTTCCACCATTTACTTAGTTCTTTGTTCAAAACATCGTCTAGCTTACTTTCTGCCATGACGATACTTTTTTCTACGAAAAACTGACCTTTTACGAAACCATACGGGCCACCATATTGGTTGAACGACCTGTGACCATCGTTGACCCAAACGCCGTATTTTTCGCCCCGTTCGTTAACCGCTCGGTTAATAAGCGTGACCCTAAAACCACTTGCCATTTGCTTGATTTCATATGCCATGTTTTCACCACCGCCCCAACTGGCAGCTAAGTTACCAGTTTTAACGGGAGTGTATTGAAATAGCATATCTTGAAGTATCTTCGCAATTTCTTTCGTGGCGGGCTTCACATACTCTTCAAACCTAACGGTATCGCTCAGTCGTGTGCCAAAGTCCACCCATTCTTTGATGTCCCACTTGAGTTTCATTACGCATGATCCTCATAGAGAGTCAATCGAATTTCTTGGTGGTTAGTGTACACAGCGGATTTACCACTTCGTCTGTACTTGGTGGTTACTCCGTTCTGTGTTACCTCAATGACAGAACCGGGGTCAATCGTTAAGTCGGGTCGAATGAACAACACCGTGTACTGTTGCATCTCAGCCACGCCAGTAGCGGGGTTAGTCACCGCTTCGGAGAGGAACGAGATTCGACACGGCTCTTCTTCCACGATGGCAACTTCCTGTTGTGTGGTTTGATAGGTGTCGGGGTCAGTGACATCCTCATGCTCCCAAATGGTGCAACGACCAGTCCAAAGAATAGCTAAAGGGTTTTTTACCTCTGTCACCATCGTATCCTCCGATGAGGGGTAATCCACTTATCGTAACCTCGCTCCAACTGCTTCACAAACGCATCAAAACGATTTTCGGGAGTGTCTTCACCTTGTCCAACGGCGTATACCAGTGTGGTGTCACCCTCCTTGATTTGCTTAACCACCGCTTCGTAGTTGAATCCTTCCAAAGAACCAGAGTTCTTCTTGTAGTACAGGAACTCTCCACAAACTCGGTCAATCAAACGGGGGATGACGATACTTGGAATTTGGGTGATGTTACAATAATTCAGTGTGTAGTTACTAATTTTTAACAGTTCAAAACCAATAGCATCAATGTCAGTTTCTTGCACGGTGTATCCAAGCTGCCCAAGTCGGGTACTAATTTCTTCCACCGTTACACCTAACTCTGTGACGCTCTGCTCTGTAACGAAGACTAACACACCATCTTGTAATTTAAGCACTCACTCACCCCCTTAAAATTGCAAGTAATTTCTCCTTGTTGCGAGTATTACGAATCTTAGAACCAAAGCCGTTTTCAATCGCCCATTCACGGAGTTCATTCGGAGTCATTTCCTCAAAGGTCTTAACCTTTTCGGCATAACCCATCATCTCAGGTTCATCTTGGTCATTCCCCGGTTCAACTTCGTCATTTTCAGTCTCAATGACTAAATTGGACTCGTCTTGAATCGGAACGTGATAACCATGACTTCTGAACCACTCAATTAAATGTGGGTTATCAGTCTCTCCAACGCCGTTTACAAACGAAACAGAAGCATATACGCCGTTTGCATCCTTGTTCGGTGCGTAAATCTTCATGTAATCCTCCCCCTAGTTAACGTTTTACTCCACGGGCTTCGGAGTGCTACCCTCGATAGCGTCCTGCATGACAGTGCCGTATCGAACGATGGCTTCCTCACGAACATGGGGCAGATCAGTACCCTCACTCAGAGCGTCCTGCATCACAGTACCCTTATGCTCGCCAGTGTAGTGAGAATTGGTGGACAGGCGTTCGCCAGCAATGGGCGCACCCCACACCTGATTCTGATACTTCATCTCGTTAGGCATATTACCCATCCTTTCAAAAAAGATTGCTAGGGACATTTCTGTCCCTAGCACATCCAAGACAATTACTGAACCTTAATGTTACGGAAAGCACCAGCGGCCTTGGTGGACTTGAGGGCGCAACCAGCAACCATCTCAACCTCACCCTTCTTGACAGCACCAGCAGTGGTGAAGTCAGGCAGCCAAGTCTTCACAGGGGCTTGACCAGCCATAGAAATGGCGTGGAAGCCGTCCATACCGAACTTGACAGCATACAGAGAAGTAACGCCATCGGCGATGCCAACGATAGGATCGTTAGAACCAGCCTTTGCGCCAAGGTCAACGAAAGGAATAGAGCCGTAATACTCGACCTTCTGACCGAAGTTGTTCATGGTAACCTGATACATACCCATGCGGCGGGCGATGGCACGGAACTTAGCCGCCATCTTAGCGTTACACAGGATAGCGTCAGTACCTTCCATAGTACCCAGCCACTCGTCCAGAGCGTCAACGAAAGCAACGGCGTTGGCAGTCACCAGTTCAGAGGTGGACAGGTCGATAACCGCACCAGTGCGCTCGGTGTCAGTGCCAGTAACAGCAACGTCCAGACCATCGAAGACCAGAGGATTGGTAGCGGAGTCACCATTGATGATGGTGTCAGAGAACAGAGCAGAAGCGGCCTTGACCTTCTGAGAAGCTTGCAGAGCAACCTCATCAGCAATACCGCCCATGCCAGCGATAATACGGTCAACCTCGTAAGCACCACCGAAGACCTTCAGGTCAGTGGTGTAACGCTGCTTCTGGACTTCATGGGGAGTGTACTCGCTATTCACCGCACGGAAATCAGCAGTGGGCTGAGTAATCAGTCGGGTGTAACCATAGGTCAGAGTAGCACCGCCGCCCACGGGGGACACGCAGTCGTGGAAAGGAATGTTGTTCAGAATGAAAGAACTCTTGGCAAACTCGTCAATAATACCAGCTTGCAGATCATCGGTAACGTTCAGCTTAGCCTGTGCTAAAGTAACAGCCATAGTTTAGAATCTCCTTTACTTGTTAGAATTTAATGCTGCGGCAATCGCTTCCGTGAAGGACTTACCCGTAGGAGGATTGCCATTTCCACCGTTAGACGGAGGATTGTTAGGTTGAGTGCCAGCGGGAGAAGGAAGCTGCTTTTCACCAAACAGGAACGCAGTGTCCTCTGCCGCCTTGAGAGCGGTAAGTTGTTCGTCAGTGTCCTTGGCGGGATCGAGTAAAGCCATAACTGCCTTTACGTTTCTAGCCCCGGAATCACGAACCTTGTTTTCTCTTTCGTGAGCCTTTGTGAGTTGGTCTACCTTAGTGGTCAACTCGTTTTGAAGGTTTGTCTTATCGGTGGTAAGCTGAGTGACTTGGTTCTTTAAGGATTCATAGTCCTTGGTGGAAGACTTTAAGTCATTTAACTCCGTGGTGACGGTAGCTAACTGGTTCTTCACATTTTCCAAATCGCCCTTCGCCCTACCGATGTCGGCAGAGTTCTCGTCCATAATCTTGTCGATGATTTCCTTGTCTTCGATGCCTAAACCCTTCAAAAAGTCTCTCTTCATTTTCGTATCTCCTTCGCTTTTTATCGTGGTTGCGCCACAGGATTGCAGTTTTTCGTCATACGGGACAATTAGCAATAAGAGTATCCAACTCGCTTGGAAGAACCATCGAATTGAATACGCTGGAACTGACCTAAATGATTTGGGATGTACTTATTAGAGATGGCGTACCCGCCATACTCTTGGAACGGAAGCACAACGATGTGTTGGTATCCAACAGTCTTTACGCTTTCGTCTCTAAGGTTCATGCGGATTTTACCGCACGGTTGATGTGTTCCAAGATGAGTGTGACCACTCACGAACACGTCTGCGCCATCAACGGCGTAAGTCCAATCTAAGTCCTTTTTCTTACCCTTACCGTGGGTAAGTACCAGTCCGTATGTGATGTTGTGGTTCGGTAAATGATCTCCAACAGATAACTTGATGAAACAAACGTTCTGTCTGTATCTGTCCTCGATACGCATTCGGCAAAACACATCATACATCGGATTCATGCCGACTTCTCTGTTTGCACGATACTCATGGTTGCCGGGACAACCCGCAAGAATCTTATCCGCAATGGGATTAAGAATCTCAAAGCAGCGTTCCTTTTGTTCCATAGGGTTGAGAACTTCCTCGTAAACATTACTCTTGGAGTTCTTTAATCCCATGTTCATTAAGTCACCAATGATTACTGCGTAACCAAACGGGTCGTTCTTCACCATGTCCACCCATTCGTTCAGCAGTTCCACGTTGCACTCTTTAGAGCCAAGGTGGACATCTCCCAAAGGATAAATGTTGATGAATGGTGCGGATGTGAATTTGTGCTTTAACAAAACAAAATCGTCAATCACACTACTAACCTCCCAATTATAGTGTAATGAATGAGCGGAGCGGGGGAGGAACGCCCCGCCCACTCTTATATGGAAAAGAGGAAAGTCCTCTTATTCCCCAATAGGAACTTCCCAACAACGGCAGTGTGGGTGAATCGGACTTGCCGTAACACCAACTTCGTATGCCGACATCGGGAAAATCAGACCATGAAGCGCACCGCACTCTTCGCAAGTACGTTCATCTTCACGGGCGTAGAACTTGTATTCCTTAACTCCAAGTTCCTTAAAGATTTCTCTACGAGCCATCGAACCCATTGCCGTTGACTCGGAAAGCACCAACTTTTTAAGCACTTTTTCCATGCTCACAAATCGTTGGTTAAGGTCATCCAACACATCATCAATGTGCCGTCTTCTCACCATGTCTTGCTTGATGTCCTTGGAGACGTGGTAAAGCCACAGGTCGATGTCATCCTCAAGGCGGGTGAGCCAATTCAAATCATCCGCTCCCCACCCGGCGAGAATGAGATCGTCAACGTCCACATCCACCTCAAAGAACTCGCTCTCCTTGGCGATAATACCTCGGAGAAGCGAGTCGAAAGGGGAAGCGAGGTCATCACGCAATGCTGTGAAATTATCACTCAAGAGCAGGAGAAGAACTGTCCACCGCTTACGATGGTCGGCATTGCTTACCCACTTCCTAGCATCATGATAAGTGACTACGCCATCTCTTCCATACTCTTGGTAGAAGGAGCGGAGTTCCTTTTCTAATGTGTGCTGAAGTGTAGCGAGTAACACCAACATCGCAATGATTTGCTCTTCGGTGTAATCATGTTCTTCCTGTTCAAGTTGGTCTAATTGTTCATCGGTGTACATTACTTACCACCGCCACTCTTAACCGGGCTGGAAGCCTGTGTAGGTTGGTTCTTTTTCTGGATTTTCAAAGTAGCATCCATTTCATCCAACTCAGCCTGTTTGTCTTCCTCAATCTGAGCAAGTTCACGCTCCAAATCAGTAACCCAAGGATGTCGTGCGACAAGGGTCTTATCAGAAATAATGCCCTTGGACTTAACGCAGTTGTCAATCTTAGCATCTTCGTTGATGAAGATGTCACGATTGAATACGAACTCAACGTCTTCCCCGGTGTAATCGGGATGACCTTGCTGAATGAGATATTGGTCAACGAACCATTTCAGTTCCTCAAAACCAGCTTGGAACTCAGTCTCCATCGCATTGACGTCCAAGTCGATGTCAGTGTACATGGACTCAATGTTCATCTGGTTTGGATCACCGTCCATGCGTTCTTCCTTGGCATCGAAACCACGACCATTTTCCACAATCGCTCGTTTCAGTTGCATCAGAATGGCTTGGTAGTTCGCTGCGTTGACTTCCACATTCAGTGTTTCAACACCGCCCTGTACACCATCCACGGTTGTGACCTTGATGACACCATAAGTGGCAAGGTTCTGACGGAACTCGGGAATGTTCGTGCCGTCATAGTTCTTTAACACCAAGATAGTGGTGCGTGGGTCTTCCTGCATATTGTTCTGGAAATCACTCAGGACTTCGTTAAGAGCGTCCTGCAAGGACTTCACATTACGAATAAGCGGAATCTCCTTGGAGTTGTACTTGAACGGAATGATGGGCAACCTAGTCCAGTTAAAGCCCTTCTCACCAACATACATATAATCACTGTGGGGATTCTGTTCTGCTTTAAGCTTTCCACCGTGATAACGGAAGTGAGTGATACCACTGGTAGTGAATAAATCAACGTGAGTGATGAGGTCTACACCACCCTTATCGTTGAACACCTCTTCGGAGTAGTAACGCATTGCGTATTCCAATTCAGTGTGCAGCTTGTCCTTCCACACCGGGCAAATCTCGTAGGAAGGGAACACCGCAACCTTGAAGTTACTTTCCTTATCGTAGTAAGGATATAACCATGCGATACCACCATCCACCGCATACTGAGCGAGAACTCTCAGCTTACGTTGCATACTCTTGTTGAACACCTTGCCAAGTTCGGCTAAGTATTCCTCTTTGTGAGTCGCAATGGTGAGTGGCTTACCAAGCGTGTAGTTGGTCTTCTGGTCAACCAGCTTTCTATACTGATTGTCTACCAACTTATTATTGGCAACGTTGTCAAGTGTGATTAAGTTGCCGTCAGCACCAATGACCTTCTTTTTTCGTTGGAGGATGTCGTGATCTCCGTCATAATACTTCTCAGCAAGCAGTTGTTCTTCTCGGAGTTTACTCTCCAACCACTTGCGAAGAACCTTTTCCAAATATTCAAAGTCGGAGTTAGAATTGGGAGATTGCTGTCTAGGTAAATCGGTTTGCTTAAACATATTGAAGATTCCCAATTCGTATCACCCCTTTCTATCAATCTTTATCATCATGTGTTCAGAATCTTTTTCCAAGTTTTAAGGTCAACTAAGCCTGTTGCTGTCAGCCCATTGGCAGCTTGGAACTTCTTAATGGCTTCGTCCGTCTTAACGCCACATTTGCCGTCCGCAGTCACACCAACGACATTCTGTACAATCTTGGTGAGGTTTAAGTTGGTGTAGGGCTTGATGTACTTTACAATGGCTTCCTTTGCTACGGATTCGCACTCTTTGCCCCACTCGCCGTCTGCACCGTACCTAGGGAACTTATAGCCGTCAGCAATAGCTGCCTTTTGCCATTCCAATACAGTAGGCTTGTAGCATCGCTTGGTCGGGGTAACAGGCTTCGTGGTATCGGCATAATTCGGTCTGCCGTAGCCATCAATGTAGCTACTTGTTTGCCGATAGGACTTCTTCATTACTCCACCGCCGTTGGTGACTAATGTAGATGCGCCAGAGGTGTTGCCCTCAATCGTATAAATCCTAGTGCTGTCTACCTTATAGACAATGCCAACGTGACCAATGCGGCCTTTAGCGGAGGAATAGAAGAATACTACGTCTCCAACTTCGGGAGAACCTTTACCACGTTTGATGTAGCGGTCAGCGGACTTAAAGCGTCCCGCACCCGTGGGCGTATAGTGGTGAAGACCACCGCATAGAAGTTTCTTTGCGGCTTCCAATCCGTATGCTGTGACAAAGCACCAACTTACGAACGATGCACACCACTGCATGGGTTGAACGCCACCGCCACCCCAAGCAATGTAGTCACGGTTGTACTTCGTGTAGTTATTCTTTCCAGCGTTGGCAGTCTTATCATCGAGGTCTTTGTTGGTCTTCTTTTCCAAGTAGCCAATCTCGGCTTCTGCGACATCCAACAGCTTTTGAATACTGTACATTTCGCTCTCCCCTTTCTTTGTTAGTTGAATGAGAACATAGCACCACGACCAACCTTGTCGTAAACGCCAGCCAAGCAGTCTTCTGCGTCATCGTGTGCCATCTTACCTTCCTTCTGGTAAGACATCACATCGCCGTAGAACTCTGCAAAATTGATTTCCCAACCAACCGGGAATTTGATGTTGTTCTGACACCAAGTAGCCGAACTCAAAATTCTAGCTTTCTTGTTACGACTCTGGGTGAACAAGTCCACATATGTTTTGTACCAGTGGTACTTCTCTCGGAGGATGCGTTCTACGCTTCTTCCAAATCCACGACCACCGTTATTGGACTCAATATACGCTTTATTAACTCGGTGTTCGTATAGGCGCTTTGCGACTTCTCCCTCAGTGATTTCCATGCCATCTTTTGTGAAGTACACATCCAAGACATAGCACTGTTGGCGGTACACACCGTAGATAATACAACAGAGGAAGTCATCACCTTGGTCAGCGGTATCAACGTAAGCGCAGACCTCTTCGATGACCACTTGACCTTTATCGTCAGCGGGTAGTGCTTTGTAAGTTTGGAATCCAAGGTTGTAAAGTCTACCAACGAGATCGATGGGGTTTTGATTGTAGTTGGCTTCGACAATCTCACGACCCATTGTCTTCACAATTAAGTCATAAGCTGCTCTGTCCAACACGCCATCGCAGAGCATCGTGCCGTCTTCCTGCATGGCTCGTTTCATGATGACCTTGCACGGCATATTGATTGACTTGTAATGCTCAATCGCTCTACCACTCAAATCTTTGGTATTCCAACGAGTGGCGATGATTACCAGCTTGCCGTTCTTTTCAAGACGGGACAGCATGGTGTTCGTGAACCACGTCCAGTGGTTTTCCAACACCGTCTCGTTCATGGCTTCATCGGCGTTCTTAACAATATCGTCCAAGATCATAACGGTTGCACCGAAACCAGTAACCGTACCACCGGGCGATGTCGCAAGGTAGGAAACGTGTTGCCCTTCCAACGTCCACAGGTTGGCAGCGGAACTACCACGTTTCATCTGCGTCTTCGGGAAGATGTCCGAATAGACGATGCGGTCTTTACTGGCCTTGCGCTCTTGGATGGCGTTACGAACACCACGGGAGAAAGTCGTGGAAAGCTGTTCGTTGTACGACCCCGTAATGATTTTCTCGGAGGGGTTCTTTCCAAATATCCATTGAGCGAAAAGACCCGCCGTTCGGCTCTTGCCGTGGCGGGGCGGCATATTGATTATGAGGACTCGCTCATCGCTCTCGTAGAACTCTTGGAGGGCGTAGCAAAACTCCTTTAAGTAGTCCCGCCCCTCCATGTAGAAGTCGGGGGCGAGTAGCTTACAGAAGTGCCAGAAGTCGCGCCGGGCGAGTTCCATGTTGGCTTGGTGTTGTAAGGCTCGGAATTGTTTTTCGGTTATTCCAAGTTCTTCCCATAGTGGGCGTTCTGTCTCTACCAACTCAAGCACCTCCCCGTGTTATGTTGGTCTACAGATGTATGATAGAAAGTCAAAAGTAGCGAAAATTTTTTTCGGGTAGGGTCCCCTTTGGACGATCCGAAAGCCCTGGCCCTTCACCGCGTTACTACTTCACCGTGCTAAAGTGCTAAAGTGTTCACTTCATCATGCTAAAGCGTTAAAGTATTTCGTCAACTTCTTGACAAGAATATGCTATTTGTTGATGTGTCAACGGTTATACCTTAATATGTGGGCTATGTGTAGACTACTGTATGCCGTGATGGAGGACATACAGTGCAAGCGTATCGCCGGGCAACGCTGGAGGGCTTCTGTAGCCCCTAGGAACGTTTCTAGCTGCGGGCTAGATAGATTGTACCAGTAGCCCTATACAACCGCTCTAAAGGGCGTTTAAAGGCGTTTAACGGCGTTAGGCGTATTTGGCTATCTTGGCTAGTGTATTACTATCTACTGTGTTCAGATCAGAATTGCTATCTTGTACGCTTCCTGCGTCTTTATATGCGTTGTTTAGCTTGTTGAGTTGGTCAGTATACCGTGCTATTGCTGCTTCGTCTTCTTTAGTTCGGCATATCTCTATGCGTTCCCATAATAAAGCCTTTATGCGTTCTGTTTCGTTTAGGGCTTGTGTTTGTATAGCTTCCGTGATGGGTTTTTGTAGGGACGCTATACGGGCTTGTATATCCTCTCTAAGGGCTAGGCGTGTAGCTTCTTGATAAGCTGCTGCTTCTGAACCGTTCCAATCATAGGACGCAAGATAAGCGTCTTTGTACGCCATTCCAGACACGACACATTGGCAAAACTTCTCTTGCTTAGGGGTTAACGGCATTTCGCTTATCTCCTTCCATAAAGGCATTCAAAACAAAAGAAAAGCGCATTTCTGCGCTTCTCATAAAGATTCACTTAATACTATTACAGTCAAATTTTGAGGAAACCTTATAGGCAAAATATAGGCGGTTTTTAGGTTTACCAAACAAGCAAAGGAAAAAAGCTAGGGTGTTAGCCTAGCTTTTCCAGTTTAGCTTGTGCCGTGTGTATTTGTTTATCCAACGTGATAAGCTGACGCAACTGTTTTTCATCGTGTGGCTTATCTTCAATCATTCGCTGCAAGTCTTCCAAATTCGCTATTAAAGCGGTGTAATAGTCCCGTTCCCGTGCTTTACGTTCTTCTTCCTCCAAATATGCGTTGTGCGCTTCAAACGCTTCTAAACGGCTTGTACGGGCTTCTGTGACGTTATCCTTTATAAGCTTTATAATCCCCAACGGAACGCCAATAACCCACGGCAGAAGGGGAAGAAACATTATAAACAATACTATCAGCATTCGGCATACCTTCTCAACGTTTTTTCGATGAACTCATAGCGCAATTCTTCTACCATGGTTTTTTGTTCTTCATAGGTTAACGCCGGGTTTTCCCAAATCGCTTTAGCGGTATCGTTATATAGTTCACCCAGTTCATACGATACAAGAATATTGCCAAATGGGCGATAGCCCGTAACAATCATACAGTTTCCTAAATCGTAAATATCAGCATTCCACCCATAAACGCCGCTTGTATAATAGGCGGGTTCAATATCCCTTAAAAGATAGTACAAGCCGCAATAACCTACTCTGATAATGTTTTCTTCCATAACCTTTACTTGTTTCATAGTCGCTTTACGTTTCATGTTGTTTGTCCCCTTTTTAGTTGTTTTGTGTTTGTATCTTCTCAAGATACATTTAGAATATACTAGTTTAGTGAATCTTGCAAATAATATCCTTTACAGACTTATTCCAACATTCGCCACACGTTGCGCAATCATCACAACGGCAAACGGTGAAAATGCGTCCTGCCGCACGTTCTGCGTCAATTTCCTGCGGAGTTAGTGCCGTGTAAATCGGAATATTAAACGCTTTAGTGATTGTAATAGATTGTGCGCAAGTATCTGCCCAAATAGAAGAACGAATAATCAAATTATGCGGGATTCGTGCGGATTTGTAAAACGCTACTGATTTAGTATAGGCAAGGAAAACAATGCGTTCATCGTTTTCAAAGTGTTCAGCGATTCTGCACCACTTGCGAAAGTATTCCACGTTGTAAAAATCGCCGCTTTCATGAATACGGAAAATAATCTTTTTGCCCGAATACGCCCTATGTTTCAACTTTTTTTCAATGGTGTAAATCATGTTTTCGGCAAAATCATTTTCCAACGAATCAAGATAATTCTGTTCACGGCAAGGAAGAACAGTCGGGTAAACTCTTTCAGCTTTCCGGGCGTAACAAGACTTTTCACACATTGCGGTTCGGAAGGGGCAAGTTTTGACGGCGGGAAGATTCCAGATCAGAAAACGTACGGTATCAGTGTTGCGCAATTTCTTGTTTCCGTTAGCGTTGATATTAAGCTTTTTCATTGTGTGCCGTTCCTTTCTTTTGTCGTGTATCTTAGCAGGATACATTTTAGCCGCGCTTCATCCATGCGGGTTCATGGCGAACGTAAACTTTAACGATACCGTTCAGAACGTTAACAAAAACGTTGTACTGGCTACCACGGTTGAAACTAGCTGCAACGGTACGAATTTCAGTTTCTGTAATACCGTGTACGGCGGGCATGATGGTAGTTACCAAAGTGGGTTCAAGGATGCCGTGTTCTGCGTTGTACTGCCCGATTGCGTAAATATCAGTGGTAAGGGAAGCGGTGTTAATCATTGCGTGTACCTCCGTTGTAGTCGTTTGGGGAAAGTGTTTGTTGTCTATTCAGCGGCGGGGAATCATTTTCGGCTATTCCCGCCTTGCGTTCTCTACTACCGAATCCCGCCACGCCGTGCGCCCATTGCGTTTAGGTTGTGGATTCCTCTAACGGAGGTTTTCCATCCGTCTGTTTAGTAAGCATAACCGCTGCCGACGTAAGATAGTATACAGGAAAATTCTGGAAAAGTAAACCCCTTTTTTAGAAAATTTCAAACTTTTTTTGAAACTTTCTAAAAAAGCCCAGTATTTAGGGCTTTTTTGACGTTTTATAAACTAGCCCAAACAACCCGAACAACCATCCATCCCGTTAACGCTTCCGTTGTATCCAGATCAGAAAGCGCAAGTCTTTTAATAATACCACGCTTTCCAACTATCTCATAAATATAACGATACTTTCTAGTATCAACAACGCCGTTGTTAATCACTTTATGCATAAATGCTTTATTCACGTTTTAACCCTCCATGCGTCTAACTAGCCAAACAATAAAACCGGGAAACAACTTGTTAACCGTCCATGCAATGACGGCAGGCAATGCCACGATAGCAAGCGGGTATAAAAGTGTTGCTAGAAATTCCATTGTTAAACGTTCCTTCCTGCTGCCGTTTGTGTCGCTACAATTTCAAGCATAATATCCGTTAATTTGTCGATTGCGTCATCTAAATAACATACCAATTCGGGGTTTACGTCCCCTTCTGCGATGAGTAATTCATCGTGCAATGCGATAAACAAATCATCTACCGTATCACGCAAAACGCCGTTAATTTTGCTAGCTACTTGTTTGTGTTCTTCCAATCGTTCAAGGCGTTTTAATTCTTCAATCGCTGCGCAATAATTGGAACTCATAAACACAACGTTGCAATGGTTCTCAGTATCCAGAATTTCATAATAGGTAAATCCGCTGATATTCAATTCCTGCCAACTGTACCGCATTTTGTTTTACCTCCTCCAAATAGTTAATACATACTTACAGTTCACAAAATCCATACTTACGCAAAGTGACGGGATCAGATTATTAACTGATTCAATCGCCGTATAAATGGTGTTTAAGTCGTATCCGTGGTTTGTCGGGTCTATGGTTGCAACTTTTACCTTTCCGTGTTCGGGTCTGAGTACGTTTGCGGCAATTTCTACAGATTGGTATAAATCAGCTAGAAAGTGAAAAGTGTTCGTCATGATAGAATCGTGCGTCATGGTGTTTCCCTCCATTACTTAGCGCAAATAACCTTTTTTACAGTTTTTCCGGGAAAGTATTCGCCCATAAAATCCATGATGTTTTCGCCCAACGTGCCGCCGCTATAGCTTGCGCGGGGGAAACGGTGAAAACGGCGGGAAATAATCATGCTGCCATCGGCAAGGCGTTCAATGCGAAGGGTGATTGCGTTCTTTCGGGTGTTCTTCATCGTGTTAACCTCCATTTGTTGTCGTGTGGGTTATTCGTCCATGGGATGGTCTTCGTCCCACATACGGTCTGCCATTGCAGAGAAGATGCGAAGATTTTCGTTCCACTCTTCGTCCGTCAGCTTGCACCCAAGAAGCATTTCAAGTTCTTTACGGCTCATCATTTTCGTGTCCTCCGTGTGTTCGTGGGATTTTTGTTAACCCCTGCCGACGTAAAACAGTATACCAAATCTGTTTTCACTTGTAAACCCCTTTTTCAGAATTTTCTGAAATTTTCTTGTATTTGTTTCAATGGAGCTTATATTCGTTTTCCGCTATATAGTAGAAGAAACATTTTTGCCGTGTGGGGTTTCTTCCATTATAGGCGGTTCACGCCGTCCAAATCATGACGAAAAAAAGAACGTATGTTCGACACATGGGAAAACGTGTCGAAAACAGAACGTATGTTCTATATAACACAATCCCCGGTTATCGAACGTATGTTCTAAATGAGATAAAAAAGAACGTATGTTCACTTTACCAAAGTAAAGCGGTGTAGTGTGAAAGCAAACTATCGCTTTACCAAAGTAAAGTGTTAATGCGTTACTGCATGACAGCGATTTACCCACTTTAGCACGTTAAAGTGCGAAATTTCACTTTAGCCCGGTGAAGTGCGAAACCATTTTTCAATTTGCACTTTGCATTTTTGAATTTGCAATTTGCACTTTGCATTTTCAAATTTGCACTTTCAAATTTGCATTTTTCAATTTGCAATTTGCATTTTCAGATTTGCATTTGCACTTTCCAAGAAACAAAAAGAACCGCCAGCCGTTAAGCCAGCGGTCATTGTTTAACTCAGCATCTCTTGGATCACTTGGTTCGGGAACAGGCGCAGCGAGAGTTCTTCCACCAGTCTCTTTTTGTTGGTACTGATAGTAAATTGGCTACACTTGAACTCCAATGCAATATCCTCTTGTGTGCGCCCTTCAAAATAGCGCATGGGCAGAATATCATAATACGGATCATTCTTTAATGTATCCATACACTTGTCAATTAAGGCAAGGGCTTGCACAGTGCCTTGCACAGACCTCTCCACAGTATGCACAGCTGCTTCCACACGCTCTTCCTCAGTCACAATACCAGTTACCACATTAGTATGGGGGTTATACTCAAACCCAGCAGATTTACCCGGCGCACCATACTTGCGGATGTCCTCTATCTCCTGCTTACGCTCCTGCACAATCTTACAGAATCCTCTATAGTTATAGAGTAGGGTTTCGGTCTTCTCAAAAGCCGTTTTTGCATTTGCACTTGGGGGCGTAATGAAGCCCCGGTCCTCCAATACTTTGACGGTGTTCTGCACCACCAAGGCTACTAGCTGCTCCAAATCCTGTTTTTCAATTTGCATTTTATGACCTCCCGCACAAACAAGTTATAAAGTTTGCTTATTATATTACTATACGAGGGTATACATTTCTCTGATAATGTCAGACTAACGTATACCCTATATAAGTAATATATAAAGATAATATATAGTAATATTACCTAGGTTGTTACATGAGGTTATCTAAGAACTTCTCTCTGATGTACCTCTTGCCCTTCATCGGGACTGTATGTAAGAATGGATGAAGCTGGAACATCTGTTTAGAGAATTGGTGCTGTGAGCATGGGCTACACATTTGTCTAGCACACCACTTCCAATAGATGGTGTATACCTCATTAGTAGTCATTCCTACCCAATCTTCCCAATGAGAAGCTGCACAGAAGCAATGCACACTCTCATGTATGGGGTTTGGCTTAATGGCTTCTTCTATGATATATCCTCTACGGATTCTATCTCTGAGAGTGTGTGGGAGAATACCAGACATCTCGGATAGTTCGTTTACAGTGTACCATTTACCTTTTAGTTCGTATCTGTTCACATCTGCACCTCTCCTTCAACTCTCTCAGTTCCTCACACACTGCTACACAGAAGTCTTGCACCCGGTCATGTATGTAACGTTCATCAATGAGTTCTTGTTTAAGTGCTTCAAGATGGGCAGCAGGAACAAACTTATAATACTCACCATCGTCTTCGCAGCTTATTGACACCGGGTTCATCTTGGAGTCATACTCCACATCAATCACTCTCATCGTTCATCCTCCTACTACAGAACCATTTTTCCAATAAGCCACCACCCGAATAACAGTAACGCTATCAACGTGACAACTTGTATAAACGAAAGAACGTCCATAGTGGTTTAACCTCCCTTATAAGGTCAACGCCAAGATCAGAATCACAATTCCAACTGCCGTAACAGCAGATACCCTTATAAGCCATTCTAAGCGTCTTTCCAGCCGTTCTAATTTAGCTGGTAGGATTACACTCCTTGTAGCCTTAAAGCTGTTACAGACCCTTCCAGAGCCTTCTGGGACACCATTGCACGAGGTGCCCCAATAATGCTCACAATCGTTACAAGATACTTCTTGGAAATCATCAAAGATTTTCTTTTCTGTCATCAACAATCCTCCTTGAGTACAATGACCTTGGCAGTAGAGTTGCGTACAGCGGCTTCATACTCTCTAGAATCATTTAAATAGGCTCTGAGGTCATCTACATCCTGAATTGGATACCTGTTAGGCCACTTGCTACCCCTATCATTTTCTACCACACCCTTCGTCATGGTGTACACCTTACCCTCGGTAAAGTAACGACCCATCATTCCAGTAAGGTCAGTAAGCACAAACTTACAATCAAGATACTTAGGAGCAGGTTCTTCCTTGACTTCGGTCTTCTCAGGATACAATCTGTCCATAGCAATCTTAGCACCGATTGCAAAGTCAAACTTATCGTCAGGAGAACACTTGGTAGATGCACTCTTTACCTTGGTGTCATTCTCGTAGAGAGTAGCGGTGGTAGTCTTACCATCAGTGGTAATGACAATCTTTTCAGTGTGCGGTACAAGAGACTTTACCTTGCAGTAAACCTTACCCTTATTCTTATTGTCGGGACGTACCAAATACTTATACTCACCGTTCGGGTTGATTTTGTTATAATCAACAATTACTCCTGTTTCACCCGCAAACTTCTCGCACCACTCAATATTGCTTTCCTCAATAACCACATGATCCCCGATGTTGTACTTAATCTTGCTCATTGTACTTACTCCTTGCTTTTACTGCTCGTTCTTGTTCTTTTCGTGAAGTTCCAGATACTTGTCGATGTACCATCGTGCTTTCTTCAAGTCTTCTACGCCATTCTTGTACATACAACGGTATAGATACTTGAACGCATTGCAGATGCAAAAGTCCTGTACTACATCGTTACCGAAGTTGTCACACATGACATCAATACATTCATACTGACCATGTGCGTAGTGGAAAGGTTTCTCTACCGGGTCGAAGTCAAACTCAATCATGGTTTGGATGACCTCCTTTCTTCTCTTGATGGCATTATTCTAGCATATCTACAATTATCTGACAATTCGCATAATTACCAAATATTTGGTAGAATTATAGTTCAACTTTCACATATAATCCGCAGTGACAAGGCCCAAGGGTCTCTCTGTCAATGAACTCATCGCACAAGCAACGTGTGGAAGGTTTACGAACTAGCTTACACGGACAATAACCATTGTTCTCCTTCAAAGCTGCACGGATTTCCTTTTCCAGTTCCTTATCATCAGTGACCACAATCTTCACGATAATACCTCCGCATACTGATTGGAAGATGCAAGTACCACACCTAGTACCTCATCGTATCTCTCTTCATCGTCAGGAATGTATCTGCCATACTTGACAATGATGTTTCTAAACCGTCTCAGGGACTCTAGCTGACTCTCGATCTCGTGTGGATAGTACCCAGTGTAAATGACAAACGGACAGGTTTGACCTTTGTCTCTGAAATGTTCAATCAGGGAAACCACTTCGTCAATTTGCAACATCGGCTCTAGCCCACCGATAACAACCGCTTCTGTGATACCGTCCCATGTGAAAAGTTCGTAAATTACTTCATTTTCCACGTCAAGGGTAGGATGTTTGGCGAGAGGGGTGTTTTGACACACCCCTACATCCAAGTTCTGTTCAGTACAACATTTCCAATCGCAGAAGCAAGTTCCGATGAACAAGGAAGGTCTTTTGTAGTTAACAAAGTCCTCCACCATCAGGTTTTTAATTCGCATCAAATCTCACCCTTCATGTTGAGTGCAAACCAGTCCCTCATTTGGAACTCAGCCTTACGTTCCTTGGAATACGTCCTCTCAGGAGTCAGGAAGCCTACAATTCTCTGATAGGTAGTCACCTTGGGTTCTCCACACTTCGGGCAAGTGTTGCCGTAGAATCCGTGGTTATGCTTACAAGCACTGATTCTCAGGTTAAACGCAAAGTAGGTTACACCAGCGTCTGCCACATAATTGAGCATCTTCCATGCCGTTTCAAAGCTGTTGAACGGTGCGTCAATGTTAATATGGGCAATGCTGCCACCAGAGCAAGCGTCATCCAAGATAGCAGAGAGTCGAACCTTTTCTGCAATCGTGGTCTTAACGCCAAGTGGAATCCACTGATTACCGTAGAGGGGCAGTTCATAAGTCTCATTGGGATAGAACTGCTTATCCTTTTCCATGAGAATAGCCGCTGCTCTCTCACCGGGAATCTGCTCAATGTTAATCATGTAGTCCTTGTCTTTTCGGAACTCGTCCTTCACTTCATGGATCGTGGCAAGGATTTCTTTGGCGAACTCTACGCCCTCATCGGTGTAGTAGGTATAGCCAAACTGGTCTTTGTAGGTGTATCCATAACGTTGAAGTGCTTCATAAATACCAATGATACCAATGGTGTTGTACTGCGACTCCATGTTCAGAATACCAAGCGAGTAGTTGGGGAGCAGTCCCTTCTCCACATTGCGCTGGATAATATATCGTACACAGTCAAGTGCTTCCAAACACAGCTTGGTCTTGGCTCTCAGTGCGTCAAGATAATCATTTTTGCAAGTTTCGTAAGCCAATCTTGCAAGATTGATAGTGTTAACCTTCACGCTGCCAACCTCAAGAGCAGTACCACCAATGGAGTTGAAGTAGCCCAAATCCTTGATGTTGGATTTCAGACGGCAACAGTTGGACAGGCTGTTAATGTCATCAGAGATGAAAAAGTTGCTATCTGCCCATGCCATGTTATGCTCACAGCACCACTTGGCGTACTCTTCATCCACAAACTTGCCGTCCTTACGAAGCAGAGCGTAGGTCATGACCGGGAAGGTCATCATGTTCTCTGCTCTAGTCTTGCTCAGAATCAGCATGAACTGCTTCTGATAGTCCAAGATTTCATCGATGTAGTCGATGATGAACGTACCGTCAGGGAACTCCTTACCACCAAACAGAGACTCTAAGTAGGGTCTGTCAAAGATCGAGAAGTTGGTAAAGGCCGACTGGATACCGTTTCTCACATAGGGTTGGTTAATCTTATAAATGATTCTCTGAAACTCTTGGTCACGGTAATACTCAGGAGAGATGGTGAAGTAACCTTCCGACACGTCCTTCTTCCAGAAATAGTAGGAGTAGACCAAGAAGCTAGGAATACCAACCGCTCCGCTCGTTCTATTGCAACACCAACTAATGAACTCAATTACAAAGTCGGTGTACGTTACCAAATGCTTTGGGGGCTGTGCGTTGAATCCCTCAATGAAGAACAGTCCCTTGTTTACCAATTCTTCAATGTCATAGGCGAAGCAGTACGGCTTGTAGGTGGTATTGTAAGCGTCATGGAGATAGAAATGCCCATCCCACTCGTTGGTAAGCCAATCCACGGCAGTGGTAAAACCATACTTCTTCTGAATCTCGTAGAAAATCTTATTGAAACCAAGCAGCTTGGAGTGAGGTTTGCTCATCTCATTCTCCATCGATACAATGTCCTTGTGGGCTACGTTGGCATTGCCGTCAATACTAGCGTCTGCGACCGTGGAGTGGTCTACAAAGTTATCAATAAAATCAGTGTAGCTTAACTGTTCGTTGGAGAATCCGTTCAGCTTGGCAAGCGCATCGCCATAAGTAGATCGGAGTTTGTTAAAAGTGGTGGTGAAGTTTCTGTCCAGTTTAATCTGAATATCCATGTCTTACCTCACAGTCCAATATTGATGTATGCAACTGCATCTGCAAAGTCATATAAGTTACCGTTTACGGACAGGACAGGAACGCTTGTAAGTCCAAGTTTCTCCATCGTATCCACATCTTCACACACGCCGTAACTAATCCCTTTTGCGTCCAGCTTTGCCTTTAAGATTCTGCACTTTGGGCAACCAGTGGTATACAGTACAATGTCCTTATCAAATTGTGCCACTATGACCGAAACCTCCCCTGTTCACACTATTCAGCGTATTTACCGTCTTGAAAGTCACATTTTCCATCTTTTTCATGACTCTAAACTGACAAATGCGACTGTTCTTTTCAATGAACACGTCCTTGGTAGCGAGTGCCGGGAAGCCCCACTCATCGTCATCACCGCAGTAGGAGTTGTCAATAACGCCCATGTGGTTGGTTTGGATGATGCCCCACGTCTTAAACGTGGAACTGCGGGGAACAATGTGGGCTTCGTAACCATCGGGAAGCTTCATGGATACACCCAGCGGAAGGATTCTAAACTCTCCCGCACCCATTTCAACGTCCTCTGCAACTCTCAGGTCAATCCAATCTCCGTCCTTCGTCATTTTCAGCGGGATAATGTTGGCGTGATACTTAATGTCGATCTGCATTGAACTTCCTCCATTTAAGTTGAATTAAGCGTAATAGCTTCTGAACCTTTTGAACACTAAAACCACTGCGAGTGCTAATCTCATCTGTACTAAAACCTTTCCCGTGTAGTTTCAACACCATCAATTCATCGGCGGTGAGTTCTCCGTAAAATGCTTCATCCATGTACACCACATCTTCGTCACCAACAATCGTGTCACCAACTGTTAGTTCTTCTCCAATTTCATGGTCTAACGAGACAGTTTTTGTATACCGCTTCCTAAAAATGAACTCTTGACGGATAGCAGAGCGGATGCACTTCCCGGCGTAGGTGGAGAATAACCCCAACCCCTTCCAAGAGTTAGCCGCCATGCACAGCCCAACCATCCCACATTGGATGATGTCCTCATCAAAGGCATAGGTTGGATACTCTCTTGAAATGATGTAGTGTACTAGCTTCATGTTGTCTTCGATTAGCTGTTGCTTCTCAGCTTCGGTCATCGCTATACACTCTCACTTTCTTTCCGTCCATTTCTACCGTCTTGACCACCAAGTTATACTGCTTCTTGAATTGCTTCTGGAACTCAATAGCGGACATAGCTTGGAGATTGTTGGAGATACAGAAAGCAGAATACTTTTGATAGACGTGCTTGATAGGTTCGTGGAGGTAATCCGCTTCTTCCAAGTCCTCATAGAACTCAAGCATCGGGTTATTGGACTTCTCAAACTCAGCCATATGGACATCAATCTTGGAACAACGTGCGAACTCCTGCTCAATCAGCACGTCACGCAGAGCGGGAACGGCTTGAGCAATTAGGGCTTCCATGACTGATTCTTCACGCAGCTTGTACTTGATGAACGGGTCGTAGTCTGCGTCATTCTTGGTAAACTTGGCATCGAACGGGATGATGACCAGTCGGTCAAGTACCGCTGCGCTATCCTTACCACGTCCAAGTCGTGGGAGTGAGTTTGCGGAGAAGAAGAACTTGGCAAAGCTTCTCAGTTTGAAAGGGTCTTTGCCCTTTTTCTCGACTGTGATTACATCACCAGATACAACCTTCTTGAAGATTGCGGTGTTGGACACCCACTCATCGTTGATGTCATCGCCGATATTACAACATTTCCCCGCTAACTCACTGGTACGGAAACGATCTCCAATCTCGCACAGGTCAAGGTTCGACACATTGTCCTCACCCAACAGGGTTTGCACCATGTCAAGAAACGTACTTTTGCCATTTCTCTTCTCGCCAAGCAGGAAGAAGCTTTTTCTTAACTCGTTACGGCGATAGAAGCAGTAACCAATGCTTTGGAGCAGAAGAGTCTTTACGGTTTCATCACCACACGCAAGTTTGTTCAGTACGCCGTTGAGCAGTTCACTCTTAGCGTCCGGGTCGTAGTTGTGTGGAATCTTATTGGTGATGATGTACTCAGGACTAAAGTCATTGAAAGTGTTGTCAGCAATATTCAGCACACCGTTATTGAACGCAATGAAGTTTGCATCTGCTAGTGCGCTTTCCTTGGACACCATAAGACCAAGGTAGCTGAGAACCTCCTGCCGCTTGCTACGACTCAGGTTTGGGATATGTCGGATCATCGCAGCTTCGATGTAGTCATCTCCCTGTTCGTACACGCCATCACGGTAGATGTACAACTGTCCATTCAGTTTGACGATGTTCTCTGCCTGTTTCAGATACTTGGCGAACTTATCAAACAGGAACGAACCTTTGGAATTGAAGAAGTTAGGACACTCAAACGCTCCATCACGAAGCACAACCGCAAGTTCATTCTCGGAGAGTGGTTCAGCAAGCACAAACTCATTGATGATTCGGATGCACTCTCGACAGTCTTCCTTGGAAAACTCGTTCTGTTGGAGAGGGAGGATGTACGAAAACAAAGCGTTGTTTCGACCATCTCCCTCCGTCATTCCGATAATGTCCATAGCGGTCTTGACGGGAGTCAGATACTTCGGAATAATCTGATAAGTCCCGGTATCGTAAAGCACCTCACGTTCCTTCCCATCGTGCTTTAGCACTTCGTAGGACGCTCTACCGCCACCCTTGATGTCGGCAGTCAGACCAATAGCCAATTTGCAGTGAGTGCGGTTCTGCATCGGCTTGTCAGTTTTGAAGAGAAAGTGCATACCTCTGGAAGTGGCAAGCACTTTGCACTTCAACGCCTTTGCCTTTACGATTTCTAGCATGACTTTGGATTGTTCACCATCGTCAATGTCAACCAACACCGTATCTGTTGCAAGAATGCCAGCGTATTCGCTGAACTTCTGCGCTGCTTCCAACGTCAATAGATCGGAAGCGTCTTTATCTTTGAACGGCATTACCGCTCTTTTACCACTTGTGGGGACGAACCCCTTGTATAGACTCATGCCGTTTCAGTCCTTTCAATTAGTCTACTTTCCTACAACTCTCAAGTTTTTTACCACACTTTTGACAGATGTAATGATAAACTATCTCTGTCTCCCCCATAAAATAGTCAAAGGAACATTTGACCAACTTGAATTGATGTGACTCAATCGGGCATAGAATATGTTCCAATTCCCATACACGTTGTTCCAACGTCTTGATTTCACGTTCCAACTCTCTTTTACTACGCATCTACACAAATCTCCTTAAAATACGGAAGGGTCTCACACCACTTACATAACTCTCTCCACTCGTCCAACTTATGCTCCTTACGAGCAAAGTACATAGATTTCAGAACTTGGTAGTTAAGCTGCACAGTGCGCTTCTGGTTGTAGGAAGACGGGAGAAGCTGAATCATCTGCCACCAGAACTTCTTATCTTTGGTATCAAGATACGCTTCTCGATAAGCATTTAGAGCTTTAACCGTCCATGCCAGAATATCCAAGGGCGACCACGCTTCGTCGATCTCGCCGTAAACAAAAGCTTCACAGTTAGAACCAAGCCAGTCCTCGATCAAATGCTCGTGACTAAAATCATCCAGCGTGAATTCCTTGGCATGAATCTTGTGCATGGTGGAACAGCTATTCGCAACCGTGCCTACCTTGTATGTGTCAAACTCTTTCCACCAATACAGTGGAGCGGTAATATCAAGAGTCACGTTAATCATTCTCAGGAACTTACCGTGGTCACTGCCAGCCTTGGAAAGTGACTTCATAAGTTTAAGGTCGTTTTCACCAATGGTATACTCGAAAAATTCATCCCCATGTTCATCTGAAGTGAGCAACCATTCACTATCACTCTTATCCCAACTGTTCTTTGGGTTACGCATACCTCTAATAGCAACTTCGAACCCTGAGACCTCGGTGTGTTCGATTTTAATCATTGTACGTCCCTCCACGTTCTTCCATTGACAATCGCAAGAATCGTCTTGTGGTCTACTCCAAATCGTTTACCAAGAGCAACCGAACCATGTTCAACATCGCCTTTACGATACGTCGACTTAATACATCGAACCTGATCTTCGGTCAATTTACTTGCTGGATTATTACTGCCCTTTGTCTTTGCAAGATTGTTCTCAAATGCGTGTTTCATATTCTCTGCGTATGTACACCATTCAAGGTTTTCAACGCAATTATTCAACTTGTCCCCGTCTTTGTGATTTACACAAGGTAGGTTACTTGGATTAGGGAGGTAGGCATCAGCCACTAATCTATGCGCTAAATGCTTAGTTGCAACACCATCTACATTAAACTCAAATTGGATGTACCCACACATTCGACTCCGAAAGGGTTTAATAAGGCGATTGCTACGAACCGAATAAACCGCACCCGTTGGAGAAACCCGGTAGTATTCTTCAAAACCTTTGACAGCTTCCCAACCGAAGACATCAACGTTTTCAATCTTAATCATCAGATTACCTTCTTTCGTTATCCACGATAGCAACGGATTTCCGTGTAGCCATTACGTTCCATAAGTGAGAAAAAGATATGCCAGAATCCTTCGATTCTAGGGTCATCCATATCCTCAACCAATCCTGTCTCCATCATTGCAACAAGCGCAATTCCTTTGGGAGTGAGTCCAAACATTTCCTCTTCCATATGCCCTCCATCACAGCTTATCAATCGCAGTTGCAAGCCAACCTCTATAACTGATAGGCAGTTCACACTGCACCACCTTGTCATACTTGGTTAAATGCTCAATTAACTGTCTGAATCCAGACCGTGCAATAGGAATATCCGTCTGTGCTTCACATCCAAGAATAATAACCTTACAGTTATCATGCGCTCGGCTAATAATTCTCTTAATTAGCGGAACACTCAAATTCTGACATTCATCAATGATAACCACCTTGTTTTCCAAATTGATACCTCGCATGAAGGTGCAGGAACGAGCGGTGATCCACTCTGTTCCATTCTTCTTGGAAATGTCGGAAGAAATAGCCTGTCGAGGATTCTCGTTAATTTTGAGTAACGCATCGTGGAGCGGTTCAAGATAATCACTTTCCTTCTCGGAGGTGCTGCCCGGTCGATAGCCAAGGCTTCCTTCTTCCACGGTGGGGAAGATGTAAACCGCACCATCGTATCCGTGGTAAGCGGACAAGAGTCTAGCACACGCAATTGCAAGCAGTGTCTTGCCAGAACCCGCCACAGAGTTGACAATAATAACTTGGTTGTTCTCGTCCATGATGGCTTGGCGTAGCTTCTCCTGCCCTTCGTTGCACTTGATGCCAAAGAAGAGCGTATCGTCAGTAGATTTTCCCACTTATTCGTCCTCCTCGTCTTGGAAGTATGGCGATTGTGCGAATTGGAAACCAATAGCTGGCTGACGTTCTTCATTCCCCATGCCGTAAGACTCTAAGTCTTTGGCATACTTGGCAGCTTCGCATTGGTCTTTGGTGGACAGCTTACCCAACTTTGCAACTAGGGCTTCTGCCACAGCGTTGATGATAGGAAGAACGTCATTTACAAAGATGACTGCACCACAGGCGATAAGTAATTCTTTCATGTAGCTACCTCTCGATGTCATTGATTAAATCCTTAATCAGAACGGTAATTATCAGGAAAACAATAATTATTCCTCCAAGTGCAAAGGTAATCCAAATCGGACTAAACACCCACCACCATGACCAAGTGATTACGCCGACTGCCTTTAGCACGATGAATACGACAGTAATCACCCAAGCTAATCCGATGCCACCGCTTGTGGTGCGCTTCTCGTCACTCATACTCCAAAGTCCTCCACACGTTTTATTGCCAAATCAATGTACCATTGCTTATCAAGATGTGATGGAACTTGCTTTCCAACAATGTTCCCATTGTCGATAAAGCAGTGGTCTGGAGTGTTCCCGAACTTCGCCGGGTTTCTCACTCCATCACACTTTAGCAAACGCCCATCAGAATAATTGCTAGAAGCAAACACCCGATAAGCCTTATTGTCATATTTAA
>JAEIGA010001493.1_pt1 | contig 36553 bp, 54 predicted proteins | sample 9270691 | NCBI WGS metagenome assembly JAEIGA01 (sample SAMN17057246, study PRJNA624740) | gut metagenome | biome: biome; isolation source: fecal sample | host: Bos grunniens | place: China: Xizang | collected 2019
ATATGAGCCTGCGGTGGCGGCACCATATGAGCCTGCGGTGGCGGCACCATATGAGCCTGCGGTGGCGGCACCCCTATCGCCTGCGGTGGCGGCACCACTATAGCCTGCGGTGGCGGCACCATATGAGCCTGCGGTGGCGGCACCATATGAGCCTGCGGTGGCAAGTTTAGGGTCAGTGTACTCGGTGGTGGTGTGGGCTTTCACCCATTCGATTTGAGCCTTGACAACTCCGGGGATGCCGACCTCTGCGCCGATCTTTATCTTTGAGGAAGCGACCTTGCTATCCTCGTTGTGCCGCTGCACCTTTCCGGATTGCTCGACTTCGCAATAACGGCTTGATGCCGGCGGATAATACGAAAACACGTCAATCGGTGCCTCGCAGGCGTGAAAGCCTTTCTCGCACACAACGGCGTCTGTCTCTTCGTACTCTTTCCCTACCTCGAACTGAAAGCCTCGACATTTCAAGTCTTTGTCAAATCCCTTGTAGGACTTTATTGTTTCGCTCATTTGTTAATCTCCTTTGTGGTGTTTTTGTCTTATCACCATTTGGTGATTTTAGTGTAAAAAAATTTGACAGAATTTTTCTTCATTGAGGCGCAAGACGTGCGCCATCATAGCGGCCTCATCAACATCAGGCACATATCGACCATTTAACATGGCAGATACTTTGTTTTTGTGCCAACCCATTGCAACAGCAAAAAGACCGTTGGTTTTGAATGCTTCTGCTATTGCTCCGCGCATAATATCTATATTCATATTGTTATCACCTCACTTTCACCGTTCGGTGATAACAATATATCACCATTTGGTGTCGTTGTCAACAGTTTTTTTGAAAAAATTCTTGCATTTGGTGAAAAATGTGGTAGTATATAGTTAATCAAGGAGGTGATCGCGTGAATCGCGTATCGAATTTTGGCGACCGACTAAAAGAGTATAGGGACATGTATGGTTATACTCTTGAATATTTATCTGAAAGAACTGGCGTTCCCGCACAAACATTAAACAGATATGAGTTAACACAAAGAGTGCCAAAGATTGATGCGGCTGTTATGATATCGGAAAGCCTTGGCGTAAACCCCTTGTGGATGCAAGGCTATGATGCACCGATGAAAAAAGAAGAGACCCCCGGCCAGTTGCAGCTGACCGAGGGCGAGAAGGCAATACTTGCTTTGTTCAGGCAAGTGCCGGTTGAGCATCAAAACATGGTTGTTGAGATGATTCGAGTTGCGCTAAAACAGAAAGAATAATTTCGGTTGCGATCAGGAGTGCGTTTTCGTTATCACTCTCGCGAAGGGTTTGGATCAGGTTTAATTCGGCTTGATTCATGGTGCTACCCCCTTTGTGTGTTTGCCGTTATTATATAGGATTGTGCGTCCCAAATAACGGACAGCCAATATGACAATGCAAATTGGCGGCTTGTTGAGGATAGTATGCGCACCGTACATCCAAAAGTCAACGATCAAAAAGTGCGGAGGCTTTCAAATAGTAAAAAAAGCACTACAATTGGTTCAATAATATTTGATAAAAGGGAATAAAAATGGTTAGAGATTATTTAATGGCATTGAAAAACAAAGGAAATTTCAAGTTTGCGGAGTTATCAAATCTGAGCGGTATCCCGGAGCCAACAATTCGCAAAATCTTCTCCGGCGAAACGCCTGATCCGCGATTCGAGACGGTGGTTAAGTTGGTTGCGGCCATGGGCGGCACGCTGGATGACGCGGTTTCATCGAAAAAGGAAAAGGAAATTGCCGACAACGTGGTCACAACCCTTAAGACGGAGAGCGAGATGCGCATCGATGAATTCAAGGAACGGCTTGCGTCTTTGGAGCGGGACAAGCGGATTCTTGCCATAGCCGTTGCGGCCTTGGTCGGCGTGATCGTTTTGCTTCTTATATTTGATATGGCAATCGGCGCGCACGGCTGGGTGCAGTATTAATATTAAATGCTAATAAAAACGGAGCAGATAAATTATGTTGATAATAGTGTTTGCCTATGAGTTTGTTCTTGGGGTACTTGTTGCACTTTCAGTTTACATGCTTGGAGAGGACACATATATTAATTATGACAAATATCGCGACGGCATTGTAGGCTCATACGATATTAGGTCATTTTTTAATAAATTAATGAGTGACCCAAAGTTTAACAGCGGACATGACTTGTTAGATGTGTTGTCGCGGATAGAAAAAAAAAGAGATGTGCGTGAACAACTTTCCAAGTGGCGCGATTTAGAGGAAAGAAGAGAAGATCGCATTAACGGCATAATGTTATGGGCTGGGTTGTGTTTCATAATGTGCTTGGCAGCTCTCAATTTTAGTGATTCGCCGTGGTGGGCGTTTATAGTTTGTGGTCCAATTGGAGCCGCTGCTGCAATTATAACCTCACTCTTGTGTGGGCGCGGGGATAATGTATACTACAAAGACGAAACATGGAACGGCCGCATTGATGTCACAAAAATGACAGCACGAGACGCTATGCATGCTTTAGAAGAGTACTGCACATGGGTTGAGAAGCGTCGATATGAATTTGATAGAGTAATCAACAGATCTTGCCAAAAAACTCGCAGGGCGTTTTTCACAACAACGTGCATAATGTTGGCATACCCCATTTTGGGTATTATAGTGTTTTTGGTGGCGCGCGGGGTGTTGCTATGAAATGCAAAGCGTGTAAAAACGAAATACCCGACGGCTCGATCTTCTGCAATTGGTGCGGCGCACGCCAAGTGAAGGAGCAAAAGAAAAAGGACGAGATCAAAGTTCCCGCTCCGCGCCAGCTGAAGAGCGGCAAGTGGAACATCGAACTGCGAGCCGAGGGACAATCCATCACCGAGGACACCGCCGACAAATGCACCGCCAAGGCAAAAGCCATCCGCGCCGGGTGGCTGGAGAAAAAGAAAAACACACGCACAACGCTTCGCGAAGCCATTACCGCGTATATTGATAAGCGCGACGTTGTTCTTTCGCCGGCAACGATCCGAGGGTATATGCAGATCCGCGACAACCGATTTCGCAACATTATGGACGTCGAACTGCGCGAAGGTATTGATTGGCAGGCTATTTGTAATTCCGAGGCAAGGATATGCTCGGCAAAGACGTTGCGCAATGCGTGGGGACTTATTGCTTCCGTATTAAAGGAAAACGGATTGGCAATCCCTACGGTTCGTTTGCCGCAAGTAATAAGGGCAGAGAAGAAATGGCTTACGCCCGATCAAATCCGCATTTTTATTGCGGCGGCAAAAGATGACGAGGCGGCGATACCGGCAATGATGGCCTTGTGCAGTTTGCGCAGATCGGAAATACTTGCCGTGACGTGGGACGATATTGGGAAGAACTTTGACACCATTCGCGTATCGGGCGCTATGGTAGAGGATAAGGACGGTCGCTTTGCGGTTAAGCGCGAAAACAAGAACGCATCATCGGCACGCACAGTCCCCATTCTCATGCCGGAACTTAAAGATGCCTTGATGCGTATGGGGAGAGGAATGGGTCGTATTGTGACCATACATCCCAACACGATAAACAGCCGGGTTAATCGGATTTGTCGTAGTGTCGGCTTGCCGGAGGTTGGAACGCACGGCTTGCGTCACTCGTTTGCGTCCTTAGCACACGCTCTCCGCATCCCCGAAAGGGAGGCAATGGCGATAGGAGGATGGAGCGACAGAGCCACGATGGATAAGATATATACCCACCTATCCGACGCGGAAATTCGCGGGGCAAAAAACCGCCTCCGAGACTTCTTTACGAACGGATTTACGAACGATTAAAAATAATCCTTATATATCAAGGCTTTTGCCTATGTGTTCGTGCGTTCAAATCCCGCCACTCCTGCCAAAACCAGTAGTTATTGAAACTACTGGTTTTTCTTTATTTTCAATGGGTTTCGGCGCTTTTCAATGCCAAAAATATTTGGCATATCGCAGAAATATTTGGCATTTCCAAGATATTTTTTGCATCATTTTACGAACGAATTTACGAACAGATTTGCAAACAAAATATAATGCAGGGATCACAGGTAATTTTGCCTGTGATCTTTTTTTGTTAAGGGTGGGGTAGAAATCTGCCGCCACCTTGTGGTATGTTCACCTTGTGGAGCGCGCCACAAATATTTTTTCACAAGGAGAACCACTATGGACATGAACTATGCAAGCAAGGGCGTCGCAAACGCAGGACTGACCACCGGCATCATTGGCTCAGCCCTCGGCTTACTCAACGGAGGCCTTGGCAATCTTGGTCTTGGTATGAATCGCGATGGCGGATGCCATCAGGATCATTTTGTAAACCGCTATGAAATGAGCCTGATTCAGGAGCTGTCGAAAAAGGACAGCGAGATCGCCCTGCGCGATGCGAACATCTACAACGACAAAAAGTCGCTGGAGTTGTATCAGTACATCGACGGCAGACTGCGCGGCATCGAGGGACAGATCGCACAGCAGGCGGTATTCAATCAGAAGACTGTCGACGACGTTGCGCTGGTGAACGAGCGTCTGTGCTGCGAAGCCAGGGAACGCAAGTGCGCCGACAACACAATCGTCAACTATGTCAACGCGACCTTTTATCCGAAGCTTGTTGCCGATGTCACCACCGGCACCACCACCACAGCGCAGGTCATCTACAACCCGCTCCCCTCGTGCGGTTGCAACTGCGGCTAAAATTAAGCGGGGAGGGGCATAGTCCCCTCCCCCATGGGAGGATAGCATGGTAAGTATAAGCAAGATTGAACAAGGCGCAAAACGATATGTGGACAATCATTTTATCCCAAGCCTGCCCGACGGCGGCTTTCAAAAGGTATTGGTTGCGACCGGCGCAGCCATCCTTGTAAACCGCATGAGTGACATGCTGAAGCATTGGGCGCATAATGACACCCTGCGCATGCTTGGCGTTGTGGATCATGACGGAAACTTTGATCTGGACGTTATCAAGACCGAGATGATGAAGCACATGGGTGACGCAGGAATGCCGCTGGAGATCCCGATGGTCGGAACGCTTACCTTTAAGCGGGAAGACATCGAGCGGCTATATCGTTGCATCGTGGAGGGATAACATGGACTACATCAAGCAGATGCGCGATGAGTTGGAAGATGTTCGCGAATATTTTAGGGCGGCGGGCGCAGAGTCGGATTTCAAAATGCGCGTAGGACTCAAGGCAATAGCTCACGAAGAGTTTACGCACGCCCGATATTTGCGATCACAAATGATTCGCATGGGCATATATGATCCATCAGCCCACACGGCAGACGAAGACCTATATAACGCAACAGCACGAATGTTTGAAGATTGAGGAGACTACGGTCTCCTCTTTTTTTTGTGCAAAAAAATTTATGTGCGGCAATTTCATACAACAAAAACAGGTGGTACGATGGACTTGAGGGGGAATTTGTATGCCAGATTACAGATCAATTAATGTTGTGTGTCCCTTCTATCGGCGAGAAACAGAGATGCAAATTACCTGTGAGGGGATCACAGACGATTGCCTTGTGTCCGTTCAGTTTTTTACAAAGAAAAAGAAAGATCAGCACCAGCACATATTTTGCAACAAAAACTATCCTTGCTGTGAGGTGTGCCAAATGCTGATGAGTAAGTATGAGGAGGAATAGCGCGTGAGAACCTATGTGCATGACAATTACGGCATAAGCGGATATCGATATCGAGAACTGTACGCCTTTTGCCGCCAATATGCCGAGTGGAAATTGGCGTTATCGCAGTGCTATTCGCTGCAAGGTCCAGTTCCTCACGCGGCGCGATCCGGCGGTGTAAACGACCCAACCAGTGCCGCGGCAATGAGGGCGGAACAGTATCAGAAGAACATCGCCCTTGTAGAGCGCACCGTGCAAGAGGCTGCACCCGAAATAGCCAATGCTCTATTAAAGGCCGTGACGGATGGGATGCCCTATGAATGGCTTGACGTTCCGATGGGGCGTAGACAGTTCTACAATGCGCGTCGTAAATTCTTTTATTTGCTCGATAAAGCAAAAGGGTAACCATGGGGCGCAACTAATAGCATATAATGGTATCGTGATATAAGCCGTTAAGAGAAATCTTGGCGGCTTTTTCTGTTGTATACAAGATGTTAAAAAGGGTTTGACCAATGGTCGGGGAGCAATGCCCCACACAAACGAAGGCGGCTCGGAGGGTATGCCTGGAGCAACACTAACGGAAGGTGGTAACATGGCTAAGGATAGCCTAACGCGAAAGCAAAGGGCCTTTTGCGAGAACTACATAGCAAACGGCGGCAACGCAACGCAGGCGGCCATAGATGCAGGGTATAAACCTAACTCGGCAAAATCGGTCGGGTCGGAAAACCTTTCCAAACCTGACATCGCGGCGTATATCAGAGAGTTGTCTGCACCTGCCGAGGAAAAGCGTATAGCAAGCGCAGACAACGTGCTTGAATATCTCTCTATGGTTATAGAGGCAAAACGCAAGGAACTAAAAGGAGAAGGTCCCGCCACAGTAAAGACGGCAGACGCAAACAAAGCCGCAGACCTTCTTGGCAAGTTCCATGGTTTATATGTCGAGCGCATAAAGGTGGACGATGATTCCGCCATTACGATTAAGGTCGTTGACCTATGAGCGTGTATGAGGTCAAACTTACACCTCGGCAAAAAGTATTTGTAAAGGCTGACGCATTTGAGGTATTGTACGGCGGCGCAGCGGGCGGCGGCAAAAGCCACGGTCAAGTATTGGACGCGATGATATACGCGCTTAAATATCCCAAGAGCAAGCAGATCATATTTCGTCGCACTTATCGCGAGTTGGAAATGTCATTGATCCGCACGGCTCTTGAGAACTACCCGCGAAACCTATACACATACAATTCGTCCAGCCATTCAATTAAGTGGATTAACGGCTCGATTATCGACTTTGGCTATTGCGACACCATCAATGACGTACTGCAATATCAGTCAGCCGAATTCGACGTGATCCGATTCGACGAGCTTACCCACTTTACCGAGGACGTATACGTATACATGATATCCCGATGCCGTGGCGCGAACGGATATCCTAAGCAGATCAAGTCCTCGACCAACCCCGGCAGCCGAGGCCACACGTGGGTCAAGGCTCGATTCATTGACATAGGCGCTTCTGACACCGTACACAAGGTCGATGGAAACACGCGGGTCTTCCTCCCTGCAAAGGTTCAGGACAACAAGGCACTATGCGAGAGCGACCCCGATTATATTAAGCGTCTTGACATGCTCAGCGAAAAGGACAGAAAAGCACTCCGTGACGGTTGTTGGGATATAACAGACGGAATGTACTTTGCTGAATTTGATCGCGGTGTACACACTTGCAAGCCGTTTGAATTGCCGTCTACGTGGCGCAGATATCGTGCGCTTGACTACGGCTTGGATATGTTGGCGTGTTACTGGATCGCCATCAATGAGCAAGGCCGCGCATTTGTGTATAAGGAACTATACCAAAGCAACCTTATCGTGTCGGATGCCGCGCAGATGATTAAAGACATGACAACCGAGGATGTATACGCGACGCTTGCCCCTCCCGATCTGTGGAACAGACACAGTGACACAGGGCGCAGCACCGCAGAAATCTTTCACCAGCACGGCGTTACATTACGCCGCGCAAACAATGACCGCATACAGGGATGGCTCAACGTAAAAGAGTGGCTACGGCCGCATACGGACGAGCAAGGGCAACCGTGTGCAGATCTGTGCATATTTGACACCTGCACAAATCTTATCCGCACACTCCCATCTTTGGCATGCGACCCCAAGAACCCGAATGACACCGCAAGAGAGCCGCACGAGTTAACTCACGCGCCGGATGCCTTGCGGTATTTTATTGCCGGAAGACCGGCACCGTCTGCTCCCATTAAGAAGGAGCCGCACTACAACTTCGCAAGTGAAAGACCCAGGCCGAATCCGACAGGCGTTGGGGATAAGGTTAGGAGGATATGATGGAAATTTTATTGACTACCGCGTTAGCGGCGGCGCTTACCCTGCTTGCCGTTGCCGTTGGCTATCGCATGGGGCGAGGGACTAAGATCGTTGCACCCATGAACAAGAAAAAGACAGAAGCAGACCGCAAGGCGGCAATCGTGGCGCGAAATATTGATTGCTATGACGGCACGGCAAACGGTCAGCGGGAGGTTAAGTGATGATTGAAGGACAGACCCTCGCATGGGAGCGATATCAAAAAGGTCTCAAACACCTCAACACGTTCGGGATCGTGACAGACACCGAACAGGCGTACCGATTTTACGACGGCGACCAGTGGAGCGGCGTCCAGGCGGGGAACGAAAGTCTGCCTGTGTTTAACGTTATCAAGCCGGTCGTGCAGTACAAGGTGTCCGTGGTTGGTCAAAACGCCCTAGAGATTGTCTACCGCCCCGGCGGTGCTGTGGATGACGATTTTGCCTTGTTGTCTGCAACATGTGAGGCTCTTAACAGACAAGCGTCCAGCACGTGGGAGCGGCTGAAGATGAACCGCCGCATGTGGGACGATATACGCGATGCCGCCATTGCCGGTGACAAATACCGCTATTTTTACTGGGATGACAAAGACGGTCGCATCGAGACCGAATCGGTCGACCGCACCAACATCTTTTTCGGCGACGAGCAGAACCCCAACATACAGGAACAGCCGTACATCATCATTGCTCAACGCAGACCGGTATCTGTTGTGCGCGATGAAGCAAAGGCACTTGGAGCAAAGAAGGAAGACATCGAAAAGATCATCGCCGACAAGGACGTAACCAACCAACTCGGCGCGCAGGCAAAGGTTGAGATCGACGACGATCAGCACGGCAAATGCATTTCGCTTGTGTGCTTTGAGCGCGTGGATGGCGTTATGCGCGTTACGCGGTCAACACGCGACGTTATGTATAACAGCCAAGACATCCCCGGTATGGAACTATACCCCATCGCAAGCCTTATTTGGTCTCACGTCAAAGGTTCGGCGCGAGGCATCGGAGAGGTCAAGCCGCTTGTGGCCAACCAAATCGAAATTAACAAAACACTGTACCGCATCACGCAGGCGGTCAAGATGTATTCCCTGCCGCGCCTTGTATATAGCGACGCATTACTAAACCCAGCCGACCTTGAAACGGTTGGCGCGCCGCTGCGCGTAGACGGAGGAAACGTTCAGCGCATCAACGAGATCGTCGACTACTTGCGTCCGCAGCCGCTAAGCGGTGATGCACAGCGATTACTCGATACCTATCTTAACGTCACACGCGACCTTGCCGGCGCATCCGATGTGGCAACCGGCAACATCAATCCTGAACAAGCAAGCGGCACCGCAATCCTTGCCGTTAAACGTTCTTCCGAGATGCCGATTTCCGATTCTATTGAGGCGTACAAACAGTACGTCGAGGACATCGCGCTTGTGTGGTCGGATCTGTGGCGCGCGTACGCGGTTAACGGCTTGTCCGTCATTATGGACGATGTCGTTGATGAAGACGGCAATCCTGCCGCAACAGCCATTGTAACACCGCACAGCGAACTGCAAATGCTTCGCGTTGAGGTTCGCGTTGAGGTATCGCCGTCGAACCCCTACGACAAATTCGCGCAGGAGCGCAGCATGGAGAACCTGCTTGGTGCTGGTCTTATTACCTTTGAGGAATACGTCGAGGCGTTGCCCGATGACGCAGTAATGCCCAAGGCAAAACTGACCGAGATCCTTGAAAAGCGCATGGCGGCGCAACAGCAGGCCGTGATGGCACAGCAGAGCATGACACCGACCCCTCCCATGCCGATGGGAGACCCTAACTTAAATCCTACCCCTATGGGGATGGAAAATATTCCGCAAGGGAACGCGTAAAAATCCCAAGGAGCATTTATGGCTGAAGAAAACATCGGCGCAAACGTGCAGGAGGTCGCCGAGCCTGCAACCGGCACTGCAGAGGACACAGCGGCTACCGCCACCCATGAAGAAGGCGGAGCAAAAGGTGAAGTCGCAACCACCACCCAAAAGCAGAGCACGGAGGATAACTCTAAATTTGCGAAAATGCGCAGAGAGATGGAGGCATCCTCCAACAAGGTGGCGGAGTTGGAAAAAGAGCTCGCCGCCCACAAGGAACTGTCTCGCGCCATCAACGACGTTTACGGCTATGACGGAGACCCGATGAAGGTAAAGGACATGATCCTCGCAAATGATCGAGGCATTTCCGTTGAGCAGTTACAGGCAGAGCGCGCCAAAGAAGCGGCAAAGGTACGCGAGATGGTCGAGAACGACCCTGCGTATAAAGATGCCGTAGCGGAGCGGGATAGGCTGCAGGATGTCCTGATCCGCGACAGAATGGCACGCGACATTGAAGCGCTGAAAGCCGCTCACCCCGAAATCACGGCCGACAGCGTTGAGGATCTTGGAGAAGATTTCGGGAAACTAATCGGTCTTGGATGGAGTGCCGAAGAAGCGTACTCCGCAATCCAAGCAAAATCCAAATCAAATCAAAAAACGCCACCGCCCTCAACCGGCTCGGTCAAATCTCAGGCGGCTGCCGATAAGGAGTTCTACACTCCCGAAGACGTCGACCGTATCACGCGCGAGGATCTAAGAAAAGACCCCACGCTCATGGATAAGATCAAGAGGTCTATGGCGAAGTGGCACTAAAGAAAGAAGGATAATTTATCATGGCTTATGCAAATTTCAAACCTATCATTTGGTCGGAACACATTCAGACGCAGTTGGAAAGATCCTGCTTGTTTTGGGATGCCGTCAATCACGAGTTTGAGGGTGAAGCAAAGCGCGGCGAAAAGGTAAAGATCGTCGGCATTGAGCGTCCCACCATCGGCGACTACAAAGGCACCGACATTGGCGCGCCTCAGACCGTTGCAGACAACTACAAGTTCTTGGAAATCGATCAGGCCAAGTACTTCAACTTCGGCGTGGACGACATCGACAAGGCTCAGTCCATGCGCAACTTGATGGAATCTCTGATGAGCGGCTCTGCTGCCGCACTGGCGCAGACGCGTGACGAGTATATCGCAAAAATTGCCGCCACACAAGCCGACAACGTTTCGGAAGTGCTGACCATCAACTCCGAGGATGCCGCCAAGGCTGCTATTGACGCCGCCTTTACTACTCTGTGGAGCAACGACGTTCCCGTCAACGAGGAGTGCACAATCTTCCTGCCCGCATTCTTCTATCAGGAGTTCCGTGGTTGCATGCAGGGTCTGTCTACTGATAACCCGAAGCTGCTTGAGAGCGGAATCCTCGGTAAGTACACCAACGCCAACGTCAAGATCAGCAACTCGCTGTACAAGGACGGCGACACCTTCCATGCTATCGTAATGACCAAGAAGGCCGTGGCCGCCGCTGGTCAGATTAACGAGGTTGAGGCTTACCGTCCCGAGAGCCTGTTCATGGATGCCGTTAAGGGTCTCGACACCTACGGCGCAAAGGTCGTTCGTCCCGAACAGATCTACGTCATCAAGTGCACCAAAGGCTAATCAATCAAGGGGAGCAATGCTCCCCTTATATGGCTTTCATAGAGTAAGCCGGGGCAGTACCGGCAAAAGCCAAAGGAGGATTTTATGAAGACATGGGGTAATTTAAAGCGCGAGATTATATCCCTCGGCTTTGAGAAGGATACAACGGTAGACAAATACAGCCAAATCATCATGACGGCAACCAATCGCGCACTAACAATGATCTGCGCCACCGTGCGCCCCATAAAAAAGGTCTTGCAAGTCGAGCAGGCAGAAACCACTACACACAGAGTGCCTCTGCTTGTGGATGACTATATGGGGCTGTTTTTGCCCGCAAAAAAGCGCGGCACAATGGAAAGCGCGGCCAGCATAGAAACGGTCAACGGAAGCGTCATGATCGAGGGCGCGGGGGCGTTTGACATTTATTACTCGGCGCGTCCCGCAAAGGTGGACGTGTCCACGCAGGATGATTATGCGTTTGAGCTGGATGACGACGTAGCAGAACTTTTGCCGCTTTTGGCATCGTATTTCATTTGGCTGGATGATGACGAGCGCAAGGCTGTTATGTACTGGAACAATTACGAGGATTTAAAATCACAGATCCTCGCAATGGAAAACAAAGCAAAGCCTGTTACGGCTCGCGTGCTGAAAAACGGCACAAGCGTCTTTATGTAAGGCGGTGCTGTTGTGGCTAAAATGACTATACCGGCAATGCCGAAGCAATACGCGGCATCCTATCGCAATTTTTCCGGCGTTGATTTTTCGTCCGAACGCAGGCAGGTTGCCCCTTCCCGCGCATCTTTCTCCCGCAACATGTACAAGCGGTATGAGGATGGCTATACAGAATTTGTGGAAACTCGCCCCGGTCTTTCGTTTGTGAACGCATTTAACGCCCCGATATACGGCGCGTGGCGTGTGGACGTTGGCACGGATCGGTACATCGTCCATGCAGGGGCAAATCTATACGAGCTTAACTCGATGGACGATCCCGAACCTCGCGTGTTGTATGAGGAAATGACGCAAAGTCGAAGCGCGGCGCAGGTATTCGACAAAAAGTTATATATCCTTGACGGTGTGCATTACCTCGTATACGACGGTAACGACGTTAGCGTTCCAATCGGTACGATCCCGACGACCAACATCGGCAGAACACCCTCAGGCATAGGATCGACATATCAGGGCGTCAATATGTTGACGACTTTTCGTAAAAATAGTTTTCGCTCGGATGGTGAGGCCACAGCCTATCACTTGGATGCAAAAAACATCATAGATGGATCTGTTACTGTTTGGATCGGCGGAGTAGAAAACGTAGGTTATGGTGTTAACTATACAGATGGAATAGTGAATTTTGACAAGCCTCCTGAAAAAGCAGTTGGCGGTGATGATAACGTTGTGATCCAATTCGGTGTGGACGTAGAGAATCGGATTCTCGGTTGCGACCGGATATTGCTGTTTGACAACCGGCTTTTCTTTTCGGGCAATCCGAACTTTCCCAATGTGCTTTGGCACAGCGAACTGAACGACCCAACATATATTCCCGACGGCAATTATTACAAGGACGGCGATTCTAACAGCGCAATAACAGGAATGGCAGTGCAGGACGGCGCCTTGGTTGTATTAAAAGACGCGCCGACAGGCTCTGTGTGGATTCACACGCCGTCGATTGATGCAGAACTCGGTCGGCTGTACAACTCAGAGGAAAGCGTCATTTCTGTGCCGTGCGTGGGTGCGGCTACAGCGTTTCGTGATGATCTTGTGTATTTGTCGAGATATGGCGTGGATGGCATCACCTATCCGTCATACGTAAATACTAAGCGCGCAGTTCGGCACAGATCCACGCTAGTCGACAGAAAACTACATGTTGAGGATTTGTACGACGTTTCTGTTGCCGAGTGGCGCGGGTATTTGTGTTTGCTCTTTGGAGACCACATGTATCTTGCGGATTCCAACGCCACCTACAACGCCGGTGGCGGCTTTGAGTATGAGTGGTTCTACTGGGACGGCTGGAATGGCGGTTGCTTGGTGTGGTGCTTTGGCGATGATCTTTACATCGGGTTGGAGAGCGGATCGGTGTTCCGTTTTGCCGGAGACAATGACAATGGCAATCCCATTCAATCCGAGTGGGTTACAAGGGCAGAGACCGGCGGCACAAGCGCCATGTACAAGACCGCAAAAGAAAACGGCGCAATTATGCTTTGTAAGGCGATCCCCAACAGCCGCTTTTCTGTGTCGGTTGCGACGGACACCGAAAGCGAAGAGGAAATCCTTTCTTTTGTGTCGTCCGGCTTTTCGTTTGTAGGGTTGGATTTCAACAATATGTCTTTTGCTACGGCAACGGATAACGTCGCAAATCTGCCGATTAACAAAAAGAAATGGCAATGGATGACCATTCGTTTTCACAGCACCAGCCGTTTTGGTATTTGCTCGTGCGAATACCTGTACACGGTCGGCAATTTTATTAAGTGAGGTATAGTATGAAACTGAAAAAGTTTACCGACGACATGAAAATCATCTCCAAACTAAGCGACAACCCCACGGAGACCGCCGAAGAACTCAAGGCAAAGTTTGACGAGGGCGGCCTTAAGATTCAAAACTTTCTTAATGAAATGATCGACACTCTGCACGATGCCATATGGCCTATTGGAAGCGTGTATATCAGTGTAAATGACAACAACCCCGAAGAGTTATTTGGTGGTGTTTGGGAAAAGATTGAAAACGCCTTTTTGCTCGGCGCATCATCCGCTCACCCACTCGGCGAGATCGGCGGCTATGAGGAGCATACCTTGTCGCTCGAAGAAATGCCGAAGCACTCCCACAACATTTGGGGCGGTGAGGTGGTTTCGTCTGCGTATGTTAACGGCTTTGCCCTGACATCGGATTATTTGACCAACCAATACGCGACGATCGATGCGGGCGAAGGGAAACCCCACAACAACATGCCTCCCTACTTGGCTGTCAGTATTTGGAAAAGAATCAAGTAAGGAGGTGCGACATGGACTTAGAGCACGAGGCGCGTCTTGTCGCTGTAGAAGAGCGCGCAAAAAGCAACACGCGCCGAATCGGCGAACTGGAACAAAGACAGGACAAACTGGATGAACTGGTTGGCGGCATAAAGGCTCTTGCCGTTCGTGAAGAGCGCGTAGAAAAGGATGTTGCTGAAATTAAGAAGGACGTTAAGGAGATTAACTCGCGCCCGAAGAAATGGCAGGACACGGTTATTGCCTCGATACTTTCCGCGCTTGCCGGCGGCTTAATCGGCTATTTCCTTTTGCATATAGGAATTGGAGGATGACATGAAGGCAAAATACGTTGTTAAAAAGAAGACGCGAACAAATAACGCATTTGATGCATACAAGAACATTGCGCTAAACGAGCCGGCCGCTGAACCGTCTGCACCGCCCCCGCGCCGCGCACAGGAAGAGAAGAAGGCTGCTCCACAGGTCAACCTTCCGTATCGGCGCGAGGCACTTGCCATTGCCGATATTTATCAGGCCGAATCAAGCAACGAGGCAGAGGGGGAAAACATCCTGCGCGTTGAACTGACCAACGGCACGTATCGTGACTTTGTTGTAAAGAACGGTCCGAAGGGCGATCCTGGCATGACTGGTCTTGGCGGTATTCGCGGCCCTCGCGGCGCGCAAGGCTCGCAAGGCCCTAAGGGTGAAAAAGGCGACAAGGGCGACCAAGGCGAACAAGGTCCGCAGGGTATTCAAGGCCCCAAAGGTGACCCCGGCGACGCCAGCATGGGCGATATTGTGTCGGTATCGGAATCGTTGCAAACCGCCTACTCTTACATTCTCCAAGGCAGAAACCTATTGCGCCACACCAATCAAGGAACAACAAATTGGGGGTCGCATAGTTCTGTTGGAACTGTTACATTTACAGCGTATGAAGATGGGGTTGAGTTAAAATATGAGATTGGGGAAACACCAGGCCCTAATGATTGGTTATATTTAAGTTATAACCTTGAATCTGTTCTTGAAAAACTTGAGCCGAATACGGAATACCGATTGAGCTTTGACTGGTGGTCAAATTTCTCACAGACCGTCTCTGCGTCCATCAAGAGGGGCAATAACAGCGGATATTTAACCTCTGTACATCGACATACTCACAAAGGGAATAGTGCATGGGTGCATGAAGTGTGCCCTCTTGTGACGAATGATTTATCGGATCGTGACCTAAATAACAGGCAAATTTTGTTTTTAGGAAACTTCGCACTTCAAAACGGCATAACACGCATTCGCAATCTAAAACTTGAAAAGGGTAGTAACGCTATGGAGTGGTGCCCTGCTCCTGAGGACGCCATAGAGGAATTCTCTGCACTTACAGAGGTAACGGCAAAATCCTTTGATGCGGCTGAACAATATGTGTTAGATCAAAGAGAAAACCAAATTACCATTGCTAACATGACCACGGATTCGGAACAGAGCAGGTATGAGTTTCCGAAGGATATTAACGGCAATCCATTCTTGTGTAAAAATATTGACGTATACATTGAATATCCGCAGGGATCTCCGCAACCTGCTACCATAAGTTTTGGAAGAAACGGATGGGATGCTTATATACATCCGCTTGCCGTTAGTTTCCTGTGCAAGAGGATTACGGCTAAGGCAAAAATCACTCTAAATAGTTTTGCAGAATTTGAGTTGACTGCGTATACCGATGCTCCGTATTATTACACGGCTGGATCGTTTGGGAAAATAACAAGATACGAGGCTGATACATGCGGAAAATATTATGAAAAATTTGCTATTGAGTGCACTATAAAAGATCAAAAATTTCCTATAGGAACAAGAATCAAAATTGTTGGGGTGAAAGCATGACAAAATGGGTAAATGGCGAAATTGTCAAAATGACGGAGGAAGAGATCGAGGAGAGAAATGCTCGATTGGAGGCTATTCCGAAGCGTGATGAAACGCAGGGGGATCGCATCGAGGCCATGCTTGTGAGTCTTTGCTCCAAGTTGGGAGTGGAGGTAAACGAATGAGCGTTTATGATGAATACGCAAAACAGTTGGAGGAGGATGCGCGGCTTCAGAAGGAAAGCGTGGACGTGTCAACCAAGGCTCAACTGGACGCACTTGCAGAAAACAAAAAACTGGTTGAGGCTGAGAAGCAGAGTGCTTTCCGCGGCGCGTATGTAGACTACGCCAAGAATATCAATCCTTACGGCGTGCAGAGTGAACTTGCCTACGCTTCGGGTCTTGGTGGTGCGGGTAAGGGTGAAACGGCACATGCGAATTTCTATAGCGCATATCAAAACCGCCTCGGTGAAATTAACACCGCCGCAACCGATCAACTGCGCGGAATTGCGCAGCAGGAAGCCGCCGCTCGTTTGGCCGGAGATCAGGCAAAGCTCGGCATTGACACGCAGTTGAATCAGCAAAAGGCGGCGGCACAGCGCGAGGACGCGCTTCGCGCCGAACAGTACGCGCGTGAGGATAAAGCAAACGCATATAATCAACTTCTTACTGCAATCACCGGCACAGGCTACACCCCGACCGATGCCGAATTGCAATACGCAGGCATGACGCGCGATATGGCCAATTCCTACAGAGCCGCGTACCAGCAATCGCTCTACTCTGCATCAAAAGCAAAAACGGTTGACCCTGTTGAATTTTCGGATGCGGAGATAGAAAGGCTGAATGCCCTTGCTGATGCCGGATCATGGAAGGAATATTTGACGGAGGTCGATGCACTGGTTGGAAAGCATGGAGGGAATCTGGCAGACGGATACTTGGGTTATTACATTAACCGAGCGCCTGATTGGGCAAGAAGAAAATATGTTGAAGGTGGCTGGGATGAGGATGTTAAAACGGTAAGCAGTCGTCGCTCTGGTGGCAGATTGGCTAATATGGGATAAGGAGGTCACAAATGGCTAACGGCGCAGTGAAGGATTTCATTCTTAAGCAGACGCAGTCCGGCGCATCGACCTCGACGGTTAAGCAGCGGATTGCCGCGCAAGAGGCAAATAGCCTCATGGACAAAATAAACGCATTACAAGGCAACGTACAAAGCATCGGCAATCAGTATAACCAGCGCTATTTTGATGCAAACGGCCAACCCTTGCCGCTATCATGGAGAGCCGACGCCATCGATTGGCTAAAGGCGGTTGAGCCAATGAATGCCGCCGCCAATGAAGCAAGCGCTTTGAGGTGGCGGCTCCAGCGATACGAATCGTACTTGGATGCGGACACATACAAAAAAGCGACAGATACACTGGATGCCATCAACAGTAGCGCAGGAAGCATCTATTCCCAGGCCAAACAAGAGAATGACATTTTTTCAAGGTTCCAAAACGCAGACGATTATAACCGCGCCGTTGAGCTTTCCAATCTGTATGCCGGATGGGATACGAAAACCGAGAAGCAGATCGAGGAGGAGTGGAACAATCTTAACCACAACCTCACCCTTGCTTACGGTGCGGACGATGCCGCTTCGATTGACGCAACCAACAAACGCCTTGGCGAATTGACCGGATATATCCTCGGAACGGAACGTCTTGCTGATACTCCAGTGTCGGCAATGGCGGCGGACTATCGGTATAACCGCAACATCGAGCAGCGCAACTTGATGGATTTGACTTTTGATAGGCAGAAAGCCGCCGAATGGGGCGCTAACCACGCCATGTCGTACGGTGACGAGATTGTTTCCGAATTTGAGCGATACCAAATGTCCCCCTATGAAAGAGAGTATACTTTAGAACTCAACCGTCTTGATAGCGAAATCATGGCGCACGAGCACTCCCCGCAATACATTGAAATGTCCAACATCAACCTGCGCAAGCAGAAGGGTTATGATGAAAAAGTGGCAAGCCGTCCCTACACCAACCCGACAAGAGCCGAGATGGATTCTTATGATGCCGCCGACCACACCACGCAATCCGCGCCGATCGTCAACGATCCCTTGCGCGTGTATTTGGATTCCTCGCAGAAGGACAAAGAGGATGCCGTCGGTGTTGTTGCCAACGCCCACGAAAACGGAAAGTCGTCCACGTATTATGAGTATGTTGCGATGGGCGGAGACAAACGGTGGGACTTGCTGACTAAGGACGAGATCAACGACTATTACTATTATTTGTCCGAAAGTCCCGAAGCGGGTATGCAGTATCTTGACCGCATGGAAACCGTGCTGAATGCTCGCGCCATGCGCGAGTATAACAAGGAGATTTCCGAACTGCCCCTCACACAGCGGCAAGCATTGTCGGTCATGTCGTCCATTTACTATTCTGTACTGTCCCCCATTGAGGGCGTGAAAGCCACCCTATTGTACGGCTTGGGCGGCATTACCGGCAAGAACCTTTACGACAAGAATGACAACAAACTCATATCGCGCACCGATGCGTTCCGCGCCAACACAGCCGAGGAAATGAACAAGTCGGGCAAGACGTTTCTTGGTGTGCCGATCGGAAACCTTTTCCAAGGTGTAGTGTCGGGCGCAGACTCCCTCATGATGGCGTTGTATACTTTGGGCGCAGGGATTTTTATACCCGAAACGGCAAGTGCCACCGCGCTGAAAGTGTTTAAGGAAGCCCCCGGCGCCGCACTTGGTATGAGTGCTGCGCGATCCAAGATGGATCAGGTGTACGAACAAGGCGGCAAAATTCCCGATGTTCTTCTCATGGGCTTCACCGCATACGCGACCGAGTGGCTGACCGAGCGATTCTCGATCGGAATGTTACTGGACGACGTGACAAACGCTACGAGCAAAAACTTTTGGAAAGGTCTCAAGAGTGCCGCCGCGCAAGTTGGAGTAAACGCGGCAGAAGAGGGTGCGGCTCGTCTTTTGGAAACAGGGCTTGACTTGCTGTTTCAGAACCGCACCGAATATACGGACGTAATTCGGCAAAAGATGGCAGAGGGAAAATCCCGCGAGGAAGCCACAAAGGATGCTACGCGCCAGTTTTGGAGTGATCTGCTTGGTGACGTTCTCGGCGGCGCGATCGGTGGCGGCATGTTTGCCGGAACGTCGGTCGCGTCGAGTGTTGCCTACAACTCCATGAACAAGGCATACGCTACGGACATCATTGAAAGCGGGATGGTCGATCGCACCATTGCCAGCGCACAGACCACCCTTGCCCAATTAAAAGAGGGTAGCGGTCAGTACAAGCGTTTGAATGCGGCGATTGAAGCAGTACAAGAAGAGGCAAGCGTAAAGAACGTGCAGAAACTCCTGCGTCAGTTCGACCTTGCCGTTACCTCCGTTTCGGCCAATGCCATTAGCGAAATGGCTCCCATCATCGGTGAGGACGAAGCCAAGCAGCTCAAAAGCAACATCAAGACGAGCGGCGAAAACCTTGCCGTGGCACAAATGGCATCGGATGAAGAACTTGCCAAAAAGGCCGTGGAGCATAAGCTGAAGACCGGCAACGTCACAGTTGATTTGAAAACCGGCAATGACATTAAAATCGAGGGCGTTTATCGTACGCGAGAAAAAGGCAACCCGACCCTCGTGTTTAAATTGGCTGACGGTAGCACGATCAAGTATGACGACGTGTCCTACTCCAGCAACGCCACCGCCGCCATGGCGCAGGTGATCTCCGAAACCGGCATCCGCGCCGACTACGCCACGTTCCTATTAAACTCCGCGTCCGACGAGGGCGGATTGGATGCCGCAGGCGTACGCGACGCTATCCTTTCGGGCATGATCGGAGAGGCGGTCAAGACCGCACGCCACGCGGGAATGTCCTACGCGCTCACCGATGCACAGTTCAAAACGGCGTATGAAGCAGGCAAAACCCTTGCGAAGGACAACCTTAATCGCGAGATTGGACTTGCAAGTCAAAAAACAGTACCCACCACACAGACCGAAAACAAGGATGGGAAAGTTGTCGGTCATTTTTACGACGGCACAGAGGGCGCAGTTTTGCGCTCCACGACAAAGGCGCAAATCGGAGGCGTGGAAGCGATTGCCAAGGCAACTAACGTCAACGTGGAAATCTATGCCTCGTCCGTAGTCGACGGTGTGCGTCAGTTCACCGATAGACGCGGCGCGGTGCATAAAGGAAACGCGGCGTACATTCCCGGCATCAACACGATCGTCATTGACATCAACGCCGGTAACGCGCTCAACGGCTTGGTGCTTAACTCCTTGGCGCATGAGGTCGTGCACTTTATCAAGGAGATGGCTCCCGACAAATTCCGCAAACTGGCTGACTTTGTTGTCGGCAAGTTCGGCGAAAAGGGCAAGTCGGTCACGTCTCTCATCCTTGCCAAGCAGAAAACCTACAGGATGCAGGGATATGAACTGTCCTTCATGGAGGCATACGAAGAGGTCGTTGCCGATTCGGTCGAATCGATGTTCTCGCAGAAAGCCGACAAGATCGTAGCCGATATCGCCGAGATGCGCAAGGTTGACGCTGATCTCGCGAAGACCTTTGTGGACAAAATCAAGGACACCTTCAAGAAGATGCTCAGCGTCTTTAAGGAGAACGATTTTCAACCCGCACCCGACAGCGAGGAAGGAAAGTTCTTTGCCGAGTGGCAGGAGGTGCAGGACGAACTGGCGCACCTATTTGCCGAGGGCGCGGCGGCCGCCGCTGACCGCGTGGCCACAGCCGCAAAAAAATCCGATAGCACCTTGACAAAAGAAAACACCCCCGCCGAGGCAGGGGCGAAGCATTCATTTCGAGGATATGCCGCTGATGGACGAGGGATGTATGAGGGAAACTTCCCTAAGGGAACACCAAAACAAGCAAAAGCCGATGTAATTTTGCGGTACATTCAGAACGTATGGTCTAAGAAGCCCATACGACTAATTGTCAAGGATGGAGTGAATGATCGAATCATTCATGCAAAATTTGACCCAGAGTATGATGAGGGCGGCTCAAATACTGATGCTAGTAAGCTAATGGGTGGAAATCGGCATGGGTCGGCGGCAGAGAAGCGAGTGACACTGGATCTCGCGGATGATTATTATCAGCTTCTTTCGGATGCGCAATATAACTATTCAAAGGGAGAAGAAGGTAAGACTGCTGATACCCACAATGGTGTTTTTCAGTGGCATTATTTTATCAATGATATTTATTTTTCAGAACACGGAACGGCAGAGTATATTCCATATCGAGTATCAATTAATGTCAAGGAGAGGTCGGATGGAAACTTTGTCTATAGTTTTTCCGCAGAAAAACAAAACGGAGCATCTCCCCGACAGACTTTACATGCTGCCGTGAGCGGCAAAGATGCCGCCAAGAGAAACTCCGTTTCTATTGATAGTATATCCAATCCGTCCGAAAAAAGCAACCCCTCCGACGAAAAAATTTCAAATTCTCTGCGAAGCGTGAGCGAACGGCAGACCATTGTGGACATGCTCAACTCTCTTCCCTATGAGGTGGAGCATAACGAGTATTTTGCCGAGTACCTGACAAAGGTCAAAGAACTGGACAAGATGCAAGAGAAGGTGGATGCGCTTAACGCAGAATGGACAGAGTTAGCCTTTGCCAAGGGCAAGCGATCGGATGAATCCAAGGCGCGACTTGCCGAGATCCGCAAGCAGACAGATGCTCTTAACGCAAAGATTACCAAATTGGATCGTCGATTGCTCGACCTTGCCGAGTTCCGTCCTTTCCGAAACTTGGTTAAGGCGGCCGTCAAAAGGCAAAAGGCCAAAGGCAGAGATGCACTTTCCGAATACCGCAAAAACGTAAAGACGCGCGCACAAAGAGAAAGGGTTGTTCGCGTCATTAAGGACATTAACACCTATCTCATCAAGAACACCAAGGACAAACACGTTCCGTCTGCCCTTCGCAAACAGTTTGCTAATGTTATGTCGGCGTTTAATCTTGATTGGTCTGCCCGCGAGAACAAGACCGTAGACGGCTATCTGCTGAAAATTCAAAAAGAGTATGAGAAAATAGCAGGATCATCCGACCCGGTCGTTGGATCTACGTATGATCCGGGTGTTGATGCAGAGTTTGCTCGCGTTATTGATCTTGTGGAAGAAACATCAGTTCACGACATGAACCAAGAGCAACTGGATGCCGTGTATAATTTGTTCAAAATGATGCGCAAGATGATTACCACAGCCAATCAACTGCGGGCAAAAAACATGAGCATGACGGCACAGAATGCGGCGTACTCCTCCACGGACGAGTTGAAGGCGGCGAAGACAAAGGAACGCCATGCGCCAGGCACAAAAGCCGGTCAGGCCATCGAGCAAAGAACCTTCGACGATCTCAAGCCTATTTATTTCTTTTCTCGGCTCGGAAGCCCGACCATGCAGAAACTGTTCCAAAACATTCTTGAAGGGCAGTACGTCTACGCGAACGACATCCGCGAAGCCGAGGAGTTTATTACGACACTCAACGAAAAATACAAGGCGAAGAAATGGAAAGCCGACGACACGTTCACCTTTACTGATAAAGCCGGTGAGGCCTTTCAGTTAACGCGCCGTGAGGTGTGGGATATCTACGCGCACAGCCGTCGCGAACAATCCCGCAAGCACTTGCTTAAACACGGCATCGTTTTGAAAGAAGCGCGCGTGGCAACTGACAAGAACGCAAAGGGTGTTCTCAAGAAAAAGAAACACCGTGTTGACGACACGAGAAACCATCCGCTTTCCGAGGCCGTTATTGGGGATATCCTTTCGGACGAGGTCATCTCCGCGGAAGAAAAAGCATACGTCGAAGAGCTGCAGAAATATCTTTCCGTTGACCTTGCTCAAAAGGGCAACGAGGTATCGCTGGCCATGTACGACGTTGCCTTGTACGGGGAGAAGAACTACTGGCCGATCAAGACGGCAAAGTGGTACAACGAATTTGATCCGCAGGGCAAGGGCAATCCCTCGATCGCAACCCCGAACCATTCCAAGGGCGTTGCCAAGCATGCCGCAAGCCCCATCATGATCAACGACGCGCTGACTACTTGGAATCAACACGTACACGACATGGCGGCTTATCACGGCATGGCAATCCCCGTCAGCGATTTCACCCGCGTTGTAAACGCAAAAACCCTTGACAACACAACCAACGTTGGCGGCGTGCGACAGACGCTTGAAGAACTGTACGGTCCCGCACCCGGAAGATATATCGCGCAGATGCTAAAGGATCTGAACGGCAACGTGGTATCGGGCACTGACGATACCCTTGCGGAGATTGGCATTACCATGGCCAAGAAAGCGGCGGTCATGTTGTCGCTCTCCGTAGCCATCCAGCAGCCGTCTTCCCTCATGCGCGCCACGCTGTACATTAAGCCGAAGTATTTTGCAAGCCGAAAGAAATACGAGGGCATGACGGTCGGCAACGTTATGAAGCGTTGGAATCAACTGTGCAAGATTGCCCCGGTCGCATACCTCAAGGAAATGGGCGGCTACGATACGGGTCTTGGCCGAACGGCAACCGAACACCTCCGCAAACTGGAAGGGAAAAAGGTCGGAGACACTATCAATGACATCATGGGATTTATGCCCTCGTTCATGGACAAGATCTCGTGGCTCAAGATTTACGATGCGGCCGTTGCTCAGGTGACGGACGAAGCCGCGCAGCGCAATGAGAATCTAAGCAAAGCGGAAATCGAAAAAAGAGCCGTGGCTTTGTTTAACGAGACCATCGAAAAAACGCAGGTCTATGACTCCACGCTTACCCGAAGCGGAACCATGCGTAAGCCGGGCGCACTGACAAAGTCGTTAACTGCCTTTGGTGCGGAGCCTACCGTTTCCACCAACATGATGAGCGATGCCATTGTACGCGCACGTCGCGGTGAGCCGGGCGCAAAGAAGATGCTCGCCAAGACATACGGCGCCGTGATCTCTGCCGCTCTTGTTAACGCACTACTTAAAGCCATCGTAACCGCGCCGCGTGACGATGACGAGAACGAGATGCTCTATGAGAAATACATTGGCAACGTCTTGAACAGTTTCATTGTTGATGCCTTTATCTTCACCAACGTTCCCGTAGTGCGCGACATCGTGTCTATGCTACAGGGATTTTCGGTTGACCGCATGGACTTGTCCGTGTTCCAAGACATTTTTGACAAATGGAAGAAGGTATTCAATGGAGACCTGACGTGGGTAGAGGTTGTTGACGCTGTGGTTGAGCTTTTCTCCCTTACTCCCGTCCCGCTTCGCAACGTTTGGCGCGACCTCAAGGGTGCATATAACTTTGTTGTGACACTTGGGAAGGACATATCGGGAGAGAACAAGCCGACGTGGACGGGGCTTGGCATTGCCGTAAAAGACAGCATTCCGATTCTTCCCGACACATCCAAGCAGAACGCATTGTATATGGCGTATGCATCGGGGCGGCAGGGCGACATTCAGTATTTCCGCTCGCAATACGCCAGCGCAACCGCTGCCGACACCGCTATCAAGGATGCACTCAAAAAGAACGACCGTGACGTTCGGGAGGCGGCAATGCTTCGGTATAACGGCAACATCGAGAGATCGGCGGCGTTGGTCAACAAGATAGCCAAGCGCACACGCATTCCGCTTAATCTTGTGCAGGAAGCGGTTATGTCCGAGTTAGAGGAAAAGCCGAAAGAAGAATACAACGGCGAAGAGGAGACCGAAACCAGCACCCCAAGCGCGTACACCACTACCGACTTGAAGTTGGCTCTTGAACAAGGGAGAAACACCGCACCGATTGTGGAGGCCATTATTGCCGATAAGAAGGCGAATGGTGCAACCCGCAACCAAGCGCGAAATCAAGTGCGACAGAGCGCGTGGGGCGCTTATAAGTCCGCATACTACGACGCATATAAGCGCGGCAACAAATCGGAAATGGATCGCATCAAAAAGATCCTTTTAGGTACGAAGCTCTGGACGGAATCGGAGCTTAAAAATACACTTAGCAATTTCATTAAAAACAAGGAGGAAGAATAATGAAAGACGCAATCACCAAACTGCTCAAAATGAAAAGCATCGTAACCATCGCTCTTACGGTGTGCATGGTGCTGATGGTCACGGGGGTATTTACCCCCCCGACCGAGGTGCTGGCCTTGTATTCGACGGCTTACGGCTCGGTTATGACTTATTTCTTCACCAAGAAAGATAAGGAGGAACAGTAATGTCGCAGATTTTAAGATCCCCCGTTAACTACATGGGCGAAACGCAGGGGTATCGTCCGACGAGAAATCCGAACCATTACGGCGTTGACCTTGGCTGGAGTTCTGCGCACGGCGGCCCCGCTCATCCGATCCTGGCAACCTCAAACTGCGAGGTAGTAAAGCAGGGCAAGATGAGCGACGGCGCGTTGTACGTCGTGACGAGAACCGACAAGGTTGTGGCAGATAAGTATGTGTACTGTCTGTTTTGGCATCTGTCCCGCATTGACGTGCAGAAAGGACAGCAGTTGAGGATGGGCGATCAGATCGGTGTCATGGGTAGCACCGGCACCGCCTCCGGCGTTCATCTGCATCTTGAGGTGTGGGTGACCCCTCTGTCCTATACCGCGTGGAAACTGTCGGATAAAACCAAATATGCCGTAGATCCTCACTCGATGATCTACGCCTACGCGGATCAGTTTGAGGATACCGGCACTGCCGCCAAATACATGAACACCGACAAGACGCTTGCTGACGGCATTGCTGACGGTGAGGTCGTTCCCTACGAGGCGTGGATGGGCATCGTCGTGCCGGAGGAGGGGCTGAATGTTCGCACCGGTCCCGGCACGGACTATGAGATTATTACCGCCATTCAGCGCGGCTCTCAGGTCAACATCATCGGAGAGTTAAACGGATGGGGACAGTTGGCATCTGTCGGATGGGTCTGTTTGGACTATGTGAAAAAGGCCGATACCGTTAAGATCGGTGATCGCGTCCGCGTGTCTTCGGATGCGGTCGTATACGGCACGAACACCAAGTGGGATTCGTGGGTATATCAGGCAACGTTCTTTGTGCGGAACATCAACGGCGATCGCGTCACCATCGCCCCCGCGATGACAGGCGCAGTAACCGGCAACGTGGACAAGAAATATCTCACGAAAGCGTGAGAAAAGGGGAGGCATCACGCCTCCCCTTTTATTTTTACCGCAAACCGAAACGATGCCCACTCTGCCCTTGCAGAAAAAAGCGCATAGGGGACACCGTTTACCGTGGCGTTCCCCTTGTAAATGACCTTTGCGTGATGGCAGATTATGTTTGCATCTGTCCAATCAACCGACACGTGGTATTTTCCATTTGCTAAAATAAAGCCTCCGCGACAGATGGTCTGCAACCCATACTGCCGCATTTTATTAAGTATTGCCTTCATCATATCCCCCTCATTGATTGTTCTTTCGATCCATAGCGCGAAAGTGCCAGCACCGCGAGTAATGGCAACAGCATATATCTTTACGATATGCCAAGTATGCCTCCTTTGTTCGGAAGGTGTGCGAGGTGGTTGCGTCTATGCACAACCCCTCGCAATGGATCTTCTGCTGAGACTCTCCGTTATAGTATGGACAAAGCACATCCTTGTGTTGAAGGCTTCCCATATGGCACTCCTCAGAACGGCAGTTCCTGCTCTTCGGCGGTGTATTCCTCAACGTCGGATGCCATCGGTGCTTCATTGCTGTCCTTCTTGGGAGCAACAAACTGCACGTCGTCCGCAACAACCTCAACAGCCTTGCGCTTGTTGCCGTTCTTGTCTTCGTAGGAGCGTGTCGAGATCGAGCCGACAACAAGGATCGGGTCGCCCTTTTTAAAATACTTGGACACAAAATCGGCCGTATTTCTCCACGCCGTGCAATCGATAAAGTCTGTTCCTGCATCCTTGCCGCGTTTATTTACCGCCACCGCGAACGATGCGACCGACAGATCGGATTGCGTGCGACGCAGTTCGGGATCTTTTGTGAGCCTGCCAATTAGTAATACCTTATTTACGTTTGCCATGTTTTCTTTCCTCCAAAAAATTTTTTCTTTTTTCTTTTACTTGCGACGGCGCACAGCCCCTTACCATCGCCTGAATAATTGTCCACAGTTTCAGTTTTTCGCGACAATTCCAACAGTACGTGCCGCGAATAATGATTGCGCCGCACGCCTCGCAGTGTTTTTTAGGGGCGCTCAATGACCTCGCCCTCCATTTCAATGAGAAACGCCGCATTGCAGGCCAAGTGCCATAGGTGCGGGAGGCCGCTTTCGAGGTCAAACTCCTCACCGTCAAGGTATGCCAACCAGTGCCGATACAGGGCGTCTCGGTATCTCTGCGGTTCTACCTCGCGCCAGTTCTCCGGGTCTTTGTACTTTTTACATCCATACTCCCTTATTGCTGTCACCGCATTTATAAGACTGACGGGGACGAGCGTAGGGCGTGGCTTGCCCTGATCTGCTTTTACTTCTTGATTCATTTTGACCACCTTCCCGCGATCCAATCGCACCCTAACCACAGTATGTACGCCACTCCGGCCAGCGCGCAGAAAATAATAAAAATAACAGCCAAGGCCACAACCAACCCGCAAAGGGCGCCGGCTACCACGGCTACCGTATCGAGAAACAGTTCGAGCATTATTTTACCTCCTTTTTATTTGGCATACTATAAGGCTCTTTTCTTTGCAACCTATATCTGTGTTGTTCACTCATTCCGCATCACCGCCTTTCAAATATTCATCGAGCAAAAGAATAAAGCGGTCATCAGCAAGGTAGAAAATATCAATCCCTTTTTCGGTTTTTAACCATTGCTCAAAATTGCTCATCAACTGCCCAGCACGCCCCTTGGGTATGTGCGAGTAAATATTAAACACCTTGCTCATCACCGCCTATCTCGGTTTGGTGGGCGAGCGGTAAACAAGCCATTTTGCAATAACCGATATATTCTTCTTTATCAATCAAAACAGTATCGTAATTTTTATATTTCCTGCAAAGGTCTATTGTCATATGCACAGGCTCATCCATTTTAATAATCGAGCCATAGCCACTATCTAACCAATCTTGCAAAGAATATACTTCCGCTTTGTTTGGGTATTGCGTGTAATCGGCAAAACACCTTTTTTCATCGTCTTTTGTTTGATGCCATCCCCACAATACACAAGGTTTTCCAAACTTCCATTTGTATTCTGTATGCTTAATGCTAATTGCTAAATACTTTCGTTCTTTCATTTCCCCTCACCGCCTTTCAATTTTTCAATTCCTTTTGCGATTCCATAGTCTGCTAATTCGGTGCATAATTTCACCGCACATTTACGGCACAAACAAATAGCCGTATTTTTATATGCTTTCTTAAACATATTTTTTTCTTTGACTGCGTATCCACAATCGCAACATAGCATATAATTATCTCGTTGTTTCATTCCGCACCCCCCTTTCTCCGTTCATGTTCTTTCCTATACTCCTCCGCACCATCAACATAGCAACAGATATATGGCATAGCATAATCGCCAAAAATGCCATTGACTACTTGTATCTCCGACCAAAAGCAAGACAGCTCTCTCTTGCCGATTTCGGTGTGTTTGTTCGGATCATACGCATAGCAGAGAATTTTATCGTTGTATGCACTTTTTACTCTTAGCTTGCTTTTACATTCGCAAGTTTCAAAGAAATCATGCAATGTCATTCCGCATCACCCTTTCCGTCCAGTATCTCCACGCCGCACTCTCCGTCTTGACTTTTGCCGAGGAATTTGTGTGGCAATACCTTTCCGTCCATCTTTGCTCCGCAGTTGAGACAGTAGTTACACTCTGCCCTTATGATTTTATGTCCGCACAATGAACACTCAAACAAGCCAATACAAGGCTCTAACGATATCCACTCCCCATGCACCACCTCGACCACATCGGCTGGCTCAATGCTTTCCTCGATTTTCTGCCCCTCTTTCAAACAGTATAATCTTGTAAGTATTTTGTCGCCGTGGTAATAACTATGACCCGCTATTTTACTTGCGAACTTATCTATCTCGACCACGACCTTGGTGTCGTTGGTGGCGGCAATGATGTCAAGGGCTTGTTGCATACCACAGTCGAAACCTCTGAGCCATGCGTCTGGATTTTTACCGCTTATCATTTGCTCGGTTAGGTCACTTCGTTCCATTGCCATGACCTTTTGACATGTAATAGCACGCCTCAACGCTTCCCGCTCGATATATTCCTTTTCAGCCATTTCTAAGCAACCTCCTTATTAGGTTTATCAGCCTTCTCCAAATAGAAGAATCAACAGCGATCATGTACGCAACAAACTGAGGGGTTCCACATGTGGCAATATAATCCTCATCCCCAAATCTGTCCGTTGTTATCATGAACACATCTTTTTCCAATCTGTTGTCATATGTGTAATACTCCACATGCAGGTTATGCATATCAAGATATTGGGCGTGTTTCTTCTGAATAGCGTTCAAAGCTTCTTCAACAGATCCGTATGTTTTTGGCTTGTGCGATAGATCTTGTAGAACTTTACCTATTCCACCGCTATTTCCGTACACATAAAATCTTCTGTTAGCCATTGTCTTTTACCTCCTCCACATAGCACCATGATTGCGGCGGTCTTGTTATCGGTATTTTTTCGTCAAACTCACACCAGCCCTCATAAGAATTAGGTGTATTTTCAAAATGCAAATGCGGACAATCGTCGCAGTCGGGTTGCTCACATTCTTTATAAAACTCGCCCAACTCTTTCGGCTTGTCATAGATAACGAGATCGGATATGTGCCAGCCTTTAACCTCTTTGCCATTGGAATATTTCAAGATATCCTCTCTCGGAACACAACCTTGCATTTCTGCAATGTCGGCATTTGCCATTTCGCAATGCCCAAGAACATAATCACAGATAAATTCGCCTATGACTTTTCCATTAAGAATATTATTTGCATCATGTTGGCCGCCCCAATCTGCCCACAATTCAAATGCGTCACCGAATTTTATTTCCCCTGCCGGCAATCGGTATAATGTATCTCTACAGGCGTACAACCCACCGCCAAGGGAAAAATGTTCTTTTGCTTTTGTGCAATAGATAAATCCTTTGAATGGTGCTTCCGGTGCGGTCTTTCGCAATTCAAGCGTTTTTCGTCTTGTTGTTGTTCCGTCACCCATTTTCACTGGGCGGCATATCAGTTCACACCATTTCGGCCGGATGCTCATTAAAACAGATTTCATTTTTCTCTCCTCACAATATCCCAGCCTCAAACAGGCTATCATCATCCATGTCAAACAGCGATAACTGGTTCGGATCGTCACCGACCCACCATGTAAAGCATTCCTCGCCGCTGTTCCACGAGGTAGGCAAACAACGATCTTTGCGCCGGATAATCATGCGGTCAAATGCTCGGATGTAGTTCTCTTTGTATTTCGGCCACCGTGCAAAATCATTCTTCATGCCGCAGAAGCCTTGCATGGGACATCCGACACACCCGATACGTTTCTCACCCTCCGCATAAAGAGGATTGCTGCGGCATCCATAGTGCCGGAGGAATCCCCACACATCATCATCCAGCCAGTCTACAATAGGATTAACCAAAAAAGATGCTGTCCTGTAGCATTTCTCTACAAACTGCCGAGTGTCTGCGTTATCATCATTAAGCACAATGCCGCCTTTTTTAGTGACATCAAACTGTAATTCGCTCTCGGTGGCTTTTTTTATAATCGTTTTAGGCTTGCCGATTATGCTAACAATTCCTGAACCTTCCTTACGGCTGTTGCTCTCAGCCCATCTTACCCCCGTAACCTTTAACCGCCCTTGTCCGCCGTGTTCCTTTTGTTTTTCGCAACAATACCGGCATAATCGAGTAGGCGGCATCAGTTTCCCCTCAATAAGTTGCCACATGGTCTGCTCCGGCTTATTTATACGCACATCCTTTTGAGATCGTACATAGTACACCGTTTCGGGCGCATCTACGGTCGTGAGGTTATGCACCGCCTCATATTTAACCCCTGCAAGTTGGGCGAGGATCTTAATAACATCGCTGTCCTTGCCGCCGGAATAGCAGAGATAATATGGCTCATCCTGCGGCTCAAATGTCTTTAGGTATTGGATAGCACGTTTTTCTTTCTCGATGTTCATGGCCATTCTCTGTTCTTCTCCTGCTCTTCGGAAACATATTTTACAGCATCCTGCGCCGTTTCCTTTACGGCAACAATAACATCATCAACCACGCATGCGTATTCATTTTCAGACATTCTTATAAATCCGTAACTCATTCTGCCACCTCAAAAACCTTCTTCTTAATCTCATCCCACGCCCGAACGATCGCCGCTTCTGTATCGTCGCTGGCGACTCCGTACTGTCGGGCAAGTGCATCTAACACATCCTGCTTTTTAACTACCTCAATCATTCGATCACATCCACCGTGACGGTCACGCCCGGATCTTCTTTATTCAGCACAAAATCGTCTGTAAATCCGTCTACGATCTTCCACCCATCCCCCGCCAATACGCCGTACTTAACAAAAGCGTCAAGTATGAATTTCTTGGCAAATGCGACGTTGTCCTTGTCGCGCTTTCGGCCTGCCTCTCTCCACAAGAAATGTAACTTTACCGGCTGGTCAATGTTAGGTCGGTCTGCGCCGAACGTCTCGATAATGTAGTAGCAAATCAAGTGCTCGGTATCTTGTTTAACGGAGTTCGCGCCGTACTTGTTGCCCCTGCAATCATTCACATATTCATTGAGCGACGGCAGTAGAGAATCAATTTTTACCATGTATGTCATATCTTCCCATCCTTTCCGTCCATCTTTTTTCCGTAACTGCAAAAATCGTTTTCATCAACGTAGGTAGCAAAATCGTCATTTGCCCATTGATTGCAATCACACATTCGATCTAAACGATACTTGCAATCCTTACACCGCACCACACCAACCACATCTTCTGTTGGTGCAGATGCAATCTCAAGCCTCATATCATCCACCCAACAGGCTCTGCACCATGCGCCTGCCTTGTCGCATTCTTCGCAGTATGCTTTATGGATGGACAAAAGCAGTTTCTCTTTGTCGATATATTCAGCCATTGTCTTTTAACCTCCCATCCTTTCTTGCCATCTGCACGATCGCCTCATACGGATCGGTAAACGGTCTGCCTTGATCGGCACATTCCTCCACTACGGTCAGGTAATGCGCAAGGTCGTCATGAGACAGCATGTCCGCCAATCGGTCAAACTCCTCACGGTTCATATGCTGCTGGGCGGAGTAAGTGAAAATCGCATACCGCCAACCCTCGTCCTCGCGCGTGCGCGTAATGTGCAGAGAGAGTTCTTTTTCTTCTTCTTTTACTTTTTCTTTTTGTGTCACTTTTTCTTTTTCCTTTTCTTCTTCTTTTTCTTTTTTATGCAATTGCATGCAATTGCATTCAATTGCATCGGTTTGCATCCATCTCTTTTCAGCGTTCCGCTTATAGGATTGTGACTTTTTGGCTTGTGCCTCCACATCACGGTCTATCCTTACAATGAATGTGGGGAGAATAATCTCCTCTCTTCCTCCTCGTTGGTCAACCTTGCCCGTGGCTCGGTATTCAAACAGAGTCCGTATCAGGCGACCAACCTCGGCATCGGAGAGGGAACCTAAACTCCTTTGGTCATCTTCGTATAAAACGATATATGGTTTTGGTTTAGCCATTTCGTCACCCCTTCAGCTTGTATATCTTGGCAATCGTCTTATCGATCACCACGCCGCCGTCAAGGTGGTATTTTGCAAAAAAATCTTCGTCGGGCATCGTGTGCGCTTCGGTGTGATGCTCTCTGCACAAGGGCAGTGCTTCCATCCCGACGTGTATAATCTCGTCTCGGTTTCGCCCCATGCCCACGCGCTCCACATGGTGCAGATCCGCACGGCTTCCGCATATAGCGCATTTCTTGCCGATCAGGCACGCATAAACGTAATCGTTGATATCATCAACAAAATTAAGCAGAGGCTTTGACGTTGGGATATCCCAATCCAGTATGAACCGCACAAGGAATCGCTGAAATGCACACACAAGGCTCATCGGCGCGTTGGATAAGGAAAAGATATTATCTCCAGTTTCTTGCAGGTCCTCGGCAAGAAATTTGATCTTCATGTATTCCTTGGTTCGCCCGGTGGATTCTCCGACCGCGTCCGCAATATCTCGCAAAAGCATATAGCACGTATTCCGTTGCTTGTCCGATAGCGGCCGGGAGTCAATCAACTGTAGGCTGCACTCTTTGTAGCCGCGCTTTGCGTAGGTTGGCCAATCGGGATAGGGAGCGCGGATCAACAGTTCTCCGCGCATCACGTCATACCCAACGATGCGCCCCTTTACGGTATCAATCGGTGATTTCATTAATCCACCTCCCGTATCCGCTTTCGCTTGGTGTCTGTCTTTTGCGCAGACACATTGCTAAATATCTCAGCCGCGGCAAATAAGTCGTTTGAACCCACTCGGAATCGTATTTAATTTTTTCCTCGTGGATTCGTTCGCGGTCAATCGGTAGAAAAAAAGTTGTCATATTCTTCCTCCGTAACACGGTAAAACACAATGCTTACCGGCTTTTTAGTTGCAAAGGTCTGTATCTGTGCCTGTTGCCAGTATTCTTTCTTTACAATGGGGTTCTCGGACTTGTGTATTTTAACTTCAAAGATTCGATCGGACGTTTCACCGTCAAGATTTACGCGCAACCGTAATCGTCTCAGCTTAATCTGTCGATCCATTTTGGTAACGCCTATGGCATCGAGAATTTTATGCTCATAATAAGTTCCTGCGTTCATTGCCTTGCTGGAAAATGATTGGTGTATTGCCCCTATCTTCGTTAACCACCACGCCGCAAAACTCCGCGTGTCAAAGTTCCCAACGACATAATGCGTGTCACTTGCGCCAAACCAGCCTGAGCGGTCATGATTCGCAATCACAGCTCACGCACCGCCTTCTCGAATGCGTCAAGGGATTTTGCCATGTTCATATACATGTTGAACTGCTTTTCAGATATCTTTAACTTGGCAAGGATCTCGCGAAGATCAGTTCCTTCGTTAATTTTTTTAGTGAGCAGTTGTTCAATTCGTCTTCCGATTACCAGCAAAGAATGGGCGGTCGGGTCTTCTCTGTCGTATTTTGTCGGGTCTTCGTTAAAGTACACGTCTGCGGCAACACCAAGAGCCTTCATGGCAACGCCAAGTGCGTCGGTGAGTGCCATTTTAAATGCTTCGTCCGATGTGCGCAGGCCCTTTGATTCTTTGGCAACTAAAAGAGACCCGCCGGTACCCGGAATCGGTGCGCTCCATTTCTCGCCGTCGTGAATAAAAACGGCGACGTCAACAACGGCAACCACCTCACCCTCAGTTCCGCTCTCAATTCTCCTGTCGGTAATTTCGTATTTCCACCCAAGACCGCACGGACCGAACACCTCGGTCATGCGGCGCAACCTCCACATCGGGTTAATATTGCTCATGCCATTCAAGCGGCCGCCGGATATTTTTTTGAGCGCGTCATCGGGAACGGCGCGAAGCTCGTCGTAAAATCTCATGTTGTTCATCTCAAAATCTCCTTGATATATCTCTCATGCCATAACACGGCGGTTTTCGGATCGTTCATCGCGTCCAGGTGCATCTGCTTGGCTTTCAGTTTGTTGGTCAGCAGAACCTTATCGGCTTGCAACGCCACCACCGATTCTTCCAAAGCCTCCATGCACACACGAAGGTCTGCCAGCTCTTCGACAAGTGCCTTGTTCTGCCGGCGCAGCTTTCCGTTTTCCGCGAGGATGATCTCCAGCCGTTCGCGATCATAGTTCGTCCTTGACATTTTCTCATTTCTCCTTTATAATGTTAGTGTCACTTGTTAGTGCCATTTCTTCTTGGGAAAAGTCCACCGTTGCCGCGGTGGGCTTTTTCTTTTGCCGTGCCGCGTATTCGCATTCCAGCCGCTTTAAACATTGCCAAACCCATGCCGTAATGCTCGGATAGCCACACGCCTCAAGGATTCCGCTATGTAGCAACTTATAAGCCGCCTCTGTCATGCGCACCGTCAATTTCCTTGCCGCTTTGCGGTTTTCGGTTCTCGCGCTCACAGAGGCCTTTTTTTCGACGCAATGGATAAGGTCGATTTCTTCGCGCTCGTAAATGTCCAGCGGCATAACCTCAAACGCCTTGCACATGTACCGAAGCAGGGGGACGGTAGGCAGAACCTTCTTGCTCTCGATGCGCGACCATGTAGGCTCGTCTATTGTCAGCCCCTCGTCCGTCGCCCATTCGACAAATTCTTTCTGCTTGATCTTCTGCGCTTCACGCGCTTCTTTGATCGTCATTTCTTCTCACCTCTTTTCTTTTCGATTCGTTCAACGATGGCACATGCCACGCAGATAACCTCAATAAATCCGATAGCGCACAAACTCCAAACGATAAACTCAAACATATCTCATTTCCTCCCATTAAAATATTTGTTCGGGGTATCCGTTCTCAAAACCTTCGCCCGGATCTACGATGCAAACATACTGCGCCATGTCATAAGCGATCCGCTCCGATTCCGCCTCGATAAAGGCGTCAAGGTCGCGGTAGACGGTGCTGTTCTCGTCGTACATCCAAAGCAATCCGTCTTCGTCCTCATACCCATAGGCGCTGTCAATGGTGTCCTTGACGCTTTCCAAGAACTCGTCGCGACAATCAATGCAATAGGCGCTGTACGTATCAATAGGACCATTGCAAAGGGCAGTATCGCCGTCGTACAGTTTCTCGCCGCAACAGCGGCATCTGATGTAGTCCATGTGATCCTCCTTATAATCGAATGGCGGGGCGAAGCTCGTCCACCAAAATCCCCAACCCTCGACACGCCTTCTTCAATTCTCCGTAAGTGAACGTGTCGGGGTTGTTTTTTCTTGTGCGCAGGGTTTCGGTTGTAATGCCGATGATCTGCGCCAGTTTGGCGTTGCTGATTCCGAGTGATGCCGCCCGCCCCCACATCAATTCGACAATAGGGTGAGGCTTCTTCACCATGGACGTGTATGTCACTTTTGGCATGCTCATTCCTCCAACGCAACAAGGTTTCCGTCTTCCAACCTGTACCACGTGTCCGCCTTTATATTGGTTCCATCAACGATAACAGCCTTCCAGTCCTTGATCTCGTAACTATCGGATTTCTCCTCACAAAGAACAAGAACCGCGCCAATACCACCCTTTACCTTAACGTGATTTCCTCTGGCGACCGCAAGACCATCTCGTCCAACCTCCGATGATCCTCTTGATGTAGCGGCACCACTATCGCCTGCGGTGGCGGCACCACTATCGCCTGCGGTGGCGGCACCATATGAGCCTGCGGTGGCGGCACCATATGAGCCTGCGGTGGCGGCACCATATGAGCCTGCGGTGGCGGCACCACTATCGCCTGCGGTGGCGGCACCATA
>JAEIGA010001494.1_pt1 | contig 36536 bp, 34 predicted proteins | sample 9270691 | NCBI WGS metagenome assembly JAEIGA01 (sample SAMN17057246, study PRJNA624740) | gut metagenome | biome: biome; isolation source: fecal sample | host: Bos grunniens | place: China: Xizang | collected 2019
GAAACAACTTTTGAGGAGATTGCCGATAAATATGTCGAGATGAACATCGCTCATCCGTTCCGAGAGGGCAATGGTCGTGCGACTCGTATCTGGCTCGATTTGATCCTCAAAAAGCAGTTGCAGAAATGCGTTGATTGGAGTAAGATTGACAAGAACGACTACTTGAATGCAATGCAAAAAAGTGTTGCCGATTCATCGGATATCAAGCGACTTTTACAGTCTGCTTTGACCGACAAAATCAACGACCGTGAAACATTCATGAAGGGTATCGACTACTCGTACTATTACGAGCAGGAAGAGTAATAAAATCACTCAAATCCTCGTAGATGCATTCTGCGAGGATTTTGTTTTATGAGTGGAGTTTTTGTGTTATTTTTGCAGAATCAATCTGAAAAATGTCCATCCTATGAAAGAACTGAAAGAACGCATCATGAGGGACGGGAGGTGTTTTCCTGGAGGTATCCTGAAAGTCGATAACTTCATCAATCACCAGATGGACCCTGCGCTTATGCGTGAAATGTCATTAGAACTGGTGAGAAGATTCTCCGGCCATAAAATCAACAAAGTCATAACGGTTGAAGCAAGCGGAATTGCGCCGGCAATTATGGTCGGATTTTATCTGAATGTACCCGTGCTTTTTGCAAAGAAAAAGACTCCGAGCACCATGGAGAATATGCTCGTTACCGAGGTGTTCTCTTTCACAAAAAATCGCAGTTACAGCGTGTGCGTGAGCGGGGATTATCTTACAAAGGAGGATCATGTGCTCTTTATCGATGATTTTCTTGCCAATGGCAATGCGGCGCTTGGTATCATTGATCTTGTAAAACAGGCAGGTGCAACGCTTGAGGGGATGGGATTCTTGATTGAGAAAGGATTCCAGAAAGGTGGAGATGAACTTCGTGGAAGAGGCATACATGTGGAGTCCCTCGCCATTATTGACAGTCTTGATAATTGTACGATAAGTTTGAGAAAGTAATGAAGAACGGATTGATTTACGGTCTTGAGGATAGACCGCCCTTGAAAGATACATTATTTGCTGCCATCCAGCATCTTCTTGCTATTTTTGTTGCCATCATCACGCCGCCGCTCATCATTTCGGGTGCGCTCGGTTTTGATGTTGCGACCACAAGTTATCTGGTGTCGATGTCTCTGTTTGTTTCCGGAATTGCGACTTTTATCCAATGTCGAAAATTCGGCGGTTTGGGTTGCGGCCTTCTTTGTATCCAGGGAACAAGTTTTTCATTCATCAGTCCCATCATCATGGCGGGAAGTCTTGGAGGGCTCCCGGCTATCTTCGGCGCGACAATGGTGGGTGCTTTTGCTGAAATATTTATCAGCCGAATTCTTAAATATGCGATGAAAATCATTACCCCACTGGTGTCAGGTATTGTGGTAACCCTCATTGGTATGAGTCTGATTAAAGTGGGTATCTCATCTTGCGGAGGTGGGGCGGTTGCCATGGAAAACGGCACGTTCGGATCTTTTCAAAATCTTGGTATCGCCGCACTGGTTTTGGTGCTCATTGTCCTGTTTAACAGAAGCAGCAACAGATACTTGCGAATGGGGTCAATCATCATCGGCATCCTTGTCGGCTATGTCGTTTCTTATTTCTGCGGAATGGTCGATTTTAGCAATGTTCCGGAGTATTCCTTGTTCAATCTTCCCATTCCATTTAAGTATGGCGTGTCCTTTAATGTGTCGGCAATTATTGCTTTCGCCATCGTGTATATAATCACCGCGATTGAGGCATATGGTGATATTACAGCCAACTCTCTGATTTCAGGCGAGTCTGTGGAGGGAGAGACCTTTGTGAAAAGGGCGCAAGGTGGTATCTTGGCGGATGGCGTCAACTCCTTTATCGCAGGTGCTTTGAATTCATTTCCGAACTCCGTTTTTGCACAGAACAATGGCATGATACAGCTGACGGGAGTTGCCAGCCGATATGTGGGTTATTTCATCGCTCTTTTCCTTGTCTTGTTGGGTTTCTTCCCGGTCGTGGGAGTCGTGTTCTCGTTTATGCCTGACCCGGTACTTGGTGGCGCAACCCTCCTTATGTTCGGAACGGTCGCTTCTGCCGGAATTAAGATTATTGCCTCTCAGAAATTGGACCGCAAGGCGACGCTGGTGCTGGCCATCAGTTTCAGCATGGGACTTGGTGTCGAACTATATCCGGCCATTCTTTCTCAACTTCCGGAGACGGTCAGGAATATATTTACATCCGGTATCACCACGGGAGGACTCGCCGCGATTATTTCTAATATGGTAATCAGAATAAAGGACTAGCCTCCTGCAGAACAAGATGAAAACCATAGAGGTTGTCGCTGCAATAATTCTCAAGGATGGTGCAATCTTCGCCACCCAAAGAGGGTATGGCGATTTTAAAGGTTGGTGGGAGTTTCCGGGCGGGAAAGTCGAAGCGGGTGAGGGCCCACATGAGGCTCTTATACGTGAAATACGCGAGGAATTAAATGCGGAAATATCAGTTGGTGAGTTGCTTGAAACCGTCGAATGGGATTATCCGAATTTCCACCTTACGATGCACTGTTTTGTGTGCACCATGCTGTCGGCATCCATGCATCTTGTCGAGCATGACGCAGCTGCTTGGCTTACCAAAGACCAACTCTATTCTGTGAAATGGCTTCCAGCCGATGAGGGTATATTGGCAAAGATAGAGCGTTTGCTGACTTGATGCGATGTTGCAGCGAGAGATGCGATTGCAATAAGCGATTTCGTCTGTGATGTCGTGCTTTCGTAGGAAGATTCTTGGGCGAGATGGCTTGTGTATAAATCGAATCCCCGACACGGCTGCTGGGGATTAGGCCGAAGACAGATTGTTCCCAATTCTGTATAAATTTGATACTGTGTTATTACGTCAACAGGCTCAACTTCTCGGATATGATAGCTTTGAATGTTTCTTTCATTTCGTTTGGCAAGAAAGATAGGTCGATTAACTCAAACCATTTCTCTTTTGCCTTTGCGAATTTGGTAAAAATGTTATTGATTACTTTCTCCTCAAACCCCGATGCTTGCATTGAAGCTACGAAATCAGCCTTTTTGATTTTGCGTTTCTTGCCGTTAAGAGTCAGCGCCAACTCCTCGGTATCTTCAGGCATAACCAATGCGGTGGAGAATCTCTTTCAACCAAACCCACTCTCAATATCTATCCATCTTCATTGTAAGCCCAGTAAACACATCACTGTCACAATTCCTCTGATTTGGCTTTTAATTGAGCCAATCGCTCATGCGCCACATTCGCCTCTGGAGGCAAGTGGTCGTTAGACTACGTGGGAAACGTAGCAATAGGCCGCAGTGAGCGAAACGAATAGAGCCCTGTGCATCTGTATCATACTCCCTGGTAAATAAACCAAAAAGAGTGATGAAAGTTAATTAACTTTCATCACTCTCATAGTCACTATACCTCCTTTATGATACTACCTCCTATCCCATGCGGGGTGTGCGGGGTCTTCGGCGGTTAAAGCCTCGGAGAGTGAGAGTCCTAATGCCTTTGCGATACCCTCGCCATACGAAGGATCGGCGCGATGGCAGTTGCGGATATGTCGTTGCTTGATGAAGAGTTCCGTGTTGCCCATGGCCCGTGCCGTGTTCTCGCAAGTGGCTCGTTGGTCTTCTGCGGACATCAGCCGCCAGAGCTTGCCCGGCTGTGTATAGTAGTCGTTGTCTAACTCTCGCTCGTCATGATTATACACCTCGCCCGAAACCGACAATGGCGGTTCTTTGAGCTGCGGCTGGTCATGCCACTCACCATAACTATTGGGCTCGTAACTGATTGTGCGACCCGCATTATCGTCGGTGCGCATCTGCCCGTCACGGTGGTAAGAATGGTAGGGGCAACGAGGCTTATTTATGGGGATTAGGTGGTGATTTACGCCGAGGCGGTGGCGTTGCGCATCACCATAGGAGAATAACCTTCCCTGCAACATCTTGTCGGGAGAAAAACCAATGCCGTCTATTATGTTCATCGGATTAAAGGCCGCCTGCTCAGTCTCGGCAAAGAAGTTCTCGGGGTTGCGATTGAGTTCCAAAATACCCACATCATGCAGCGGAAAATCACCGTGATACCACACCTTCGTAAGATCAAACGGATTGATGTGGTACTCGCGTGCCTGCTGCTCTGTCATCAACTGCACCTGCATCAGCCAACGGGGATATTCGCCTCGCTCAATGGCCTCAAACAAATCGCGCTGGTGTGACTCTCTGTCTTTGGCAATCACGGCTTCCGCCTCCTCGTCAGTCATATTCTTAATACCCTGCAAGGTGCGCAGATGGAACTTTACCCAAGTGCGGCGGTTCTCAGCGTTGATGAAGCTATATGTGTGACTGCCGAAGCCATGCATGTGTCGGTAGGATGCGGGGATGCCTCGGGGAGACATTGTGATTGTTACCTGATGTAGCGCTTCGGGCAGCAGTGTCCAGAAATCCCAATTACTATTTGCCGAGCGCATACCCGAGCGAGGGTCACGCTTAATGGCGTGGTTGAGATCGGGGAATTTCAAGGGGTCGCGCAGGAAGAATACAGGTGTGTTGTTACCCACCAAATCCCAGTTGCCCGTGTCCGTGTAGAACTTCATCGCAAAGCCACGAATATCTCGCTCAGCGTCAGCGGCACCACGTTCGCCCGCAACAGTAGAAAAACGGACAAAACAATCAGTTTTCTTGCCAACCTCGGCAAAGATTGAGGCTCGGGTGTAATCGGTGATGTCGTGCGTGACGGTGAAGGTTCCGTATGCTCCCGACCCTTTGGCGTGCATACGACGTTCGGGGATTACCTCGCGGTCGAAATGTGCTAACTTTTCGATCAATCACGGGTCTTGCATAGTTACAGGACCTCGCACACCAGCGGTCTGCGTGTTCTGATTGTCAGCAATGGGCCTACCATTCTCGGCCGTCAAGTGCTTTTTGTCGTTCTGTTTCATAACGAAGATTTTAAGTGTCTATCATGACATTCCCAAAAATGTGCCATACTTTTGGTGTAATTTCTAAATTGACTTTCCATAAAAATCCCTATCTTTGACAAAATTGAGTTTTCAGATGGACCTTACGCTTGCAATCTGTATGTATAATGCCCGAAATTATATTCGGGAGACGCTTTCCTGCATTATGGCGCAGACTTCGCAGGATTTTAAGTTGCTGATTATCAATGATTGTTCTACGGATGACAGTGCCCAGGTGGTGGAGGATTTCTTTAAGGAAAATCCGCGCCAATATGAGTTGGTGAACCTTCCCGTCAATGGGGGCTTGTGTGCGGGACGACGTTATGTGGAAGAACATGCGGACACCCGCTACATCATGTTCGTGGATGCCGATGATTGCCCCTATCCCGAGTTGGTGGAATCCCTGTATGAGAAAGTATGTTCGGACGAGGATATCATGGCGGTAGGCTGCCATTTGGAATATATGGGCGCCAAGGGGGAGAAACTCACAGGAGGTATTTTTATGGGCTGTCGGAGCAAAGAGGAATTCTACGAAAAGGCCGCAAAAGGCAAATTGATTTTTATGCAGCCGACAGCATTATACGACCGACTGGTGGCATTGCAAGTCGGTGGGCATTGTGTGGATGGCTTCCCGGAGGGTAAGCCTCGCTACCGTGATTTGTGCGAAGATTTGGATTTGTGGTGTCGTATGAGTGATCTCTATACAGAGGGAAAGGCAATCGTGGTTGTTCCTAAAATTCTGTGTCGCTACCGCAAGCACGAGCAGGCAATGTCTACGGATTCTTTCGGCATGCTTCTTCGTATGAAGCACATTAAGAATAATTTGCGCCGTCGCCGTGCGGGGCAGAAGGATCTGACTTTTATTGAATTTCGCAATTCTTTGACAGCCAAACAAGAACAAGCCATTCGCAAAGAAGCGCTTTCGGCAGACAGTTTGCGCAGAGGGTATTTTTCATTGAAGAAAGGTCACATCTTCTCCGCCTTTTTCCTTATCATGCGCTCCATATTCGCAAATCCTTCGTATATTTGGCAGAAAGTCAAATCTAATCTGATTCGCAAATGAGAATATTGGTCGATTGCCACTGCTTTGATTACGTCACGTCAGAAGGAGTAAATACGCATATTCGCGGTTTGTATAGCGCGATGTTGCGCCATGCACCTGAAGATTGGGAGTTTTATTTTGCCTCAAAGTACCCGGAGAAATTAACTTGGGCTGGTTATCGCCAAGATGTGGATTCGGACTATTCCAACGAAGTGATATCTTCCCGTGTCCATTTTGTAAAGTTGTCAGATGGTGGAAAGCTCCAAAGGTTGTTGTTTGAGTATCCGAAGATTATTCGCCGCAACCATATCGATTTTGCGCATTTTCAGTACAACGCCCCGCCATTCAAATCTCTTTTGGGACGTCGTTCTACACAAGGAGGTCGTTGCGCATTGGTGGTGACCTTGCATGATATTTTGTTTAAGGATTTCCCGGAATTATTCCCCAAAAAATACAAATTCTTCAAGGGCTTAACTTTCCGTTTTTCAGCCAAACGGGCAGACCATCTTTTGACGGTGTCAGAGTACTCAAAAAAGCGTATTTCCAAACATTTTGGTATAGGCAAACAGCATATTTTTGTCACGCCCAATGCGGTGCTCAGTGATTTTTATGACATTGATGAACAAAAGGCAAGAGAGTTTACGGCCAGCAAAGGGGTGGGAAAATATTTGCTCTGTGTGAGTCGTTTTGAGCCCCGCAAGAAACAGGATTTACTACTCAAGACGTATTTGGATATGCGTTTGTGGGAGAAAGGCTACGATTTGGTTTTAATTGGTCGCAAAACCCTTGCGATGCCCGAGTTTGATCGTCTTCTCTCCGGACTATCGTCCGAGGTACGTCAGCATGTTAAATTGTTGTATAATACGCCATACCAGGAGTTGAAACTATGGTACAAGGCGGCTTCGCTCTTTGTTTATCCGGCGATTGCCGAGGGTTTTGGTATTCCGCCGATTGAAGCCGGTGCTGCGGGTGTTCCGTGCATATGTTCCAATAAAACCGCAATGGAAGACTTTAGTTTCTTTGGCGAAAATCATATTGATTGCTCCGATGAGGCATTGCTGCAGGCTCGCATTCGTACCACACTTGGACTGGAAGAGACAACGACTTCCACAGGAACTGGTACAGATTTTGATGCAGAAGCAATCAAAGCAAAGATTTTGGATGTTTACAACTGGGATAACGTTGCAAAATCCTTAATCTCTCATTTAACGCAACTTTAATTGTATGGAGTTTTTTATCAAGCCGGGATGGCGCCTCAATCCCAACGAAAAAGTGGTCAATGCCATTGTAAAGCGCATAGAAATAAACAATGGCGAGTGCCCTTGCCACAACGAAGGGTATGATAAGAAATGCCCTTGCTCGGATTACCGAGAGAAAGACATTTGTCACTGTACCTTATATATTAAGGAGTAGGGGCTGCCAAACCTTCTACCCTTTGCGGCCGCCGCGGTAGATAACCAATTTCTGGCCGACACGGATGCGGTCGCTTTTCAGATTATTCCATCGTTTGATTTGAGACACCTTGCAGTGATAGCGCATGGCAATCTTACCCAACACGTCTCCATTTCGTACCTTGTAGATGATGCGCTCTCCATTCATTCCGTCCTGTAATTTTTTCAGTCGGACCGGATTGAACAACGAGTCAGCCTTGTATTGGTAGATTTCTTTTTCGTGGTCAATAAATTGATTGACAGAAGAATAGGGGATGCGAAGAATGAATTCCTTGTCTTTGCCCGGCACGATATCGTGACGGTATTGAGGGTTGAGGGAACGCAAGGTTTTACGGGGGATACCGGCGACTTTTTCAATCTGTTCAAAATGCAGCATTTTATTGACGCGAATCGTGTCGATAGGGCCGATTTCTCCCTCAATTTTGGGGACAATTCCGTGCTCTTTATAATAACGCGTGATATAGAGCGCCGCAATAAAGGCAGGAAAGTAACCTCTTGTCTCGCGGGGCAACCATTCGTATAAATCCCAGAAATTGCGCGAGCCGCTTCTGCGTATGGCTTTTTGAACATTTCCCGGACCGCAGTTGTAGGATGAAATGGCAAGCGCCCAATCCCCGAACACATAATAGGCGTCTCGCAAATATCGGGCAGCGGCATCCGCGGATTTATAAATATCTAGACGCTCATCCACAAAGGAATCGATCTGCAAACCATATCGTTTTCCGGTGCTATACATAAATTGCCATAGCCCCTTTGCACCGGCGTGGGATGTGGCTGTCGGGTTGAGGGCCGATTCAATGATCGCCATTGCCTTTAACTCTTCGGGCAAATCGTAGCGGTTGAAAATTTCTTCAAAAATAGGCATGAAGATATTACAACGCCCCAATACGTCGCCCATAGAACTGCGTCGGCGGTCTGAATAAAGGGCGAGGAAATTATGGACAATATGATTGTAGGACAGGGGAATATAGGAGTTCATAGCGTCCAGGCGCGCTACAAAAACCGAGTCGGGGGTGCGCGTGGGGATATTTTCGCTGATATCGCCCTCTTCTATCATCCATCGCGGCTGGGTCTGTTGCCAACGTGCAATCACCGCGTGGAGGCTATCGATGTCAATGACCTTTTGAGAAGCATCTACCAGCACCATTGAACTGTCCGCTAATACCATAGAGCTGTCTGCGGGGCTTGTCTGCGTACTGTCAGCGGCTTCCGTTGCGACCAAGGTGCTGTCGGTCATTTCCCTCTGTGCTGAAAATATCGTTGCACTCTGCGCGGGGAGGCCAATCGCAAGGCAAAACATTCCAAAAAAAGCGACGCAAATCGCTTTGTATCTGATACTTTTCATCATTAAAATTTCAAGGCTAATTTTAATCCGTATGCGTCATAAGCATTGCCATAGGAGGCAGAGCGTCGTATGGAAGCCCCGGTAAAGTCTCCTGCGTAATGGTCGTAGGGTGTGATGACAGCCGGGGAGACCCGCATACTGATATTGTCATTTACTTCAAAATCCCCCATGTAGGCAAATACATTCGCATCAATGACTTGCAGAAGATAAAATCCGGCCAAAGCAAGCACTGAGTAATCGCGGTACCGTCTATATTCGTCACGATACCATTTGGCAGTTTCTGCTGAAATCGGGGTGCTGGAACTGGTTTCAGGATTGCTTGCCTGATCATAAATCCAGCGATATCGTTCATAATTGGTCTTGTTGGTGACGTAAAAATGCACACTGCCCACCAAGCAAGCCCAATAAATGGGGACTTTCCAGGATTCACCATTATAAATCTGTCCCATTCCGGGGCAAAGCAGGGAGTAAATGGTGGATTTTCCGGGGTCAGGCTTACGGTCGGCATGATAGCAGATGGCGCCATCAAGCAGGGAGGCCCACCAGGTCAATCCGGCCGCGGCAAAAAACCAAGGGTAGGCGTTTTTGCACCATTCATCTCCGGTCTTTTTGTATTTTTCCAGCGTCCATATACCTCCACCGAGTCCTACGGCAAGTCCGCCGTACACAATGGGGAGTTTCCAGTATTGTTTGTTGTAGATTTGGCAGCCGCCCACCAATATGGCAGAACCACCGACCAAAGTGCCGATGCGTGCCGGTCTTTTATGGGCAAGTCCACCGAAATACTCCTCAAAAGAAAAAAGTTTGTCGGAGGTGTCGGCAGGGTTGGCGCCGGTATCTTCATTATAATTTTGAGTAAAAGCTTCAGAACGAAATTGGGCGTGAACCATTTGGCTGGCACACCCCCATATCAAACACACAAGCAGTATATATCTGAATACTTTCAATCTCTATTGGTTTTTCTCAACAATGTGAATAAACTCATCCAGCTGTTTGTCGGAAGCAAAGCTGATGGTGATACGTCCGCTTCCATTGCTGTTTAATTTGACGTTTACCTTACCGTCAAAATACTTTCCGATGGCTTCGGCTGCCTTGAAGCAGAATTCCGGCAATTCCTGGGCTTCAGAGGTTTTGCTTTCCTTGCCGAGTTTGGAAATTCTTTCTTCCAAAGCACGTACAGACAAGCCCTCACGTACGCAAGCATCGCAAAGTTCTTCCTGCAATGCACTGTTTTCTACACCGAGTATCACTTTGGCATGTCCCACACTGAGCAATCCCTCTTTGAGGTCGTGCTGCAATTTAGCGGGCAGTTTGAGCAAACGAAGGTAGTTGGTGATGGAGCTTCTTTTCTTGCCGATGCGCTGTGCCATCTGGTCTTGGGTCAAGTCGCACTCGTCGATGAGTCGCTGATAACTCATGGCGATTTCGATAGGATCTAATTCCTCACGCTGGATATTCTCTACAATCGCCATTTCCAACATGCCCTTGTCATTTGTTTTGATGATATAGGCAGGAATCATATCCATACCGGCCATTTTGCTGGCGCGATATCTTCGTTCACCGCTGACAATCTGATATTTGCCTTCGCTTCGGCTGCGGACGGTAATGGGCTGAATCAAACCCAAGGAACGAATGGACTGGCAGAGTTCCTCCAAAGCCTGCTCGTCAAAAGTCATACGAGGCTGGAAGGGGTTGGGTTCAATCAGGTCGATGTTGATGCGAATGATGTCGGATACATTGGCGGGAGTGGCACCTACCGTTGAAATAATATCTTTATTGACATATCCCACAGGTTTGCGCATCTCGCCGAGATCTTTACCCGTGCCCGGTAGAATCGCTCCGAGACCTTTTCCTAATCCGTATTGTTTCTTGGCCATTTCTATTGTTGGTTTTTATTGATGACCTCCGAGGCAAAATTCATATAATTGGAGGTGCCGTTGCTGATGATATCGTAAAGAATGATGGGTTTGCCATGTGAGGGAGCTTCACTCAAACGGATATTGCGCTGTATGATGGTGTTGAAGACCAATTCTCCGAAATGCTCACGCAAATCTTCCAATACCTGGTTGTGCAACTTGGTGCGTCCGTCAAACATGGTTACCAAAAATCCTTCAATGGTAAGGTTGGGGTTGAGTTCCGACTGAATGATGCGAATGGTCTGGGATAGTTTGCCAAGGCCTTCCAATGCGAAAAATTCCGGCTGTACGGGGATGATGACCGAATCGGAAGCGGTCAGCGCATTCACGGTAATCAGGCCCAATGAGGGCGAACAATCAATGATGATATAGTCGTAGTTGTCCTGAATGGTGGAAAGCGCATTTCTGAGCAGGAACTCCTTACCGTCCTCTTCGATTTTCTCGGTCTCGATACCCACCAGGTTGATATTCGCCGGAATCATGTGCAAGGTGGCGATTTCGGTCTGAATCAGTGCGTCCTGAATATCCAGCGAGCCATACAAGACCTCATACAAAGTCCTGTCTTGATCCTGGTCCGGAAGAAAATTGAGTCCGGAGGTTGTGTTGGCTTGGGGGTCGGCGTCAATGATGAGCACCTTTTTTTCTAAAACCGCCAGCGATGCGGCAAGGTTGATGGCGGTGGTAGTCTTGCCCACGCCACCCTTTTGATTGGCAATTGATATTACTTTTCCCATATTCTGCAAAAGTAGTAAAAATTTCGTTTATTTGGGGGAGTTTCTTATTTTTGCAACTCAAAAATTCTGTAACAACTCATGTCGGAGAATAAAAAGATTTGGAAAGTCATCGTAAATCCTCATTCCGGTAGTGGTAAGACGCTGCCCGTATGGGGGAAGGCTCAGGCTATGTTATTAGAGGCCGGCATTGAGTTCGAGGCGGTTTTTACCCGTGCGCCGCATCACGCCATTGAACTGGTGAAAGAGGCGTCCCGTTGCGGATTCCGTCGTTTTATTGCGGTGGGCGGAGATGGTACGGCCCATGAAGTTCTCAATGGAATTGCGAATAGCGCGGAGCAGTCTCAACTTCCTTTGTCGGATTTTACGTTGGCTGTGATTCCTATCGGTTCGGGCAATGATTGGATAAAGGGTCATCACATTCCTCGCAAGCTGTCGGATATTGTCAAACTTTTACAAGCTGAACATTTTACTTTTCAGGATATTGTAAAAGTGGTGGATCGTCAATCGGTTTCCTATATGCTCAATGTGGGTGGCATCGGTTTTGATGCCCATGTCTGTAAACAGGTGAATAAGCAGAAAGCGCAAGGAAAAAGCGGTCGTTTGCTCTATGTCAATTCGTTGATATATAATATCTTGCATTGTCGTCCTGCGCCCATTCGTATGGTGGCGGATGGTGTGGAAGTGTTCAGCGGTCCTTTTTATTCCATAGCATTCGGTCTGGGACCCTATTCGGGAGGCGGGATGCGTCAATGTCCTTCGGCCGTGCTCAATGACGGAATGTTGGACTATACAGTGATTCCGCGTCTGCCGATTTGGTATTTGTTCAGTAAAATTCCGCGTCTGTTCAATGGAACGCTCGAAAAGGAAAAGGATTTGATTTTCGGGCGATGCAAAAAAGTGGAAATTTCAATGCTGCCCGCAGCGCAAAACGCTGAGACAGAACAGAACGGCGGGGTGGCGCAAAACGGCTGTTCAGTGCAAAATAGCGGAAGTCAGATGGAAGAAATAGTGGAGGCCGATGGTGAAATCGTTGCCCATACCCCCGTTATGCTGGAAGTCTGTTCGTCCGCCCTTCGCGTGCTGACCAACCTTTAATCCCGAAAGTTTCCAGATGACTCCGATGGTATTTGATCCCTTGCGTAAAAAAGAAGTGCCGCTAACGCCCGAAGAGCAAGTGCGTCAGTGGTTTATCTCTTTTTTGCACGAACAGATGCAAGTGCCTCATTCTATGATGAATAGCGAAGTTTCTTTCAATTTGGGTAACAAGCAGATGAGGGCGGATATTCTGGTTTTTGCGCGCGATTTGAAGCCTATGATGGTGATCGAATGTAAGCGTCCCTCCGTGCCGTTGAGCGACAAAGTTCTGCAGCAGATTATTCGCTATAATTGGGTTTTGGATGTACCTTTTATAGTAGCAACCAACGGACAAAATACTTATATTTGCAAAAGAAACGAAAAGGGTTTTGATATGATGGAAAAAGCCCCCTCGTTTGCAGAAATGTTGGAATATTATGAGTGCTACCATCACAGAAGGCTTTCTCGACAGGAAGATATTTGATATTGTATCGGAATGTGCGGCGCGCAAAGGTGTAAGAGCCTTTGTGATAGGCGGTTATGTGCGTGACTGCTTCCTGGGACGTGATTGCAAGGATGTGGATATCGTGGTAGAGGGCAGCGGAATTGAATTGGCTCAAGCGGTCGCGGACAAGGTCGGAGCCAAAGTCAGTGTCTTCAAGAATTTCGGTACCGCCATGTTGCGCTATCGTGGTATGGAGGTGGAATTTGTCGGTGCCCGTAAGGAAAGTTACGACCGCAATTCTCGTAAGCCCATCGTTGAGGACGGGACTTTAGAGGAAGATCAGTTGCGCCGCGATTTTACCATCAATGCGATGGCATTCAGTCTCCAACGTGAAGATTTTGGTGCGTTGGTCGATCCTTTTGGTGGCATCCGTGACTTGGCGCAAGGTATTATACGCACCCCTCTGGATCCCGACACGACTTATAGCGACGACCCTTTGCGTATGCTTCGCGCCATTCGTTTCGCGACCAAACTCTCTACCCCCGAACGTCCGTTCCGTATTGTGGATGAGTCCATGGCGTCCATAACCCGCAATCTTCATCGTATGCAGATTCTGTCCAAGGAACGCATCGCGGAAGAATTGAATAAAATTTTGGTTTCTTCCCGTCCCTCCATCGCTTTTTCTTTGATGGATAAGACCGGAATGTTGGAATACGTACTTCCCGAGCTGGCTCATCTGAAAGGCGTTGAGACACAGGAGGGCAGGGGACACAAAGAGAATTTTTCCCACACCCTGATGGTCTTGGACAATGTCTGCCGTTTGGAAGAGCAGGCGATTGCGGAAGGCCGTTTGTGTAACTATGATATTGTTGATAATCATGAAGTTATAACGGTTCGTACTGAGCCGAATGTGTGGCTTCGTTGGGCGGCGCTTCTGCACGATATCGGCAAGCCGGCCAGCAAGCGCTATGATCCTCATATTGGATGGACTTTTCATTCGCACGAGTTTATCGGTGGCAAGATGATACCCCGTATCTTCAAATCGTTGAAAATGCCGCTCAATGAAAAGATGAAGTATGTGCAGAAATTGGTCTTTTTGCATCTGCGCCCCATTGCGTTGGTGACGGATGAGGTGACGGATTCTGCGGTGCGCCGTCTGATTTTTGAAGCCGGCAATGATATCGATGATTTGATGCTGCTGTGCAATGCGGATATCACGTCCAAAAATCCCCATAAAGTTGCCCGTCTGCACGAAAATTTCAAACTCGTCGAGCAGAAAATGTTGCAGGTGGAAGAAAAGGACAGGGTGCGCAACTTTAAGAATCCCATTACCGGAGATTATATTATGGAATTCTATGGTATTCCTCCCGGACGTGAAATTGCTGTTATCAAAGATTATGTGAAAGAGGCGATTCTGGACGGACTGATTCCCAATGAATTTGAGCCGGCCAAAGAACTGATGCAGCGCAAGGCGGCTGAAATCGGATTGGTACCTGTAGCGGAGCAGACTGCTCAAAATTAAGCTCTCCATTTTATGAAAATTCTCGATGATTACATCGATTATGTGCAATATGTGCGTCGTTATTCTACACGCACCGTGGCGATTTATACCCAAATCCTGCAGCGCTTTATTGCTTATCATCAGGTCGAGTCAGACCGGGAGTTGTTAGACGTCTTGACTCCTGCCCAAATACGAAATTATCAAGTCTATTTGCTGGATGAGTGTAAAATGCAGGCGCGAACCGTGCTGCAGCATCTCTCTGCCCTCAGTGCATTTAGCCGATATCTGATTTCACGTGAAATGCTCTCGGCCAATCCGATTTCTGCGGTTAAACGCCCCAAAACGAAAAAGCGTCTTCCTGTTTTTTATCGCGATGAGGCCTTGGAGCGTTATTTTGATGATACGGCCTGGTGGGCAAGTCGTGAGGCTCTTGAGCAGATGAGTTTAGCTCCTACCGGGACAGATGAGCCTGATTCTGCACAACTCTATCATCAACGGCTTTCTCGTCTGATACTTTCCCTGCTCTATGCGACCGGGATGCGTCGTGCAGAAATGATAGCTCTGAATCGCTCCTCTTTTGACCGTTCCCGACAAACCATGACGGTGAAAGGGAAGGGAGATAAAATGCGAACAATTCCTTTGGTTTTTTCATTATTTGAAGAAATTGTATTATATTTGAATGCAGTTGATAGCTTCATTGATTGTGAAAAGGATGCGGATAGTCCTTTGCTGGTGACGATCAAAGGCAAAAGGCTCTATCCAACCTTTGTGGACCGAGTGGTCAAGACTGAGTTGGCCGGTGTGAAAGGTATTTCGGGGCGCTTGTCTCCCCACGTGCTTCGACACTCTTTGGCGACACAGTTGCTCGGTGAGGGCGGCGATCTCAACTCTATTAAAGAAATGTTGGGGCACAGTTCTCTCGCGGCGACCCAGGTTTACACCCACAATTCAGTGGCTCAACTATCGAAAATTTATCAAACCGCCCACCCAAGGGCTAAAAAACGGAGGTAATTATGAAAATCAATGTCCAGTCCATCAAATTCGATGCTGATGCCAAACTACTTGAATTTACCGAGAAAAAACTAAGCAAACTTGATAAGTTTTTCGATCCCATCATCTCTGTCGACGTAAAATTTTCCTTGTTGAGCGACAATGAAAACAAGAATGTGCGCGTCAATGTGTCCGTTCCGGGCAACAGTGTGGTGGTGGAACGCAATGCCAATTCTTTTGAGACAGCCATCAACGAGTGTGCCGATATCTTGAAAGAGAAATTGACAAGATTGAAAGAAAAACGCAACGACTAATGGCAAAAACAGTCCAACAGGATGCCATTTTGTTGGCAAAAACACTCATTGAAGATGCTCGAAAGGGCATCTTCAAGTCTGTATATCTGTTGATGGGGGAAGAGCCTTATTATATTGATAAGGTAACGGAAGAAATTCTCGCCCACGCTATTCCGGAAGAAGACAGGGATTTTAATCAATATGTTTTCTATGGGGTGGATGTCAAGGCGGATGATGTCATTACGGCGGCGCGGCGCTATCCTATGTTTTCCGAACGGCAGTTGGTGGTTGTCAGGGAAGCCCAGATGATGAAAGATTACGAGGATTTGGCGCTCTATTGCGAAAGGCCTCTTGAAAGTACCGTGCTTGTCATTTGCCTGCGTGGTGCCAAGGCTGACAAACGCCGCGCCTTGTATAAGACGGTGCAGAAAGTCGGTGTGGTGTTGGAGTCTGCTGCCATTCCGGATTATAAAGTCGATACCTGGATATCCTCTTACTTTGCCTCTATGGGGCTGAAAATCGAGCCCAATGCGGCTTCACTTTTTGCGGAATTTACCGGTGCGGATTTGGGTAAAATAGTCGTAGAGACCGAGAAAATGCTCAAAAACCTCCCGGAAGGGACGCAGGAAATAACGGTCAAGGATATAGAAGAGAATATCGGTATCAGCCGCCAGATGAGCATTTTTGAACTTAATAATGCGCTATCGGAGAATCAAACAAGTCGCGCCATGAAGATTGCCGGCAATCTTTCTTCCGTCAAAGGATTTTCTATGGTGCCTTGCGTGAGCTTGCTTTATGCTCATTTTTACAAGTTGCTACGTAATGCGCTCATCTGTGCTGCGCAGCCCTCTTTGCCTTATTCCGAGCGAGCTGCCCGTGTGGGAGTACCTCCTTTTGCTCTCAAAAATTTGGATAGCGCGCAGCGTTATTGGCCGCAAAAAAGATGTATGAGTGCCATTGCCTTGCTGAAAGATTACGATTACAAAAGCAAAGGTGGCGATGGTGGCGATATGAATGAATCGGAGATTTTCCGTGAGTTGGTGATTAAATTGCTGACTTTATAATCCCAATGTGTTATTGATTTTAGGAATCAGCATCGAGTAGATGTATTCATTTTCCATAAAATGGGTGCCCTCGTACAGCGCGTAACTTCCCTTTCCAAATAATTTTTCCCAGCGGCGTATGGATACAATGCCGCTTTTTTTGTAGTGGTCACGGGTGCCGAAAAAGGCAAAACAGGGGAAGTCGGTGTTCTGGGTGGCGATTTGGTAGTGCTTGCGGTATTTTTTGAGAGTCTCGTAGCGAAAGTCGGCCACTTGTCTGTCGCCGCCTTCTGTGGGCTCGTAGAGGCGGTTCAGGTAGCGGCGTACGCATGGGATTTTAGCTAAAAATGCACAGTGTGAAAGCCACAGGGGGGCGCCCAAGGCGGGGGAAACGAAAAAGTGAGGAATCTTGGCTTTGATACGAAGGGTTTGAATGGAGCCCAATGACTCGCCAATCAGCAAATCAGGTTTGTATTGTTCAAACCATTCAGCGATTTGTGCGGCTGCGATTTCCGGATCAAAATCATAGGTGTGACAGTGGACTTGAATTCCTTTGTCTGCATAATGTTCTTTGAGGATGGAGGGAATACGGCTGTCGGATCCGCCACCCAAACCATGTATATATAGAATGCTTTTGTTCATCTTGTCAGCCAATACTATGCAAAGATAATGATATTTCCAGCAAAGCGCTGTTGCATGCGGCAAGTTTTTTGTAAGTTTGCGTGTTAATCAAATGTTGTACCTATGAAAAAATCGGATGGGCTTTTGTTGCTGTGTGTGGCTCTTGTGGCGGCACTCTTTGCCTTTGTTCCTCAAGCGGGCGCTTTTTATAATCAGGCGACGGCCTCTCACCCTGTTGTGATGAGTTTCTTTAAGTTTGCCATTCTTTCCACCTTGGGCGAAATGATTGGTTTGCGCATACGTCGTGGTGTTTATGTACAGAAAGGCTTCGGTGTGCTTCCCCGTATGTTGATATGGGGTGTACTGGGCGTGTTTATCTGGGGCGCCATGGTGGTTTTCAAAGCGGGTACACTCAAATTGTATGAATTGTTAGGCGCTCCGCAGGCGGCTCAATGGTTTGCATTCGAAGGATTCTCGTGGGGGAAGTTGTGTGTGGCTTTTAGCGTAAGTGTCTTGATGAACAGCTTTTTTGCTCCGGTCTTCATGACTTTTCATAAAATTACGGATACGCATATCCAGCAGACCGGCGGCACTTTGTTTGGATTTTTTTCAACGCCTATTCCTGTCGGGAAAATCATCACGGGGCTGGATTGGAAAACGCAATGGGGCTTTGTGTTCAAGAAAACCATTCCTTTGTTCTGGTACCCGGCTCACACCTTGACTTTTATGCTGCCGTCTAATTATCAGGTTTTATTTGCGGCATTTTTGGGTGTTGCCTTGGGCGTAATCTTGGCAATCGCGAATAATAAGCGAGATAATTGATAAAAACTGATAAAATCTTTGTAAATATTAAAAAATACGCTATCTTTGCAGTCCATTTTGGGAACGGGATGTGGCGCAGTTGGTTAGCGCACCACGTTAGGGACGTGGGGGTCGTCTGTTCGAGTCAGATCATCCCGACAGAAATCGGATAAATCGTTAAAAACAATGATTTATCCGATTTTTTTGATACCCCTTAAGCGACTTTTGCCCAAAACTTGCTCAAGGTATATTGATTTTCACATCATAAGGATGATTTTAGCTACTGCTTAGGCCTGAATCGCCCCAAACTCGCATTAAGTGTATAGGGCTGTGGTTCCTAATATCAGAATAAATACGAAAGAAGGTGACTAAAAAATTTTTAGCCACCTTCTTTATTATAAGGAATTCTTGCTTACTTTACAGTTACGGTGCAAGTGTCTGTGAATCCTCCATCTACCGTTGTAACGGTGATAATGGCGGTGCCGGCTTTGATTCCGGTAACTTTGCCGTCAATAATCTGCGCGATGGTAGGGTCGCTGGATTTCCATTTGATTTGTCTGTTGTAGGCATAGGTGGGCTCAACACTTGCGTTAAGCTCTTCTTGTGCGCCTACGCTCAATTCAATGGTTTCTTTGTTTATCTCAACGCCTGTTACTTCGTCGTGATAGTCGTATTCGCAAGCGCTGACTCCCAATAATAGGGCAGCGCTCGCAAAAATGTAAGTAAGAATTTTCTTCATAGCGATTTTGTAATAGTAAAAATTACTCTGCTTTAGGACCAGCTGCTACCAAAGCTTTACCAGCCTCGTTGGTCTCGTACTTCTTGAAGTTCTTGATGAAACGAGAAGCGAGGTCTTTCGCTTTCTCTTCCCACTGTGAAGCCTCTGCGTAGGTGTCGCGAGGATCGAGGATGCCGGTGTCAACACCAGGGAGCTCGGTAGGAACTTCGAAGTTGAAGAAAGGAATGGTCTTGGTGGGTGCTTTGTCGATGCTTCCGTCCAAGATAGCGTCGATAATACCACGGGTGTCACGGATAGAGATACGTTTGCCGGTACCATTCCAACCTGTATTTACGAGGTATGCTTTCGCACCGCTCTTTTCCATTTTCTTAACCAATTCCTCGGCATATTTGGTAGGATGCAACTCGAGGAATGCCTGTCCGAAGCAAGCAGAGAAGGTAGGAGTAGGCTCGGTGATACCGCGCTCGGTACCTGCCAACTTGGCGGTAAATCCAGAGAGGAAGTAGTATTTAGCCTGCTCTGCGTTCAAGATGCTAACCGGAGGAAGTACACCGAATGCGTCAGCTGAAAGGAAGATAACCTGTTTTGCAGCAGGACCTTTTGATTCAGGACGAACAATGTTCTTGATATGGTAAATAGGGTAAGAAACACGGGTGTTCTCTGTGGTGCTCTTGTCGGTGAAGTCGATTTTGCCTTCAGCGTCAACCGTTACGTTCTCCAACAAAGCATCGCGACGGATGGCGTTGTAGATATCGGGTTCAGACTCTTTGTCGAGGTTGATAACTTTGGCATAGCAACCACCTTCGAGGTTGAATACGCCGTTGTCATCCCAGCCGTGCTCGTCGTCACCGATCAACAAACGTTTGGGGTCAGTTGAAAGGGTGGTCTTACCAGTACCGGAGAGACCGAAGAAGAGAGCGGTGTTCTCGCCGTTGAGGTCGGTGTTGGCAGAGCAGTGCATAGAAGCGATGCCGCGCAAAGGAAGGAAGTAGTTCATCATAGAGAACATACCTTTCTTCATCTCACCACCGTACCAAGTGTTCAAGATAACCTGCTCTTTGGTGCTTACGTTGAAAGCAACGGCAGTCTCGCTGTTCAAACCATACTCTTTATATTTCTCAACTTTGGCTTTAGAAGCGCAGTAAACCACGAAATCGGGCTCCTGGTCGAATTCAGCCTGGTTTTTAGGACGGATGAACATATTGGTTACGAAGTGTGCCTGCCATGCAACCTCCATGATGAAACGAACTTTCATACGGGTGTCAGCATTGGTGCCGCAGAATCCATCCACTACGAACAATCTTTTGCCGGAAAGCTCTTTGGTGGCCAATTTCTTCAACTCTTTCCATACTTTCTCAGACATGGGGTGGTTGTCATTCTTATACTCTTCAGAAGTCCACCATACATTGTTCTTGGAGTTTTTATCCATAACAATGTATTTGTCTTTAGGGCTACGTCCGGTGTAGATACCGGTCATTACGTTTACAACGCCGAGCTCAGTCTCCTGTCCTTTGTCAAATCCTTCCAATTCGGGTTTGGTCTCCTCGTTGAAAAGAACCTCATAGCTGGGGTTGTAGAGAATCTCTTTGACATCTTTGATGCCGTACTTGTTCAATTTAATCTTGCTCATAGTTATTTGTAAAAAATGTTAATTATTTCCAAATTTCACCTTGTAAGGCAATTTTATATTTCCGTGCAAATTTACAAAAATTATTTGAAAAATACCATACAATTCGATATATTTGTAAATATATGGATGGAATGAAAAATATGGAGGCAGCAAGGGCTTGTTTGAAGAAATATTGGGGGTATGATGACTTCCGCCTCAAACAGGCTCAAATCGTGGAATCGGCGTTGAATGGCGTGGATACTTTGGCTTTGCTTCCGACCGGCGGAGGTAAGTCGGTTTGTTTTCAGCTTCCGGCACTGATGCGGCCCGGTATCGCGCTGGTAATCACCCCTTTGATTTCTTTGATAAAAGACCAGGTGCAGAATCTGGAGGCGCGGGGAATCAAGGCATTAGCGGTGTATAGCGGGATGAGCAGGCGTGAGGTGGACTTGGCGCTCAACAATGCCTGTTATGGGGATTTTAAGTTTCTCTATCTCTCTCCTGAACGTCTTTCAACCCGTCTTTTTCAGCAGTATGTACGGGCGATGAATGTCTCCTATATTGTTGTGGATGAGGCACATTGCATTTCACAATGGGGTTATGATTTCAGGTCGGATTATCTGTCTATCGGAGAGTTGCGAAACTGGGTGGATGCTCCGGTCTTGGCTTTGACGGCTACCGCGACGCCCGAGGTTTGTCAGGATATCGTCCGTCTGTTGGCTCGCCCGCAGGGCATGGGAGCAGGGCAGAAGGAGGAAAATTCCGGTTTCGCCATCATAAAGTCGGGTTTTGAACGTCCCAATTTATCTTATATTGTTCGGAATTGTGAGGATAAATTCGGCAAATTACTGCAAATTTGTCAAAGTCAGCAGGGGACAGGAATCGTGTATTTACGCAGTCGCAGACGCTGTGAGGAGTTGGCGAAATTTCTGACGGATAACGGTCATTCCGCTTCTTTCTATCATGCCGGACTTTCGGCGCCGCTGCGTGCGCAAAGACAAGAAGATTGGAAGTCGGATAAAATACGTATTATGGTCTGTACCAACGCCTTTGGTATGGGTATAGACAAGCCGGATGTGCGTTTTGTGGTCCATTTCGATATTCCGGACAGCCCCGAGGCGTATTTTCAAGAGGCGGGCCGTGCCGGTCGTGACGGGAAACGTTCGTATGCCGTGCTGCTCTGGAATGGACATGACAAGACCCGTCTGTCTCAAATCAACCGTGTGTCCTATCCGAGTCCGGAATATATAGAGGATGTGTATCAGAAACTCCATAAATTTTATGATATCGCCTATGAAAACGGGGAAGGACGTCAGTTGAAATTTGTGCTGGAAGAGTTCTGCAAGCAGTTTTCGTTGGAGCATGCGATGGCTCGCAATGCTTTGGCATATCTGGAAAAATCGGGGCATATCAGTTACACGCCGGATGCTACGATTACCACCAAGGTCGGAATTATTTGCAGCCGCGAATCTTTATATGGTCGAAAGGATTTTCAGGATGAGAAAATGCCGCTTCTTTTGGATGCGCTCATGCGTCGCTATACGGCCATCTTTTCGTATGTCGAGCCGGTGGAGGAGGATTATCTGGCGGCACAAATTGGAGTGAGTCAGTCGCAATTGCGTCAGTTGCTCTATCAGTTGTCGCTGATGCATCTGATTCGTTATATCCCGGCTGATGAAGCGACGGTGATTTATCTGCACCATGCCCGCTATTATCCCAAAGATTTATATCTGAATCTGCCTTTATACGAGCAGTTGAAAAAGACTTCGGCGCAAAGGAGTGAAACCATGTTGGAATATGTAGAGCAACAAGATAGTTGTCGTAGTCGTTTTCTTCTTCGCTATTTCGGGCAGGAAGAAAGTGAAGATTGCGGCTCTTGCGATTGGTGTAAGGAAAGCGCAAAAATAAAGAAAAAGCCAGACGGAGCGCAAGAGGCGAAAACGGCTTCGACTCTGGGGGAAGAGTTGAAATGTTTTATTTTGGAAGAAATGAAAGGCTGTTACAAGTTGGAAGATGTGAAAAGACGTTTCTTTTCTATCGATACGAGCCAAGAACAGCGCTGCATAAGTTTGCTTCGACGTTGGATAGACGAGGGAGTTGTCCCGCCCGCACAAGAAGAATAGCGCTTATTGATAGATTTTTCTTATTTTTGTAGGATTGCTTCGTATGCAGACGGATTTGGAAATACAATTTCTGCCCGGTGTGGGACCTCGGCGGGCTCGACTTCTGAAAGAGGAGTTGGGGCTTGTTTCGCCGAGTGATTTGATTCGTTTCTATCCGTTTCGCTATGTGGATCGAAGTTCCATTACGCCCATTGCTTCCATTACCTCGGATGTGGCCTATGTGCAGTTTCGTGGACGTGTGATTACCAGACAGTTAATGACGGCGACCGGCCCTTTGCCGCAAGATGGCCAGCCGATACGCTTCAATACCGTTAAGCGTCTGATTGTCGTGGTGACGGATGGGGGTGGACAGATGGAATTGGTCTTTTTCAAAGCCATTAAATGGATGTATGAGAAGATGACTGTTGGCTCGGAGTTCTTGTTTTTTGGTAAGCCCCAGTCTTTCAATGGAAAAATCAATTTCGTGCATCCCGAGGTGGATAATCTGACGCGAGATAATTTTGAGGGAGTCGGGGTGCTGACCGGAGTCTATCCCAGCACGGAAAAGTTGCGCAATGCCGGTCTGACAGACAAGGTGATGCAGAAAATTATGGCAGCCGCTTTGCAGACGGCACTTCCCTCCGTAAAGGAGACTTTACCGGCTTATGTGCTGAAGGAAAAAGGTTTATGTGATTTGCGTTTTGCCTTGAAAAACATTCATTTCCCCAAAGATGCTTATTCTTTGGAAAAGGCTCGTTATCGTCTGAAATTCGAGGAACTTTTTCTCCTGCAACTCTCTCTTCTGAAAGCACGTTATCATCGTTCCCGTGCTGAAAATGGCATTGTGATGCCCTCGGTCGGAGCGGCGTTCAATCGTTGCTATGAGCATCTTCCTTTTGGTCTGACCGGCGCACAAAAGCGAGTCATCAAGGAAATCAGAGAGGATATGCGTAGCGGACGACAGATGAATCGTCTGTTGCAAGGGGATGTGGGCAGCGGAAAGACGATGGTCGCTGTGCTGACGGCTTTGATTGCCGCGGGAAATGGCTATCAGGCTTGTATTATGGCTCCTACCGAGGTGCTGGCCCGTCAGCATTATCGCAATATACAGAAATATCTGGCTCCGACCGGTTTGAAATCAGCGATTCTGACCGGGAGCAGCAAGGCGGCAGAGCGCAGAGAGGTGGATGAGGGGTTGAGAAATGGGGAAATTTCATTGATTGTGGGCACGCATGCATTGTTGGAAGAGCCTGTGGTATTCAAAAATTTAGGTTTGGCTATCATTGACGAGCAACATCGTTTTGGGGTGGAACAGCGAAGCCGTCTGTGGAGTAAGACCACGGATGGACGCCCGCCTCATGTGTTGGTGATGACGGCCACGCCGATTCCCCGTACTTTGGCGATGACCTTTTATGGGGATTTGGACACTTCTGTCATCGATGAAATGCCGCCGGGCAGAAAACCGGTGGATACCCGTTCGGCGGGTGAATCCAAGCGACTGGCTCTGTATAATTTCATGGCCTCCCAGATAGAAAAGGGCCGTCAGGTCTTTGTGGTCTATCCTTTGATTTTTGAGAGCGAGAAGATGGATTACAAGAATTTGGAATTGGGTTATGAAGATATCGTGAAGGCTTTTCCTTTTCCTAAATACAAGACAGCCATTGTACACGGCAAACAATCGTCGGCGGACAAGGATTTCAACATGTCTGCTTTTGTGGAGGGACGTGCACAAATTTTGGTGGCTACCAGCGTGATAGAGGTGGGCGTGGACGTGCCGAATGCCAGCGTGAGGGTGAGTGAAAGTGCCGAACGTGTTGGTTTGAGCCAGTTGCATCAGCTTCGTGGTCGTGTGGGACGCGGTAGTGAAAAATCCTATTGTATCTTGATGACCGGTGATAAGTTATCCAAAGAAAGCCGTCGTCGCATCGAACTGATGTGTGCGACCGAAAATGGCTTTGAATTGGCGGAAGAAGATTTGAAGATGCGCGGTCCGGGAGACTTGGAGGGAACCCAGCAGAGTGGCTTGCCTATCTCATTGAGTATCGCCTCGTTAGCGAAAGACGGAATGATTCTTTCGGATGCCCGTAATTATGCTTCTACGGTGCTTGAAAAGGACCCGAGCCTGTCTTCGCCGGAGAATGAATGTTTGAAGAATGAATTAAGAAAATCGAAATATCAGAGCAAAGATTATAGTAAGATTAGTTAAATAAATATGGATTTTATTTTGAAAAAAAGATTGTCAAAATGCTGTGCCCCTTTGTTGATGGCGGCGCTCTTGTTAAATGCTTGTGCTATGAATGAAAAGGAACAGACGGTCGCACCCGTAAATACACTTGAAAAATTTACCCCTGAAACCCTGCTTTCTTTGGGACGCATTTCAAGTCCTGCGGTTTCTCCCGATGGGAAAACCTTGCTTTTTTCCGTGGCTTATCCCAATGTAAAGGAAAATTCAAGTCTCTCTTCTTTTTATGTGACGGACCTTGAGGGCAAAGCTTGCAACATTTTGCTTCAGGAGAAGAAAAGTGTTTCCAATCCTTGTTTTTATGACGGTGGTAAAAAGTTGCTTTTCTTGCAAGGGGGACAGTTGTATTCTGTCAATCTGAAAGGGGAGGGGGCGCAGATGAGTGCGTCTCGAAAGAAATTGATTGCTTCTCATATTCAATATAAAGGGGGCGAGTCCGCTATTTCTGCGTTTACGCTTTCTCCTGATGAGAAAAAACTCTTGCTGGTGGGGACGGTGAAAGGTCCGACTGATCGTCCGTCAGACCGTTATGCAGATTTGGACAAGGCGGATGCCTATGTGGCAGATGATATGATGTATCGTCACTGGGACCATTGGAAGACGGAATTGCCTCATAGTTTTGTGGCATCCTTTGATGGAAAATCCCTCGGCGAGGCGGTGGATATTTTGGGGGAAGAAGGCCGCGCTTATGAGCTACCTGTAGAGCCTTTCTTTGGAATCGAACAGTTATGTTGGAGTCCCGATAGCGAGAAGTTGGCTTATAGCGTCAAGAGAAAAAGCGGAAAGGACTTTGCTTTTTCTACCAATACAGATATCTATATCTATGATTTGATCAACAATCAATCCTATGCCGTTACCCATGACGGCGGTTATGATACCGACCCTGTATGGAGTCCCGACGGTCAGTATTTGGCTTGGCTCAGTATGGAAAGAGATGGGTATGAGGCTGATAGAGCGCGTATTATGGTGCGTTCTGTGGCTTCTGTTCCCGCTCCGCTTTCTTTGGATGGAGGCGTGGATATCAGCGTGCCGGAGGGTGAAAATGTTGAATTGACACGTGGGTTTGACCGAGATGCTTCAGAGCTTAAATGGACTGCAGATAGCAAGGAAATCCGTTTTTCAAGTCTGACCGATGGAATCAGGGCGGTATTCTCTGTGGATTTGAAGGGAAATATCTGTCGTCTGACTTCTCCCGAAGATTACTATGACTACAATACCCCTTTCTACGAGGCGGACGGCAAGGCTTATTTGATTCGTCAAAGTCTCAATCGCCCCAAGGAATTGTGTGTGCTTTCCTATGCTGACGCGTCTGTACAGGCGGTTAGCCATGTGAATGATGCTATTTTTGACGCCTTGACGGATCCGCGTGTAGAAGAGCGTTGGATTGAAACGGTGGATGGCAAGAAAATGCTGACCTGGGTGATGTATCCGCCGCAGTTTGACCCCACCAAGACCTATCCTGCCATTTTGATTACCTTGGGAGGCCCTCAAGGCACCATCAGTCAAAGTTGGTCATACCGTTGGTGTTATCGTTTGATGGCCGAGCAGGGCTATGTGGTGGTACTTCCCAACCGCCGTGGAACCACCGCTTTCGGTCAGGAGTGGAAAGAACAGATTTCCGGCGACTATCCCGGTATGAATATGCAAGACTATTTGAGTGCGGCAAAAGCTTTGAAATCAGAGCCTTATATCGATAAAATTGCAGCTTGCGGAGCCAGTTACGGCGGATACAGCGTCTATTATTTAAGTGGTATCCATCAGGGTGTTTTTGATTGTTTTATCGCCCATGCTGGTATTTTCAATGAGGAACACATGTATCAGACCACCGAGGAAATGTGGTTCCCGGAGTGGGACAATGGTGGCGGATATCCGTCCAAAGATGTGGTGGGTGAGGCCCGTTCTGAAAAAGCCCGCGAAGCCTATTCGACACAAGGCCCTTCTACCGGTTCTCCTTGGAGCAAAAATCCCAAGGCACAGCGCCATTATCGTCTCTCTCCCCACAAGTTGGTGGAAAATTGGGATACGCCTTTGCTTGTGATTCATGGCGGTCGCGACTATCGTGTGCCTTTTGACCAGGGCTTGGCGGCATTCAACTGCGCGCAGATGATGGGAGTTCCTTCTCGTCTGCTTTTGTTCCCGGAAGAAAATCACTGGATTTTATCTCCCCAGAATGCCCTTTTGTGGCACCGTGAATACTTTAAGTGGTTAGATCAATGGTGCAAATAACAGTAATCATCCCGGTCTATAAGGTCGCTTCCGTCCTACCGCGCTGTCTGGATAGTCTGATTGCGCAGACGTTTTCCGATTGGGAGGCCATCTGTGTCGAGGATGGCAGTCCTGATGCCTGTGGCGAGATTTTAGATGCCTATGCCGCCAAGGACTCGCGTTTTCGCATCTTGCACAAGGAAAATGCCGGGGTGTCTCAAGCACGAAATGATGCTTTGGCTTTGGCGCAGGGTAAATATCTCCTGTTTGTGGATGCCGATGATTTTCTTCATCCCCAGACCATGGAGATTTGCCACTATATGGCCGAGCGCGATGAAAGCGACATGGTGGCCTTTACCTATGACCGCAAGTTTCGTACGCGTTTGACTTTCCGTCATTTTGCCCATTTGCCCGAGCCGTCAAAGTTCTCTTTCAAATCATACGAGTTGGAGAAAATTGAGTCTTGTGCCACCAACGATATTTTCCGTTACGCGACTGAATTTTCGGCTTATGATAAAGAGAGGACGCCCGTGGAGAAGCGTTGGGTGGTCAAGCATTGTCAACCATGGCGTTGTCTGTATAGGACGGAGCGGATTCGGGATATTCGCTTCATTCCCGGCATTATTTATGAGGATTTCCCTTGGTGGAGTCTGGTAATGCTGGCCGTCAGAAAGACCACTATTCTCAATTTACCCCTTTACTACTACTATCCGAATTTTGGGGGTTATATCCACTCGGCTTCCCAACAATTCCGCATCGAGAGCTTGAAAAAGGCGATTGCGCTCATCGAGAAACAATTTGCCGATCAGGCCAGCGCCTATCAGTACGACCGTTGGCGACGCAATTTTCTGCGTCCTTTTGAGGAAAAATTGGAGAAGAAGTTAAGGGCGGCTCGTTAGCGTAGTGCGTCCATCCAAAACGCTATCAATAACGGATGGGGCCGACGTTCTTTTTCATGTGGAAAGGATCCTGAAATCCCTCCAGACTTCGGAACCAGTTTTCCATCTGTCTGTCAGCTTCTTTGTTGCTGTAGCCCGTTCCGCCAGGATGCACAATCGTGACGTCGTTGTCTACCAGTATCAGCAGGCCTTTCGCGTTGGCATAATAAGAAAGTGCCATATCTACACCCCAGCCCAAACGGTTGATATCCAGGTTGATAGGGCAAATTTCATCCAATAAATCCGTGCGGACCATGTGAAACCATCCTTCCTGAAAGTTGGAACGGCGCATGCCCGGCCAAATCCGCGCCTTGCTTTGTCTGTGCGAACGTCCTTTGCGGGAATTTCCCGGTTGGTAAAGTCCGACATTGGTGGCATAAGAGATTTTTTCCATGCGCAGTCGCAGTGCCTTTTCGTTCTTGGCGCTGATTTTCAGGTCAGAGGTAATAATGACCGTCCAAGGATAATTTCCAGCTTTGGCCCGTTGGTGCGCTTCATTCGTGAGTCCGGAATAATAAATGTTATCCAGTGCAACGGCAGTCGGGTGTTCGCAGCGAGGTTGGCTGCCGCTGTCCAAAATCACGGTATCAAAATAGGGGGAGAGTCGTTCGCTCCAGGCAATGGCATTCTGGTTGTCATTGTAGTTGAAAATACAACAGAGCACACGCGGGGAATGGAAGGGTCTTTGGCGTAGCCACTTTTTGACACGTTGTAAGCGAAAAAAGCGCTTGGGAGCCCATCCACAATCTGGCAAACGCAAAAGTTGTTCTCTCAAAAAGGGAAATTCTTCCAACAAACCGTCGTGGAATCGACTGGCAATCCAGCCACAGCGTAGAAAGATATAAGGGAGGGAGTCTGCAAAGGGGATGGCTTTTCTGTCTTTCCAAAACGCATACAATTGCAGGAAATTTCTGGCAGAATCCACATCCCTTGCCGTCTTTTTCTGTTTGGAAATGGAATTTACATTGTCTCTTCTATAATGATAAAGCGCCTCTTTGATGCGTACGCAAGGTCCTTTGTGTCCCAAAACTTGGGCAAGCAGAACCATATCCTCGTGCATTCCCAGCGTGGGGTAGAAGAAGTCTTCTTGAAACAGGCTGCGACGTATCAATTTGTTCCACAAGTATCCGTGCGCTTTGAATTTCAACATATCTCGAGCGTAGTCCAGGCAATTGTCGTAGCGCCCATCCACTGACAGGCGTCTGCGTCCCTTTCCAAATTCATTGACGGCATAACAATACACCATGTCGGCATCGTTGGCCATGGCTGCATTGACCATCTTTTCCACCATATCCGTTTCAACCCAGTCGTCAGAGTCAATGTGTAAGACGTACTCGCCCTGCGCTTGCTGTAATCCGCTGAGGCGAGCTTGGGGGAGTCCTGCGTTTTCCTTGTTGATTATCAGGGTTTTGCGCTCTGGGTATTGGGCGATAACATCAGCGAGAACCTCCATGGATTTGTCTTTGGTTCCGTCGTTTACAAAAATATATTCAATCTCTTTCCAGGTCTGTGACAACAGAGAGTGGGCACATTGAGCAATGTATTTTTCAACGCCGTAAATGGGGATGATGACAGAAACGAGCATATTTACCTTATATTATTCCACAAAATCTTTCGGGAATTTGTACGACAATTTTTAATTCAAACATCGCGGGCTTGTTCCACGCGTAGGGAGGGCGAATCCAAGCTTGGCAGCAACGGGCAAATCCGACGGCCTTTTCCCACGGGCAGGGTTTGCGCTCGCTAACCAAGGTAATGGTCTTTGTCCTTTTGGAAAAATGACGGCCCCATCCTTTGGCGACAAGGTCGGTTTTTTCCATTCTTTGGCGGATGCGATCAAGGTCCAAACTACCAAAATGAAACAAGTACAAGTCTTTGATAATATGGAAGTTGTGTCCTCTTACTCTGTGAAATCCACTGCCCCATTGGGGTGGGGTTTTACCCGAGGCGGGCCGAATGAGGACGCTGGCTTTTGTGTAGCGCGTGGAGAGTTTGGCATAACTGCGTTGGCTGAGCAAAGGACGAGCAAAATCGATGCTTTTCTCGATGCCCAGTTTCTGCCCTATGTCAATGCCCAATCCGGAAAAGCTGGTGTAGGGACAGGCTCGTTTTTGTGACTGCTCCCACGCTTGGGAAAGAAATGCGGCCAGTCCTTTTTGACAATTCGGATCCGGTATGAGGAATTCATCCACATCCGTTCCAATCACCATATCGTAGCCTTGTTCAAAGAGCCCCTTGGCGACCTTGGAAAGATAAGCAATGCGGCCTTTGTCGCCCTCGCGGACGTTGCCTGCAATGCGTTCTACCGCCTTGATATGAATCCCGTCACAAAAGTCCGGAATGCGTTGGTCTGTCCCATCCAGGAATACATACAGGTTGTTACGACCCAATTCCTCTCCGTAATAGCTGACCCATTTGCGGAGAAAATCTTCGTCGTGCCGAAGCATGGTGATGGCTGCAATGCGTTTCATTGTTGGAAGCGTCGGTGTGTCCACAGGTAATTAACGGGGTTGCGGTGTAAGTCTTTGTCCAGCAAGTCGTAGTACTTCTGCATAATCTCCTCTACCGGCATCTTGCTGGCATCTTCACAGATGGCTGTGTATTCCAAATCATAATGCCCTTGTCGGGTGCGGTTGATGTTCAGATAAGCCACTGCCATTCCAAATTTTGCCGCCAATGAGGCCGCTGCCGACATGGTGCGAACTTTTTGGTGCATGAAATTACATTCGATATAGTTCGGCGCAGCAAAATAAGGACGTTGGTCGGTGATAATGTTGTAGAATTTCTTTTCGTCCTTGTGGGTATAGACATAACGGGGAAAATTCTTCGACTCAATGTAGCCCGGAAAGTTTTCTTTGTCAAGCAGAGGGGCAATGCGGTTATCCCGCATGATCTCATCCCACAATTTGCTGGTGAGTTTGCGATAGACGACGCAAACATTGTCCTCCCTCGTATTGATCGGAATGTCTGTGTAATTATAGTTGTTGATGCCGCCAATCATTTCCCAGTTTCCGTTGTGCGAGAGCATCACAACCACGCTGGGGGCCACTTCGTACAGGTGGTTAATGACTTCGGGATTGACCACTTCCATAATTCTGGCGTCCCGCAGGCGTTTGGGGTTGCGGCAGGCACCAAACCAGATGGTCTCGACAATCAGTTCTGCAAGGTGGACATAGAACAACTTTTCGTAGTATTTAATGACTTCGTAATTGTGTTCGGGGAAGCACTTTGTAAAATTCATAATGACTTCCGTACGGCGATAGCGGAATACGTGTTGCAGAAGCCACGCAATCCATTTTGCGTTGAAATAATGAAATTTTAAAGGCAATTTGCCCAGTAAATTCATGAGTCCTTTTACAATGAACTTTTTCATAGTTGTTTGCTTCCGATGTTTCTATAAACAGCCAATCGTTTTTCTATCATTTCGTTCGGATTGTATCGGCTTTTGATTTTTTCTTTGGCATTCTTGCTGATGCTTTCCTGTAATGTCAGGTCTTCGGACAGTTTTACAATTGCATCTGCAAAATCCTTGGCGCTGTCGGCAATCATGCACTCCTGATTGGTGTTAAAATCTTGTCCTTCAATTCCTTTTTGGGTGATGACAATCGGTGACATGGCCTGTACGGATTCCAAAACTTTCATTCTCATCCCGCTGCCGATGCGGATGGGACAGATGGAAATTTTGCCATTCAGGAATTGATTCAAGTCGGGAACGAAACCGACAAATTCCAATTCCGGCGCCAATTTAAACAGTTGTTTTTGGATTTTTTTACTCCATTGTCCCGTCACATATATTTTGAAATTCTTTCCATGCTTTCTCAATTCGGGCAGGACTTCCTGACAAAACCAGGTCATACCGTCCAGATTGGGATAATGGCTTGCGTTGCCTACGAATACCAACTCATTGGCACAGGTGCTGAACGCTCTGTCTTCGGACTGACGAACAATGGCGGGGGAGGCGTGCACCTGCACGGACGCAGGCAACTCTTTATCCAGAATTGCTTTGTCATGCTCGGTTAAAACAACAATATGGTTGAATCGTTTGAGCATGCTTATTTCTCTGTCTTTCAGTCGTTTGAAGAAAACTTCATCTTCGATGGTGCGGTCTTCAAACAGAGCAAGTTCATTTTCCATGCGCACGAATGCCATTTCGTGGTGGACAAAGATTTTCAATATGTCATCCGGAAGATAGTAGGCCAGTGGCAGGGTGTCATAAAACTCACATTGAACCGCGTCAAAGCCCTCCTTTGCCAAGGTGCCAATCGCTTGGAAAAAGGCGCGGTCGGCACTAAAACCATCAATCGGCTTCATGAAAAAAGCATGGCGGCGACCATTGTGAGGGGAGAGGAAATCGGCATCAGCATGGCGATACAGATAACGATGGTATTTGCGGCGGAACGACGATGCAAAATAACGTATCAGACGGAATTGGCAATTGTCAAAGCCGAAACTGTCGTAGGGATTGTTGTCATTGTTATTGGCGTAAGGGTAAAGTTTGAATGTCACAAGTGGCAATAACTTTTTTAGGGCCCTGATGTCACCGGTTTCTTTTCCACGCAAAACGATGGTGAGATTGTGCTCGTGAGACATGGCTTCAACCATGGTAAAGACGGCTTGGTTGCCGCCGCTATCCAATGGGTAAGGAACGTAGGGGAGGATGATTAACAATTTCATATCTTTTTGCAGTATTTTCTGTAAAGGGTCCAAGCGCTGAAATAGCCAAAATAGGCATAGGCTTGGCATAATTCACGCAAGGCTTTTGCTTCGTATATTCCTTCAAATGAGATGGTTAAATTTGTTTTGATGAAGCAGCGCAGGGCTTTGCTGAATTTCCTGTTTTTCTTTCCTGCGTAATGGACTTGCAACCATTTTACAAAACCAATGAGGGCCTCCATTTTTTGTGCTTGCAGGCCACTTGTATTGGAAATGTTGGAGCCGGCCACATTGCGCCATCCGACGGCTTTACCAGCCAGGTTGACAACCCCTTTACCTGCTTGAGCATAGTCGTACCAGGTTGCCGTGTCAGAGCACCATGCCAAAGGGAAATGTACCATTCTGCGGTGTTCGAATATGTTTTTGGAAAAGATGTATTCGCAGGCTGCGGAGGGCCTTTTCCCGGCCAAATAATCGGTTAGCAACGTTTCGGCAGAACTGACGCCCTCCGGGAGAGGCTTGCATTGGTATTCAATTTTGCCATCCCCGTCGATGCGACACAAGGGGAAGCGGAAAAATTCGTTGTCGGGGTATTGCTCGCAGCTTTGGTAAAAACGTGCAACGGCATCTTCCGGCATGATATCGTCGTCTGAAAACAGCCAAATCCAATCCTCGTTTTGGACCATGCCGATGCATCTTTCCCATTGCGCAACCAAATCTTTTCCGCCGAAATTATCGGAAAAACGTTGGTACACAATCGGTATGCGCTCTGAAAAAGCGTTTACAATGGCTTCGAGCTCATAGGGGGAGGCATCATCTCCGATATAGACACAAAAATCAGCAACGCTTTGAGAAGCAATGCTTTCCAAAGTGGCAGACAGGTAATCGGCCTTATAAGCGGGAATGACTATGGCAAGTTTCTTTTTCATACAATCTACAAAGGTAGCAAAAGGATTTCAATTGAGACTTTTAGCCTTTGTATTTTTTGAGTCTCTTCCACTCGCGAATTTTGCGCAGAACTTTTGTGATTTTCTTGCCCCATTTCGTGGCTTCATCGCATGCCAAGTTGGCGGCGTGCTCACGATGAATGCGACGGTAGCGTAAAATCCACTCTTTGTAGATTTCGGGGTGGTTCATCATAATCTGCCACTGCAATTCCTTTTCAGTTTCCGTGGCATTGTCTGTGCGCGTTCCAAACATGCTTCTGTAATAAAAAAGCACCTTTTCAATGCGATGCACCTTGTCGTCAGGACCGATGAGTTTGAGGAAAAAATCCCAATCTTCGAAGCCCGTTCTCATGTTTTCATTGTAGCCGCCCACTCTTTCAAAATCGGCTTTGCGGAAGAGCGAGGTGTTGAAAATCATATTTTCCACCACCAACCATTCGTAACGGTAGTTCGGCAGCAGCCATGGTCCGTTGATGTCGCCAAAACGCTCAGCCAAACAATAGACCAGGCGTGTCTGTGGGTGTTCCCTCATATAATTCACGGCCAGTTCGATATATTGTGGCGCAATCAAATCGTCACCGTCCAAAGGGAGCAAAAATTCACCTTGTGCATGTTCGATAGCTTGGTTTCGTGCACGACAAACCCCAGCATTTTCCTGTTTGTAATAGTGAATGCGCTGGTCTTTTTCGCAATAGGGAAGTATGATGCGTTCAGAATCGTCGCTCGAACCGTCATTCATGATAATGCACTCCCAATCCTGAAAGGTCTGTGCCAAAACACTCTCAATGGTTTCTCCGATGTACTTTGCCTGGTTGTAGCAAGGAATGATGATGGATACGGTCGGTTTCATGCTTTTTGATGATTGGGGTATGGGGATTTGTTATTGAAGGGAATCGTACAATTTCTTTGCAATGGTTTCGGCATCAAATTCTTGGATGAGTTGGGCCCTGTCGTCAATACCTTTGCCAATGGCTTCAATGCTGCGGCACAGTCCGTTATAGGCATCATTTTCTTCGTCGTGGCAATGCAGGATGGAGTCGATGCCGCCCATGATACCGCGGGAAGGGGAGTTGTTGCCGCTGATGGCCAGAATCGGACGATCAATCGGAAGATAAGAAATGATTTTACTGGATAAAAACACATCGTTGTCAAGTTTTGCTGCAATGTCCAGCAGAACATCGGCTTCTTGGTAAAAAGCGCTTAAATCCTGAGTGAAGGGGTGTAGAATGAGGTTTTTGCTTTCAATCAAATCGATTCCATTATCTAAATATGTCGGCGCAACGTCTCCGACAAAAATCAATTGGGAGCCAGGATGTTCCTTGATAAAACGGCGGAATCCGGCAAGCAGTCCGTCAATGCGCCTAAGGCCGTATAGCGCACCTGTATATAAGAAACGATAGCCCTCGTGTGCTGTCTTTTCGTATGTTTGTTTTTGCTTGTGCGGGGTGTAAAGGTAACCCCACTTTCCTTGGAATTCGTGGCAGATTTTCTGTTGGTATCCCATCATATATTCGTTGGACGAAAAGATGTAATCTGCCTTGCGACATGCTTTGTTGAGATAATGCGACAAAAGGCTATGTATCAGCGTGTTTCCATTTAGCCATTCAACAGGAGACGGAATGCCGTCTACGGTATAAATCGCCCATTTTACGCCCAAAAATTTTGCCAGTTTTCTTCCCAGGTCGATGGAGGGAAAATAATTCATGGAGGTAAAAGTGATGACGGCGTCGTATTTTTGCCCGAGAACGGCCCAAATTGCGCGCGGGAGGTTTTTGTAAACCCACTTTTTGTCTTTGGGGTTAAAACGGTATTTTTCCCAATATCTGCAGATTTTATCCCAATCCAAAAAACGATAATGGTGCAGTTTTACTTTTTTGATTCCGTCCAAAGAAAAATTCTCATCAAAAATGGGGGAAATTATGTCTAAATCAGCATATTGGTATAGGGATTTTGCCAAGGTCTTAAACACGGTCCCGGGCGCGCTATCGCCCATTTCCATCGCCACAATAAGGTACTTTTTTCGCGTCATGGTCAGTCGTGTGTATTCGGGACAAATTTAACTAAAAATCGTAAGCCTTGCAAATGCAAAAATATCTTGTCCTTTTAAGTGGGGAGTTTTTTGGTTACTTGCTTAATTTTGATTATATTTGCAAGATTGTCGGAAACGGCTCAAAAGTATGAATTAAGTAAAAATTTACAATATGTCACTGACGAGTTTTTTTGGAAAAATATTTGGAACGAAAGCGGAGCGCGATTACAAGAAATTGCAGCCCATTCTTGCGCAAATTCTCGAAGAATACAAAAGCATAGATGCGTTGTCTAATGATCAGCTTCGTGCTGAAAGTGCCGCTTTGAAGGCCTTGATTCGTGAGCGTATTGCCGAGGATGAAAATCGTATGGCGCAGATTCGCGAACAATTGGAAAACGCCGAGCTGGATGTAAAGGAAAAGGTGGCGCTGGCGACAGAGTCTGAAAAATTGGTGAAGAAAATCGATGAGGAAATCGAAGTGGTACTCAATGAGATTCTTCCCAAGGCTTTTGCCATTATGAAATCTACCGCCCGTCGTTTTGCCCAGGACGGTCAGGTTCGGGTGAAAGCCAATGATTTTGACCGCAAATTGGCGGCAACGCGCGATTTTGTGGAGATTGAGGGTGACGAGGCAATCTGGCACAACCACTGGAACGCCGGTGGTAATGAAATCACCTGGGATATGGTGCATTATGATGTGCAGCTCATTGGTGGTACCGTGCTTCATCAGGGAAAAATTGCAGAAATGGCTACCGGTGAGGGTAAGACTTTGGTGGCAACGCTTCCTGTATTCCTCAATGCTTTGTCAGGCAAAGGTGTCCATGTCGTAACGGTCAATGATTATCTTTCCAAGCGTGATGCCGA
>JAEIGA010001495.1_pt1 | contig 36534 bp, 62 predicted proteins | sample 9270691 | NCBI WGS metagenome assembly JAEIGA01 (sample SAMN17057246, study PRJNA624740) | gut metagenome | biome: biome; isolation source: fecal sample | host: Bos grunniens | place: China: Xizang | collected 2019
ATACGGAAGTATATGATAAATGTAATGAAGTATGCTATAATATGATAGGTAAACATATAGAAGTACATAGATATAAGAAATATGTAAGAACATTAAATAGTGCTAAAATGAATGAGTTAGTATATATTCCAGAACACTACCTTGATTCTAATGGTATATTGGATAAGTATTATAGTAAAGATGATATAGTAAGATTATGTAGAGATAATAAAGTAGTAGCTACACATTTATTCAGAAGATTAAAAGGAGAATTAATAGAAGAAGCCTTTGATAGTTTATTAAGAGAATATTATGAATGGTTTATAAATGAAGAAACAAGTAGTATATATAAAAGTGCTGTTTCAGTAAATGTATTAAGAATAATGGATGAAGATAAAAGAAAAGAAATATGTGATAAATTCGGTGTAACAGTTGACAAGATATAATAAGTATGATATAATATAAGTATAGAGTATCATTTTGAATATAATAGTATATAGGCTAGTCCACTATATGCTTATCTCCTAAAGGACTATCTGTTATAAAACATAGTAAATGCCCTTGTAGACAATAGTTTACAAGGGTCTCCTTTTATGGAGAATGAAGTGTAAGATTATGTAAGTATGGGCAAAGAGGTGATGAATAGTGGGTTAAAGAGGTGTATACGAATAGGCGTGGCTGATTCTGCCCATGAGTGCAACACAAATAAAGGCTGTAATGCCTAATTGGAAAGGTATTAGTGGGTATGGGTTAGAGGAATAGGTGGTTTTATGGTGTGGGTGGCGTGTTGCCTGGCCCCTGCCTGCCACATATATTCTAACAGTTTACGTCATTCTCAACGATTGAGTAACCTAAACTAAAATATAATAATATGGCAACGCCACACATTAAATCAATCAATCTATCATAAACTAATCAATCTTTCATTAACCATGGTTATAACTTTGGTTAAGTTGTTCATGTACCCTCGATAACTTTTCACCAAATCAATCATCCAATCAACCCACAATGCCCATACAGCCTGTATTACAGGCAAATTTGGGCAATCAATCAACCACTCATTTCACATCATTTTAACCAAAACTCGTCATGTACCCTCGATAACTTTTGAGAATCATCACCAATCAAAATGGCCAGAACCCTTATCATCATTGGCTTAACAACCATTGCCATCAATCGCCACTTAAATCACGAAGTGATTATTCTGGCATGGTATGGCTGGCATGTCAATCACTTTGGTTATAACTTTAGTTATGAATCTATATTATATTCTATTGATAAGAGCATTTCAATCTATACACATCCAACTACTTATATCCCTACCCTTTTCAATCAAAAAGAAAAGCGATTAACTTCCAGCCTTGAAATCAATCGCTAAATTAAATATCCCTTTCCCTTTATATTTATATGTTATTGTTTATGTGTTAATCATACTATAATATAATAATATATAAAGTAATCATTACCTTCTGGGAATTTTCAGAAATTTTAGGAATCTTTTGGCCCTGTGGCATAAAGAAACCCATACGCTTGGAATTTAGTTGATTGTAACAGATAACTAAAAGCGTATGGGATAGAAGATAACAAATTTAGTTTATATTATGTGTTCAATAAATCTTGGATTAGGTGAGGGAACTTCTTAATGTGTTCAATAACCTCGTCTCTGGTAGTATATTCGGAGAGTAATGGGATAAGATATACATCTTTAACTTTATCTGGATGATACTTAAGGAAGGTACATTCAGCGTCCATTACTAATATAGATTCAGTTAAGTCGGCAAGTATACATAAAGGCTCAGTAATCTTAGTTGGTTCTTCATCTTCTGCATAGAAGCTATCTGTAATACCATGTATGATACTTATTTGGTTATTGGCGTCCAACGCTTCGATTCCACGTATAATACCTTGCATTATCTCTTCATTCTTTCCTATTACAATTATATTTCTTCTTTGCATTTCTATTACTCTCCTATAGTTAATTAGTTAAAGTTTTCTATTTGTACATTATAGCCATAGATGTTAAGTATTTTAACAGCTTCATTGACTGTTAGGATACTACTAACATTATTATTGTCGTGGCGTAGTGTATCCATTTTAGTAGCTAAGAATGTATCCTCACGTTGAATATCTACGAAGTCATTAACATCCATGTCACAATAACGGATTCTTTCTTCTGCGAAGTCTATTACGTCTTGAGGACCTGCATACATGTCAACGTCATCATCAGTTACGTGGTATAATTCTATAGTGGTAGGATTCTTATGGACAGCCTTTTCTAATAAATTATCTAGGCTTATCCAAGTAACACCATCTTTGGTAATAGTTGCACCAGAGGCAGAGTTATAACGGAATCCTTCATTACCTACTTCTTTATAGATAATATATGAATCTTCTAATAGTTCACCTTGTAAGTAATCAAAAAGGTCTAGGAGTTCTACATCATCTTCTGTGACTTCTCCAGTAATAACATCACCATTCTTATTTAGTTCATCCAGTCTTTCTTCTATGGCGTCTTCCAACATTTCATTATAGGAATCATAATGTCCAATAATAGTTCCAGTAGAAGTATGTTTAATTACATACATTTCATCGTGGTATTGTGAATCACTTGAATAGAAACATATACTATCATCATAATTATCTGTATCCGTGTAGAAACCTAACCCATTTAATATATCCTGTGCTTGTTTTGGGTTTTTAACTCTAAAATAGTTTGAAATTGCTGTAAATTCGTAGTTCATTGTTTGCTATCTCCTATAATTATTGTGTTACTAACAGCCCATTGAATTGCATAACTCGCAGAATTCTTCATATTCTTGAAGGGATATGCGTATATTTGCAAAGGTTACTACTGTATTCTTCAAATCTTTTGAAGTAAATGGTAAATCTTTATAAGTATCCCTTTCATTTAATTCTTCTATATACATATTTTCTGCGTCACGCATTAACTGTGCTAATATAGAAGGTCTATTGTTAATGAATTCTCTCATAGTACATTCATATTCTTCACGGTGTACTAATGGGTGCTCCTTAAGGAACTGTTCACGATTCATAGTTAGGAAGTCATACATAAGAACTGTATCACATGTAAATTCAGACTCCTCTATTGTAATTAAGTCGCTCTTATAGAATACGTTATTGGATGGTACACTTTGTGAGTCCAATCTGAAATTAACAGGAGTATCCTTATCAATAGGGAATACAAATACTCTGCCCATACTGCTGGTTTGGTTTAAGTCAGCATAGCTTGCAGCTTCCCTTGGGTTACTTGCTTGTACATAGGATACGTCATCTATGTTGTAATCCTGTACTACTATGTAGTTTTCTAATAATGTGTTGTCCATTGTTTGTTATCTCCTATAATTTACTGTTACTTTTTAATTATACCATGCCTGTATTAACTTGTCAACTAATCATCACAACCAAAGTAATCATTGTTGAAGTATTCTAACATACATACTGGCTCTGAACCGTAATCGTGGTCTTCATAGTAAGAGGCTACATAATCATCATAAGTCTTTAAGAAATCAACCAAGGTCTTATTATCTAATTCCTCTACTATATCTTCTATTGAATCTACTGCGAAATTTATTCTCATTGTTAAAAGCTCCTTATTATTCCGTGTACTCTATCTGATAATAGGATACATAATGCTCTGTTTATTATAGGGTCCGATGTGTTTTGTCCACATTCAAGATTCCCACAAGAATCAAAGTAGATTCTATCAACTAAATCAACTGAACCGTCTTGTAGTATCCTTTGAATCTCACAAGTATATTGGTCAGATTCTGTTGGGTCCTGTGCATAGGCATGGACTAAATAGTCAAAGCCGTCTGCACAGTTATTCATAAAGAATTTTACTTCATCAATTATTATTTCCATTATTGCACTACCTCATAACTTGCTTTTAAATTATCAGATGTCATTAGTGCTGAAATCTTATCTTGTATTGCAGAATAATCTTTATTTGCATTGATAAATCTTTCATCATCTACATCTTCAATTTCATTATAATCTTCATCATATACTGACACATGTGGGTAGCCCCAAGTATCATAAGCCAATTCAGTAGACTCTGTCATTACTTCATAACATTCTACTTCATCAGTAGTAGGATTATAAACTAAATCAATCATACCACAGTTAGAACCTAAATCTTCATCAGCCCAACATACTCTTACAGGCATGTTAAGTCTTTTAGCCAAAGCACACATAACACCATAAGGCATACACCATGCTGTATCAAATTCTACTGCTTCATCATCATACATAATAGTATTGGAAGCATTCCATTTAGTACCCCATACTTCTTGCGACCATTTGTACCAATCAACAAAACCATACTTCTTAAAGTTGTAATAGCCAGCAATGAATTGATGTAAGCTGCTTTGAGCACCTTTATCCTTTTTGTCAATACCTTTAACAGTCATAATAAGATGTGTTATAGAAGTAATAGTCATTATCTTATTAACAAACTGTGCTTGTGTTAGTGTTGCGTCAAATAGTCCTTCCATTTTATCAACAATTACTTGTTGTGCCTCTAATTCTTTTTTCTGATACTCTGCAAAGTATTTAGAAGGTACTTGGAATGAACGACTGCCACTGTCAATCATAAGGTCTTGTGGCATTGGTAATACTTGGTTAAAGTCCACTTCACCTTTTTCATTTAATAATACTTCTCTAAGTTTAGCACAATCTTCTGCTATAACTCTGTTTCTTACCCAATTTGGCATAATTCTGTTCTCCTTTTGTTATCTGTTACTCTTTAATTATATCATTGTTTATCTGTCTTGTCAAGTGTTAGCTTTCATAATCTTGTGAGCTGTCATAGTTTATTTCAAATAGCCCTGCAATTCCTGTATCTATATCTCCCAGAGATATACTGTGTCTGTTGCCTGTTGCCATATCATACAGCGTTACATCACTGTCAAGGTCTGTATAGTTATTAAGTAGGTTTATTAGTTCTCTTACTAACATAGTTCTTCCCTTTCTATTTCTTCATCATCACAATATATAACGCCATTAAATTCGTACATGTCAATGAAGCGTACTATTAAGTAGTTAGGGTGTTGTACCTCATCTTGCAAGGCTTTAAATTCTCCACTATATATGAATTGTTCAAAGCCCTTTAATGAGAACACATTACCCTGCATTTCTGCTGTAGTAAGGAATAAATCATCACTACAAGTTTGGTAGTTTATCACGGAGAAGTCGTCAATAACTATTGCTACTCGTTTCTCCTTATAATATCTTGATGTACATGGTAAGTTGTGCATTGGTGTATCTCCTATTCAAACTCTACATAGTCAATTTCACCGTTTAGAAGGAGGTCATATTCTTCTCCAATTTTATCTTTGAAGTTCTCGTATTCTTCTTGTGTCAAACATTCTACAAGTTCTTCTTCTGCTGTGGTTGCACAAGTCATGTAGTCGTCTTCTATTGCTCTTACACTATCTTGAGATAATGCTCTTCTGTTACCAATATACTCAAAGTAGTTTTCGTATAAGTCTAATTCTTCTAAGTTAAATGGTTGTTCCATATAACATACTTTAAAAATGCGTGCCATAGTGTTATCTCCTATTTGTTATCTGCTACTATTTCATTATAACATAGAATTATATTCTTGTCAAGTCTATATATTCTATTGTTGTACCGTTGCTCTTAACTTATAATACTTATCTACTTGTTCTTCTGTTTCAAGAAGTTCAATAACTTCTTTATCTGTATCTACACATTCATAGGCATAATCAAGTCCTTTAACTTCAATGTCAATGAATCTGCTGATTCGTATAGTGTTTGTAAGCATGTCTTTTGCTAATGTACATAATATGTCAAGACCTTCATCAGTACAATAGTAGTCGTCATAGTATTCGTCTTCAAATACCTGTTCTGCTGATAATCCTCTGTTCATAGGTAGTAGGGCGTTTATAGACTGCATATAGTCTATAAGTCTTTCAATGTTTTCTACATTCCATTCCAAGCCTATAAAGTCCTTTACCATTTCTGCAAACTCAGCGTGCAGCTCTTTTGCTAACTTATATTCATCTACGGTGAGTTCTCTTTGGTATTCTTCTCCGTACACTCTGTCTGAATAGTCAGCAAGTTCTTTTGTTTTCAATAGTTTCATATTATCTCCTTTTGTTATCTGTTACACATACATTATAGCATAGGATTTATTTCTTGTCAAGTGGTCTTTAGGAATTTCCAGATTCTCCAGAAAGTTTACGCCCTGTGCCACAACAAAAAGGAGAAGCAAACGCTTCTCCTCGTAGATAACAAATGGATTCGGTTTTAACTTACTAAATGTTCTGTGTTCCAATTAAATTCATTTTCTTCGTCTTTGGATACAGCACATAATACTGCTAATCTTGTTACATTATCTTCTTCATAAGATAGTTCTATATGTCCAGAGTAATCTGGAATTAAAGCTACACAACCATGTTTGATATATCTTTGTAACTTCTCCTTATCATATCCATAGTTGGTAAGGTCTGATAAAGTACAACAGATTACCATGCCAGCGTCTGCTGTGAATTTTCCAAGTAATTCTCCTGTTGCAGAGTTGGTTACAGTATTTGACCAGTCGCCATAACCTGTATCAGCTGCGATAACTTCTCCAAAGTTATGATATTGTCTTAAATAATTATCAAGTCCAATAGGGGTTGGTCCAAATTCTATATTACAGTATTGGTCCCAATCTTCATCTTTCATAATATAACATGGGTCTGTAATAATTAGTGTATCATTATCTGCAATCATTTCTTGTTCTACTACGAATGTTGTCATTGTTATATCTCCTTTTGTTTTCTACTTAATCATTATATCATAACTTTATTGGTCTTGTCAAGCAGTAAGGGTTAAACCCCTACTGCATTTAAAGTGTTTTCCATTTCTTCACTAAAGGTTACATTAAGTTTAGTAAATCCTTTAGGTTCTACTTCTTTGATAATCAATTCATCATAAGCCCAATGACCTACTAAATGACTATCAATGTAGCACTGATGGTAATCACCACCACCGTTGTCGCCACCTGTTGAAGTTAGTAATGGTAGTGGGTGGATACACCAACCGTCTTTGTCAATACTGCGTTCAACATATTCATCAATGTTGATATATTCTTTCTTGGTTAGGTTAATCAAGAATTTGTGCTCCATAGTAAACGCAGGGTCATACTTAACGAGCTTCATAAACTTAACATTTGCAGGTACTTCAAAGTTTCTATCTTCTACATCACATGATACTGCATATAATTGACCTAATGTTAATGGTGTTTCTTTGCCGTCTGTTGCTTTGAAGATTATATCGTCTGAATAATCGCCTACCCATGCTATTCTACCTTTTTTGTTTAGAATTCTTTTAGCAACACCGTTTACTAAATCATTCTTTAACCATGAGTGTTCCATAATCTTTAAGCCATGATAGTTGTAATAACTATCTCTTTTGCCTTCAATCTTGTCTTGCTCTGTTACTAAAGCTGTTCTGTTGTTGAATACTGTTGTTTTGTTACCTTGTGTCATAACTGCGTGGTAGTATTGTCCCATAATGTTTCTCCTTTTGTTATCTGCTACATCTTTATTATACCATAGTTTTGTTTTCTTGTCAAGTGGTTAATACCATAAATGAAATTCAAAGGTTCTATCGCCATACTCTAAATCCTTTAAATCATTTTCTTCTATAAAGGATGTTAGTTTATCAATAGCGTCATCTAACTCTGATGTATCTCTACTGCAACGGAATTCGTATTCCCTTTCTGCTTCAAGGTCATCTAAAGCGTTTACTATATCCTTAGCGTCTATAGTTACCGTAGAACAATTAGACATCTCTGATAGGGCCGGGATACTATCAATAATCTTACTACATCCGTATCCTCTGAAATTGTCAAGTTGTGTTACTGTGTATTGTGTTCTACCTTTGCTATCAGTTCTAAATTCTGACTGTTCTGAAACAAATAAATCTGTTCCCATGTTGTTATCTCCTTTGTTATCTGTTACACTTTAATTATACCACAATTAAATCATCTTGTCAAGTGGGTGGGCTTAATCGCCCATTTCCACTTGTAAAGCCCACAGTGTATCTCTTGAATACTTATCATTCTTGGCTCTATTGCCGTGTTCTACAAAACATACACTGTCTTTTGTCAAGCACTCTTGACAATCTATCATACACTTTTTGCCTTCGGCATGCCATGTGCTATCGTGAGGACATATAAAAGAATTGTAGTTGTCTTGAAGGAATTCGCAATACTCTTGGCTACCATAATTTCTAACTTCGCCTATTACCGTATCTATCATTGAATAAATGATGTTTACATTCGCTAAAGCATTAAGTCTTAAAGCCGATTTGTTTTTAGTGTAGCCATAGAACTTGATTTGAGGGTTCACAAGTGCAAGTTCAAAACATTTGTCAATGTATTCTTCTGAATAGAAGTCGCCACTCTCATGAAATCTGACAATAGGTGTTGCTTTGTATTTTAGTTCTACTGTAGATAGTTCTACAAACGCCTCTGATTTGGTCATATCCCAATTTCTATCCCAACGCTTTTGAACATTAGGGTATTGGTATCTGAAACGAGCATAGCAACTACCAGCACATGTTGCACAGTTAGTGCAAGTCTTTACAGGTGGTAGGTTTAGAATAGATACATTGTTACCTATCTTTGCATTGTTACCATTTGAATAAATTTCTACTTTAGCCATTTTTGTTATCTCCTATTTGTTATCTGTTACTCCTACATTGTACCATAGGATTTGTGTCTTGTCAAGTCTAAAAGAAGAATTTCTTCTTATCTAATTCTTCACCATAGTCTAACTGTCTCACCCTCACACTGTCATAAGGTTCTTTTGTACCGTCTGAACAGTGTCTTACTATCATATCTCTCTTAACAAGATATTCAATAAGTCTACCACGCAACAAAAGTTCTTTTGCGTCTGATGAATAAGCCAATGGCTCATAGATGTCATTATCTTTATCATATAGTTCTATTGTGTATATAGTCATGGTTAGTCCTCCTCTGAATATGCACCTGTAATATCTGTTAAGTTATCTTCAAGAGTACCCTCATCACTGTCTTTAATGTATCTCTCAAAGTAATAAGGTATGATAAGTTCTTGTGCCTGTTCATAACTATCATAAGGGCTATGGCATGAGAAATCATCACAGAAGAAATAATCATCCATAGATGTCAATACAACATCTTCATCATCTTCAAATTGACTAAGCCATTCTTTTAATTCTTTTACTTTCATATTGTTATCTCCTATGCTAATTGTACTTTAACTGATATAGACTGTGTACTAATAAAGTCGCTGTTTAGTGTATCTTCACTATATTCTGCAACTGACGAAAACTTACTACCTTTATCTGTGTTGCTGTATATAGTTAGTTCAGCCTGTTCACCTGTGTTACTAAAACAATAAGGCATTATTAAGGTTCTATTTGTTTCAACTACCTCAAAGTTATCATCTAAATCATCATCTGAAATCTCTTGAATACCTGTTGTCTTAATGAAATCTTTTGCCTGTTCTCTTGTGGTGAATTCGAGTTCGCATTCACCTGTTAATAGGTTTAATACCATAAGTTTGTCGTCATTCATACTATATTCCTTTTGTTATCTGTTACTCTATAATTATAGCACACTTTTAATCTCTTGTCAAGTGTTTAAATCAATCATTATTCAAATGTCCTATTGGAATTTTCAAAAATTGAGGGAAGTTTACCCGGTGCGGCACACGACAAACAGGCATGGTAGTTGGGGAACTTTAACCATGCCTGCCGTCTATTGAGATAACAAAAGTTTAAAAACTGTATAACTCTATGTATTCCTCATAAGGATATAGTGTAACTACTCTACCATAGTCAGTATCTTCGTCATATCCTAATGATGTTGCATGATTATTAGTGAACTGTAGTGTACCAAAGTGGTTGCCTTCTTCATCACTTGATAACATTACAGGAATGTTTCCTGCATTCTTAACTCCCTTTGCAGTAAGTTCTTTCTTTAAGTTTGTTAATGTTCTAATAACATCATTGATACTTGCAGTTTCTAATTTCTTCGCCATAATTCTTTTCCTTTCATTTGTTATCTATCTACTGTGTTATCTGCTATGCTTTCATTATAGCATGCTTTTATTCTCTTGTCAAGTGTTAGTCATTATGTGTTGCAACTACTGATACTATTAGTAGGCTACCATAAGATGTAATGTCAATGTTAGTTGCGTCATAATAGTTATCACGACCTAACCACATATCAAAATACTTCTGAATAATATCTAAAGGTCTTACTATATCGGAATTCTTAATGGTGTCCAATACATACTGTTGGTTACTATTATAACCACCTTCGTTGGTTTCTACCCAATTATAGTCAGTACCATTATTTCCACAAAAGTCCTCGTCATAAAAGTTAGATAAGACATCTAATATTTCTTCTCTTGATGTTTCCACATCAAAGACTTCTACCTGATGTAATACTATGCTCATTGTTATTTCCTTTTGGTTATCTGCTACTACTTAATTATACTATAGGTTTATTGTCTTGTCAAGTGTTAGGTGGGGAAGGGTTGGTTTGTTAGCCCCAACCCATTCGGCAAGACCTACCGTCATGCTTATCCCTACTATGAACTTTGTTAAGTGTTAAGGGGGAAGGGTTGGCATACTCCAACCCATTCGGCACGAAATACTGTCGGCTTATCCCTACCATGAACTTTGATATAGGAATGTTATATCCCAATCTTCATCATAGCAATTCTTAACCACTTGTGATAATCCTTTGATGGTTGCTTTTATATCTTCAAAGTAATATTCATCATAGGCAGTACCACCAAAGAAGAACCCTTCTTGTGTAGGTAATAACTTCTCTGCTAATGAATGGTCTTTATCTATTTGTTTACATAGTTTAATAAGTTGCTTTAATTGGTCTACTGTTACTCTGTATTCTTCGCAGTTATCTACACCACCTTGAACATTCTCTACAAACCACTTATGAATTTGGTTTGACTTTCGCCAATACATGGCTTCCTCTGTAATGTAGGATACTTTGTCTAATGATATAGGTATCTGCTCACCTGCTTTTGTAATGTAAATAGTACCTTTGATTTGTCTGTGGTCGTAGTTACCACCAATGTAAGTCCTTTTGGTTAAATACATGTCTAAACCCATTTTGTTACCTCACTTTCAGTTTGTTATCTGTTACATTTGATTTGGTTTATACTTTAATTATACCATAGGTTTATTGTCTTGTCAAGTGTTCTGCTAACTTTATTAAGTCCACATAATAATTAACTCGGTTGCACATTCTTCCTGTGTTCTCTTCATAAGTACCAAAGTAATTACCTGTATCATCTTCATTATGGAATAATAGGTTGTCATATTCGCTGAATTGGTTTTTGAATAGGTCTATGTTAAACCTGCCATATAGTTTTGCATTCTCACTATATGCAAGATACAATGCACTTGTATCGGTTTGGCTTATGAACTCTCTTAACTTACTATCATTAGTCAATGATAAGGCTATACCTTTGAAGTTTTCATCTACTTCACTTATAAAATTACTTATTCTATCTGCTCTAATATATGCGTGATATTTATAAACAGTAATATATTTATTTGGAATAGGTCTGCCGTAGTCATCACACTCTTCTATCATTTCAGTTTTGCTTACACCTAATTTGTAGTCATTATCTCCAACATAGGTTGCTAAACATGTTGAGTGGTATTGACTATATACAGTAATGTTGCTTGTGTATTTAAGGATTTGTTCATCAGTAAATATTCTTTTAAGTATATCATAACCTACTAAATGTATAGGTAACATTTCTTTTGTGTCAATGAATTTGTCTTTGACTTGTTCCCATTCTACTCTTGTTAATGCCATGTTGTTATCTCCTATTTGTTATCTGCTACTCTTTCATTATAGCACAAGATTTAAGTCTTGTCAACTGCTACATTTACATAGAACTCTACTCCGTCTACTATGAAACAGTATTCCCCTAATACAGTATCATCAGGTTCAAAACAGTCTATCCACCTGTCTTCTTCAAGGTCGTGTAATGTAGCATAGGCTGATGTGGTCAAGTCCTCTTGGTAAGGTACTGATTGTGCTATATGTATCTCCCACCTATCGTGTATCTGAATAGCCATACTAACATTTTCTTCTCTTTTGAGTCCGAACTTATCATAACACTCTACACTTGTTAAGCCTTCAAGTCGTCTGAATGGTTCATACTCCTCTTGTGTTAGTAGCACATCAAAGTGAACTGACATAGTTCTGAAACTTGCTTTAGCCATTTGTTATCTCCTTTGTTATCTGTTCTGTCCTAATTATACCATAGGTTTATTAACTTGTCAAGTGGTTGAGCCTAACAAGCTGCCCAACCACCTATAACTGTATAAGGTTCATCTTGTCCATTATCTACTGTAACGGCTACTGCATAGTCCCATTTCTCTGCATTATCTAAACAATATTCATAAGCCTTACTCTCATCAGTAAAGGTCTTATTATCTATTCTAACACTGTCTATTGTAGAGAATGTTCCATTATATGGGTCGTGTCCATGCATATAGATACCATACTCTTGAGCCTGCTTAAATGCTTCAATAATATCTTCTTTCTTTGTTGACTTAACTTTCTTGTAAACTGATTCTGCACCCATTGTTATTCTCCTATGTATGTTGCTTTTACTTCTTGTATTCTTTGATAGTTTGTGTAATGAGTATATATGAAAGAGCCAACTATCATGCCTGTTCCATATAGTATTCCTAATAGTATTGTCATTGGCTACACCTCAACTGCTTGAACTGCTTTTGTAAGGTCGTCAAAGTTAGTTACTATTACTGTGCTTTCTCCGTCAGAGAAATAAACATTAACCACTGCACCATTGTCGCTTGGTACAAACATATCTATATTATCTATGTTCAGTAATACAGGCATGTTGTTTTTGTTTGTTGTTTGAATGTAGTTTGCCATTGGTTATCTCCTTTGTTATCTGTTTACAATTCTATTGTATCATAGATTTGTTATCTTGTCAAGAGAAAGGAGAGGGATATTTCTATCCCTCATTAAATAACAAATTAGACTTCAATTTTGTTTAACTCTGCAATAGCCGTTTCAACATCTACACCCTCTAAAACAATTTTATCAAGTGCGTCTTGTTTAGCCTTGTAAAGTTTATCACTGTAATTATTTACAATAATATCTCTTTCGTGGACTTCTTGTTCTACTTTCTTATAGTCAGCCTCATTGATGATTTCTGATAAATAGAAAGAAGGTGCATAATAAGAATTCTTTTCAATTTTAGATGAAAGGATTTTAATTAGTTCTGATTTTGAAGGGAATTTGATTTCGCCTGCAATAATTCTTTCCATTACAACTTCATGGACTTTCTGATTGTTGCCTAATTCCTTTTTGAATTGTTGTACTTTGTCTTGAACTACTCTTGTTAATTTGTCTGATAGGTAGTTAATTTGTGTTTTAGTAAGTGCCATAGTGTTTCTCCTTTTGTTATCTTGTACTATCTGTTATCTGTTACAATTACATTGTATCATGCTTTTAATGTCTTGTCAAGTCTAATGACCTAAATATCTTTTTGCATATTTCTTTAATGACTTTGTGTATCTATTAAGTGTTGCGTTGCTAATAGGTTCATTGTTGTAAAGCATATTGCAAAACTTCTCAATGTTTACACCTGGTTTAATTTCTCTGAATAAATAATGGTTAGTGCCGTCATGATGTACTGATGTCTTACGAACATTGTATCCGTCATAGTATAAGTGATTATAGTCGTGGTTGCCTACTGTTAAGCATTCAGAGAATAGTCTATTACATATCTTATAAGCACTTCTTCTGCCGTTCCATAAGCCTAAATCTGCTATACAAATGATTTGATTATCAGTTTCAAACTTTAAGTTTAGTACCGTATCACTAAAATAGTCAAAGTCTATGTATTCCATTTCTTCAGGTGATAGGTTTGATGTGTCAATGTCATCATTGTAAATTGTGTAAACTGTCTTTGCCATGTTGTTATCTCCTTTGTTATCTGTTACACTTTAATTATACCATAGGTTTTGTTTCTTGTCAAGTGGTTGGGTTATTCATCCCAACCACCTAATGTTTCAATAGTTCCGTCTAATAAAACTTCTACTGTCTCAGTACCAGTGCCTTTTAATAAACAATTTTCATCGTCATATATATTGTGCATAGGCGTAATAACTGCTTTAAAATCTGGACATGGGTATGCTTCTCTAAGCCTTTTAGCTGCTTTTACTGCATTACTAAATGTCTTATAACTATTTCCATTCAAGAATACACTTGCTATATCAAACCCATGTGCGTCTATGGCAATATCTCCTTTTTCTCCTGCACCATTATCTGCTTGTGTGTCAATTAGGTCTACTGAAAATTCAATATCATATTTCATAATTAGTTCTCCTTTGGTTATTTACTACTCTTTAATTATACTATGTTTTTTATCTTCCTGTCAAGTGGTTAGATTAAAATAATAGCCATACCATATTACAGGCATGGTTATTATCTATTATAATACTTTATCAAATTCTGTTGCTAATGTCATTACAACATCATCACAAGAACTATTGTAGTCTAAATGTATTTCTCTAAAAGATACACCGTCTTTTGTTTTCATACTGTTAATAATTTTATTAACATCTTTAGGTTTGTGATTAGGGTTTTCTGCACACGCTTTCATTACCATTTCTGCCATAATGCTATTATCTAATAAGGCTGTGTACATTGTTGTTAATGCACGTGTGTCTAACTCTAATGTAACTGTTCTTTTACTTTCAATGGCTTCTCTTAATTTGTCCATTACTGTTGTTTGGTCTTGTAACATACTTCACTTCCTTTCTGTTTTATAAGCGTTATCTGTTTTACTATTCGATTGTATCATAATTCTATTCTCTTGTCAAGTCCTTTGGGAATTTTCAGAAATCATAGGAAGTTTACGCCCTGCCCTGCAATAAAAGAAAACTATCACGAGAGTCGTGTGATAGTTTGAATAAGAAGAGAGAGCTGTAATTTAATTCTTTGTTAATACCATTGTGGATAGTAATAATGTAGTGCGTCCTTAATGGTAGGGAAACAAGGAGTGTTACTACCTTCGCCACCGTCCGGGATTGGGTCATAGCCATAGCCGTTAAGACTTGGTTGCATTACCCTACGATAACCAACATATCTTTTAATAGGTGTGTATATTACATAGCGATAGCCATAAGCTGGACTTCTCTTGTCATACACTGCTACAACCTTTTCACTTGCTACCTCATTCCTATCTGCATAGGATTTATAGTGAGGAGTAACAAAGGTAGTATTTCCTTTGATGTCTTTTGTTTTGATTTGTTGTTTGCCAAAGTGTCTATAGTACTCTGGACTCATATAAGTATTATCTATTGCATAAGCACTATTGAATGTCAATAGCATAACAAGTATTGTTAAGATTTGTTTCATAGATGTAATTCCTTTGTCTTCCTCTGTCGTTACATCTACATTATAACATTACTTTCTTATCTTGTCAAGTGCTTGTTGCTTTTCGTCTGCCGATAAACTATACCAATAGATGTTCTTTAATACTTCTCCTTTGTCTAATGATTTCAAGAAGCGTTGCTTCTGATACCACATCTTTTTGTAGTTTTGGATTTGTTCTTTGTGTTCTACTTGATACGCTTTGTCATACGCTGCTCTGTACTCTTTAACTCTTTCTTGCTTTCTATAAGCCCTGTTGAGTTCCCTATACATTTCAGCGTGCTTGCGTGTGTACTGTCTGCGTCTTTCTTTTAGACACTCAGCACTACCACATATCTTTTGTGATGGGGAGTTGGGAGAGAACTCTGCACCACAAATGACACATATCCTTTTTTCATTTGTCATAGTGTTGTAGTCTCCTTTTAATTGTCTACTATAATTATAGCATATGTCTTTTATCATGTCAAGTCTAATTTGTCAAGGATGTAAAGTTATATTAAGGATTTGAAAAGAAAAGGGAGAACGAATCTCCCTTAACTGAATTACCTAATGCTCGCTTGGGCACAATAGACAGAACACAGGTGGTTCCCACTGTATCAACCCTAAATACATTTTAACTTCACACTTTGGTAGGTCAGTATATTCTAAGTCTTGCTCTGCAACCACTATCTCCTCATACTGTTCTACTTCCTCATTATAGATTTCTCTTGTGATTTGGAATAAGGACTCGTGGTTCTCTTTAACAAATAGTTTAACCATATAGAATGTATCCTCTGTTTCTCTATGGTCTTTAATAACCTCTGACATATGAGAGCCAACTACATCCACAAACCATTGAGCGTCACACTTTTCACAGAATGTCTTTACTCCGTCTGTGTAAACCATGTTGTAGAATGGATTTCTTTTGTAGTAGTTTTCTGTTCCGTAAGAACTCCTTAATGCTTCTTGTACTTCTAATGCTGTTACCATGTTGTTATCTCCTTTGTGTTATCTACATTCTCATTGTAGCATACTTTTATTCTCTTGTCAAGTGATAAAAGAAAAAGGGTATAAACTCTCTCTTATACCCTTATGATTTGGGGAGGAGGTAGGAGGATAGGGGATACCCTCCAAAGTCTTTATGCTTTTAGATAGTATTTTAATTGTGATACTGATAGTTTAAAGGTTTTATTATAATTGTTAGACACTGCACATATACATGGATACTTTGGTTTCTTATGGTCAACACCTACGAATTCCAATTCATAACCCTGTGCGTTAAAAGTCTTACCTAACATATCTTCTTCAAGTCCATACAACTTATAAACTTGTTTAAAGTATTCAGCTTGTTCTTGGAATTTACTTACTCCGTCTTTCCATACTGTTACCTTACCTGTAAACTGAGTAGAACTGTATGAGATATTACCTAACTCAATGTTTACTCCGTATTTACTTTCAAGTTCAATTACTGCTATTGCAAAGTCTTTTCTAAACTCTTTTAATTCTGCATTTGTGAATGCTTTAGCCATTGTTGTTATCTCCTATTTGTTTGTGTTGTATCCGTTGGAGGGACTACTTGAACCAGTCGTCACCAACTCTTTTGTCCCTTGTTCCACTCGGAGTACTGTACTGTATCTATTTTATCATAGGACTTGATGTCTTGTCAAGTCCTACCTCTCTATTGTTTGTTTAAATAGTGATAATGTGTTTGCAATATCACTTGCAATAAACTGAGGTATATTGCAATACATTTCTAATTGGTCAGCGATAGGGATACTGCCACCGTCAAAGCTGGCATGGTATTGTAGTTCTGCCCAATTCTTGCGTGCGAACTCAACTGCTGCATTCCATTTCTTATTGAACTTGGTTCTGTATTCTAATCTGTTGTTTGCTTTAACTTGTTTCTCTTTGTTGTAGTCGTATCTGTGCATGTCGTTTCTCCTTTGGTTTGTCTATGCCTTTATTATATCATACTTTTATTCTCTTGTCAAGTAAGAGGAGAGAGGGAGTCTGAACTCCCTCTATGATAACGACATGAAATTAAAACATTTCAAATACATTGAATAACTTATAAGCCCCTGTGTCATACATATCCCCTTTATACTTTTGAGGAATGTACTTATGTTCTACAAGGTAGTTGAATACTTCTTGCTTTGCACCTGGTGTGCAACCTGTTTGATATGTAATCCTGTCTAATAGTATTGGGTGTCCGTCTTTGTTAAGTTTGTAGATACTTACTTCCTTAACTAAATAACCATACATCTTACTTCTTTTAATGGTTTCTTGTTTAAAATAAAAGTTCTTTGTCATGTCTGTTATCTCCTTTGTTATCTGTTTACACCCTTATTATAACACGGATTTATTATCTTGTCAAGTATTAGACATCATATCCTAACTTCTTACGCAAAATATTTTGAATACCTAACTTGTCTATACTATCCACAAAGTCCTTTGCTTTATCTGCCACTATCTCTTGTAGTTCTTTGCTTTCAATGTCATTGACTAACTCTGTTAGTAATACAAGTTTCCATGCCTGTACCATTAAGGACTCTGTAACATTATCATTACATATTCCATTGTCATATAATTCACGAATACCTTTTGATATACAATAGGTTATGCTATTCTCTTGTGTGTCTTGCTCTATTGCTCTTGATAGCTGACTAGCAATAGTGTATAAGTGATTCTCGCCATAGTGTTCTGCTGTCATAATTTGTTATCTCCTATTCAAGTTCTACTGTTATGTTTGTTATTCCTGATGATAAGAAGCCCTTACTTCTCATCTGTTCTAATAGTATCTGTGTTCCTTTAGCATATATCTGATTATCAGTACTCATAAGGAAGTGCTTTTTATATGCTGTGTGTGCATATATGACATAAAGTCCGTTCATCTTGTTGTGTCCTTTGTTATCTGTTTACATTAACAATTATATATCGCTTTTCTTGTCTTGTCAAGTGCCTATTTATTTAATAGGCACTAATGATATTGTAGGTACTTCTGTATTGTATTTGTTTAATTCATCTTTAGTTAGTTTAGTAATCAATTTGTTAGGTGTTAAGACTTTGCAAGCCTTATATTCATCTACATTATGTTGATGTTTTACTGAACAGAATTGTTCTACTACTTGTTTGCTTTCTATCATATTCATTGTATTAAAGTAAGCCAATGCTATTGCACCTAATACAATTCCTACCATAACTAATCTTCTTTTCATGTCTTTCTCCTTTGTTATCTACTCTTTAATCTTACCATACTTTTGTTGTCTTGTCAACTATTTGGTTACTGCATTTACTATTTCAATAAGGTCATCAACAGGGAAACTAATCATATTGCCCATTCTTTGATGTTCATTGTAATTAGTAACAAGTTCTTTAATCATATCATAAGCCTTTGCTTTGGTTAGGTTCTTACGCTTATTGCTTTGGTGTTCTTGATAGATTTCTCTCATCTTTTCTATCTTCATTTTGAATTTGTTTTCAAGATATACTCTTGTGTATCCATCAGAGAATGGACTCTTAATGTAATCTTCATACGCTTGAATAATCTTTTCAGTCTTTGTTAGTTTTGGTTTATCTTCAACCTTTGTAATCTCATAATAACCAGCGTTAGTTGTTATGATTATGTTTGTTCCAACTTCTTTTAGTTGTATCAATGTTCCTACTGCGTCTTTGCCGACTACTTCGTATTCTTTACCTGTCTTAATGTGCTTTGCCATGTACTTTGTCATATCGTTATCTCCTTTGGTTTTGTTTATGTCTTAATTATAACATAGGTTTGTTCTCTTGTCAAGTCCTTAAAGCAAAGTTTCTATAAAATCTTTAATATCACATCTTAAACTTGCTTCTGCACATATTTTATAAGCACGACTTTTATATTTAGGCAACGTATTGATTCTATATATTATGATAGTACCCTCTTTATCAATAATGCCATTACCTAACTCTTGATGACCTCTGCCATTTCTGATACTGATATTATAAGGTATATCATCATTATGTCTATTCCATTCAATAACTACTGTGTATATCCTATTAGTACCATAATGGTATATCTTACCATTGAAATCACATAATGGTGCGTGTGTACCACAAGACGTCCATCTATCTAATCTTTTTACTTGGTGTAATGTATAACTCATATCGTTATCTCCTTTGGTTTGTTTATACCTTTATTATACTACTACTTTTTAATCTTGTCAAGTGTTGACTGTGATATATTTAACTTAGGTGGGTTAACTAACCCTCTGAAGTGAGAGCATAACGGCTTGCCCTTGCCTAATGTCCAATACTCTGCCCTTTGTTGGTCTTGTGATTTGTATCTTGTATTAGGTTGTGCGAACTTCTCAATCACTTCATCCATGTCTTTTGCTGAATTTAAAGCCCTTAAACCATTCTTGCCTAAACCTTTTCTAACTGTTGAGCTATATACATAGCTATTCTTTACTTCATCTTTTCTCATACCGTTATCTTCCTTCCTGCTATCGCTTTGTGCTACTTCCTAACTCTATCATATATTTGTTATCTTGTCAACTACCTTTTTTGGAATTTCCAGAATTTCTGGAAAGTTTACGCACTGCCCTCCCAGTGGCTCGTGAATCGGTGTTGCATTTGTTATGGATAAGTTAATCATCTTTATATTAAACTCTTGCTCACGAGGCTCTCAGTAGCCTCTCGTTAAATGTTTTAAATCACTGCTCAATGAAAAGTTTAAAGAAAGGAGAGGGAGTAATGGAGGCAACTCCCTCATTAACGATTATGATTTTAAACTCTTTATTGAATAGTGAGAGGGATTAAAACCCTCTGCACATTTCACCTGTTAAATCGCCTGTGTAACATCTTAACTGAATGTCTTTAATTACTTCCTGTTTGTTTTGTTTGTCCCATTCTGCTGAACGGATTTCGTCTTGCATTTCCATTCTACCCATTAAACCTAACGCAAGGATAAATAGTATAACTAATAATATGTTTTTCATTTTAATCTCTCTTTCTTTTGTTGTAAGCAAGAGGGCTAACCCCTCTTGCTGTTAGTGTATTCTTTCTTTGGTTTGTTTGAAATCACTTCCATCAGTTTGTTTGCTGTGTTCATAATCTCTTTTGAAATCTTCGGTTCAAGTTCGTTTGACTTCAACCAGTTTTGAATGTAGCCCCTGCATTCACTCAATACCTCTTGATTATCGCAACCTATCATATTAAGAACTATGTAAGCAACTGTTTCTGCTTGCACTTCCTTAATATCTCTTGAGTGCTTGCTGTCTTTGTGCATTAGTGCGTGTGCTACTTCGTGAAGCATTGTTTTATCAATCGTTTTGCAAATCGGATTGATTGCAACTGTTCCCTCTGTCGGATTGCACCACCCTTGAGCATTGCCGTTTGTGGTGTTCCATTTGACTTTGGTTAGTTTTAAATCGTTGAGAACTCTGTCCCATTCAATGTTTAACTTAATTCTTTGTGGCTCGTCTGTTCCGTAGTCTTTTAATTGACTGGCTGCAAAGTGTTGTCTTTTAGTAAAGAAGCCTTTGATGTATTTAATCGTTTCTTCTTTTCCTGTTTCCTCATCCTTTGCTTTGAAGTATCCAAAACTTGGGTAAAGGATTTCAATCGCTTTTGAGCCTTTGGCTATTGACTTCCCTAAATCGTTCCACCCTTTGAATGTCTTAATCGGTGTAATGTCTATCTTCATAGCCTTCATTTGGTAACTTGCGTATAGGCTATTCAATAGGCTGTAATCGTGAAACAATGAATAGGCTTGGTTAATCGTTCCTGGTTCATTGATAGCCCTTTGAATTAAATCGCTGTAAACTTCATTTGTCATGTTTGTCATAATCGTTATCTCCTTTGTGTTATCTACTACTGCGATTAGTATGTTAATCGCTTTTCTTTTCAACCTATTAGCAAGCCTTTAAATCAAATCGCTACTTGCGATATACTTCCATTGATTTTGGTGGATTACCTAACATCTTGAATGTGTCAATATCAAGGTTGTTTTCGTTGCAATATTCTTCAACAAGTGTTGAACTAATTGAATAACGAGGTGTTCCCTCGCTGATGTGAGCAACAAACTCACCTGCTTGCAAGTCAATAAGGTTGTTTTTGACCATATATTCCTTTAAAGCCTTTTGGTGTTTGTTGTAGAGTTTGACAGTTTCTTCTGCTTTGATTAAGAACTGCATAGTTTGTTTAATGTCAAATTCACTGTCAAATGCTGGTTTTTCGCTGATTTCATAAGTAAGTTGTTTCTTCATAGTTTAGAGTTCCTTTCATGTTTTTCTTTACTAATACAAACTGCTTACTAATAGGCTGAAAAGAAAAGCGATATTTAATTGTCAATGTTCTATATAAGGACTTATTTTGGCTTTGCCTTATGTCTTTATTATAGCAAACTTTTGTTATCTTGTCAAGTGTTTGGTTTCTTATTTAATAACTTGTTTTGTTTGCTTGGCTTGGTTTCCCTTGCCTTATGCTTCCATTATGCACGAGGTTGCAAGTCTTGTCAAGTGTTAGGCTGTATTCCTTGTGTGGCGTGGGTTTCGGCTGTTGGTGTATGTTGTCAATGTGGTGGAATGTGCCATGCCTGTTGGGTTTGGCGTGTGTGGTGTGGCTGAAATAGGCTCAGGGATTGCGTTTGAGCCGATAGAGCATTTTTGAGCATGCCAAAAGTGGCGTTGATAAACACCTCACAGAAATTTTCAAGATTTCTGGAAACTTTACCTATGCCACGCAATAAGGTTATTTTCAAACCAATATGCGAACGCCACTCACAAGTTCCACCATCACACAAGTTACGCCCCATACTACCCCCCATAGATTCTTCATATTTCAACATACATTATTAATTTGCAATAACTATGGTTATAACTTTGGTTATATTTCAAAATAAAGAAAACTCCCCGGAGCCATTTGGGGAGTATAGATAACCAAAGGAAGTTTATATAGTTTACTTCAATATATTAACCAATCTATAAAAGAATCTTGACTCTACATCACTGTGCATTACATAATAGTATCTTTCTTTTATTTCCTGTATGTATTGTTCTACATTATATATCATTATGTTATGCTTTAAGTTTAATTCAATTACTTCTGTTATTAGTTTAAATTTGTAGTGTTTTATATATTCTAGTTCTGCTGGTGTCAGTTCTCTTTCATCAGCTTCTTTTATTCTATTCCATTGTTCTTGATTCACATATATTGTCATACTAATTTAAACCTTCTTATTTCACCTTCTATTGGGTCTATAGGTCTTAGTCTCATGCAGGTATGAAACATTGCACTTTTAAAACCATCAGTACGTTTATTATACTTATCATAAATATCTACTGCTTCATCTAGTATATCCAATAGTTCTTGTATATAGTGAGTTTTCTTTAGAACTCTACATATTGCACTAAACTCTGAATTACTTGCACTATATCTCTTCATAAACATACACACCTTTACTTTACTCTAAATCTAGCTGCAAATTCATACCAACAATGATAGGCTGGCCTTAGCTTTAAATAAGATGTATATAACACATTCTTAAGAGAAGTATGGCCTTGGTAGAAATTATCGTAGCTTTCTACTGCTTCATCTAGTATAGTTAATAGATTATCAATATCATTTATATTACGTAATCTATTACCTAATTCACTTATGCTTTCAACACATATTATGTGGGAATATATATGGGAATATGCACCTATCATCTTAATACCCTCTCTAAATAGAATCTGATATTATACTCTGGATTTTCATGTATATTTTGAACATCATTAAGTATAGTATATTGATTAAATAATACATCTATCATAGCGTCTGAAGGGCTTGCTTTACCATTATTAGGTATGATTGCTTCTATGGCAGAATTTATATAATACTTATTATTATCTATTAAATACATTACTCTATCAAATAAGCATATTATATCTTCTACTGGCATGTAGCTCGTAATATATTTCAACTTATATTTAATTCTATCTATATCTTTCTTAGTTGCCATGTTTCTTAAAGTTTATTCCATTTCTTATTGCTTCTTCATATGTGAGAAATCCACATGTTGTTTTATAAGTGCATAACTCTGTAGTATCTATATTATTTCTTTCAGCTATATTAGCTACTATTTCATTATATGAATCACCTATTTCAGTGCACATTGCTTTAGCATTATCTTCATCCTCTGCTACACCTAATACTGTGCCATCATTATCCCATACTAGAAATACTTTTCTTTCTGGTTTTTGTGTAATAGGATTATATTCCATATTACCTGTAAAGCCCAACCATAGCACATATAATGCTAGAAATGGGAATAAAGGCATTATAGCTATTAATAATATAAACCCACTTATTCCAGCTATTATACTTTTTAAATATTCTTTAAATTCCATCTTAATCTCTTCTCCTATTATTTTGTGGTGGTACTGTTTTTAGGGAAGGGAGAGTATATTAACTCTCCCTATTATTATTTACTCTTTTATATGTTTCTTAGGTGTTGCTGATTTAGTTACTTGATTTACAGTTTCTACTGTTTTAACAATATCACCAGTACCTAATATTTTATCTATAATATCTGCACCCATAGGTGTTGCTTTAAATGCTTCAAGCATAGAAGCTAAGTTAAGTGCTGTATCTGGGTTAAATATAGACGCTGCCTTACTTACACCTTCTGGAACTGAACCAGAGTTTACAAACATCTTAATATCTGCACCAGATAAGTTATTAGCTTGAGCCACACCAACTTCTTTCATTACTTCACCTTGTACTTCAATTTGTTTTTGTGCAATTAAGAATTCTTGGTAAGGTTTGTTTTCACCTACTTCTTTAGCAAGTGTTACTTGGTCTTGTACTGACGCTTTCTTAGCTAATTCAGTAGCTTGTGCTTCAGCTTTACCTTTAGCTTCAATACCTTTAGCTGCATTAGTTGCTGTTACAAGGTCTGCTTCTGCTTTTAAAGTGATTTGTTCTTTAGTAGCTTGTGCATTAAGAAGTGTTTGTTCTTTATTAGCTTGTGCATTTAAGATAGCTACTTTCTTATCAGCTTCAGTTTTAACAACGCTTGCTTCAGCATTAATTGTAATAACTTCTTTGTCTTGGTTAGCTTTGATTTCAGCAGCTTGTTTAGAAATTTCAGCAGATTTAACTTCTCTTACTCTTATTACTTCCATTTCTTTCTCTGCTGTAACTTTAGCTTGTTCTTGAACTTCTTGCTTTTGCTTTTCTTCAGCAATACCAACTTCTTGGTTAACTTCTGCTGTTCTTAAACCTACTTCTCTAACAGCGTCTTGTTCTTTAAGTTGAACTGCTTGTGTTGCAAGAATTTCAGCTTCTTTAGCTTTTTGCATGTTACTAGCAACTGTAGTTCTTGATTCCATTTCAATAGCTGACTTCTTTTTCTTCATGATGTTAGCAATTACTTCTGAGCCGTGTGAGTCTTTAATATCCATTAACTCAATATTCTTAACTGCTACAACACCCCATTCAGTAAGTTGGTCTTTTACTTCTTCAGTAAACATATTACCATATTTAGCACGTTCTGACATGATAGATTCAAGGTCTTCTTTTGCAAGTAATGAACGTACAGCACCTTGAACTATACCAAGTAATTGTTTCTCAAGTTCTTTAGTGTCACTAACTTTTGAAGCAGCTACACGGAAGTCATTAATTCTGAAGAACGCTTTAATATCTACTAAGAATGGTAAACGGTCTTTATCATATGCGTCATAATCTGGTAGGTCTAAATCAAAGATTGATGTAGATAATTTCTTTACTGTAACACCTAATCTTGGAATCCACTCTGGGAATTCATAATAAGTATTACCTTTGTTGTCCTTAGCTGAAGAACCATATACTTCAGATGTATTGTTTCTTTGAACAACGTGTACTTGGTCTGGTTTTACAATTCTGCGTAGTCCTAAAATATATAGAACTAACATTACAAATAGTGCACCAGCACCACCTACGGCATAAATTAAAAATTGTGTCATTGTACTTTGTCTCCTTTACTACTGATTCTCTATATCTTCTAAGTACTCTTTAAATGTTTCTGGTTCATACAACTCTAAGTAGTTGTAATAAGGTGTCCCTTCTTCAAAAGGGAAATCATCTGCGTCCATAAATACAAAATGTGCACATAGTCTAGCAGATACTTCTTTTCTTTTATCTTCTGGAATATAGTCTTCTATATCTTCCCAGATTTCATTACATAATTCAGAGCCTGTTGCCCAACCCATAATTACTTCTCCTATTCTTTAGTTTGAAAACAATATTTGATTACAAGTGCCATTAGTATTACTGGCGATAATATAAGAAGCACCCACATCCCTACAAATAAGAAGGATACAAATGCAAATATATCATATATTAGTTTGAAATCTTCTTTCATTTTCTCTTCCTCGGTTTGTAACCACTATCCAATATTACCACAAATAATTTATCTTGTCAACTATTATCTTTCTATTAATTCTTTAACGGCTAGAATAATGTTAAACTCTTGTTTCTCTTCGTCATATCCTGTAAAGTCGCCCATATATGGCATAATAGCTTCAAGTAATTCTTCATACAATCCGTCTTGATGTTTAACAATCTTTCTGAGCTTTCTATTTTCCAGAGTTAATCTGTTTACTTCACGCTGGCATGCCTGGTAACTTGCTTCTTTACTTAATTTATATTGGTCAAATGAATCTTCTAAATCCAAATATTCTTGCTCTGTGTGCATTAGTTAATCCTTTCCCACGGTAGATTTCCGTGTCCTGTGTATGTGTCACAATTATTACAATGCCAAGGAATACTTTTAGCTCTCTGTGAATGTAATAACCTATGGCCACATCTGAAACAACGTGTTATTGCCGTAAACGGCACCCATCCAATACATTCCATAAAGAAGTCTTCTAATATATCTTCCTTGTGATTATAAGGTATGTCCATTCCAAACATTAAGAATGTATTAGAAGATGTGGACCTTAGAGTAGAACCAAACTCGTCAGATATTTCATCTTGATAAGTTCTAATACGTTTCCTAGTTAGACTTGATAATTCTCTTTGCTTTCTTACCCAAGGTATTTCGTGTCTCCTGTTTAAGAATAAATGGTCAAAAGAATTATATCTCTGTCTAATTAACTTAAGTCTAGCGTCTGACGTACGTCTGTCGTGTTGCCAGTGCTTGCCAAACTTCTTCTCTACTGTAAGGTCTATATCTTCATCATTTATCATTTTATATTAAATACTTTCTTAAATGTAGTTTTAACATTTTGGAAGAATGATGGCTTAGAAGGTCTTGCTAAAGTTAATCTTCTATTAGCTTCATCTTCATCAAGTCTGTTTATATATGCTCTAATTGCTTCCGGGGTGATATCTTCACCTATTGAAGCAGTATGAGTAATATCTGATTTACCAGCTTCTGACATCTTTTGAACCATCTTAGTAAGTGTTAAGTCGCAATATTCATCTTCCCAATCACCTACGTAATAGAATCTGTCACAGATGTCAAATACGCCATCTATCTTTTGTTCAAATGTACCAAAGACAATAGGGTCTTTTCTGATTTCTTCTTTCTTAACTGCTTTCTTTGTTTCATTTGAAATCTTACCTGTGTAATCTGTAAACACTACATAGAAATTGTCAAATATCTTATGTTCTTTAAGCATTGCAATTCTTTCTACAATTTCTGTAGGAATATCACGTGGGAAGAACTCAAGGTCCACTACCTTAACCCTTTTGTTTTCAATCTTCTCTATGAAGTATTCAATATCTTCACGAAGAACAAAAGTATCAATTCCTAACTTAACTAATGCGTGTTCTTTCTCGATAACATTTAAAGCATAATGAAGTCTACGAACAACAAGGTTCTGGCCTGTAATCATAGCCTTACGTACTTGCTCTAATGTTACATCATATAACTTGTTTAAGAACTCATCAGTACATACATTCTTCTTAGATTTAATGTAGTCAAAATAATTCTGTGGGTCTATGTTACCCTCTTCAGTAACATATTCTGGTTTGTTTTGTGCGTCTGTCATTTTATTCTCCTTAATGGATTGTAATACTTATGTGTGAAAATAACCATATAATGTTTTCTATAATTTTCCAAATACCAAATGTTAGTCCTATTAATGCTAACCAAAATACTAATGTTAAGTCATATCCGTACATACTCTTCTCCTTTTTTATAAATGATGGATTTGTCGAACGCTTTTAGATTTATTTCAGCTATGAACCCTTACTAAGTCATCGGTTAATTTGAGGCAACCTATATCCCCACTATGGACTGGTTCTTACATATCTTACGATAATACCAGACGTACGGAGTTAAACCATATAAACTATTCCACCTTCCGTACAGTTTTTATAAAGGTTCTTAAGAGTTCGGAAATCTTCTAAATGGTTTCTCATAGAAATAATCTGGAGAATCCACTTTCTTTAATGTTTCATCTATGTAGAGTTCCTCAGCTTCTTCACAGTGAGTCTCATTTTCACAGTTCCATTTAGGTCCATGAATTGCTTCGCATATTTCACAGTCCCAGTATTTTATCATTTCTAACGCTTCTCTGAAGGTTACTGCCCTATCTTGCCAAATTTCTTTAGCTCTACGTACATTATCTAGTGCAGTCATAGCGTCTAATGCTTCTTGTTTAAGCACATAATTGTTATTTGTAACTCTTATGGCTTCATCTATTTTCATTTGTTTATTATTCTTATTCATATGTAAACTATACCATAATTAAATTGTCTTGTCAAGTGTTATTTTAATACATTAAGTACGCTATATAACATACATTGCTCATTTCTGTAAACACATTTACTGTCTTTATTACAAGGATGATTATATATCATTGCGTTTATTAGACACATATTAACTGCGTGAAATTGAATAGATTTATTTAATGAATAATCATTGACTCTACGTTTAAGCAACTTTACCATAGGTACTTCTTTGACTTGTTCTTCTAACATTATCTTAAATCCTTTACTGCTTGCCACATATCTACTATGTGTTCATTCTTCTTATATTCATCTAATACATTGAATCTGCACATATCTGAATAATAAGATGTTGATTCAAATTCAGCAGATACATTTACACCGTGTATTCCTGCTTGGTTATGTTTAATATCATACACAATGTCCATATAATCTCTAAACTTCTTACAGTCTTTAATTGTAATAAGTTTCTTATTTAATGTATCAATATAGAATGGGTAAAAGGTTTCTGTATTATTTCTGAGTCTTGCAAGGCAGTGTGGACAGTATCTTTCAAAGCTATCTGAAAGGTCTCCAGTGTATATATCACTACCACTCTTATAATCTAATGGTCTCATTATTCTAGGAATATCACTTCCACATATCTGACATTTAGTCGGTGTATAATAGAAATAATTTGATAATGGCACATGTTTACCATATGTGTTTATAGTTGTAATAGCTGTATAATAACCATTATCGTCTTCATACATAGTTTCGCCCATATGTTCTATATTAGCACTTAGAACTGAACTATAACTACAAAAGTAATTAAAATCATATTTATTAGGCAGAAATACTCCTTCAAATAATATTTCACCTTCTTTATTAACATAGTAGTCTAACTTACCATAAGCACGTTTAACAGTACTGTCGCCTGTAAACGTATGTGGCTTAGGTAAAGGTACAAACTTACTATTACTGTTATATTTGTAGTTTGTACTTACCCTATTTGCATTATTCATTATATGCTTGCAAATTGAATAAGCTATTATGCAAGATACTATAAATGTAAACATGCTTTCTCCTTTGGTTCTGTTTCTGTATACATTATAGCATATAAGGTTTATCTTGTCAAGTGTTCAATAAAGATTTCTTGTGCAAGATGTATAATAGCTTCGTTATTATCTAAGCATTCTTTAAGACTTAGTTTCTTATCAAATGAAGTCTTTATTTGGTCTTTGAGCTTTTGAAGAAGGTTGTTGTCTCTTAACTTCTTGAACACAATGTTTTCAACTGAGAACTCCCCAACTTTGTCAAGGCCAGCTTTACGTAATCTATAAACTTTGTCAAGAATCTCTTGTGCTTCTTCCTGTGAATTAGTATCATTAATAGCCTTTTCAAGCTCTTCATATTTTGATTTAACAGCAAGGTCATCTACGTTTAATTTAGGTTTAGATGGTTTAGATATCCATTTGTTTTCTTTTAATGAATATATACCATTGCTTGCTGTTTTATCTTTATGTGATTCAGCATAAAGTTCAACTGGAATACCATAAATAGTAATGTCGTGTTCCTTGTTGAATAAAGACTTTTGAGCATACAAATAGCCTGCTACAACAGGACAAGTCTTATGCACTTTCTCGTAGTCTACTACGATATGCAAGTCTATGTCAGAGTGTTTTGTATAATTGTAATTAGCAGAAGAGCCAAGCAAACGGATGTCTTTCACTGCGTCATTAGGAATCTCAAGGAATCCTATAAATGCTTGTGCAATAGTCCTTAACTTGGCTAATACTTCTTCTTTTAATATATCTTTATCCCATAACTTAGGGTTTAGTGTTTTGTTAAGTTTGATGTCCATGTATTAAAATGTAATTAGTTAAGTTATATCTGTTACTTTACAGTATATTATAACCTTCGGTAATGCTAACTACTGAATAGTTTTGTTACAATTACCTATTACTTTATAGTATATTATAACCGTTATTTAATACCTTATCATCTTCTCCTGTTACAATTACCTATTACTTTATAGTATATTATAGCATTGTGTAATGGTGTAAACAGCCGTTATACGTTACAATTACCTATTACTTTATAGTATATTATAGCAGGATATACTTTGTATTTAATAAGGTGAAAGGCAGTAATACTACTGCCTTTCTTTATAAATTACTGGAAAGTTTTAGGTATTCTGACCTCGCATGCTCAGTTAACAGACTTATATCACTTAGATAAATTCACTGTCAGAAAGAACTAATCAGTCAGCGTTTATAGTCTCCAGATGTACCTTGGCGACTTATTTATTAAACTTTATACTTATATTATATCATATTTAAAATCTCTTGTCAAGTGTTTTATTTAAAATTATTTATTTTGTTTGTTATTTTATAGTATGTTTTAGCACAAGATTCAGATATAGTCCTATCATTCTAGTTACAACTACCTTTTACTTCCCAGTATTTTTTAATTCATAGCATTAACTAAAACACTAGACATGCGTTACAACTACCTATTGCTTTCCATTATGTTTTAACGTCAAATGATTTGTATATAACCAACAATAGTTACAACTACCTATTACTTTCCATTATGTTTTAACACGAAACTTGTGAGAAGCTATTAAAGTTTGGTTACAACTACCTATTACTTTCCATTATGTTTTAACCATTACTCTGTCGTAATACTTTTTAATTGGTTACAACTACCTATTACTTTCCAGTATGTTTTAACAATTTCTTCAGCATGTATATATTCTCTATCGTTACAACTACCTATTACTTTCCAGTATGTTTTAACGTAAACAACGGTTGCTGCTTTTAGTTACTATTTACAATTACCTATTACTTTCCAATATGTTTTAATCTAAGGTATTAACACTGGGTTAAGAATCTGTTACAATTACCTATTATTTTCCAGTATGTTTTAACCTAAAACCATTAACGATATGCTCTACCGTTACAACTACCTATTACTTTCCAGCATGTTTTAACATGTGATTAAAATAAAAGGCTATACACTATATTACAACTACCTATTACTTTCCAGCATGTTTTAACAGCTTTAAGTTCCATAACATTAGCTTTCTTGTTACAACTACCTATTACTTTCCAGCATATTTTAACATTCGTATTTACCTTACTATTACGCCTTTGTTACAACTACTTGTTACTTTCCAGTATGTTTTAACGAAAAGATATGGTTATCTTTGCATTAAACAGTTACAACTACCTGTTACTTTCCAATATGTTTTAACATCTAAGTAATTACTAAGTAATGAATCTACGTTACAACTACCTGTTACTTTCCAGTATGTTTTAACAATGTCTGATAGAGATTTGATTTCAGCCTGTTACAGTTACCTATTACTTTCCAGTGTGTTTTAACAGTTTTAAGTTCCATAACATTAGCTTTTTCGTTACAACTACCTATTACTTTCCAGTATGTTTTAACTTTTGTCCATTGTGTTGTAATAACCAAGTTACAATTACCTATTACTTTCCAGTATGTTTTAACTTTGTAGTTTGTGGCAAACTTTTTGCTGTGGTTACAACTACCTATTACTTTCCAGTGTGTTTTAACTTGCAACCTCTCTACCATTGTTGCACCTATGTTACAACTACCTGTTACTTTCCAGCGTGTTTTAACATAAGAGAAGAATTGATTGACGAAGCTATGGTTACAACTACCTGTTACTTTCCAGCATGTTTTTACGTATATCCTTTTCATATTGAGATGTTCTACGTTACAACTACCTGTTACTTTCCAGTATGTTTTAACATGATATAATATGTATATAATTTTCAATGTACAATTTAATTTAGTTATAATTAACCAAAAGGTTTAGTCTTTGGAGAATCCCATTGGCTATCTATATTAATAGCAGCATTTAAGTCTCTATCTATTACCAAGCCACATTTAGGACATACAAAGGTTCTAATTTTTAAATTCTTCATTTTCTCATTCTTAGTTCCACAATTACTACATGTTTGGGAACTAGCATAATATCTATCTATTTCAGCACAAGGAATGTTATGTTTCTTAGCATGCCAAGCTAATGTTTTCTTAAAAGTATACATGCCTGTTTGTTGTAATTTAGACGATATATGCTTGTTTTGTTGCATTCCTTTTACGTTTAAGTTCTCAAATGCAATTCTCTTCGGATTTGTCATTATAATTTCATGACATTGATTATTAAGTAAGTTATTCTTATAATTGTTAAGTTTAATTTGTAACTTCTTAATATGTTCCTTTATTCTGCGTGTTTGTCTAGTATCCATTCTCCACTTAGCTTTAGCCCATTCATCTTCTTTAAGCTCTTGCTTACGTTTATAAAATACTTCTGAATGTTCTTGAAGCCAATTAAGTTTTCTTTTTAACTTACTAATCTTCTTTAAATACTTCTTAACTTTAGGATTGTCTGCAACATTAGGGACTACATGACCATTACTTAAAATGGCTACATTCTTCATACCTAAGTCAACACCAATAGAATCACTATCTTCAGTGTATAATGGTTTAAAAGGTTCATAATAACCAAAAGATAAATAGAAATGTACACCATCAGTAGATATTACTGCATTTGCCACATTAACAGATGGGAATTCAAACATAGGAATATCTTGATGTTTAGAGTACTTAACCCAACCAATTTTTGGTAATCTAATCTTATGGTTTTCTCTATCTATATTGTTAACACTTACACTAGTGTGATAAGAGGTATCATCACATCTTTTCTTATATTGAGGAAATCCATAGCTATAAGGATAAGTTAGTTTCTTCTTTGACCCTCTTTCTTTATATTTCTTACGTTTATTTGATACTCTATCTTTATTTCTTCCGTAATCATTTTTAAATTTCTTTAGAGCATTCTTTATATCTAATGCAATAGTGTCATGGAGTGCATATGAATCAAAGTTGCCTAACCAGCCCCAATGCTCTTTATCTTCTTTAATAATTGCTGTAAGTGACTTTCTTATATCACGTTCACTTCTTACATAATCTTTTTTATGTTTATATTCAAAGGCTTTCTTAGCTTTATCATATGCTTCTTTAGAAAGGTCTTTAGGTAAGCTATCTAAGTATTCTGATTTAGCTTTGTCATATTTCTCATAATCATCTAACATTTGGCGAACCGTCCAGTTATAAACTGCTTTAGATACACGCATGTTATGTTTAAAGAATTTCTCCTGTGTAGGATTAGTCATTAATCTTATTTTAATTGCTCTATTTGCTTCTAATTCTCCAGCTCTAACCATTCTTATTTCCTTTTCTCTTCATTTATAGGTTTATCATATCACAAATAAATTATCTTGTCAAGCATTTCATTTTTAATTTATGATGATGTTCTTCAAATAACATATAAAGCATATTATGTATTGCTTGTGTGGCTGAATCACTATGCTCAATACCACATACATAACTGCACCACATATTTAATATAAGAGGTTTAATACCTTCTAATATGTCAATAACGTCAATTACAGATATGTAACCATGACCATATTCTTTCCAGATATATTCTGGATTATACGGTTTAATACTTCGGCTACGCACGTCATAGCATTTATCGTACATTATTACGAAATATGCTAATGGTGCGTCTCCAAAGATATGTATCGCACGTTCATCTAAATCAAGCAAATTATAAGGTCTTAATTGTATGATTTGAGATAACGGTTGCGATAACTTTATAATATCTTCTCTTCTGATAGATTCAGAAGAAGTAAGTTGCGTATATGGGTCGTGATGAAAAGGTGTTTCATTAATAGCCTCAATAGCTTGTGCTATCGTACATTGAAACCACTCTTTCTCACGTCTAACACCTCTTTTCATAAGATATAAATGAACATCTTTATCGGTTTTATATAAACCATTTGACGTTTCTGCATTACACTCATACAAGAGGTTGAATGGTTTACCCATATGTCTAGGATGTTGTGGAAATTGTTCCCAAATTCTTTCTTCTACGTCATCTCTGGTGGTTTCACCAATTTTGACGTAACCAGGGTACAATGAAGGACATTCATAAACATATATCTTACGTGTTTTTGCCATTAGTATATTACCTTCATCATACAAGCTGAACCACCACCATGTCTAATACATTTAGTGATTTTATTCTTTAATTCTACACTATCAGTACGTCTTTCTAAGCCTTTATATCTAATAGTCCATACTTTTGTAGCGAAACAATCAAATTCTGAATATTGCACTCTTCTGGCATGACTTACTGTTTCACTTGTTGTAGACTTATGTCTAGTAGGATTTAAAGGGCTTATAGGATTTGCTGGGTTCAAGTAATTCATTGGACTTGATGGGTTCATAGGATTAGTAGCCCAATCATATCCATTATTACTGTATGCCATGGCAAAACTGCCCCAATGTATAAACAAGCTAATTGCCATTGCTATTATAAAGTGCTTTCTCATCTGCTTCCTTTCTTAATTAAAATGGGTGCAGGGATGGGATTTGCACCCATGGTCTTGAGGTTATGAGCCTCACGAGATAACTACTACTCTACCCTGCGATAATGACAGATTGATGTATGTATCTAAGGTATCTGCCGTACCTCTCCTTTTTGTGTTGGTAGCTGATATCACTATCTACCTACAACTCTGGAATGACTGGAGTAACCATGGGGCTTTTCCTTACTCTACATAGTTGCAATACCCCTCGTGAACTATACTATGCAAGCTGTAACCAATTTACATACTAGGGAGTTACAGCGGCCCTATTGAAATTCTTTTAAAGTAGGGTTTTTAATAAGAGAACCCTAAAACTCAACTATAGCTTCCTTACTTTCACTATGGCGTAAGGTACCATACATAGCCCTTTTTTATCAGATTACTACACTAATATTCAGATGGAATTTGCTCTCTATAGTATTTACGTTATTTCTATATAGTCCGAGCACACTTGATTAGTCGCTGTAATTGTCGTAGGTTTGACTTCCATAAACAATCCTACCTAGCTATGTCTGCGTTTGCTGAAATGGCTGGCACGAGTGGATTCGAACCACCATTGGGTCTCCCCACGGATTAACAGTCCGCTGCATTGCCATTATGCTACATGCCAATAAATAAATTTCCTAGCAAGGATTCGAACCTCGATTAAATGGACCAAAACCATTTGTCCTACCGTTAGACGACCAGGAATTATGGTGGAGGTGAAGAGAGTTGAACTCTTGTCCGAACCGTCTGTGCATAAACAGTTTCTTACACGCTTTAAGTAGCTTTCATTTTAGCCTACAATCGGTTGGGTATAACTACTTGAACATCCCTCCGAGGACTACGCTTCCAGTGTATTTAACGTCTTTATCCTGCGTTAAGGTATTTGACGAGTTCTCCGTCTTTCAATCTCTTGAAAGAAACCACTACGTGCTGTTTCCTAACTATATCATATACAGCTTTTATGAAAAGTTACTTCTTAGGCAGCTAATGCTGTTCTGTAGCCGAAGTCAGCTTTGATTACGTTGTTAGCGTTTATCTTTTTGTACGATTTTAAGAGGTCATACGTCTCTGCGTGCTATTTAGTACCTAGTTTCAGTCCGTCAAAACCGGGCACCCCCATGAATATGTAATTTTAAATGTTCAGTTAAATGGTGGAGTCGAAGAGAATCGAACTCTTCGCAGTTTCCTTGCAAGGGAATCTCGCCAGCCTTGGTACATGCGACCCCATATTACGCATATTATCCGAGCTTGCTCATCCTACATCCCCAAGTTCAATGGAAATGTAGGCATGTTGCTTGTCCACTTAAAGGTGTGCGTGCACCTGTACGTGTGAAAGACTCCACGCAGAGTCTCCTCTTTCTATATTTTTAATTTATTCATACGTTTAGCATATGAGAGTCTCCTATTAAATCTGCCATTACCTAAATTACCAGAACAATACGTTTCAGTTAATGAATGGCAATTAGGACATAACACAATTAAATTATCTTCATTGTGATTAAATGGGTCTCCGTCAACATGATGTACCTCTAAAGGTATTTTATTTGTATAAGGATTAACATCATGCCAACCACATTGTTCACATTTGAAATGAGCTTTCTCTAAAAGATATTCTCTAATTATATTAGGTAGTTCTTTATCTTCAGCATATTTACCACTTTTCCATTCTTGGATTACTTGTTCTCTATAATGCTGTTTTCTGCATTTACTGCTACAATATTCTTTTGCGTTATATTCTGCCCAAGACCTATTTGCTGTCTTTTTAATTAGCTTACCACAATAAATACAGTATTTATAATCTGTTGACGGATTCCCTTTTGTAATACTACGTTGTTTGTTGTTGTAAGAAGTACTACAACTACGAGAACAAAATAAACCTCCTTCAATATGTTGTTTATATGTTAATGGTTTTCCACAATTCTTACATAATGTAGGATTTGTGTTATATTGTTCTTCTCGTTCAACAGCCATTTCTTTCATTTTTTCAATAGA
>JAEIGA010001496.1_pt1 | contig 36534 bp, 37 predicted proteins | sample 9270691 | NCBI WGS metagenome assembly JAEIGA01 (sample SAMN17057246, study PRJNA624740) | gut metagenome | biome: biome; isolation source: fecal sample | host: Bos grunniens | place: China: Xizang | collected 2019
GAAGCCATGATGGCCGCGGTGCTGACAGTATGTGATCCCGGAGACAAAGTGGTGGTTTTCTCGCCCTTTTATGAAAATTACGGTGCCGACACCATCCTGAGCAATGCGGAACCGATTTACGTACCGTTGATCCCTCCCTCCTTCCGGTTCGATGCCAATGTTCTGGAGGATGCCTTCCGGCAAGACGGAGTAAAAGCCATGATTCTGTGCAATCCTTCCAACCCATGCGGAAAGGTTTTCAACCGGGAGGAACTGCAGATTATTGCCGATCTGGCGATCCGATACGATATCTATGTCATCACTGATGAAGTCTATGAACATATCGTTTATGCTCCTCACCGGCACTGCTATCTGTCCACCCTTCCCGGAATGCGTGAGCGCACGATCATCTGCAGCTCGCTGTCCAAGACCTACTCCATCACCGGCTGGCGTCTTGGATACGTAATCGCTTCGCCTGAGATCACGGAACGGGTCAAGCAGGTCCATGATTTCCTTACGGTGGGCGCTGCGGCTCCTTTGATGGAAGCTGCGGTATTGGGGCTGCATTTCGAGGATCAGTATTACCTGGATCTCCAGGCTCATTACACCCACATGAAGGATCTGTTCGTTGGTGGAATGAAGGAATTGGGACTTTCCGTAACGGACCCGGAAGGCGCCTACTATGTTCTGATGGACATCTCCGAATACGGATATGACGATGATGAGCAGTTCTGCATCGATCTGTGTGAAAAAGTTGGAGTTGCAGCGGTTCCCGGATCCAGCTTCTTCAAAGAGGATGTCCACCATCTGATTCGATTCCATTTTGCAAAGAAAGATGAAACTCTGCTGGCCGCACTGGATCGGCTCAGCAGCATTCATACGATGAAGAAATAGTATCGACGTGTGTGAGATGACAGAAGGGAATCACCATGCTGCCAGAAAAAACGACGGATAAGACAGCCGCAAGAGAAGTGGCTCTGAAACTCCTCGAACGGGCGAAGACTATGATGCAGGTCTCCCTGTCGGGGCTGGAACATGATCAGCTTTCCATCGCCAATCACTGGGCGTTCTATGCCATCAGCAACGCAATGAAGGCCTGTCTGGCCTTCGAAGCAGTATTTAGCCACAACAGGGATGAGACCTATCAGTTCTTTCGACGGGACTTTCTTCGTTCCGGGATCTTTCCGGAGGACATGGAGTCAAAGCTTGCCTATACGATGGAGGTCCATCTGGGTCTGAGTGAGGAGGACTATTACCTCTATACTATCGAACAGATGCATACCGCCATGGATCTCATCCGAAACACACAGGAGTATCTCTCCTGAAACGGCGACCAACCAGCAATGCCGCCCTGGTCAAACAAGGACCAAGGCGGCATTGCTGTATTATTGGGCAGGAGATGCCGATCTCCTTTCCACAAAGCTCAGAAGCTGATCGATTCCGATAGCCAGCACGGCAGAAAGCAGGCTTCCCCAGAGGATCTTCGCTGTGTTCATCGTCCGAAGCCCGTCGAACAGGATCGTTCCCAGTCCGCCCGCGTTGATGGATGCGGCAATGGTAGCGATCCCCACGGTAGAGACCAGTGCGATGCGCAGTCCTGCGATGATGGCGCTCTTTGCCAGCGGCACCTTCACTTTCAGAAGAAGCTGCATATGAGTCATCCCCATTCCGGTAGCAGCTTCCACCACACCGGGATCCACTCCATCCAGTCCTGCCATGAAGTTTCGAAGCAGCAGGTACTGATTATAGATCACCAGAGCAACCACCGCCGTTTTCTGACCCAGCCCAGTTAGGGGGATCAGGAGTGCTAACAGTGCCAGACTTGGAATGGAATAGACCATGGACAGAATGTTCAGCATGATCCGGGACAGTCTCCCGGAATAACTGCAGAGCACCGTAAGGACCGCTGCGATGACTACGGAGATCAGCAGCGTGATCACCACGATCTCCAGATGTACCAGAGTGGCGGAGATCAGCCGGTCATAATATCGGGAGGCATACTCGATCATATGTATTCCCTCCAGAACGCCTCTTTCGCTTTCGCAGAATCCACCAGCGACTGAACAAAGGGATCCGCCGGAGTCCGGATGATGGCCTCCGGGGTGTCAAACTGCCGGATCCTGCCTTCGTTCATGATGATCACACGGTCTCCCAGTTTAAACGCCTCTTCGATATCATGCGTTACGAACAGGAATGTCTTGCCCGTCTTATCATGGATATCCACCAGCTCGGACTGGAGTTTCTCCCGAGTGATGGAATCGATCGCCCCGAAAGGTTCATCCATCAGCATGATCTTAGGATCTACCGCCAGTGCTCTTGCAAAGCCGATACGCTGCTGCTGGCCGCCGGAAAGCTGAGATGGATAGCGGTCACGGAATTCCTTCGGATCCATTCCCACCAGGGTAAGAAGCTCGTCTACCCGCTGCTCGATCTTCTCCGGTTCCCATTTCAGCAGTTTCGGAACCGTCGCGATATTGTCTTTCACCGTATAGTGGGGAAACAGTCCGATTTGCTGGATCACGTATCCGATCCGGCGCCGGACCTTCACCACATCCACGGTAGAGATGTCTTCCCCAAACAGAATGATCGTCCCTTTGTCCGGCTCATACAGACGGTTCACCATCTTCAGAAGCGTGGTCTTTCCACAGCCGGAGGAACCGAGGATAGTCACAAACTCGCCCTCTTCGATGGTCAGGCTGACGTCGTCTACCGCAGGATAGCTGGATCCCGGAAACGTTTTGCTGACATTTTTAAATTCAATGGCCGTGCCCATGGGCAGGTCTCCTCTCCTCATCCTTTGCAGACTGTCTCAAAGAATTCCTTCGCAACTTCCTCATATTCCATCTGATCGATATCCACCTTCGCATTCAGGGAGATCATCGTTTCCGTATCCAGCTTTGCGCTGACCGCATTCAGGATCTCGGCGATCTCCGGATGCGCTTCCAGAACATCGTCCCGTACGATCGGTGCCAGATAATAGGGCGGCCAGAAATTCTTGTCGTCGTCCAGATAGGTGAACTTTTCCTTGTCCGCGAGCTGTGCATCAGTGGAATAGCCCGGACAGGCATCTTCTTCGTTCTGCTCCAGGATCTGATACTTGATCCCGCTGTCGTAGACATTGATGTCGGCAAATTTATACGGGCCGTAAGCCTTTTCCAGCCCGGGGATCCCGTCTTCTCTGTACTCAAATTCGCCCTGTGAACAGAACCGAACATGCTCCGCTTCCCGCTGAAGGTCGGACATCGTGTAGATGTTGTACTGCTCCGCCACATCGGCACGGATGGCAATGCCCTGACGGTTGTTCACCGCAGTGGAATCCAGCCACGTGATCTGGAATTGTTCTTCATAGGCATCCTTTACGGTGTTGTATACTTCATCGGGATCGCTCATCATATCCATCTGAAGGACAGACAGGAGACCGGTCCCGGTGTACTCCGGATACAGATCGATCTCATCCGATGTAATGGCGGTATGTACCACCGATCCCGCTATATTCTGCTTGCGTTCCACCGAATACCCCGCGTCCTCCAGAGCGAGGGCGTAGATCTCCGATACGATCAGGCTTTCCGTAAAATCCTTGGATCCCACACGGATGGAATCTTCACTGTCTCCGCAGGCGCTCAGCGACAGGACCATGGTCAGTGTCATGATGACAGCTGTGAGTAAAGAAATCGTTTTTCTCATAATATCCCCTCCAATATGAATTAAGTTCGGTATCTTGTGATCCGTTTTTCCGTCAATGTAAATATCAGCCCCGTGGCCAGGGACAGCAGAGCCACCGAAATGCCTCCTATGAGGAGCAGCTCTGTTCGAAACAGTCCGATCCCGGCAAAGATGAGATCTCCCAGTCCTCCGGCGCCGATCTTTGATGCCAGAGTCGCGCTAGCAACGATCTCCACCGCTGCTGTCTTTACTCCGGTAAGGATCATGGGCATGGCAAGAGGAAATCTCACGGATCTCCACACCTGGGTCTCCGTCATTCCGATCCCTTCCGCCGTTTCCAGCATAAATGCCGGAATGCCCTCAAGCCCGGTAACGGTATTGATCAGGATCGGAGGGATCGCAAGGATCACCAGTGCCACGATGGCCGGTGCTTTTCCCGTGCCCATGATGGGTACCATCAGAAGCAGGATGGCCAGGCTGGGCACAACTCGAAGAAAGCCGAAGAATCCGGTAATAAATTTCTGCGACCGGGGCCGGCGCACACACCACCAGCCTGCCAGAACACCGATCAGCGCGGCGCAGATCAGTGCAAGGACACTCACCGTCAGATGAGTCCCCAGCATCCCCCAGAAACGGCCGCCATTGGCTTGAAAATACGATGTGATCAGCTGCGTCATCCGTCATCACCCAGTCTCCGGATCGCATATACCGGGCAGTTTTCAAAACACAGTCCGCAGTGGAGGCAGTTATTCTGCCGGATCCGATACGGTGTGCCTTCTTCGATGGCCTGCTGGGGACATCCCGCAGCACAGGTTCCGCAGCCAATGCACTGATCCGTGATCCGAAACCCCTTTTCCGGAGTCTTCCCCTTTCCAATTACAAAGCTCTCCCTCTCAATGGGAGTCTTCCCCAGATCGAACACTTCGATGCTCCCGTCTGCGATAAAGAACGGATCCAGGATGTATCGGCTCTCCCCGGGGTAAACATCGTTCATGGATGGATTTTCCCGGAAGATCCGGTCGATCCATTTTTTCTTGTCTAGCAGCAGATCCGCCCTTCCGGTCAGCCTTATGCTGACAAACTCCTTTGTCAGACCAGTGACTGCAACAAATCCAGAAGAAAGGAGCTGAGCGTGAAACTCCTTGCCCCGGCTGGTGCAAAAATACAGTTTTTCCCCTTCCACGATCATTACGTCGATGATGCGCACTTCCGGTTTGCCTTCTTTCGAAACCGTTGCAAACGCGGCGTCCCGTATTTCACGCAGCATCTGAAGCGCTTTTTCCGCTGTCATTTCGTTTCCTCTCCTTCACGGAATCGGATTCGATGGATCCGTTCCTCGTCGATCGTTCTCTGGGTTCCTCTGGCATATCGGATCTCCGGATAACCGAAGCCGATCATCACTCCTATATAGTGGTCCTCTGGGATCTGCAGCAGTGCCCGGACGTCCGGCATATTGGCCAGAACGTCTTTCGGGAACGTCATCATCACAGCACCCAGTCCGCGGGACGCACAGATCAGTTCAAAATATGCCGCTTCCGTCATCACGTCCTCCACCGGCTCCCCTTTCCCCAGGGGCGCATGAGGGATCATCAGGCAGGGTGCTCCGCAGAACAGCATATCCGGCCGGACCGTCTCCTCCCATCGTTTCATATCTTCATAAGACGGGCGGTCAAATCCTCTCGGATAGACCCCTTCTGCTGCCAGCTCATCCATCCTCTCATATGCAAGAGCGCGAAACCGGTCCATCTCCGTTCGATCCTCGATCACCGTAAACTCCACCTGCTGTTTGTTCCCGCCGTTGGGCGCGTTCCCCAGAAGACAGATCATCTCATCAATGACAGACGGGTCCACATCTTTGGTCAGGAACCGTCGGCAGGAATGCCGGTTTCGGATCAGCGCATCCAGGATATTTGCGGATTGTTCCGGAGAAACAGGCGGCACACTGTCTTCCGGATCTTTACCGAAAATGCGGATCGCCCCTTTCGGGCACACTGCCATGCAGTGCTCACACTTCCAGCATCCGTTCCATCCAAATCCTCGGATCTCCTTCATGGAAGAACAGTTCTCCTCATTCAGATAAAGGACTCCGCCTGGGCATACCTTAACGCAGAGTCCGCAGCCGATGCATTTTTTCGAATCGACATGAAACTGTGCCATATTCTCCATGAATCTTCCTCCGCAGTCTCTTCCAGCATATCTTTCTCATGTATATTCAATATACCGAAAACCATACATTTTGCGCAAGTACGCACTTTTTGGTTACCAAGAAAAACCCAGAAACACTTGCGTTCCCTTAATAATGCACGTAATATAACGATACTATCTTAATTCGACGAGTGAGGTTATTCCTATGCGATCCAAAAATGATATCCTTACGGACTGTCCGGTAGCGCTTACGGTGTCTCTCATCGGCAGCAAGTGGAAACTGCTCATCATGAGAAATCTTCTATCCCGTCCCTGGCGGTTCAATGAACTGAAAAACAGCATTGAAGGGATCAGCTCGAAGATGCTGACAGAATCGCTGCGTGCCATGGAGGCAGACGGGATCGTACAGCACACAGAGCACCCCGGTCCTGAACGGTATTCGGAATACTCGCTCACAGATCTGGGAGAATCCTTGCGTCCTGTCATCCGGTCCATGGAAGAGTGGGGGCTGTCCTATCAGGAGGCCATCCGAAAAAACCGTTAGGAGCAGCAACAAAACAAAAAGAGACACACGAGTCCTGTTGATTCGTGTGTCTCTGATTTTTCAGATGGCAATTATTTGCCGGCGACCATGGAAGCGATCTCTTCTGCGAAGTTATCCTGCTTCTTCTCGATGCCTTCGCCTCTCTCGAAGCGGGTGTAGGCATTGACTTTGATGGTGCCGCCCACCTGTTTTGCAACTTCTGCAACGTGCTTCTCAACGGAAACTTTGTCGTCCTTGACGAACGGCTGCTGCATCAGGCAAACTTCGGTGTAGTACTTGTTGATCTTGCCGATGATCATCTTCTCTTTGATGGCATCGGGCTTGGATGCGTTCTTCGGATCCTCGTTGATCTGAACCATCATGATGGATTTCTCATGCTCTACGACTTCTGCCGGGACGGTCTCTTTGTCCAGGTAGGAGGGATTCAGAGCTGCAATCTGCATGGCGATGTCCTTGGCCAGTTCCTGAACAGTTTCGTTGCTCTCAAGGCCTTCGGATACATCCAGATTTACGATAACGCCGATACGGCCGCCCATGTGAACGTAAGGAACGTTCATGCCGGATTCGTAACGTGCGAAACGGCGGACCTTGATGTTCTCGCCGATGACGAGGACCATCTCCTGCTGCTGCTGCTCCACAGTCAGGTCGGTTCCGTTGTATTTGCATGCCAGAAGAGCTTCCAGATCAGCGGGATTCTCTTTTGCGACGGTTGCGGCAACGCCTTTTGCAAACTCGATGAACTTCTCGTTCTTTGCAACGAAGTCAGTCTCGGAGTTTACTTCCACTGCAACACCGACACCGTCAAAGTTGCCGGCGCAGGCAATGCCTTCAGCAGCGATTCTGCCAGCCTTCTTCTGGGAAGCGGCAAGACCTTTTTCTCTCAGATACTCGACAGCCTTGTCCATATCGCCGTCGGATTCAACCAGAGCCTTTTTGCAGTCCATCATGCCGACTCCGGTCATTTCACGCAGTTTCTTAACATCTGCTGCGGTAAAAGCCATATCTATTTCCTCCTGTAAAGATTATCTTTTATTACTCGAAAACAGGGAGCAAAAAGATGCTCCCTGGATCAATAGCCAAATTCGGATCAGTTTTCCTCTTCTGCTTCTGCCTTTTCAGCAGCAGCTTCTGCAGCTTCCTCTTCGGCATCCTGTCCCTGACGGCCTTCCAGAACGGCATTTGCCATGGTGGCGGAGATCAGGCGGATTGCACGGATTGCGTCGTCGTTTGCGGGGATGACGTAATCAACTTCATCCGGATCGCAGTTGGTATCAACGATAGCAATGATGGGGATGTGCAGTTTGCGGGCCTCAGCAATGGCGTTGTGCTCTTTGCGGGGGTCAACAACGAAAACAGCGCTCGGCAGCTTCTTCATTTCTTTGACGCCGCCCAGATATTTTTCCAGCTTCTCCATCTCACCCATGTGCTTCATGACTTCCTTCTTGGGAAGCATATCGAAGGTGCCGTCTTCCTGCATCTGCTTGAGCTGTGCAAGACGGTCGATTCTGGTGCGCATGGTCTTGAAGTTGGTGAGCATGCCGCCCAGCCAGCGGGCGTTGACATAGAACATTCCAACTCTGGATGCTTCTTCGCGGATCGCATCAGCAGCCTGCTTTTTGGTTCCGACGAACAGAACCGTGCCGCCTTCTGCTGCGGTATCGCGGACGAAGTTATAGGCCTCTTCCAATTTCTTTACGGTCTTCTGCAGGTCAATGATATAGATACCATTTCTCTCGCAGTAGATGTACTCGGCCATTTTCGGGTTCCAGCGACGGGTCTGATGACCGAAGTGTACGCCAGCTTCAAGAAGCTGTTTCATGGTTACTACAGACATGTTTTTTCCTCCTAGTTTTTGTTTTTCCTCCGAAGGGTTCAACCCCTGTCTGCGAGCCGTAGCCACACCGCAGACAAAGTCCGCCTTCGTGCGAAATGCTTAAATATATTATCAGAAGCAACAAATGATTGCAAGATGTTTTCGAATTATTTTTGCACCCATATTAAATAATTACTATTCATCGGAGACTGTCAATGCCTTCTTTGCGCAAAGAGGCTTTCTTTCCTGCCGCAAACATCTTTTTTATGCCTGTTCCACAGGCCGATTCAAATGCGGTCTCCGGATCGGTGATCACCAGCCCTGCCATGTCAAATGCCCCGTACTGAAACAGAACCGGCGACATTGTTATGGATGGGCCACAGATTACCGCAACATGATCCTTTGTCAGTTGCAGATAGTGCGGAAGAGTTTTAATCACTTCACTGTAACATGGCAGATAGACGAGATCATATTCCGGAAGCAGATAATCCACAGCTGAAAGAGGATATGCGCCCGTCTGTTCTCCAAACATGGCAACCTCAGCCACATCTTTCAGCAAGGAGTCTATGGGAGTCGAGTCATGACCCAGGCATGCCACTCGTTTTCCTCGGGCGAAATTGCGGTATGCAATGTAAGGATCATTCAGCCGGTCGTCGCCTTCCGAAAAGAGTGTTCCATTTTCGTAAGCGATCTCGGGGGCGTTATAGTAGGAATTTAAAGCCGCCACACCGATAGATGCCTCCACCAGATTCCAGGATTTTGCCAGTTCCGCTACCTGTTTCAGCGATGCTCCGGCAATGGGAAACCGACCTGTCGGCGGTCTGGTAACAATTCTGGCGGTGCCGGCTACTCCAACTCCAATATCACTCTCGACAACAGTCCAGAAATTTCCGGAAACATATCTCTTCACTGTTAGCTGTTCCGGGATCCCGGCAATCAATTGATTGTACATTTCCCACATTTCATTCCATCCTTTCTCCGCTTCGCATAACTTCTCTCAAATGATTTTGCATTCGGTCTATTTCAATTAACTGTTTCAGTTTTTCACGTTCCTTTTCACTGCGCTCTAGAATAGACTGAATGCCCCCATTACAAAGGCTAATTCTTTTTGTCGCGGACAGAGCCAGAAGCGGATCATGAGTCGCAAGCAGAACGATCTTATCCCCGCCGGAAAGAAGATTAACCGCGTTTATCCGGTCAATCCCTGCGTTTTCGATCTCGTCGATCAGCAAAATCGGAGATGGACTGATGCAGGCCGCGTCGGCAATCATCAGTGCCCTGGCCTGACCTCCGGAAAGCCTGGTCACTTTCGTATCTTTGTTAAACGGTTCTCCTGACAACGCGTTCGCTGTAGTAAAACACCGATCGATAAGTTCGGAAGTCTCTTTTATCATCCGGCTGTGTGCATGCATCCGAAGAAAATCTTCCACGGAAACATCAATGACAAAATTCATGTTTTGCGTCAGCTGTGCTACCAGTCGATTTCCGAAGGAGAACCGTTTCTCGTCCGGAAGTTCTTTCCCGTCAAATCTCACTGTTCTGCCGGATGGCGTGTCGCCCTTTGCGGCGCACTCGACGTCCGCCAGTAGCTGGCTCTTCCCGGATCCTGTAGGACCCACTATGCTGACGACCTCTCCGACATGGATCCGGACATTGGTTTTTTCCGGTTTTCCGTCTTTGTCGGTTCCTCCTATAATCTCGATAGTTTTTAATTCATTCATCGAGTTAGCATCGGTTTGCATCATCAGTTCTACCAGAAGATCAACCACATCTAGGGCGCTGAATCCAAGCTCGTCCAGTGATTCCGGCATACTCTGTTCGATTGCCGCCGGAAGCGGTTTTGTCCGATCCAGTTCTTCCAACCGGTAACTTTTCAAAAAATCGAGGCATACCGGATACTTCTCGATGAGAATTCCCAACGGGAGCATATATATTTCCTTCTCCATATCAGTCAAACTCCATCGGTTTGTTCATCCCCATTTGGAACTCCATTCCGATCCGCCGCTCGCCGGTACAGTATGCGCAGACCGAGGAGGGCGTAGTAAACCGTAATTGCGTTCCACTGAGCGTATCCAGATCCCGTGTTATCTCCAATCTTTTTGCCAGAAGAAATGTTCCCTGTCCAGTGATTCCATTAACCTGGAGTATGCTGGCTCTGGGATTAACCAATCGAATGTTGTATGCAAAAACTTCCCTTTCTGCCTGGGAGACGACATCTCCCTTTGTTACCACCACTATATCCGCCAGACGCAGGACCGGTCCCAGCTTTCTCGGCGTATTGATTCCGGAAAGATTATCGATCACACACACGGCCGGCACCCCCTGAATGTGAGGAGAACAGCGGTTGCATAGACCGGCACTTTCTGTGATCAGCAAATCAAAACCTTTTTCCTTCGCCCAGTCAAAGGCATCCTGAACATTTGTCACAAAAAAATGATCCGGGCAGAGTTTCCCTGCATATCCCACAACCACGGTGACACCGGCGCTTTGGTATTGCTCCTGATCGGATGAGGTCAGACAGTCGAATTTAACAACTGCGATCTTATGTCGCGGAAGCTCTTTGATCATCTGGAGGATCACGGAAGTTTTTCCGGAGGATGGGGGTCCGGAGAATGTAATAAGTTTCAAAGCATTCACCCTCTAAGAAAGGAAACGCTGCCGCGCTGATGCGCGGCAGCATTCTCTTTGATCTGTTTTACTCGATATCCAGGGCAGCAGTCACCTGATAGTAGTCACACGCATGAGCTGTATAGTTCTTTACGTTTGCCTTGGAAATCATATTCATCTGCAGGAATGAGCAGAAGATATACGCATTGTCGTTCAAAATTTCCTGCTGGAGTTTCACAGCAAGATCCGCGCGCTTGTCGGTATCGAACTCAAGTGCGAGTTCTTCCATCAGTTCGTTGACTTTGTCGCTCTTATATGCGCCGAAGTTGTAGCTCTGATCGGGCAGGCAGCTTGTCGTGAAGAAATACTGCGGATCACCGGAAGGAGCAGTTACAAGTGCGGAAGCGTAGATATCAAAACTGGTCATATCGGCAAGGAACTCACGGCGGTTTGCCGTATTGTTGATGTCGACTTCAATGCCGATCTTCTTCAGGTCTGCCTGCACTGCTTCTGCCAGCAAAGGCAGTTCCTGACGGCTGGGGTAAGTAAGCCAGCGGATCACCAGCTTGGTTCCATTCTTATCACGGATACCATCGCCATCCGAGTCTTTCCATCCTGCATCATCAAGGACCTTTTCCGCTTCTTCAGGATCGTACTCTTCTGTCTTAACTTTATCTCCGCCGAAGGTGCTGAAGCCGTCGGGGAATGCGCCATGGCCGACAACGCCGTGTCCATCCAGAAGCGTTTCCACAAAGCCTTCCTTGTTGATGCCGTAGGCAATGGCCTTTCTTACTGCCGGATCCTGAATAACCGCACTGGTCATATTCATACTGGCAAAGAATGCACGGGACGTCTGGATGCTGGAGAACTGATAGTCGTCATTCTCAAAGTTCGGATATGCTTCATAGGCCATACCATAGGCGGCATCGATATCTCCAGCCTGCAGTGCAGAGGAAAGGGTGTCGCCATTGGAGATTGTTTTAATGGTAAGCTCGCTCAGTTTCGGCTGCTCATTGGTAAGTCCTCCCCAGTAATCCTTATTCGGAACAAGGGTCAGATGATCGTCCGTGACCATATCCTTTACGACATAAGGACCGGTTCCGACAGCGATACCTTTCTCAAAGTCGGAGGCATCCACATCGATGATGCAGCCGTAGGGGTCACCCAGATAGTTCATCAGTGCGGGGTTGGGTTCGGAGGTCTTGATGGTCAGTTCCTGTCCGTCTGCCTCGATGCTCTTGATCTTGGTGTCGTCGGGAGCGCGGTCATGGGCCTCGAGCAGATGCTCCAGGCACTGCTTTACAGCCTCCGCGTCCATTTCACGGCCGGAGGAAAACTTTACGCCATCACGGAGAGTAATGGTCCAGGTGAGGTCTCCGTCATTTTCCCATTCCGTAGCCAGCCAGGGCTCGAGTTCCATGGTATCGGTGTAGTGTACAAGAGTTTCTCCAATACCATAGCGGATGCAGGCCCATCCGTTGTAAGTGGTATGAGGATCAACGGTCTCTTCCCAGTTTTCACTGTTAAAAGTCGTATCTCCAATCACCATCGTCTTGCTGTTGTTTGCGCCGGTGTCCTCAGCGCTTGTGTCCGCTGAAGGAGCCGTCGTTCCACAACCTGTAAGCAGACCGAGGATCATGACAAACGCCAGCAGAAGAGGCAACATTTTTTTCATGTTACTATTTCCTTTCTCTTAATGATTTTTTATGGCAACCGACTAGGTCGGAGTGCTCATTCGGTGATGTCACAGGATGCTGTCGATGAGATCCTGTGTATAATCGTTCTTCGGCTCTGCGATTACTTCGTCCGGTATCCCTTCCTCCACAAGTTCGCCATGGTACATGACAACCACACGATCGCAGAACTGCTGCACCAGTGCAATATCGTGGCAAATGAAGAGGATGGCCATATCAAGTTCCTTGCGCAGTTTCACAAGCAGTTCGATGATCTCCGCTTGGATTGTAACATCGAGGGCACTAGTTGCCTCATCGCAGACCAGCAGTTTCGGCTCGATGGCCAGGGCGCGCGCGATCGCTGCGCGCTGACACTGGCCTCCGCTTACCTCGTGGGGATAACGGTGAACAAACTCCTCCGGCAGACCGCATAGTTTCAGCAGCTCTCTGGCCCGTGACATCGCATCTGTTTTTGAGACACCGTTGTTGCGCATGCTCTCGCAGATACCATCACCCAGTGTCCGTCGGGGATCGAAGGACTCCGTTGGTGTCTGAAAAATAACCTGCAACTTTTTCCACACGTTTCTCAATGATTTTCCGTCACATTTTGTGACCTCAATGCCATCAAGTAAAACAGTGCCCTCCGTTGCTGGAAGCAGTCCGGTAATGAGGTTCACTAGGGTGGTCTTACCGCTTCCGCTCTCACCGATCACGCCCAGAGTCTCGCCCGGGAATAGTTCAAACGTCACATTGCTTACTGCCTTGACGTCCTCCCGGCCATGAAGTTTGAATGTTTTGCTAAGATCTTTGACTGACAGAATCGGTTCATTCATTTGGAGCACCTCCCCGATTCAGTCTCGGCACGGCAGCCATCAGTGTTTTTGTGTAGTCTGTTTCCGGAGTTTCAATGATCTTTTTCGTCGGACCGTATTCCACGGCCCTTCCCTTCTCCATCACAAGGACATTGTCTGCCATTGCTCCGACGACACCAATGTTATGTGTCACAATAATAATGCTGACGCCAAATTCTTTCCGCAGAAGCAGCATCTCCTCAACGACCTGCTTCTGAACATGTACATCCAATGCACTGGTTGGTTCATCGGCCATCAGAATCGCAGGACGCAAAAGCATTGCGGATGCGATTCCGACACGCTGCTGCATTCCGCCGGACAGTTCAAAGGGAAAGCTTTTCAATATGCGTACGGGATCCTGAAAGCCGATCTTTTCAAACACATCACTGGCGCGCTTCACAAACTCGTCTTTCGCCATCTCCTCGTGTTCGCGTACGCTCTCGTAGAGCTGGGCGCCAACGGTGCGGATCGGGCAGAAAGAGGCGCCGGCGCTTTGAAAGATCATACCAAAATCGGGGCCGCACAGTTTCCGGATCTCGGCAGGCTTCAGATCAGGCAGGTTTTTCCCCTGATACCAGATATCCCCTCTCGTAACCATACCGGCAGGTCCAAGAAGACCCATGGCGGCCTTGATCAGTGTGCTTTTTCCGCTTCCACTCTCGCCGACAATACCGAGGATCTCTCCTTCGGAAAGCGTCACGCTGATATCCTGTACGGCAGGTTTCCCATTGTAGGATATCTCCACTCTGTCATATTCCAGCAAAGGCTCCATCAAGCGTGACCCCCTCTCATTTTGGGATCAAGGTAATCGCGTACCGTATCGCCGAGCAGATTAAAGATCATGACGGAAACAAATATGGCAAGACCTGGTGCAAATGTCAGCCAGGGCGCGGTTTGAAGGAGGCCTCGCGTATCCGAGATCATGCTGCCCCACTCAGCCGCAGGCGGCTTGGCACCAAGACCGAGGAAGGACAGTCCAGCAAGTTCCATCATCATAGTACCGATATCCAGCATGGACGTGACCAGAATCGGCCCCATAATGTTCGGCAGAACATGCTTGACGATGATCTTCATGGAACTTCCACCGGCAAGTTTTGCCGCTCGGAAGTATGGCATCTCCTTTTGGGCCAGCGTCTGACTTCGGGCTATTCGGGCAAATTTTGGCCACGAAATGGCAGCCAGCGCAATAATCGCATTATGCAGTCCTCCCCCCAGGACACCTGCCACTGCAAGTGCGAATACAAGTCCGGGAAAAGCCAGGAAAAGGTCGGAGATCCGCATCAGAATCGTATCGGTCCACCCTCCGATCCAAGCGGAAAAAACACCGACAATCGTGCCAATCACGGTAATGATTGCTACCAGCAGCAGTGTTGAGAAAATACTAGTCTTGCTGCCAACGATGACTCGAGAGAGCATATCGCGGCCATATCGATCAGTCCCGAATATATGCTCAGCGCTAGGAGCCATCTTTGCAATACTCAGATCCTGAAGATAAGGGTCATATGGGCACAGCTGCTCACTGAAAATAGAGGCGAGCAGAAGCAGAACTGCAAGCGTGCCGAAGAAAATCAGCCTCAGCTTGAGCGTATCGCGGTGCACCCTTTGGATGCGTACAGTCGGTTCTTTATTCAATCCTGCACAACCCCCAGTCTGATACGCGGGTCCATTGCATGATACAGCAGATCCGTAATGAGGTTTACCAGCACATATATAATTGCCATCCACACCACATAGGCCTGGATGATCGGATAGTCGCGCATCGTGATTGCATCCACAGCTAATTTGCCAACGCCATCCCACATGAAGATGCTCTCAATGATCGCAGTGCCGCCCAAAAGGCTGCCAATCGAAAGCGCTAGCAGTGTAATGATAGTCAGCATGGAAGACTTCATGACACTCTTCCATAGCGTTACCCGTCCGCGTACACCTCTCGCCTGGGCGCCGAGAACATAGTCCTTGTTTAATTCTTCCAGCACCGTGGCCCGCACCTGACGCAGATACTTCGCGCTCATTGCTATGGCCAATGTCAGGGTCGGCATGGCGGCACTTTTGATGGAAAGTCCTTTGGAGATGACCGGAAGCCACCCCAGTCGGATACTGAGAAAATACATCAGAAGCATCGCAACAAAGAAGTTCGGCAGTGAATTTCCTATAAAGCTGCAGAATCGTATCAGATAATCTGAAAAACGGTCATGCCGCACCGCGGCATACACGCCGAGCGGAATAGAAATAATAATCGTTAATATAATTGAGAGGGCTGTAAGCAGAAGCGTCGCCGGAAGTTTGGATACGAAGGTGTCAAAAACATTTCGTCCGGAAATATAACTTGTTCCCATATCCCCGGTAAGCATCCCCCCGAGCCATGTAAAATACTGTGTCAAGAACGGCTTGTCGAGGCCAAGATCTGCCCTTGCCGCATCGATGATCTCCTGAGACACGCCACCTTTATTGCTGTACATTTCTGTAATTGCATCGCTGCCGGCAATACGCATCATGGCAAATGACAGAAACGTAATGCCGATCAAAACCGGAATAAGCTGCAAAAAACGCTTAAGCACATATTTTCGCAAGGCCAACCCTCCTCCATGTTTTGTTATTTTGGTCTATAGCCAAACCGTTACTTATATGCTGCAATCACGAAAACCGGTGCAGGATTATAAAACTCATCTTTTTTCGCATAAAGACGTTTGTAAACGCCGTTGTCGATCGTGATGCGTTCAAATCCGATATCGGTCAGAAGTTCGACGTCCCACTGAGGGCGCGGATCCTGATAAGCGGCGATTTCCATCGTAATGGCATCATTCTCTTTTTTCATTGTCGGGCTGACCATTTTATGTGCATGTTCCGGGGGCAGCTCTTCTTCGCTTTCCTCTTTGCACTCTTCTGCCCGGTTGCAGTAATCAGCATCGAAATTAATCAGAACTCCTCCCGGTTTTAAAATGCGGTGCCATTGTTCATATGCTCGGTTCACATGGGGAAGTGTCCAGGTCAGGTTTCGGCTGATAACCGCATCAAAACTGTCACTCTCAAAAGCGGGAGCCTCTGCATCCATAACCATGAAATCCGCCTTCAGTCCAAGGTGTTCGGCTGTCCGCTTTGCCCCTATGATCATATCTTCTGTCAGATCAATCCCTGTTACAGAATGCCCTTCCTCTGCCAGCAGAAAAGCAAAAAAACCCGTGCCTGTACCAACATCCAACACTTTGAGGTTCTGCTTTTCAGGCAAATATCGATGAATTTCCGTCAGCCACAACTCTTTCATGTAGCTTTCAAATTCTCGCATCCTCTGCTCCTCAAATGATGTGGCGCGGTGCGACCAATAATGTGCTATTCTGTGTTTTATCGGTTCCATGTGATGTCTCCTGTAAGGCTTTCCGGGCGCCAGTCGCGGGACTGAGGCATCTAATTCAATATTACGTACTCGTGATGGTATTATATTCTTAAAAATAGATGCAAAAAAGCCCCCCGGGGGGATATAAGAAACAGGAAAAATATTTTTTGTTTTTTATCCCCCCACCCGGCTTGTGCCCGATTTTTTCCCGTGTTAAGGTATAACCATCATAAAGTTGTCGAGATCTTTCTTCCTTCGCCTGATCGGCTACAAATGGGATGACCTATTTCTTCCTTCAATTCACTTCTTCGAATTACCTTATGTTCTATTGATCCCTTGGCCGATCATCGACTTTATGTTTTCCCTCTTTACTGACAAGCCGTTTGCTTTAATGCAAGACGGCTTGTCATATTTTCAGCATACATCTCCAGTGTTTATAATGATTTATCCCCCCACCCGGCTTGTGGGCAGAAAAAACCAGTGATATTCTGTGTTTGAGATGTAGATGTGATGGTCTTTCTTCCTTCTGAAATAAACCTTTCCTGCTTTTGATGTTTGGAGCAGAAAGGTTTATTTTTTGCTTTTTTCGCAAAAAATAAACCCCCCGGGGGGCTTGTGGGCATTTTCGGCTGCTTTTAATATTAAGTCATCTACATGAAGGGAGATGACAGATCGGTGAACATTGCGGAATACTATGACTCCATTGCAAAATTCTGGGATATGGATTATTCCGATACGGAAGTAGCCCGATCTATTGCCGCTTCCATCTCCGTTCCAAAAAGCGGCGGTTATGCATTGGATATTGGCTGCGGAAGCGGAAGCATGATTCTTGAATTGCTGAATCACGGTGCGTGTGAAATCGAAGGAATCGATGTTTCCAGTCGGATGGTGGAGCTTGCGCAGGAAAAGTTCTCCTTTGATCCCAGGATCCGGATCGAAACCGGTGATTTTATGGACATGGATCGTTTCGGATTTGATCTTGCGATTGCTTTCAATTCCTACCATCATTTTCTGGATCCTGCCAAGTTTGCCAAACACGCGCATTCTCTTCTCCGGGAAGATGGCCGTCTGACTGTTGCATACGGATTCAACGGGAGACAATCCAATCGGATTATCGACACTTTGCCGAAAGAGTTTACTCGAAAACTACAATCTGCAAAGGTTGAGAGCAAATACTGGGAACCCTATTTTACAATCGATGTCATCTGCGATACCGAAGAGATGTACATGATTTCAGGGAGGTCGAGAGCATATGCAAAACAATGAGGATATCATAATAGATCATGCCACAGACAGTGCAGACAGCGCCGTTCACACCCATACGCTTCCTGACGGAACGACTTTCTCACATCGCCATGACGAAGAAGGATTCTACGCATCGGCGGAACCGGGGTCGACCGACGGCGCGCTTTCAGACCACACGCACTCTCATCACGGTCACTCACATAGCCATACGCACAGTCATACACAGCGACGGGCAGTCATCAATCGTCTGTCCCGTGCTACAGGTCATTTAGAAGCCGTTCGCAGGATGGTGGAGAACGATCGTGATTGTACCGATGTTCTGATTCAGCTCTCCGCAGTTCAGTCCGCATTGAGCAATACCGCAAAGATCATTCTGAAAGATCACATAGAACACTGTATGACTGATGTCATCACTCAAGGCGACAAACATGCGCTGGACGACTTAAACGAGGCAATAGAAAAGTTCATGCGATAATCTTTCCGTATAAAACATGAGAAGAGACGAATCTTAAAAATTCGTCTCTTCTTTTTTCTTTTCCAAACTCTCTAATACTGGATTAACTGATTGCGAATCAGTGACCGATATGCTTCGCTTCTGGCCAGAAGATCTTCATGGGATCCCTGTGCCACTACCCTGCCATGATCCAGCATGATGATCTTATCCGCTGCAACGATGGTCGACAGTCTGTGTGCAATCATGATCACCGTTTTGTTTTTCAATTGTTCCCGCAACGTGTCCTGGATATACTTTTCATTTTCTGTATCCAGATTTGATACTGCTTCATCAAAAATCACAATCGGTGTATCCCGCAGCAGTGTCCGTGCAATGGAAATCCTCTGCCGTTGCCCTCCGGAAAGCCGGTAGCCCCGTTCACCGGTAACTGTGTCATATCCTTCAGGCAGTTCTTCGATAAACTCTGTTGCGTTTGCTTTTGCGGCTGCCAGTCGAATCTCTTCATCCGAGGCATCCGTTTTTCCTATCCGAATATTCTCCTTCACGCTGTCATGGAATAAATATGTCTCCTGCTGTACGGCCGAAATCATCTCTCTCAGAGATGCGATCTTATAGTCCCGGATATCCGTTCCATTTATTGTGATCCTTCCCTGATCTACATCCCAGTATCGAAGAAGCAGATTTGCGCAAGTACTCTTTCCTGCCCCGGTATGACCTACCAAAACGACGGTCTGCTTCGGTGCAACTGTAAAGCTCACCTGTTTCAGCACCGCCTCTTCCTCATACGAAAAGGAAACATCTTCAAATCTGACCTGACATTCCTGTTTAACCGGATCCAGCGTTCCTTCATCGACAACTTCGGGGAGTTGTTGCAGTGTATTCTGAACACGATTCGATGCGGCAAAAACGATTCCCAGCTCCTGTGCCACTGTCGTCAATTCCATGACCGGGCCAAGAACAACGGTGGACAGCATCACCGCTACCGGATACATGGTCATCCTCAGCGTTCCGGAACGGACGAGCAAGGCACCGATTGCCATTACTGACGCTGTAAACAGTCCACAGATCAGATGTGTCAGCATGACTTCGTTTCCTTTGATCTTCCCATACTCATACTGGCTGGCATAAAGGCGGCTCATGCGCTCATGAATCATTTCCTTAAACCGCTCCGTGCCACGCAGAGTCGTGATTTCCCGAAGCCCCTGTACACTTTCTACCAGTGCGGTATTGGCTTCTGCCAAAGCACCTCTCTGTTTCTCCCCTTCCCGGTCCGACTGCTTCCTTCTGGAGTATGGAACCCAATAAAGCAGTACAGCGGCAGCAAAAAGGAAGAGTGAAAGAATTGGGCTGATATGAAATAACACTCCAATGATAATGACCGTCACCGCACACGCAACCAGAAAACTGCTGAACGTATGTGCGAGAAACAGCTCCAGAATCTCCACGTCTGCGACAAGAGACTGTCCCAACTGACCGGTCTGCGTCCGCAAGGTATATGCCGGAGCGATCATGCATATTTTATCGTAAAGAGAGACCCGATAATTGCGAATGACCCGGAACGCAACATCGTGAGCAAAATACATCTCTCCAAAAAACGCTATAGCCCTGATCAGGATACAGGCAATTAAGGACCCGATAAGAATGGTTCGGTTGGAACGAAAATCTCCCTGCAGCGCCAGACCGACCACGAAAGATGTCAGTGCCGCCGCACCGATCACGGACGCCTGTTTCAACAATGCACACAGTATTGCGACCGACATCTCACCGCGATAGGGGCGCATCGTCAGGAGAAGATTCTGAATATTCATCTTCCAGTTCTTCATTGCGCCGCCTCCTTCTGTGCACGGATAAGTTCCGCATAGATGCCGTTTCGGTCCATCAGTGTCTTATGGTCTCCCTGCTCTGCGATCTGTCCGTTTTCCAGCACGATGATCTTATCCGCATCGTAGATAGTGGAAAGCCGGTGGGCGATTACTACCGTTGTGCAGTGATTGGTCAGTTCCTTGATCGCTTTCTGAACAAGTTCTTCACTGTGAGCGTCAACGCTGGAGGTGGCTTCGTCGAGAAGAAGCAACGGTGCTTTCTTCAGAAATGCCCTTGCAATGGAGATCCTCTGGCGTTCTCCGCCGGAGAGAGTATAGCCCCGTTCTCCAACGACCGTTTTATACCCATCGGGCAGCTGCATAATAAAATCGTGAGCATAGGCGGCTTTTGCGGCGCTGATGACATCTTCTCCCGTCGCCCCCGGGTTTGCCATACGGATGTTGTCCTCGATGGTTCCGCAAAAAAGAAATGTATCCTGAAAGACAACCGCGATCTGATCACGAAGGGATTCCAGATCGAATTTCTGAAGCTCCACACCGTTGATCTGAATACAGCCGCTGGTAACATCATAAAACCGAAGAATCAGATTCAGTATTGTCGATTTCCCGGCTCCGGATCGTCCGACGATCGCAGTCATGCTGCCGGAATCTATTGTGAAATCCAGTTGATGAAGCACTTCTTCTCTCTCCGGATAAGAAAAGGACACATTCTGAAACGCAACTGTTGGAAGCGGTTCTTCAAATTTTGCCCTGACAGGGTGTTTCGGCTGTTTGACAGGAGGATCTACCGCAATCATATCAAACATATCTCTCGCTACGGAAATGCCAAGAAACGAGGCATGCCATGCATTATTTAATTCTGTCATCGGCTTGCTGCACTCCACTGCCAAAAATAGAAATGCGGAAACGGCAGCAACCGGAATTGCACCATTCTGTGAACGGATCGCAGCAACAACGACCGTCAAAGAAGACGTTATTACCGAAAGAACAATCATGAGCGAGGAATTTGTCAGAGAGATCCCCGTATTCCGAATGGATCGGTGCCAGAAATCCGTCGCGTTTTTATACAGGACCATTCCCATAGGACCTTCTGCGTTAAGCGTCTTCAGTGTTGTCATTCCCTGAACAGCATCGATATACTGTGAAGTCATCTGTGAATACTGCGTCCAGTAATCATCGACACTGCGGCTCATGATTGGGACCGTAATCAGGGGCACCACGACACAAAGAATCATGGAAATAAGCAGGATAAAAGAACTGACAAGATCATATCTCGCCAGATAGACAAACACGAACCCGCCGGACAGAATCACTGTTAGTATCTGAGGGATGTAGCGCACAAAAAACGGTTCCAGAGACTCCACTCCGTCCAGAATAAGGGATGTAACCTTTCCGCTGCGTTTCTCACTCATATATCCCGGTCCAAGCTGAAAAACTTTGTCAAGAATGGAAAGCCGCAGTTTTTCTTTGATGCTGGCAGCCATCGTCTTTGTGTATGTTTCATTGAAACGCAGAACCAGGCACCGCACAGCGATTGCAACAACAACACCGGCCAACAGGATCAGAACCTGTCGTACGGGAGAACCTTCGAACACACTATTCACGGTTCTGGACATCAGAATCGCCTGTGCAATACTGGCTGCGGAAACCAGAAGCATCAGAACGGTTTTTACTATTACCTCGCGTTTGATTTCTGATACGTAAAACAATAGTCTGCTGTAAACATTCATATCAATATGAACACAGCAAGTGCCCCGAAAAGGGGGCACTTGCACTCTTTCGTATTATTTTATTCTATTCCAAAATCTCATTTGAAGAGATCCGGGAAAAAGTCCGCGGCCATCCGTTCTACGGAATAGGCCATACGGTTGCCGGGGAGAACGCTTTCCAGCTGAATGGTTGCAAAGCGCTGATTTTTGACACAGTCAAGCTGGGAAAGAACCGGATTGGAAGTAATCTCCTTGATCTTCTCTTCCACTGAGGGAGAATCATAATCGTGGATGAGGATGATGTCCGGTTCGCGAGCCAATACTTCTTCGTAGCTGACGGTGACCCAATCACGTTCGGTGATATCATCAAAAATGTTCTTTCCACCGGCTAGTTCTACCAGAAGAGTTTCGAAGTTCGTTCCGGAACAGGTAAACACACCGTCATTGCCGCTGTCGTAAATCAGAACTTTGACCGGTTCTTCTCCCTTGACTTTGTCCTGAACTGCGGAGATGCGGTCTTTCTGTTCCTGAATGAATTTTGCTGCGGCATCTTCAACATTGAAGATCTTTCCAATATCTTCAATCTCCTTGTACTGATCCTCCAGAGTCTTGGCTGCATTAACATACACATTCATGCCGTACTCTTCCACTTCATCGATTACGACACCTTCTTCGCCGATCTCCCAGTCCAGCGCGTAGATGAAGTCTGCTCCAGAGGACAGAATCCTCTCTCTGGTCGCCGATGAGTGGTTCAGCTCCGGAATTGCATTCACTTCATCTGCGTACTCATCCAACGGGCCTCTGCTGTGATTGACAAGGGATCTCCCCACCACCAGATCGCCAAGACCCAGAGCGACGAACAACTCAGTGCAGTTCGGCCCCAGTGTCAGGACTGCTTCCGGCTTGGATTCCACGGTTACTTCACGGTCATAGTTCGTAACGGTCACCGGGTAATGACCGTCATCTGCTGCCGTATCCCCGCCCTGGCTCTGTGCTGTCTCTGGTGCGGCTCCACAGCCGGCCAGCAGGGACAACGCAAGTGCCAATGCGAACAGCAAGCATAACATTCTTCTTTTTCTCATTGTTTTATTCTCCTTATTTCTGTGCTGCGATCAATTCGCAGGTAAATACGTAATTGCAACACGACCGGTCTCTGGGTGAATTTCCGTGGTGCAGTCCACACCATAGACTTCTTTGATGTTCTCCGCCGTCAGTACTTCTTCCGGTGTACCGGAAAGAACCACTTTCCCGTCTTTCAAAACATACAGCCGATCACAATACAGCGCTGCCATGTTCAGATCATGAATTGCGGAGAGCACTGTAACATTAAGTCGGCGAACAAAATCAAAGATCTGAAGCTGATAGCTGATATCCAGATGGTTCGTTGGTTCATCCAGCACGAAGAAGTCACTTTCCTGGGCTACCGCACGAGCTATGATCACCCGCTGTTTCTCGCCGCCCGACAGATTCAGGTAATTGCGTTTCTCCATATCTGCCATGCCAACATGCTCTAACGCATGGTGTACGATTTTCTTATCCTCCGGAGTATCGATATCGAACAATCTCTTGTGAGGTGTGCGACCCATGGCCACGATCTCACTTACCTTAAAGTTAAACGGAACATCGTTTTCCTGACCTACCACTGCCATTTTCAGTGCAGACTCTTTGAAGGACATGTGCTTCATGTCTTCCCCGTCGATTTCAATCGTTCCACCGTCCGGTTCCAACGCACGGTACACATTTTTCAGCACCGTAGATTTTCCACTGCCATTTGGTCCGATCAACCCCACGAATTCACCTGGCATGACTTGTATCGACACATGATCCGCTGCCGTTTTTTCACCATAGGAAAAAAGCAGGTTTTCTACCCTCAGTTTGGGAACAATAGTATCCATTACTTATTCTCCTTGTTGCTGCGTTTTAACAGTACGATAAAGATCGGACCGCCGATGATTGCGGTAAGGATGCCGACTGGAAGTTCTTCCGGCGCGATGATCAGTCGCGCAGCGACATCGACCCACACGACCAGGATCCCGCCCAGCAGAGCTGCGATAGGCAAGACCTTTCTATGGTCGCCTCCAACCAGCAACCTCGTAAAGTGCGGCACCATCAAGCCTACAAATCCTATCGTTCCGCTGACCGCTATCGTAACGCCGGCCATCAGAGAGGCAACCAGTATCAGTTCTTTCTGCAACAGCCGCACATTGATTCCCAACGCACCTGCATTGTCATCCCCCAGCAAGAGTAGGTTCAAGCCACGGTAATTCAGGAGAAGGAATGCCATGCAAAGGATCAGCACAATAAGTGGCAGTTTTAAATATGCCCATTTTGCACTGGCCAGTGATCCGGACATCCAGAACTCGGCATTGTGCAGTCCCAGTGCATTCGGCGCGCCCAGTTTGATCACACTGGTCAGCCCGTCCATAATCATGGACACCGCAACACCGGACAGAAGCAGTTGTGTAATGTTAATGCGTCCGCGAACACGAGACAGGACATAGACAAAGATGATTGTGATAGCGGCACCGATAAATGCGCTGATGGAAAGGGAGTATGTTCCCAGAAAAGAGAACACTCCGAACAGCATTCCCAGCGTCGCAAATGCCGCCGCGCCAGAAGACACGCCCAGGATGAAGGGATCTGCAAGATTATTGCGCACCAGAGCCTGCATCGTCACACCACAGATGGCGAGAGATGCTCCGACGACCAGTCCCAGGCAAACGCGTGGCAACCTAAGGACCAGAACGATGTTCTGCTCCACCGGTTTCCAGTTCGGGACAATATTTCTCCCGATCCCCGGGATTTTACTTAACAGAATTCTCGCCGTAGTTTCCGGAGAAACCGAAACCGGTCCCATTCCGGTGGCAACCATGACCGTCAGCAGAGCGGCAATGATCAAGATGAGAATTACAACCCCCATGTTCAGTTCGTTCTCTGCGTTTCGCAGTGAGAGACGTTTCGATCGCATATCATTCTCCATCCATTATCTGGTTTAGCAACATACTACGTCCCCCCACGAACTCACACAAGCTCCCCCGGGGGATATTCTTTTGGGTTGATTCCAGGTGCTTCCATCGCGTGTATTCCGCTTCTGCGATCCCATCAATATCCCCCCCCGGGGCTTGTTTGGAGCTCACGCTTCCCATAGAATAATCAGTGTCTATCGGACAATATGGAAATCGCAAATCATGAGGTATTCAATGACTGTAAAAAGTATCGCCGGCCACGATCTTCACCCCGGCAAAATCATCAAAGATCATATCCATGTGGAAGGAACGGAGCTTCATATTCCTCATGTCATCCTGTGTGGTGACGATACAGGCCCGGTTATACTGATTACTGCCGGAATTCACAGCGCTGAGTATGTGGGGATTCAGGCCACCATTGAGCTTTCCAACGAACTGTCTCCCTCCGAGCTTCATGGAACTGTCATCCTCATTCCGCTTGCCAATCGTTCTGGTTTTGAGAACCGCACCATGTCCATGGTGTATGAAGACGGCAAAAATCTAAACCGGGTATTTCCGGGAAACCGTTCCGGCACAACCGCAGACCGTCTGGCGCATGTCATTTTTGATTCCTTCATCTGCCAAGCAGATGCCTTTATCGATCTTCACAGCGGAGACGGGTACGAATCTTTGATTCCTTATGTGTACTATCTGAAAGAGTCACCCGCAGCACAAAAAGCACGGGAAATGGCGGAATGCGTCAACACAGAATACGTCGTCCCGTCCCGGTGCCGTACCGGCGGCGCATACAATTTGGCTTCCATCCGCGGGATACCTAGCATTCTGATTGAGCGTGGTCAGCTTAGTCTGTATCATCGGGAGGAAATCGAAGCCGACAAAGCGGATGTGCGTAACATTCTACGTCGTCTCGGAGTTCTACCCGGCGATTGGATCACTTATCCAAAAACGGTCTTGCGGGAATTCAGTGATGACGCACCATGTACCGGTTGCTGGTATCCTTTCATTAAAGTTGGAGATTCTTTTCATAAAGGAGACCAGCTTGGAGAGATCCGTGACTATTTTGGAAATGTGCTGTTTGCAGAGAAAGCTCCGTCCGATGGTGTCCTGATCCACCAGTGTTCACACCTGAACATCGTGGAAGGCGGCCCCATGATCACATATGGAGTTCCTGAAAATAATTAGAAGGATATAGCTTTATGAAACTATCAACAATTTTGAGCGAAAACCATTCATATTGGACGAAGCGGGCGCAAGGCTATTCCCAAGTGAATCAGCGGGAACTGGAGAGCCAGCAGCGTTGTATTTGGCAGAGAACGCTTTGTCAGGAACTTCAGACGCATTTTCCAGATCGTCCACATGAAATGCTTCGGATCTTGGACATCGGCTGCGGACCCGGATTCTTCTCCATCGTTCTTGCGGAAGAGGGATTTGCCGTCACCGCTATCGACCTTACTTCTGCTATGCTTCAGGAAGCTCAGATGAACGCAGGACTATTGGCACATAAAATATGTTTCATGGAAATGAACGCGGAAGAGCTATCCTTTCCCGATCACAGCTTTGATGCTATCGTCTCTCGGAATCTGACATGGAATCTTCCCCATCCGGAACGGGCTTATGCAGAATGGAACCGTGTTCTGAAGCCAGGAGGAATTCTGCTGAATTTCGATGCCAACTGGTATCACTATCTGAACGACGATCATGCACGTCAGGCTTATGAAGAAGATCGCAAGCGCACAGCGGATCTTGGAATTCAGGATGAAAATATCGGCGATGACTTTGACGTGATGGAAGGCATTGCATCTCGAATCCCAATGACAACAACATCGCGTCCCTGTTGGGATCGCCAAGTATTGGAACATCTGGGTTTCCAGGTCACTGTAAATGAACAGATCTGGAACAGTGTCTGGTCTATGGAAGAACGGATTAATTTCTCTTCAACCCCTATGTTTCTAATATGCGGAAAGAAAATAGTTTATTAAACCTGGCTCATCAGCAAAAAATGAAAAAGAGGAACTGCGAATGTTGATCCGATTCGCAGTTCCTTTTCTCTTAAAAAAATGCAAAATATGCAAAAAAATATCCCCCAGGGTAGGTTGTGAGGTCGAAAAAAGTGACTTATAGTTCAATTATAAGACCTTTAGAAAGGAAGGATTGAAAATGAAAAGAAGACTTGCCCTATTGCTTGTCGTTGCGATGATCCTTGCTGTCATGATCCCCGGTGTTTCCGCTGCCGGTGCCTATGACGGAAAAACCGTTGTCATCGCTACCGCCAACGTAAAGGGTGATGTGGATGTTTACGGTCAAGTGGCCGCCTTGAAAGACCACTATAAAGGTCAGGGTGCCGCTGTTCTTCTGGTGGATGCAGGCAACTACCTCCAAGGTGCCGCTGCAGCAAACATCGACCGCGGTGAGACAATTTACAGCCTGATGGATGCTGCCGGCTATGATGTGGCCGCAATGGGTCCCCGGGAATTCTATTTCGGCAACGCCACGACCGGTATGATCTATCACAGCAACCTTCACAAATTCTATACACAAAAAGAACTCTACCGTGGCGCAGAAGCGCAGGAATATGGTGTCAATGCCAAGGGTGATGTAAAAGAGACTCGCCCCGCAAAAGACCCCGCCAAATTCAGCGTGATCAGCTCCAACATCACGAAAGCGGACGGGTATTATGACTTCGACGCAAATAAGACCTTCACTCTCGGATCCTTTAAAGTGGGTGTCTATGCGTTGACGGATGATCAGGTCGCAGAAAAACTCCAGGACAATTTCCTGGATGGATACGTCATCAATGCACCGGAATCGGTAGACCGTGCTGCGAAGTCCGCACTGAAGAGCAGCAACTTCACCATCTGTCTCAACAACTCCTCTTTTGAAAAATCCTCCGCTGATCTGACCATCAGTGCTCCGGCAGACGGCAAAGAGCTGGTCGCAATCTATGCAATTGACAACAAGACCAAGGAAGTGAAAGAGGAGAAAGCTCCCTCTGTAACTGCCAATGCGGAGATTGCAAAACAGGCTGCTGATGCCAAGAAGGCCGCTGCCGATCACATCGTTTTCACCAACTCGGTCCTCATCGATGGTGCTGATCGTGACAACTGGTGCAGCGAAACGAATCTCGGCGATCTGGTTGCGGACGCCCTGAAATGGTACGGTGAAAACAAATTTGAAGGTTTCAAGAAAGATGCCCCTGTCATCGCCATTCAGAACGGCGGTAACTGCGATCAGTTCATGTACGAAGGTGATATCACCGATGTGGATCTACTTTATGCTCTTCCCTTCTCTCCCATGGGCATCGGTCTTGTCTATATCACCGGTGAAGATCTTCTGAACATCCTGGAAGCCGGCACTTCTCCTTCTGAGAAATACGGCGATGAAATCTGCCCGGGATTTGCTCAGGTCTCCGGCATTGAGTATGAAGTACACGCTTACAAGGAATATGCAGAAGGAGAGCCCAACGGATCCTTCTATAAACATGCTGCCGTTAACCGTGTGGTGATTAAGAGCGTTAACGGAAAAGACTGGGATCCGAAAGCCACCTATGCACTGGTCGCCGACAACTTCAACTGCAACGGCGGTGACAACTTCTACACCATCAGCGATATCCGTGAGAAAGATGCCAGCAAATATATGAACAACGGCAACGGTCTGAAAACAAGGGATATCGTGGCGATGTATATTAAAGAGAAGCTGAACAACAAGCTCGGCGAGCAGTACGCGGAGCCGCAGGGCCGTATCACTGTATATCAGGAAGAGCCGAGACCCTTCGACGATGTCAAGGAAGGCTGCTGGTACGATGCCGCCGCATCTTTCGTGTATAAGAACGGACTGATGGAAGGCACTGCAGAGAAAACATTTTCTCCTGATGTAAACTTCTCCCGTGCCATGATCGCACAGATCCTGTACGCCATGGCGGAAAAACCGGCCGTGAAAGATGCCTCTACATTCAAAGATGTTCCCGCCGGCAAATGGTACACGAATGCTGTAACCTGGTGCGCTTCCAAGGGAATCGTTTCCGGATATCCTGACAAAACCTTCAAGCCCGATGCAGCGATCAAACGTCAGGAGATCGCAACCATCCTTCGCAAGTATGCGGAAGTAAACGGGAAGAATGTCAAGGCATCTGGAGACCTTTCCAAATTCTCGGATCAGGCAAAAGTATCCAACTATGCCAAAGATGCCATGAAATGGGCAGTCGGAAACAAGATGATTTCCGGCAACAAGATAGGCTCCGCCGTTCTTCTCGATCCACTAGGCACCACCACCCGTGCACAGGCCGCAGTGATCCTGAAGGCCTATTGCGAAAACATTCTTGCATAATCAAAAAAACGGAGAAACGATGTCTGCAAACAAAAAGGCTACTTGCGTTGTTTCTGCTCTTTGAATAAACCTCCGCGAAATCCGCTTCTCCGTATCGAGTGCACATGAAGCTTTCTTCGTGTGCACTCACTTTTTTACTGAAAAATCCCCCGGGTTCTCCCGGGGGATTTTGCGCTGCCATTCACAGAGCATGGATGTATTTGTATTTCCATTTCTGCCATCGGGAAGCCGTTTCCATCAGTGCAGTTTCGATATGCTGCTCGAAGCTCATCACTTGATTCCATTGTTCCTCCGACATTTCATGGTCACTGAATACGGCCTCCTGCCAGATCGGCAGGATGCGTCCATATTCCGATGCGCAGTTTTGAGAGATGCTTTTACCAAGATTGGATTTCAGCCGGGAGAAGGACTCTGTTGGGACAGAGATCCCGGAAGCCCGGATCCATAAAAGGGCTACGCGGAACACCGCCTGAATGGCCGCGGATCGATCCTCATCGTACATTCCTTCCCGTTCTTTATCCCGTTTCTTCTGGATCCGGTCCTTGATCACGGCAGGGACAAACAGCAGGAGCAGGATCAGAGCAATCACGCTGATGATCAAAACCGTTTTCATATTCACGGATTTTTCAAGTCGCAGCATAACCGGATCTTTTTCCGTCTCCTCGGGTTCCGGCTGAGGTTCTTCCTTGGAAGAGGATATGGACGGATTCTGTTCGTCCGCAACTGTAGTCTGCGCCAGCTGATCTCTCCATTGCTCGTCTTTTTCAGAAAGCGCTGTGTTCTCTCCAGGTGCAAGAAGGAACACAAGTCCGAAGAGAATGACGGCAGCAGCAAGAAACTGAAGCACCCGTCTTCGATCCATCGACGGAAACAGCATTGCTCCTGAAGTAATCACCAGAAGAATCATCCACATCCATGCCGGTGTCAGTCCGAAATAGGCGCCTGTCCCGGCAACGGTCACCGGAAATAGGATTCCGCACAGCGGTCTTGACCGACTGGCTGTCCATGCGGCGGCAACGGCAACCATTGCAGATGATACGCCGATAAAGACCGGAAGGCCTTTTCCATTCACATCATACATCTGATAACGATACTGCTGGCGTTCCGCGCTTTGCAGGAAAAGCCGATTCAGAAAGATCTTCCCGCCATTAAAGCATTGTCTCCAGCAGATAACCGTCATGACAAGCAGAATGCCGACAGCAATCGCTCCCATCCGGTCTACGTGCCTGTGCTCTTTGCACAACAATGGATAAAGTGCGACCAGAGACGCACCTGCTGCGATTAGGATCTCGGACCGGATTCCCGCCATGTTCATAATAGCACCGAAAAAAGCAGTGCAGTGAACGGCGACCAGAAGATTTACCGCCAGTGCCAGTCCCTTAATATTATTTTGTTCTCTCTCAAGAGCAATCATCGGCTTTCTTCTCGTTCTCAAATTTCTACGAACATCATCTGTTCCATCATGGTCTCCGGAAGGAAGAATCTTCTCCAGATTCCGTCCGGCTGAAGACCTCCCGCCTCTTTTCCCGGACTGATCAGTGTGATGCGGCTACCATTATAAAGATCTGTCAGCGCGGGATCATGATTAGGGGAAAGCGTCACCACATGTGAGAACCCTCCGCCTCTGGTCAGTTCTGTTTTCTGCTTCCACACCGGGCTTCTCAGGAGCTCTTCCACTGCAAACTGAAGCATTTCTTCCGATCGTATGTCAAAATGGCTGACGCCCCACTCCATGCAGAAATCCACTCCTTTATCCCGAAGCGATTCCGCTATTGATACAAACACCGATGTCATCCCGTGGATCTCATCCGGCGTGAGTCTCGGTTCTTTCCAGCCTTCATACCGAAGAAGCACCTGACTGACAATGGGAAGCCCCATTTCCCTTACAATGGTTTTTCCAGTCTTCTGTGACAGTTTCCAGTGAATGGCCTTAATGCTGTCTCCCGGCACATATTCCCTCATCCCGAATGTCTCGCTGGGATCATTCCCGGGTTTGGCGGAGGAATACCGATCACTGTCCGGCATTGCATGAGCGCTTTCTGCCATGACGATATCCACCGGAAAAACATTCGGTACAACTGCAATCTGTGCTTTCACCTCTCTGGAGATCTTGTAAGAAAACAATCCGAACAGATCCTGTGCCTCCATTCCCCTTATATTCAGGCTGAGCATTCCGCAACACTCATTATGCAGCGTGACGATGTTGTCTCCTTTTTTTAGAAACAGCCGGTACTGTTCGGCTTCCCCGGTATGAACGTTTTCGATGTGCAGAACTGTGCTGCCTTCTGAAGAAGATTGAAGCCGGCATTCCGCCGATGCCCCACAGCTCATCCGTTCAGGTACTGAAATCCGCAGGACCGCGCGGCGGCACCGCAAAAATGAGTACAGAAAACTGACCGGCGGTACCAGAACGCATGTTAGAAGTGCCGCCAGTGTCCTTCCGTTGTTTTCAAATAGATAAAAGGTCAGTGCGACCAGAAGCAGCACCAACCAGATAACGCGTCGTTTACACATTGCCTTACTTTGGAGCGGTCGGAACAGGAACTGTCTTCATAAGCTTGTTCAAAACTTCCCGTTCATTGGTTCTCTCACTCTTAGCTTTCTGTGTAAGAAGAATACGGTGGGCACACACATCTGAGAAGATGACCTGAACATCCTCCGGAAGCACATAGTCCCTTCCGCTGACCAGTGCACAGGCCTTAGCCATCCGGCACACGGCCAGAGCTCCGCGCGGACTGACTCCCAGCTGGATCAGCTCATGATCCCGAGTTTTTGTAGTCAGCTGTGTAATATATGTGAGGATGCTCTCTTTCATCAGCACCTCTGTCGTCATTTTCTGCAGACGCAGGATCTCCGCTTCTGTAGTCACCTGTTTCACACTGTCAAGTGGATTTGCGGTATGCCGGTCCCGAAGCATGTTTTTTTCGCTCTCAAAATCCGGATATCCGATGGTCAGTCTCATCAGGAAACGGTCCAGCTGTGCCTGCGGCAGCAACTGTGTTCCGGCAGTTCCGACCTGATTCTGTGTCGCAATGACCAGAAACGGAGTTCGCAGCGGATGGATTGTTCCGTCCACTGTCACCTGACGCTCCTCCATTGCCTCCAAAAGAGCCGACTGTGTACGGCTGGAGGTCCGGTTGATCTCATCCGCCAGCACGATATTCGCATCGGTGACCGCTCCCGGCATGTATACAAAGGTTCCTGTCTGCTGCTGATACATGGAAAACCCAACTATGTCGCTGGGCAGGACATCCGGCGTAAACTGGATGCGTGTATATTTCAGTCCCAGCGCCTTGGAAAATGCCACCGCCAGTGTCGTTTTTCCTACTCCGGGAACATCATCCAGCAGAACATGTCCATCTGCTAGAATCGCCATCAGCACTTTTGCTACGACAGCTTCCTTTCCAACAATGACTTTATTGACTTCATCGTAAATCGCATTCAGCTGTCTTACGGTGTTTTCCATTCTATTTCTCTCCCGCGATTATTTGTTTTCTTGTTCTTCCCTCCGGATCCCGGACACCTGATACATCTGCTCATCCGAGATCATGATATCCACCTGATACCAGGGATCAAACAGTTCCGCCAGTTCCTTTTCGCTCATCAGTCCATTGGAAACCGGCTTTGCCTGTCCGCAGTGATGGTGATCGATCATTTTACGGCTCATGCTGTGTGCGACAGATAGTCGTCCTCCCGGCTTTGTGGCTTTTGCAAGTGCATGGATTAGATCTTTCGCACTGCAGAAATGGGGAAAGGCATTATAGACCATCACAACGTCAAAGCCTTCCTCAAATGCAATCTCTTCCACGTCACCGCAAATCACCTGGATGGGTGATTCTGGGTATTTGGAAGCCGCTATCTTCACCATTTCCGGAGAGATGTCTACCGCCGTCACATGTCGGACATTGCGGCTTAAATAATCCGGAAAAAGAACTCCCGTTCCGCAGGCAACATCCAGAACAGAGGCCCCCGCAACAACGCCCCCATTATCAAGGATCTTACGGATGACCTCTTCGTTGCGGATCATATTCTCATCCCACGTGGGGGCACAGCGGTCAAAAAATGCAATGACATCCTGTTTATCAATCATGCCGGTCTACGCTCCTTTTTTTCAGCATATCGGTTTGGAATCAGACGCGCTCGCATCAGGGACACAATAAGGATCGGAACAAATATCAGAATTAGAACGGTCCCGGGCCAGCTGGTGAGGAAATACGCAGATGCCCAGAGTGCCATGCTGTACGTAACTCCTCGCGCAAAGATCCAGGCGTTCACGATGCCCGCTGCTACACGTCCCAGAAGCATTGCGGGAATCAGCGAAAGATAAAGATCTTTATAGGTATTTCCCGTACGTATCGTTTTGAACAGAAGTCCTGCAACCAGCCCATAGACGGCAAGCTCAGTCCCCATGGCTGGCAATGAGGCGACCGTCGGCATTCCTGTAAGCAGACTGGATAAGATACAACCCGCTACTCCGCAGAATATGCCATATCCCCAACCGCAGATCAGTGCACATACGAACACCGGCAGATGCATGGGCAAAAAGATTGCCCCTGCTCCTATCGCATGAAATACGGGAGGCAATACCAGGCACAGGGCGATACAAAGTGCGCAGAATGAAGATTTTTTGACCGACGACATTTGTTCCATGGTGACATCTCCTTTTGTTATATTTTATGCGCAACCGTCAGCCCTCACAACCCGGGTAGGGGGATGTTCCAAGGTGTTTTCCCTTCAAAATATCCCCCTCCCGGGGTTCTCTTCTCGTCCGTCGAGGACCTATAATACAGACGTAATCGGTTTCATAGAGAATTATCGGCAACAGATTATCTGGAAAGGAGGGTTGCACATGGAGAAACAGCAGTGCCGCGGAATAATTGTTTCGCTGCTTTGCCTTGTTCTATTGCTCTGTTCCGGCTGTCGGATGCGCGTCGTGGAAGGTCCGGAAGCGGATCTGTTCCTTCCGCTGGATGGATACACTGAAACGGAATCGGAGATCTCTCCGTCACAGCCTCCGGAAGAAGAGGATGAGGATCAAATCGACAACGATGAGTCCGACACGGAGCCCAGTGCTTCCCCTTCTCCGATTCCTTCCCCTACCGCTGTCCCCTCCCAGCCACCGGCTCCCTCCTCAAGACCGGATCCAGAAAACAAAAAGGCCAATCCAAACAGTACTGTTCAAACCGTGGAAAAGGACAAGAAGGGCGAGATCGAAAAGAAAGAACAGACCGTTGCGGTCTCTTTGGATCCCAATTCCGGAACCTGTTCCAAGGAATCTTTGAAAGTATCTCCCGGCAGCACCTACGGAAAACTGCCGGATGCGAAACGAAAAGGGTTTCAGTTTGTTGGATGGTTTTTCAGTAAGGAAGACGGAATCCGAGTGACCGAGGATACCATCGTTACCATTTCAGAGGACCACACGCTGTATGCTCACTGGACACAGAGCGAAAGAATCACCCTGACTTTGGATCCTCAGGGCGGAAGACTGCTGAAGTCGGAGGAAAAACTGGAGCTGTATACTGGTGAGACCTATGGATATCTCCCGATTCCACGACGTCCGGGATACAATTTTGACGGTTGGAACACTGCCCCGGAAAACGGAATAAAAGTCACGGAATCCAGCATCTTTGACGGAACAGAAGATTTGACTCTGTACGCACAGTGGATCTATGATCCTTTTGCATATTGGACTTTCGTCCTTCAAAACACCAGTGAGACCGTCTATTTCTGCCAGTTGAAATCCGGTTATTTGGAGTACGACCAGGATCATGTCACTCCAGGCTACAGCAGTCTGCTCGCATCAACGGCAGTTCAGAACGTGGCCCAGAACCGTGGGGGCGGAACTGTCGATGACGACTGGGTCACTGAAAAGAATCCAAACATTCTGATAAAGTGTGTATCCGCCGGCACGGATCTGAACAGAGTGGCAGGCGATCTTCGAAAACGACTTCCGGATCGCCCGGTCTATGTTGTCCCTGCCGCTGCGGAGAACGGCACTCCGGAGGAACAGCTGTATTTCAAACTGTACTTTGCCAAACTGGTCTATGGAGAATGGTTTGAAGAAGTGGATATGTCTGTTGTATCCAGAGAACTGGGTGTCTCCGGTTCTGTGCTGGCAATGGAATAACAAAAAGCTCTCGAGCAATTCGCTAACAATCCGCGATGCCCGAGAGCTTTCCTCAATTCTTTTTACTTGTCGTTATCTGAAGACAAATAATTCCGCAGCACCTGCATCCCCTCCGGAGATACACAGAACCGTTCTTTGCTGTGCTGGATCTCGTTCCATACCTCCTCCAGATCGAACCAGTCCGCGTCGTCCACTTCCGTTTTCTGGAAAATCAGATTCCGGATATCCACAGGTTCCCAATAAACATATACATGGGTAAACTCATTGTCATGGAATGTTCGGTCATGAAATGTCTCCACATATTCGATTCGGAAATTGCCTGCATAGGTCAGTTGATCTACAGACGCGCGGATACCAAGTTCCTCTTCCAGTTCCCGCAGTGCTGACGGCAGCGGTTCCTCTCCCGCGGGGATGTGTCCCGCAGAAGAAGTGTCATACAGTCCTGGATAGGAGTCCTTCTGCTTGCTCCTCTTCTGAAGAAGCACCTGCTTCTTCCCGGCCTTCTCCCTAAGGATCCACACATGAGACGTGCGGTGGAGAATCCCGTCGCGATGGGCGATTTCCCGGCTCACAGTCTCTCCGGTGGGCTCTCCCTGTTCATTACAGACATCAAAGTATTCCATATCTATTCCTTCATTAACTGAAGATTCTCTCCAGTCCTGACTCTCAACGAATCCCTATCATCCACATCGCCGCAAACCATGCAGCTGCCAGCACGGGAAACCCGATGGCAAATCCCGGTTTCCGGATCTTATGTCGGAAGCAGATCATTCCCATGACGCCGCCCGGAGCGCCGCCGATGACGGCCAGCAGGAACAGCGTTGCCTCCGGCACCCGTCGTTTCTCCCGCATGGCGGATAGCTTGTCCCATCCCATGATGACAAAGAGCAGAATGCTCATGATTCCTAGATAACACCAAAGCAGTTTCATTCTTCCAGAATCCTTCCCCGGTACCAACCGCTGCTCCCTTTATTCTTCACATAGTAACCACGGCTGGTCTTCTCCACAATGCTCACTTCATCCCCGGGACTCACATCCAGCTCATAGTCTGAGCAGTCGTTGGTACACAGTTTTCCCTCTTTGTTTCGGAACAGATACTTGGTGAGAATATCCATCTCGTATCCGGTGCGCACATGCCGGCACCGGGAAAACTCCTCTCCCGATTCCAGGACCTCCACCTCACTGTCGCCCCATCGGATGTAATAGGAAGATTTCGATGCCTTCTGCCCGTCCAGTGCAGTTTTTACCGGAAACGGATCATACCATTCCCAGGTAAACTCC
>JAEIGA010001497.1_pt1 | contig 36500 bp, 31 predicted proteins | sample 9270691 | NCBI WGS metagenome assembly JAEIGA01 (sample SAMN17057246, study PRJNA624740) | gut metagenome | biome: biome; isolation source: fecal sample | host: Bos grunniens | place: China: Xizang | collected 2019
CTACGAAAATCTTTCAAAGAACTCTTTCTTCATTTGCGCAAGAAAACCAACTCCGCCATACAGCAGGAGTCGTTCCCGTTTTGCGAGTGCAAAGGTAAGACTTTTCCGCAAACCGGCAAAGAAACATGAAAGAAAATTTAATAAAATAACAAAGAATGGGTGTAAAAGGGACAACAAAGGGAAGAATACACCTTATTAATATATTATATATAGTCCCATCCTGACTTTTGAACGTGCAGTTAGTCCCTTATAGAGAGTCATCCCCACCCTCTTTCAAATTCCTAAACTGGCATTAAAAATCCCAAGACTCCAACTCCGTTCCTTTGGTATCCAGAACTCGAATGTGCATATTCTTTCCTTTCTTGGTCAACACGAACATCGTAGCTTCAGATTCTTTAGGTCCTCCACCCACACAAACTGGGAAAGGATTAGAAACCATACCAGTCTCATGAAAGCGAAACCTGTGCGTATGACCATTCAATGCAATATCAAACTTTGCCTTCTCTAAAATCGGGGACCACATATCTATACACGGAGCAAACTTATCCGAATTGCCCCACAAAGGCACATGATGCAAAAGAACCCTACGATTCGATTGTTTGAATTCGCGACTCTTCAGTTCACTACTTAGGAAGCGTGCCTGCTCCAGACGAAATGCAGCAAAGTCATTCAGACCATAATACACCCAATGTTCATCCGGCTTATCCTCGCCACAATCTAAGATAACAAAACGAGTATCCCCCCACGAGAAAGCACCATAGGTGTGACCACCTGGCTGGTCAAAAAGAGAAGGCAGAGCGGCCGAATAAAATCCTCTTATTTCATGATTTCCGCGAATAAAGAACGAGGGAACACTCTCGGCATGGAAGGCAGAAGTAAGGCGATACAGCATATGCAAAGCATCCTCTCTTGAAGCAGGGTCGGGAAGGCAATCACCATTGAAAACAACAAAATCATGCGGGATATTGGAAGCAACTTCCGACATAAGTCTTATTGTCTCAGAGTTTCTATGCAAATCATTGAATACAAGTGCCGTAAAGTCCGATTGATTTTCTTCAGGCAATGTAAAAGAGAAAAACGGTGTTACTGAAGTATCTCCAAAAATCTTGTTGTAAGCGCCATAGTACAGAATCTCTTGGGCACATACCCTATAGTAATACTTGCATCCCGGCTGCAAACCTTCAAGACGTACTTTATGGTCTGCATCATGGCAGACAGCCTGGCCCTCATACTCCATTCGTGCCCGACGCAGGTTCAGGGTATCCTGACCGAACTCCACCCATGCATGGGTCAGTGTTCCGGTCTGAAACATAACAGAAACCGCATCTGACGTAGGGTTCTGCAAATATGGTTTTGCATTAAAGATCCGTTCCACCGGTGTCTTCAATTGAAAACGTGCCATCACAGGCAGATGGTCGGAAACCCGATTATGGGGCAGCACCTCGGCCTCCCTCAGTACCAAAGCCCCTCCACTTCCTTTGTATGAGGAAATGTAATCTATGCATACTTTTGGAGAATGCGCAGGATAAGTGCCCTTGTCCTTAGGAGAAAGAACCATGAAATCGTGCTCTATCTGCCTTAAAAACTCCGATTCTGGTATATCGTTAAAGTCACCAGCGAGAATAAAAGGCTTTGCACTTTCCCTGGCTTCGGCGAGGATCAGTTCGGCAGATGCCACGCGGTCCTCTGGGGTAAGCGACAAATGAGTGCAAGCAAACACCAAATCCTCAAACTCCGCCACAAGCATGGTCCTCGCCTCCTCCTTACCTGGCAGGGCAATCTTGCGGACATTCTGAGGTTTATGCCTGGAAAGTATTCCTACACCATATCTGCCACCATCGTAATCTATGGACGGCCCATAGATAGGGTAATATTGACTGAGCAAGGCCATTTCGCGAAGCACATCCTTTCCCTTGCTACGACCTGTCACACTGTCCAGTTCCTGCAGTGCAACAAAATCGGCATTGCTTCGCAAAATCACTGATACGACATCGGCAAAATCCACCTGTCCGTCATCGGTGGTGGCATTCCTGACATTGTACGTGAGGACCGTCCTTACTTTAGGCATGAGGGCCGATATCTGGCACATAGACGGCATGGCATTTACAAAAAAGCAAAGCAGCACGAAAGTGAAAGAAGTTTTTCTACACATAATGGTATTCATTGGCGTCATTTTGTCTAACAAAGATAGTTCAAAACATTCATAAGCCAACTGTACGCCGCCATTTTAACACAACCCAAATGCCCAACATAGGCAAAATTAGACGAATAACTTTGATTTCTTGAATAAAAACACTATCTTTGTTCACAAAATACAAAGTTTTTTATTACACCAATGCCCCACACGGAAGGAGATTTCATCAGCACGAATCCTTGGTTCATGCCAATAGCATGGATCTATGGCTGGATTACAGCCTTAAGGAACCGTTTCTTTGATTGGGGCATCCTGGAAAGTCGAGAATACGACATCCCCATTATTTCCGTAGGCAACATCACCGTAGGAGGAACGGGGAAAACACCACACATCGAATACCTGATACGACTGCTATCGCCGAGATACAAGGTCGCTGTTCTGAGCAGGGGATACAAGCGGAAGAGTTCTGGATATGTTCTTGCCGACGCTGACACCCCGATGAAGACAATTGGAGACGAACCGTGGCAAATGGCACAAAAATTTCCTGATGTATACGTGGCCGTCGATGCAAACAGGCGCAGAGGCATAGAACGCCTGATGAATGACAAGGAGACGTGCGACGTGCAGGTAATTCTTCTTGACGATGCCTTTCAGCACAGATATGTCCAACCGGGCAGAAATATCCTTCTGACCGACTACCACAGACTTATCACAAAGGACCAGGTTCTTCCTGCCGGGCGACTAAGGGAATATGCCAGCGGAAAAGAACGGGCCAATATGGTCATTGTAAGCAAATGCCCACAAGAGATGTCGCCGATGGAATACCGCATCATCGCCGAGACACTCCAGTTGAGACCATACCAACGACTATTCTTCAGTACATTCAAATACGGCAAGATGGTCAACCTGCTCACGCATGAGATGAGTCAAACCGGCAAAATGAGTCATTACAACGTACTACTGCTAACGGGGATTGGATGCCCAAAACATATGTATCTGGATATGGTCAAGCGTTTTGCCTCGGTAAAAAGCATTGACTTTAGCGACCATCACTATTACGATGCTGAAGACCTTGACAAAATCAAGTCAGAACTGGCAAGCATACCTGAACCCAGACTGATTCTCACCACAGAAAAAGACACCACTCGACTGCTTACCATTGAAGATTTCCCCGACGACATTGCCGAGCACATATGGGTCATCCCCATAGGCATACAATTCATGCAGGGAAAAGAAAAACTATTCAACGAAAAAATTACAGGTTATGTACAAAAGAATCTTAGAAACAGCGGAATGGCTTAAGGCCAAGATGACGACAAAGCCTGAAACAGCCATCATCCTGGGCACAGGTCTGGGAGAATTGGCGAAAGAAATAGAGAAAGAAACGGTCATACCATATACGGAAATACCCAACTTTCCTGTCAGCACCGTGGAGGGGCATGCTGGTTGCCTGATATTCGGCCGACTTGGCGGAAAAGACATTCTGGCCATGGAAGGACGTTTCCACTACTATGAAGGCTACGACATGAAGCAGGTCACCTTCCCTATACGCGTAATGTACGAACTGGGCATAAAGACTCTTTTTGTCAGCAACGCTGCTGGCGGCACCAACCACACATTTGGCATAGGCGACCTGATGATTATCACAGACCAGATTAACTTCATGCCAGAAAATCCTCTACGAGGAGAAAACATACCCCAAGGACCACGTTTCCCCGATATGGGACATGCCTATGACCCGGAACTCATTGAACTGGCAGACGCCATCGCAAAGGAGCTGGCCATTGATGTGCGCCATGGGGTATACCTGGCCACACAAGGCCCTGCCTACGAAACCCCATCCGAATACCGCATGTTTGCACACTGGGGAGCAGATGCTGTAGGCATGAGCACAGTACCAGAAGTTATTGTGGCCCGGCATTGTGGCATAAAATGCTTTGGTATCAGCATAATTACCGACCTGGGCGGATTTGCGGAAATCGTAAAGATAACCCACGAAGACGTTCAGAAGGCCGCCGCCGAAGCTCAACCGCGCATGGCAGCCATTATGCGCGAAATGATTGCACGTTCATAACAAGAAAACATACACATTTACTTTGGAAATAGCAGAATTGGGTGAGTTTGGCCTTATCAAGCACCTCACAAAGGAAAACGAGAACGTAAACGCATCCACACTAAAAGGTGTGGGCGACGACTGTGCCATACTGTCGCCAGAATCTGGTTTGCAGACACTGGTAACCACCGATATGCTCATGGAGGGAGTGCATTTCGATCTCACATACATGCCCTTGCGCCATTTGGGATACAAGGCAGTGATGGTGAACCTGAGCGACATATACGCCATGAATGGCACACCCAGACAGATCACCGTAAGCCTGGCCATCAGCAAGAGATTCATGGTGGAAGACATTGAGGAACTGTATGCCGGCATGAAACTGGCATGCAAGCAGCACGGTGTAGACATCGTCGGCGGAGACACGACAAGCAGCATGACAGGTCTGGCCATAAGTATCACCGCCATCGGTACGGCCAAGGCAGAAGACATCGCATACCGCAGCGGTGCCAAGGAAACAGACCTTATCTGTGTCTCTGGAAATTTAGGAGCCGCCTACATGGGCCTGCAGATTCTGGAACGTGAAAAGGCTGTATACAACCAGCAGGTTTTGGAAGCCACACAGCAAGCCAAGAAGAACGGCAGCAACGTAGACGAGGCAATAGCACAGATACCCCAGCCCGACTTTGCCAGCAAGGAGTACCTATTGGAAAGACAGATGAAACCTGAGGCACGCAAGGACATCATAGAGAAACTGCGCCAGGCAAATGTGAAGATAACATCCATGATAGACATATCGGACGGTCTTAGCAGCGAACTGATGCATATCTGCGAACAGAGCCAATGCGGATGTCGCATCTATGAGGAGCGAATCCCTCTGGACTACCAGACCGCAGTTGCAGCCGAGGAGTTCAACATGAACGTCAGCACCTGTGCCCTGAACGGAGGCGAAGACTATGAACTGCTGTTTACCGTACCCCTTACCGCCAATGATGCTGTCAGTGCCATTGAGGATGTGAAAGTCATCGGATACATTACCAACGAGAGCCTGGGCAAGGCGCTGATAAGCCGAGACGGCAATGAGTTCGAACTGAAAGCACAGGGCTGGAATCCACTAAAGGAATAGACTCCGCTATTTATTATCCCAAATCGGTCATTAGACAGTTATGCGCTAATGACCGATTTGCGTATATAAACCGCAGATTCAGGCATCAGTCGTCAGCCATTCTCCTGATACTCATCACGCACACGTCCTTCTATGCCCAGCAAATGGCCATAGGACACCTTACTTATATATACGCGCACGCGTATTAAGGCGTACGCTATTACCCTCCTTAACGGTAAATCTTTGTTGTACTATCAACAAACTTCTGTTGATAGTACAACAAAAGTTTACGAATAATAAAGACTAACCTCCATGTCCAGCACGAATCATTCGAAAGAAAGGTAGGGTGCAAGACGAAGAATATCCTCTTCAGTAAAATGAGGCAACGACTTAAGCACCTCAATGCTACGGATAGGACCATGTATGCGACGGTAGTCAGCAATCTCCGAGGCACGGTAATAACCCATATAGGGATGCTTCATCAATCTACGCGTACTAAGACTGTTTATCTGCAACTGTTGCACCTGGCATGTATCTGCCACCTGCATCCATGCAATAGCATCAGCAGGAAAGTCCTCTATCTGTAGAAGCTGGGCTGCAGAAGTGTATCCGCCAAGGCGCCGTCTGTACTGGATAATCCTGCGGGCAAAATAAGGACCTATGCCTGGCACACGGCAAAGAAGCGCACTGTCGGCAAGGTTTATGTCTATGGTTTCATCACCAGAAAGTTTCTGCACATAAGCAGGCTTTGACCTTGACGTGGCATAGGAGCAAAGGACAGAATCGCGTATAATGGTATCCGTAGCATAAGACGCAGGACGAGAAGAGGTGTTACGCACATCCGAATGTGGCACGATAGTCACCAACCGGTACTTGGGTGCAATACTTATAAGAGGCGAAAGTCGTTCCCACTGCTCGTTGGTGAGGCGGTAGACACGGCGGAAATCATCTTTCGTGCTGAAACGACCGCCCTTGGCACGATAGCGATAGATGCTCCTGACCTGAAAAGAAGCCAGACCAAGACGGAGCAATTGGGTACTGTCAGCCTCGTTGGGATCGAACGTGAAGGACTCAGGCACTACCTCGGGCACTGCATAATACCCGGAAGAAGAGGAGACTGCAGATTCCCTTCTCACTGATACAAGAGTGTCTGCCACTCCATCACTTCTGCCTTCACCGCATTTGGAAAGCAGGACTGTCCCCAATATCAAAAGACTAACATTAAGGACAGCCAACAGGAAGATTCCCTGTGCGCGAGTAAACCACTTCCTACGTTTCATCGGGTTAGAGCATATCCAACAGTCCCTTGACAAACATGGACGTGATGGCTATGGGGGCAACCCAACGTATCAGGAAAAGCAGTACACCGAAGAATCTGCCGGATAAAGTACCGTTATTAGTCACCTCCATATAAACCAACTTACGGTCCAGATACCATCCTACGAACAACGCTATGAGAACGCCGCCTATTGGGAGCAATATCTTAGAGGACACGGAGTCAAACAAATCGAAGATGTTCATGCCAAATATCGTCCAACCGCTCAAAACCCCAAAACTTAGACAGCAGACTACTCCAAAAGACATGGTGGCAACGGAGACGAGAGTCGCAGCCTTCTTGCGGGGCATGTGCCAATTCTCATGGACATAGGCAGTGACTGACTCGTGCAATGATATGGCACTGGTTAGGGCCGCGAGGAAAAGCAGTATATAGAACATGCCACTGAACAGATAGCCTAGCCAGGGGACGCTGTCGAATGCCATATTGAAGACATAGGGCAGAGTCTGGAACACCAGGCCCGGACCCGCATTGGCCTCTACGCCAGGAACAGAGAAAACTGCAGGAAAGACGATGAAACCACTAAGTACTGCCACGAAAGTGTCTATAGCAGCCACACTGACGGCAGAAGACATAAGACGTGTCTTGGGACCGAAATAACTGGCGTATGTACAGAGGCAACCCATGGCCAAAGACAATGAATAGAAAGCCTGACCCATGGCACTAAGCACAGCAGAGACAGTAAGTTTAGAAAAATCTGGCTTAAGCAGGAAGCGCAGGCCTTCATCTATACCCGGCATACTAAATGCACAAAGCACCAGCAACCCGATAATGAGCAAGAGCATGGGCATCATCACCTTGGAACACTTCTCTATGCCACTCTGAACTCCGCGTGCAATAACCATGTGGGTCAATAGCATAAAGATGGCCGCAAACAGGACACTGAGCCATGGATTGGCAACGAAATTACCGAAGAATGCGCCATAGTCCGTATCATTGTCCATGAGCATGCCGCTAAAACTGCTATACGTGTAATAAAGCGTCCAGCCGCTAACCACGATATAGTAACTGAGGATGATAAAGGCCACAAAAATGCCCAATATACCGATGAAGCGCCACCACTTGCCAGGGGCGAGTTTGCGGAATGCCTCTATCATGTTGCTCTGTGTGTGACGGCCTATAACAAACTCACTGATCATGATGGGCAGACCCATCAAGACTATACAAAGAAGATAAACCATTATGAAGGCTGCACCTCCGTTGTTTCCCACCTCCATAGGGAAGCGCCAAACATTGCCCAAACCGACTGCACTGCCGGCAGCAGCAAAGATGGCACCCATACGACTACCAAAATTTGCGTGTTTCTCCATTATCCGCTAATCAAACCATAAATAAATATTATACCAATACCTATTGGCGCTACCCAGCTGAAAAGTATCATCAGCAAGGACGTAAATCTTGAGTTAAGTTCCTGCGCCACAATGCGCTTGTTCATATCCCACCCGACAAACGTACAGATGAGCAGACCGCCAAGGGGCATTAGGAACTTGGCGGTTATAAAGTCAAACAATTCAAAGAACCCCTTGCCCATGACAGTGACATCCTTCCATAGACCGAACGACAAACTGCAGGCAATACCCATAAGGAAACAAACAGCAGTAACAATCGCCGCAGCCTTAGGACGGCTAAGCTTGAAGGTCTCGTGAATATAGGCCGTGCTGATCTCGTGCATGGATATACTGCTGGTAAGCGCCGCCAGAAGCAGCAGGACATAGAACAGTCCCGAGAACAGGTACTCCAGAACCGGCACACTGCCGAAAGCCTCCTGAAAGACATAAGGCAAGGTGATGAACACCAAGCCAGGACCGGAATCAGCACTGACACCCACACTGAACACAGCGGGAAATATGATGAAACCGGCAGAGATAGCCACCATTGTATCTATGGTACATACTCCCACGGCCGAGGGGAGCAACTTTGTTTCCTTATTGAAATAACTGGCATAGGTGGCCAAAGTGCCCATACCTACACTGAGCGAGAAGAAGGCTTGACCCATGGCACTGATAACCACATCCTTGGTAACCTTGGAGAAGTCCGGAGTGAGCAGGAATCTGATTCCCTCCATTGCATTGGGCATTGTCAGTGAGAAAACTGCAAGAACAAGGATTATGAGCAACAGCATGGGCATCATAATCTTGCTGTAACGCTCAATTCCTTTTTCCACTCCAGCAGCCACGACATAATGTGTGATAAGCAGGAAGATTGTCAAGAACAGGACAGGGCGCCAGGGACTGGCCACGAAATCAGCGAAATACTGGCCGAAATCCGATCCAGACATCAGATTGCCCACAAGTGACTCGTAAGTATAGTCCAATGTCCAGCCTGCGACCACGCTGTAATACGAAAGTACCAGAAAACCAGCCAGTACACCCATAAAGCCAGAAACGACCCATGGTTTGCCAGGAGCCAAGACACGGTACGAACCAACCGCATTAGAACGACTGGAACGTCCTATCACAAACTCGGCCACCATTACTGGCATGGCTAAGAAAAACACGCACAAAAGATATATCAGAATAAAAGCAGCACCTCCGTTGCTGCCGCATTCTGTCGGGAAACGCCATATATTGCCCAGACCGACAGCACTGCCGGCCGAGGCAAGTATAGCACCTATTTTACTTCCAAAATTTCCTCTTTCCATAACTTAAAGGGATAACTGCGCATATGACTGTTGTAGAAGCGCCTGTCGCCCGTGACTTCCCTGCCGATAAAATCCGGTTTCTGGAACTCCTCCGACTCATGAGACAATTCCACCTCGGCCAGGACGAGACCTTCGTTGTCGCCATAGAACTCGTCTATCTCCCATATGTGACGACCATCTGGAGACTTGACCAGATAACGGGTCTTGTCGATGATGCCCGGCTCGCATATTTCCATCAGTTCACGAGCATCGTCCAGGGGAATTTCTGTATCAAATTCGTATCGCGTAATTCCCTTCAAGCCGCTCGGACCTTTTATTGTAAGATAACCTTTATCGCCACGGATACGCACCCTGACAGTACGCCCATTGTTGCTGGCAATGTAACCCTGCTGAATGCGTGTGGCATTATAACTTAGCGATTTGAATTCCCCTACAACCAGGAACTTCCTCTCTGTCTCGTAATGCGCCATGTTGTCGTATGATATGCTGCTGAAGGCCTATTCGCCTCCGAACTCCATCAAATATGCTTTAATAAATGCGTCTATCTTGCCATCCATCACTCCACCTACATCGCTTGTCTGGTAGTTGGTGCGATGATCCTTGACACGGCGGTCGTCGAACACATAACTGCGAATCTGGCTGCCCCACTCGATCTTGCGCTTGCCTGCCTCTATCTTTGCCTGCTCCTCCATGCGGTGCTGCAATTCCTTGTCGTAAAGCATGGAACGCAGAAGGCGGAGAGCATTCTCCTTGTTCTTGGGCTGGTCGCGTGTCTCGGTATTTTCAATCAGGATCTCTTCCTCCTCGCCGGTATATGGGTCCTTGTACATATAGCGCAGACGCACACCGGATTCCACCTTGTTGACGTTCTGGCCACCGGCACCTGAACTACGGAATGTGTCCCAGGAAATACGGGCCTGCTCGATATTCACCTCAATGGTATCATCCACCAAAGGGGTGACAAAGACCGATGCGAATGAGGTCATGCGCTTACCCTGAGCATTATAGGGAGAAACACGGACCAGACGGTGCACGCCGTTTTCACTCTTCAGATAGCCATAGGCAAACTCTCCCTCAATTTCAAGGGTACATGACTTGATACCGGCATCGTCACCCTCCAAGAGGTTCGCTATGCGTATCCTGTAGCCGTTCTTGTCGGCCCATTGCATGTACATTCGCATAAGCATCTGTGCCCAGTCCTGGGCCTCGGTGCCACCAGCGCCAGAGTTGATCTTCAGGACTGCATCCATGGAGTCCTCCTCCTTGCGGAGCATATTCTTGAGTTCCAGTTCTTCGATAGAGGTGATTGTTCTTGCATAGAGTTCGTCCACTTCCTGTTCGGTAACCAGTTCCTCCTTATAGAAATCAAAGGCTGTCGCCAATTCATCGGCCAAGGTACTTACCTCCTGATAGTCCTTGATCCATTTTTCCAGTCCCTTTACAACCTTCATCTGCTCCTCGGCACGTTTCTGGTCCTCCCAGAACTCGGGGGCCTGAGTGCGCAGTTGCTCCTCTTCGTACTGGATCTTCTTCGCCGGAATGTTGAGGTAGTGGTTCAGCTGTTCTACTCTGGTCTGAACCTCCTTCAATTGATCTTGTGTAATCATTCTTCTTCGTACATCTTTTCTATCTGCTCCTTATAATTCTTGTAAAGAACTGCACGCTTCACCTTCAGCGTGTTGGTCAGTTCGCCTTTCTCCATACTGAAAGGCTGGGGGAGCAATGTTATTTTCTTAATCTGTTCGTAATTTGCAAATTCCTGTTGCAGTGTGCCAATTCGGTACATCATGAACTTGACAACACGCTCGTTGGCACAAAGTTCGACATTATCCGCACAATCCACGCCATAGTCGCGGGCCAGTTCCCGGAGAAGGCCATACTGAGGAATAACCAATGCAGATACGAACTTGCGCTGTTCGGCAACAACTACTATCTGGTCAATGTACTTGTCCACACACAACTTGGACTCAATAAGCTGAGGTGCAATGTACTTGCCGTTACTGGTCTTGAACAGGTCCTTTATCCTGTCGGTAAGGAAAAGTTCGCCATCCTTGATGTAGCCGGCATCGCCAGTGTGGAACCACCCATCCTCATCAATGGACAGATCGGTTACCTCTGCCTTGCGATAATACCCCTTGGTGATGGTCTTGCCCTTTAGCAGGATTTCATCGTTTTCACCAAACCGTATCTGCACGCCATCAAGCAAACGCCCTACACTGCCGATGGAACGAGGCTGATTGTAGCGATCACAGCTGACAGTGGCGGTACTTTCAGTCAGTCCGTATCCGACAATCATATTCAAACCTGCCGAGCAAACAAAGTCCTCTATGACCGGAGGCACTGCTGCTCCAGCCGTCGGGAAGAAGTTGGCACGCTCCAGGCCTAACTGTTTCTTCAAGAAGGCAATCATCGTACCTTCGTAGAAAGAATACTGGACACGTAGGGCCAGAGGCGGTTCTATGCCCTTCATCCTATGCTCGACATTGTATTCGTGGCCCACGCTCAAAGCATCGAGCAAGAGCTTCTTCTGCATGGAATTGCTACGCTCTATGCGTTCCCATACTGCGGCATACACCTTCTCCCAAAAACGAGGCACAGCACACATGCAGGTTGGATGTACCTCGCGCATGGAGCGCAGCACATCTGAAGGATTGCGATTAACCGCCAGAGTACAACCATTGGCTATACAAAGGTATGCCCATCCACGCTCCAGGACATGGGTAAATGGCAGGAAATTGAGAACCACATCCTTGTCGGAAAGCGGGAAGACACCACAATGGGATGCCACAGCAGTATTTAGCATCTCATGCGTAAGCATAACGCCCTTGGACAAGCCTGTGGTACCGCTAGTGTAGAGAATATTTGCCAAATCATCTGGCAAAACCTTCTCCGAACGGGCACAAACAACGCCCTTGTACATGTCTGTGGACGATGCGAGGAAATCGTCAAAATACATACTGATCTGGTCCTCTGCATTGAAGCAGACATCACGACTGAAGACAATCAGTTTTTCCAATGTGGAACCGTGCTTGAGCACCCTGAATGCAATATCGTACTGTTCCTGCTCACCAACGAAGACGTACCTGATACTGGCATCGCTGACAATATACTTGACCTGCATTTCGCTGCTGGTAGCATACAAAGGTATCACTACTGCCCTTATGGAGTAAGAAGCAAAATCTACCATCAACCCCTCTGGCATGTTTTGGGAGAATACAGCAATATTTTCCTGCTCTGCCACGCCCAATGCAACCATTGCATCGGCCAGGCGCCGTACAGTAAGCGAGAATTGTTTCCATGAGATATCTTTCCATATACCGAGCGAGTTGTCTCGATAGCGCAATGCTACACGATTCCCATAGATACGGGCCTGGTCGTGCACAAGTTTTTGTAATGGGCTGAAATTCTGCATGGTGTTATGCTTATAATCACGCGCAAAGATACTACTTTCCTATCATACTGCCGGAATATATCGGAAAATAATTTCGTTTTTGGCACAAAATAGACTAACTTTGCTGAACGAAAACAAGAATATGACTTTCATGAATGTAGAGAACCTAACACAGGATGCTGTAAATTTGCTTTGCAAACTAATAGAGATTCCAAGAACAAGCCGGGAGGAAAAAGAGGCAGCAGACACCTTGACCGAGGTGATGCTACAGGAGTACGGTCTTAAAACAGAAAGGGAAGGCAACAACATATGGTGTATTGCCGACGGATATGACGAGACAAGAAAGACATTGTTGCTGAATGCTCACATAGACACGGTAAAACCCACATCACTTTGGACTCGCGATCCCTACAAGGCAACAATAGAGGGAGATTGCATCTATGGCCTTGGAAGCAACGATGATGGCGCATCGCTTGTAAGCCTTATCCAGGTTTTCAGATGCTTGAAAGACAAAGAACTTCCCTACAATCTAATCCTTGCCATCAGCGCAGAGGAGGAGGTCAGTGGCAAGAACGGCATGGAGCACCTGCTGACTGTACTCCCCAAGATAGATGTTGCCCTGGTGGGCGAACCTACAGGAATGCAACCTGCCATAGCAGAGAAGGGACTAATGGTTCTGGATGCCACTGCCCACGGCATAGCCGGGCATGCAGCAAGGGAGGAAGGTGACAACGCCATTTATCATGCTTTGGACGACATTAACTGGGTGAGGAACTATCAATTCCCTAAGAAAAGCGGATTGTTGGGACCTGTGAAAATGACTGCAACAATAATACATGCAGGCACGCAACACAATGTCATACCATCGGAATGCAAGTTTACCATTGACATCAGAAGCAACGAGCAGTATTCCAACGAAGAGATTTACGATATCGTATGTCAGAATATCAAGAGCGAGGTGAAGGCACGAAGTTTCCGTCTGTCTTCCTCGCAAATAGACATAGAGCATCCGCTGGTACAGAAAGCCATATCGCTGGGGAAAAGTCCCTTTGGCAGTCCAACATTGAGCGACCAGGCACTGATGCGGTTTCCTTCAATGAAAATGGGCCCTGGCAATAGTTCACGAAGTCATACTGCCGATGAATTCATAAAAAAATGCGAAATTAGCGAGGCCATCACTATTTACCTATCCATGCTTCAGGATTTAGTTTTGTAGTTTCCTTGCGCAATTGGAAATGCAGTATGCAGTTGCCGGACTCATCAGCTTGTACCGTACCAATAAGGTCGCGAGCCTTGAGTTTCTGCCCTTTGCGTACAATAACCGAAGACAGGTTGCAGTAGACAGAAATATAACTGCCATGACGCACCAGGACATTAGTTGAACCAGAAAACTTAAATACCGCCGTTACTACACCATCATAAACACACCGGGCACGAGCACCAGACTTGCCGACATAATTAACGCCCTTATTGTCCAAAGTGACATTCTTAAGTCCCGGAACGTTGTATGCTCCATACCTACTACCGACTCTGTATTGTCCAGTAATGGGAACTGGCAGACGGCCTTTATTTTGCACAAAAGTGCCTTCAAGTTTCTTTTCCTCCGGTGTAAGCCAAGAACCTGCTGACTGTTTAGTTGAAGGAGAGGTCTTTGTCGTTGATGATGGTTTCTTTGCCGTATTACTTGCACTAGTCCCTTTAGCGGCAGCTCTACGTTTTGCCTCTGCCTCTGCCTTGCGTTTTGCCTCTGCCTCAGCACGCTTTCTTGCCTGTTCGATCTCATATGCAATCAAGTCGTCGATCTTCTTATTTAAGGCAGCAAGTTCCTTCTGTTGTTTTTCAACCTTTACCCGCAATTCATCCTCGCGCCTCTTCAAATTCTTCACATACTGCTGCTGACGGACTTGCTGGTCGTTCAATTTCCTACGCTGTCGCATAACCTCCTGCAACATTGTCGCCATTCTGCTATTGGCTGCCAGCAATGAATTCTGAGCGTCCATCAGTTCACTCTGCTTCTTCTGTATCTGCCTACCCAAATCATGTTGGTAGACGGCATACTCCCTTGCGTAGCGTGCACGACGATACATCTGTGTCAGACTCTTGGCACTAAGCACGAAGACTAAAGTGTTTCTGACCTTGGGAAACTGATAAGAAAAGCGCAAGGCACGAACGTATTTCTGCTTCTTTTCTGTCAACTGGCGGTCCAGTCCAGAAATATCAGAACGCAGTTCGGCCATCTCTGCCTCTACTCTGCTCATCTCTTCTTCCATGCTACGGATATGCTCCAAACGGTCTTCCAACTGTCTGTCAATATGATGAAGATAGCTCTGGCCGCTTTTTACTTCCTTGCCCGTCTTGACAAGAGCCTGCTGTGACTTCTTCAGATTCTTTTCCAAACGAGTCTGCTGAACCTTCAGTTCCCTTACCTTCTTGCTGTTCTGGGCATAACAAAGCGTGCCTGCACAAAATACAAGCAACATAATAAACAGCCTATTCAAAAAAGGGCAGGTCCTCATAAAAACGAACTACTTTCCTATCAACAATGAAATAATCTGCACCACCTGTTCAATGCTCAGATTAGCATAGCCGGACGCATTAAACTTGGTGCGTACGCTCCAATCCTCATCATACCTGTAATTAGAGAAGGCAAACGTTATATTTACAGAGGATCCTTTGTTTGCGAACTTCATTTCCATTTCTGAGGGGAGCTTCCTATTGTCCGTCATCTTAGCAAAGTTCCCATAAGTCCATTCAAACCCGTTAAGATTCAATTCCTTGCCCTCACCCCAGAATATGTCCTGAAAATCTTCAAAAGAAATTTTCCGTCCCAACAGCGATGACAGTTCGCTGTAGTCAAAGGATGCATACTGGCGAGTAACTCTACTGACAACCAGCACACTGTCCTTAGTCAACTCCAAAGTTCCAACCTGTATGCCCAAGACATAGGTAGCATTCAGCTGGACAACATCATCCCGCTTCATCCTTAGGGTGCCGCCTATCGCAGTTCCCTTTCCTTTGGAATCTGCAATACCTATATTTGCTTTAGCAACTACGCATTCGCCACTTTTCCACACAGTCTCAACTGCAGCATTACCCATTATCGCCTTTCTGCTTGAAGAACATGAGGCCATAAGCAAACAGACTGTTATATATAATATATAATAATGTATGCGTTTCATCGGTCTGTCATTTCTTCTTGTTTCGCATTCGATAATACCTCTTCCTTTTCGCCTTCTTCTGAAGTAAAGGCGTGGCATCTTCATCTCCACGTTTTACTGCCAGTTGCCACAAATACACGGCACGTTGAGCATCACCATTCATCCATGCAATATCTGCTGCATGTTCAAGTATTGCACTTGTTGTGTGACCGTCAGTCATAAGAAAATGTTCAGTACTGTCAAGCGGCACAACCTTATCCATATATTTCTGCGACTCTGCATACTTTTCTTGCATAAACAATATCCATGCATAAGTGTCGAGATACACGTTGTTTTCAGGTTCCATCCTTATGGTACGGTAACTCATCTCTTCCGCCTTATCCAAGTTCTCATTACGCAAGGACAGATAATAGGCATAATTGTTCAGACAAAGTATGTTGTCCTTGTTGTATACCAACGCTGAATCATACTCCATGAAAGCCTTGTCGTGTTGCTCCATCGCATAGTAAACGTCACCTTTGATGGTAAAGGCATCAGACAGCAAGGACAAACGCGTCTCTGGAGAACGCATGGACGTCCCCCTATCCAATACAGCCAACGCATCGTCATATCTTCCGTCTTCCATAAGTATCATCCCTAAGAAGTAGGCATAAACCAGTTCTCCGGGATAATAATTCATTCCTCTGCGGCATATCTCCTCTAAAGCCTCAAAATCCCTCTGCTCTGCATAATACTGCAACAGCCATTGTGTAGCCATCTCATTATCTGGTTCCACATTAAGGATGCGCGACATGATTTTACTGATATCACCCTGAGGCCTTTGCCTGTAATCGGAGAAAGCTGCATACATTGTCAGGAGTTCTACAGAAATTGAGTCTATGCGCAACACTTTTTCAAAGCGCTCCACAATACGTTCTGTATCAGCAGAATCGGGAGACATACGCTGTATCATCTGCTGAATGAGCACAACCCTCTTGCCAGTATCTGTTTGCGGAGCATAGAGTATTGAATCTCTCGTTGCATTATAAAGACTATCGTCTCCTTGCATGAGATAATAGTCAAGCATTGCCATCTGCAAAGACACATTGTCTGGATCAACCGCAGCCACTTCATCGTAAATTTCCAATGCACGCTCAAAATCTCCCAACTGCTGATAACAATACCCCATATCTATCTTATAGGATAAGTCAGCAGGATATTCATCACAAAGACTTTGTAATTCTGCAAATGCACTGGCACTATCGCCAAGCTGCATATAAAGGGAGAATTTTTCATTGGACAGCTGAGACATTTTACCCTCAAGCATCTCCATGCGGTCATAGGTGGATATTGCCTCCCCGATTAGCCCCATGCGTGCATAAAGTCCAGCCAGATGAGATAGGACGTCCGAACGGCTGGTCTGCAACTCACTTATGCGTTCCAGCAACGGCAAAGCATCTTCCTCGCACCCCTTCCGCAAAAGAATTGCTGCAAGAGGCTCTATGTAATAGATGTTGTCTGGATCCAACTCTACCGCCCTATGCAAATGCTCCAGTCCAACACTGTCCTGATGCAAATAGATGTATATCCTACCCAACTGGAACATTGCTTCTGGAGAGCAGGAATCTATTTCCAGACAATGCCTATACAGTTCCGTTGCCCTAGACCACTGCTGCTGCAAGCGACTCTGTGCCGCCGCCGTCAGGAAATAGTCCAAACGAGTCTGAGCCATGGCAAACTGGCACAATAAGAGCAAAAATATAGAAAACCGTAACTTCATTTTATTCCACTGTGTCCAAAACCGCCCGTTCCGCGCTCTGTATCATCCAAGAATTCTACTGGCAACAAATCTGCATGTTCAAATTTTGCTACAATCATTTGGGCAATCCTCTCGCCATCATTGATGACAAAATCCTCTTGGCCCAAGTTCATTAGAATTACGCCTACTTCTCCGCGATAATCCGCATCTATCGTACCAGGAGTATTAAGCACAGTCACACCGTGCTTCAATGCAAGTCCGCTTCGAGGCCTCACCTGAGCTTCGTATCCATCTGGCAAGGCGATATAAATACCTGTTGGCACAAGCGCTCGTTGCATGGGTTTCAAAACTATTGGTGTTTCTACATAAGCTCTCAGGTCCATTCCGGCACTACTGGCTGTAGAGTATTGTGGCATAGGATGGTGTGACCTATTGATTATCTTTACTGTTACCATATTCAATCATATTTTATTTTCCCTAAAGAGTAGGAATAGACATACCATTTATCTTGCGATACATATCCATAGCATACACATCCGTCATGCCAGAAATATAATCCAGCACGGCCAGTATGCGGCCATATAGCGTTGGAGACTGTATGTCATACTGCGTTGACACGCGATTAACTAATAGTTGAGAGAATGCCTTGTCCGGATGAATGACTGCCTGCACCATCAAATCAAGCAATGTGGTTATCACCTTGAAGCCGGCAATCTCTATATCCACAACGTCCTTGCTATTATATATGCGCTGAAAACTAACCTTTTCACAAGCGCGATAAGCTTGTTTGGGAATATCGTCTATATGATCAATCAGACTTCCCTTGAACTCTCCACTTAGTATTTTTTCCTCATTCTCGACAAAGACCCTAACACATTCTGTTTCAAGAGCATTGATTACGCAAGACCGCAGATACACAATCTGTTCATTCCTGTCATCCACAGTGTTCATGCGCAGCATGATACGCTCCTTTTGCTCTGGAGAGAAGTAGGCAAGCAACATTTCTTTTGTCTCGTCTGTTGTCAGTATCTTCAATTTGTGCGCATCCTCTATGTCCATGATTTCATAACATATGTCATCAGCCGCCTCAACAAGATATACCAACGGGTATCGTGCATAATGCAGTGTTCCCTGGGGACTGTCGTAGCGGATGATGCCAAGTTCTGCAGCTATGCGCTGATAAGCCTCCAGTTCTTCCCTAAAGAAACCGAATTTTCTCTTGCCACTTACAAGGTTGCTGCTGAAAGGATATTTCACTATGGATGCCAAGGTGCTGTAGGTCATGACAAAACCGCCTGGCCTACGGCCCTTGAAATGATGAGTCAGCAAACGGAAAGCATTGGCGTTACCTTCAAAATTGATAAGGTCGTGCCACTGCTCCTCAGAAATAGAATCTCCGGTCTCCTTGCAATAATAATCCTTCAGGAAACGCCCTTCGCCTTCACTGAAAAATGTACCGATAGCCTTCTCCCCACTATGCCCAAATGGCGGGTTACCCAAATCATGGGCCAAACATGCAGCAGATACAATGCTGCCAAGTTCCATAACATTGGTGTCTGCCAATTCGGGATGACGTTTCAGCAGCAAACGGCAGACATCATTGCCTAACGAACGTCCCACACTGCTTACTTCCAAAGAGTGAGTAAGCCTATTATGCACGAAAATGCTACCAGGCAGGGGGAATACCTGAGTCTTATTCTGCAAACGACGAAATGGAGCAGAAAAAATCAATCTGTCATAATCCCTTTGGAATTCTGTCCTGTCGTCCTTAACATGAGGCTGCGCCTCCTGCCCTAACCTCTTATTAGACAATAACTGTTCCCAATTCATCATCCTACACAGAATAGAATAGTTTGCCTGCATCCTGGGCTGCCCTAAAGAGTTCAGGATGCTCGGCAGCAAATGAATCAATATGGCGAATGCGCTTTTCTGGCAGAATCTCGTCCACGGCTATGAGTATGCCTGTTTCCTCAACATCCCCGAACCCTTCATTGATAGCAGTTCCAAACAGCTTCATTGTGGGAGACAAACCCATATAGGCATTTACCAATGGCGGGATGTTCATTCCCCGATCACGAACGGCCTTATTCAGAATACGGTAATCCTTCTTGAAATCTTCTTCAACAAACAAGTGCTCAAACTGCTTGACGTCGTGTTCGTAATGCATAGGATTTATTGCCCTTATCAGCGAATCATGGTCAGGGAAGTGCTTGTTCAGAAAATAAATTATCATGTCCCTGCTAAGACGGTCATACGAAGGATACATTGTGAACTTTCCAAAAAGATACCGGACGTCCGGTTCAACCACCGTAACAGCTCCAAGGCCATCCCAAAGGTTATCCAAAGCAAAGAGTCCCTTGGTACCCATTCTGCTGCTTTGGTACTCCAGGGTAACGAAGGAACGCCCTAACTCTATCGTCCAGGGAGCATAATCCGTCATGAACTTCTCTGAAAAACGGAACATATGACTGGTTGCCAATACCGGCTGCCCGTCTTCATCCACCTTCCAGTCGCGTCCCAATATGTATCTGTATCCGCCAAGTATTTCCTCTTCTTCCGGATCCCATACAATTAACTGCTTGTAAGGATTATCGCATGTATCGAACTCGTCCAGATCCATGCTCTTGCCCGAACCTCCTCCAGCTGCACGGAATGCTATTTCACGAAGCCTTCCTATCTCACGAAGAGTGTTGGGCGAATCCTGCCAAGTAACGACATACACATCGTTGCCGCTTTTGTTTGTACGTCTCAACTTGCGATCTTCCGTGAGTTCCCGCTTAATCAGTTCTCTGGGAACTTTGGCAATAATTTCTTCCATATATTGGTCTACCATTTTACGCTCAATACTTCTGCCAGCAATGAGATTCCTATCGTCTGCTTTTTATTTAATCGTCAACAATCTGCTGTTTACAAAATACTTCCCTTTGGGAAGACCATTCAACCAATTTGTGCCCTTGTTAAGACGGACAATCAAATAGAATGTCCCGCTATGCGTATAGATTGGCAAAACCTGGTTTTCGGGACTATCCACCTTGACAGCATTACCAACAACATCAATTACAACAGGATAAGCAGAATGAGACATTCTGCCACGCACAGCCTTGCCTTCATCCTTCTTCACTCTAAACTCTACACTGTCGTGCACAGGCAGCGCCTCCACACGAAACCATGCACCCGCTGGTGTAACAGCCATCAGTTCAATCAGCACGAACGTCAGGAATAATATTGCAGCAAATCTTTTCATCCTTATTACAAAACTATTATTTTTGGCAACAAGCATGCACCGTCGCCTCCTACAAACACATGCGCAAAAATACGAAAAAACTATGATTTTACAAAGATAATCAGCACAAATGTCGCACAAAACACAATATAAACGACAAAAGCTACGACGCATTCCGGGCATTCAGGCTCAAGAAATTGTCCAAACTCTCTCCCTCAATACGTTCAAAGCACAATCTGGCCGTTTTTACCGATCCAAATCCAGCCGACAGGCAATCTGTCAAAGATGCCACCTCGCCACGAAGTACCATACGCTTCAACTCTGCCACCCTGTATGCCGTTATATACTCGTGAACATTATTATGCCCTTGGCTGCGAAGACATTGAAGCATAAGTTGGCGGTTTATTCCAGTCGCCTCACACAGCCTGTCTCTGGTAAAGCCACTGGCAGTCCACTCTGCCTTGTTCTGCTGCATCCACAACTGAAGCCGCATGTATCTACTCTGGTTCTGCTCATTAAAGTCACTCTGACGCTTGTCTTCATCTGAAGCAAGTCCGGCATCCACCTCTGCAACATCACCCTCTATTGGTTCGAGAACTATTTCAGGATGCGGTATCTTCTGTATAAGCGTTTCCATTGTATGACATACCCAAAAGAAATTCAACAAAGTGAAAACAACTATATAAGCGCACAGAAGCACCGGAGTATAATTCAAGGCTGTATAGAGGTAAAGTATGACAGAAAGAATCAAGACAACCGTATAAGCGAGCAATAGCACCGGAATATTGCTCTTATATGCCAACTGCTTGGGCAAAAACACTATATTGAGCACATAAGCCAAGCCAAGCAACAGCGCCAAAATACGGAGCGCAAGCTCTATGGACAAAGCATTGCTGAAAAGTTCACTAAAGGAATGCACCTTTGTCAGCAGGCCAGATGAGTGCATGGCAACCACATAGGCCAAAGCCAGCACAACTATCGGCGAGGCATACTTTATCATACGCCCCCACTGCAAGTATCCAGGCATGGCGATGCCTAGTGCATATATACTTTGGAGATATGTTCCTACAACCAGCATCAGCAGCATATACGGATTCAATATACCAGGACTACCTGCTGCAACCTCCTGGCCAAAAACGGCAACAACAGATATTACAGCAAAGAAGATGGCCAACATCCAGGCCAAGCTCAAATATTGAACCCGATGATATGCCAATATGCCCATGACACACATTCCCACAAAATGCGCTATTGCACAGCATGAGAATGTCAACGTTACTATGATTGCATCAATGCTCATTTCGAAACAAAGGTAGTGAAAAATATCCTTGTGCCAAAATTTTCTTTACGCATTTGACAATAAAATACAGGCAAAACACGAAAAACAGCACAAGCGCTTTACATTAGCAGGGCGCTAACAGCGCAGAAAAGTTCAGCCAAAGCCTTCACTTGAACAGGAAAACGACAATACCGAGGACAGGGGCGTGAATATAGTATTTGTTCGGCGAAAGAATACCGAGGACAAAGGCATGACAATACCGAGGACAAAAACGCGCCCTCACCAAACAGCCACAGGCAGCACTGCGAAACTTGCGCTACAACATAACAGACAACCGTCTTTGAAAGCAAACACGCTGTACAAGACTCTCACTCAACTCGGAACGCATCTTTGCCATTTTCACTCAAACACTGGCGACTGAGCCGTTCTATCACAACCTTATTGATACGGATATTCTCTACCGGCCTGTCATTTTCGTCAGTTGAGGCCGCCTGTATCTTTTCCACAACATCAAGCCCTTCAATCACCTGGCCAAACACCGTATAGGCACCATCAAGATGAGGCGTACCACCATACATCTGGTAATCACTGATCTGGAAACGATCCAGCTCAACGCCACGCTCCTCCAGATAAGCAATCGACTTCTTCATTTCTGCTGGCCTCATACGCTTTCCCCATACTATATAGAATTGCGACCCGCTACTGCGAAATTCCGGATTTACATCATCGCTTTCACGAGCTGCGGCTACATTGCCACGAACATGGAAAAGTTCCGGAAAAACGATCTCTGCCGGTAACGTATATCCGGGGCCACCCTCTCCCATAAGCGAATCGCATTCCGCCTGCTTACTATACGGATCACCGGTTTGTATCATAAAATCCTCTATCACACGATGGAAAAGGACACCATCATAGAACCCAGAATTAGCCAAGCGCAGAAAATTATCCCTGTGCCTTGGGGTCAGGTCAGACAAGGCAATGCGTATCACTCCCATAGTGGTTTCCAGTCTAACGACGCATCTTTTCTCCTTTTTAGACGCACGAACCGGCAAAGACACAAAAACCATAGCAAACAACGCCAACAACAAGAGCGGCTTGGTAAAATTGCACTTCATAAATAAGCAAACTTAGATTCTCGGATACAAAGATAGGAATATTCCCCCACCATACAAACAAATACCGTAACTAATTGTCATAAGAGAGCACAAATACACCATAAAATACATAAACACACGGTTTCATCGGTCTATATACCCATCAGAGAAATTAGGCACAATGGAAGAGCAGGAAAAACTTTCCGGCACATAGAAAAATATTCAAGAAAAGAAGTGGGGAATTGTGGGGAATTTCATATCTTTGTGGCAAAAATCTAATAATAAGGTACGCATACATGAGATTCACCGGCAACATAGACGCCAAAACTGACGAGAAAGGACGCGTGTTCATCCCCGCTTCCTTCCGCAAGATGATACAGCAGGCCAGCCTTGACAGCATGATTCTGCGCAAGGACATTTTCCAGCAATGCCTGGTCCTGTATCCAGAAAGCATATGGCATGAAATGGTAGATGCAATCACATTGCGCACCAACCCTTTTGACAGCAAAGGCAGAGCGGCCTTGCGAGGTTTCGTTGCAGGAGCAGAAAAAATCAGCATCGACAGCAACGGTCGCATACTCATCCCACGACGATACCTGGAGGCCGCCGGCATCCAAAACGAAGTCAGATTCATCGGCATGGACAGTTCCATTGAGATCTGGAACAGGCAAAAAGCAGAAGAACTGCTGGACAACCCTGAATCCCTGGCCGAAAATCTGGAAACACTAATGAATTCCGCTGCACATGAATCCTAACTGCTACCACATTCCCGTAATGCTTGAAGAATGCATGGAGGGACTTGACATAAAGCCCAACGGCATCTACCTGGACCTGACCTATGGCGGCGGGGGCCATAGCAAAGAAATCATAAAGCGCCTGGCGCCACAAGGGCACCTGTACGGATTTGACCAAGACCTGGACGCCAAGGACGGAGCCCTCACCGACGAACGGTTCACATTTATACGTAGCAACTTCCGCTACATAAAAAACTGGATGCAGTACTATGAAGTCGAACGGGTAGACGGAATCCTGGCAGACCTGGGAGTGAGCAGCCACCATCTGGACGACGGAGGAAGAGGGTTCTCCTTCAGGTACGACGCACCATTGGACATGAGAATGAACCGGGCAGGGAAACTGTCCGCAAAAGAAATTGTTGCAGAATATACCGAAGAGCAACTTGCCGACGTTTTCTACTACTATGGAGAATTGAAACAAAGCCGCCGGATAGCATCTGCCATCGTGAAGGCAAGAGCAAAAGAAGGAATAGAGACAACCGGACAACTGGCCGAAATAACCTCACCTCTATTAGGCTATGACCGAGAGAAAAAAGATCTTGCACGAGTATTTCAGGCACTACGTATTGAGGTAAACGGCGAGATGAAGGTCTTGAAGCAGATGCTCGAAAGTGCAACTGACATCTTAGCCCCAGGGGGGCGCCTCGTCATTATGACATACCACAGCCTGGAGGACAGGCTGGTAAAGAATCACATTAAAGGGGCAGGCAAGAGCAGCAAGGAAACACCAGATGCACAGACACTGATTTTCGGAAAGAGCAAGCAAATTCTAAAACCGGTAAACAAGAACGTAATAACAGCATCCCAAGAAGAATTATCGAGAAATCCCAGAAGCAGATCGGCAAAACTTAGAATTGCAGAAAAACAATGAGAGAGGGAAAGACTTACAAGAAGGAAAAGAAAAACAAACTTCTTTCCTTGCTAGGCGAAAGCCAAGAAGACGAAATGGCGCTTAAGCAGTGGAGAAGCGTCATAAAGCAGATAAGCATAGACGGCCAGTGGTTCAAGAAGCAAATCGGAGTTATCACATTAGCCGTTGTGGGCATAATAATATATATCACATTCCGCTATCAGGCACAACAGGAAATAATCCTGGAGGAACAACTGAAGATTGAATTGCAGGACTGGAAATTCAGAACACTCACACGCAGCAGCGAACTTACATTCAAAACCAGACAAAGCCAGATAGAAACTGCACTCAGCCAATTTGGAGACAGCACCCTCAAAGTAAGCACCGTATCACCTTTCTCCATTGACATTAACAAAGAAGACGACGACGACGATAGCAACGAATAGGACATAAATGAAACCAGACAAAAATAACAGTATCGGCCGCTTTCGCATAATAATAATAATATTATGCCTCGTCGGCATATACATTTGCAGTTCTGCCCTACATACTATGCTTACCAAAAAAGACTATTGGACAGAAGTAAGCAAAAAGTTCATCAGAGAGAACATCGCCATTGAAGCCACCCGAGGCAACATATATGATTGCGAAGGCAGGTTGATGGCAGGTTCTGTACCAGAATACAGACTATACATGGACTATGTGGTCATAGACAAGGACAGTGCTTCCAGGTGCAAGGCACAAGCGTGGAGAGATTCCGCCTTCAATGCTTCGCTGGACAGCATATGCGATGGACTGGCAAAAATATTCCCAGACAAGAAAAAGACTCATGCAGCAAACGTAAAATGGTTCCGCACCAGACTCCTTGAAGGACAGAGAAGAAAAAGGAATACATGGCGCATATATCCCAAGAACGCAACATACATACAATACAAGGAGTGCAAGGAACTTCCATTATTCAGGGAAACCTCCTATAAAGGAGGATTCCGAGCAGACATAATAATGCAAAGGAAGCACCCTTATGGTTCTTTGGCTTCACGTACGCTTGGAAGCTTGAGAACTGATTCCAACGCAGCAAAGAACGGTCTGGAACTAAGTTACGACAGCATACTTAGAGGAAAGAACGGAGTGAGCCACAGTATGAAGGTCAGAAACAAGAGAGTGCGAATAATTGACGTGGAAGCAGAGAACGGCCACGACCTTATCAGCACTATCGACGTGGACATACAAGACATGGTAGAAAAGGCACTCGTTGCCAAATTGAAGGAACCCTCGGTAAACGGCACATTGGGTATGGCAATTGTCATGGAAGTTGCAACAGGTGAGGTAAAGGCTATTGCCAACATGCATAAAGGTAAGGACGGCAACTACTATGAGATGAAGAACAGCGCCGTCAGCGACCTGATGGAACCAGGATCCACATTCAAAACAGCAAGCATGATGCTTGCACTTGAAGACGGGAAAGCCACGCTAAACACAAAAGTGGACTGCAACAAAGGCATGTTTCCCATGCATGGCCGAATAATGAAGGACCACAACTGGAGTCGTGGAGGATACGGAGTCCTAACGTTCTCGAATATTCTGGAACAGAGCAGCAACATCGGAGTAAGTCGCATCATAGACGACGGATACAGAGATAACCCACAGGCGTTTGTCGACGGTTTATTGAGAATGGGAGTTGGCTTACCCCTAAATCTGCCTTTTGTGGGCAAAGGCGAGCCTGTCATACCTCAACCAAACAGTAAAAGAAGATACTGGAGCAAATCCGATCTGCCATGGATGAGCATAGGATATGTCACCCAGCAACCGGTCATCAGCACGCTGACCTTCTACAATGGCATTGCCAATGGTGGAAAACTTATAAAGCCTAAGTTTGTCAAAGCCGAAATGAAGGATGGACAAATTATCCGCGAATTTCCAACAGAAGTCCTCGTGGAGCAAATGTGCAAACCATCAACGCTGAAAGACATTCAATTCTGCCTGAACAACGTTGTAAGCATAGGACTGGGCAAGAAGGCCGGAAACGGCGGAAAACTGTTTGAAGTAAGCGGCAAAACCGGAACCGCCCAGATTGCCAGCGGAAAAAAAGGATACCACAGTGGAACAAGGAGGTACATGGTAAGTTTCTGCGGATACTTCCCGTCAGAAGCGCCCAAATACAGCTGTATTGTATGCATCGTAAAAGATGGTCTTCCGGCATCTGGCGGCGGTCAATGCGGACCAGTCTTCAGCCAAATATCCCAATTCATCATGGCACAAAGCTTCAACCGCGATGCAACAGAACTGGCCGACAGTCTGTCTGTATATACCCCATGGACTAAAGAATTGCGTTCCAAGGACAATGGAGATCTGACAATAGTACCTGACGTACAAGGCATGGGGGCCAAGGATGGTATCTTCATATTAAAGAAAAGGAATCTTGATGTAACCATAGAAGGCAGAGGTTCTATTACCCGCCAAAGCATCGCCCCAGGCACGCCCATAGGAAAAGGGGCGAAAATCAAGATCACACTTGAATAAATCAACGGACAAATAACCAAAGCCTAATATATATATAATGTATATGACATTAAGAGAACTCACATATAACTACAAACCTATCAGGACAGAAGGCAATCTGGACGTGCTGATAACCGGCATTGAACTTGATTCAAGAAATTGCACACAAGGTACAGCTTTCGTTGCAATTAAAGGTACGCAGACCGACGGCCATGCCTACATAGAAAAGGCCATAGAACTGGGAGCAACGTGTATAATCTGCGAATCGGAACCCAAAAATCTGATCCCAGGCATAACCTATGCCATATACGAGAATACCGCTGACATCGTAGGTCCATTGGCAACAACCTTTTACGGCAATCCGTCCATGAGGATGAAACTTGTGGGAGTAACGGGTACAAACGGAAAAACAACCATTGCCACAACACTATACAACGTAATACGCAGGATGGGTATAAAGGCCGGATTGTGCAGTACTGTATGTAACTACATTGATGGGAAACCCGTACCCACAGAATGCACAACACCGGACCCCATCACATTGAACCGCCTATTAGGGCAAATGGCAGACCACGGCTGCGAGTATGCTTTCATGGAGGTTAGCAGTCATTCCGTAGACCAAAAAAGAATAGCAGGCCTAAACTTCGCCGGCGGAATATTCACAAACCTAACCCGAGACCACCTTGACTATCACAAGACATTCGAAAACTACAGGGACGCCAAGAAAGGTTTTTTCGACATGTTGCCCAAAGGCGCCTTTGCAATCACCAATGCAGACGACAGGAACGGGACCTTCATGACACAGAACACACAAGCCTGCGTAAAAACCTACTCTACAAGAACCGGTGCTGATTTCCGCGCAAAAGTGCTTGAAGCAAGTTTTGAGGGAATGAATCTTGACATAAACGGAACAGAAGTATTTGTGCAATTCGTAGGCGGTTTCAATGTACAGAATATTCTTGCAATTTATGCGACGTTAAGAATGTTGGGGTTTGACTCACGGGAAGCCCTTATACATTTGAGCGCAATGCAGCCAGTAAACGGCAGATTTGAAACGTTCCGTTCATCCAAGGGCGTCACAGCAGTAATAGACTATGCACACACGCCAGATGCACTGAATAATGTACTTACAACTATCACAGAAATACTTGGAGAAAAAGGCCAGTGCTGGACTGTGTGCGGTGCAGGAGGAAACCGTGACAAAGGAAAACGACCGCTTATGGCACAGGAAGCTGCCAAACAAAGCGAACGTGTTATTATAACCAGCGACAATCCCAGAGACGAGGATCCTCAAGACATCATAAACGACATGCTTGCCGGACTTACAGAAGAAGACCGACAAAAGACAATAAGCATTGTGGACAGGCGCGAGGCCATACGCACTGCATGTATGATGGCCCAGAAGGGAGACGTTGTCCTTGTTGCAGGCAAAGGCCATGAAGATTATCAGATCATCAAAGGAGTAAAACACCATTTCGACGACCATGAGGTTGTGAAAGAGGCACTCGGAATCAGTGAATAAGAGTAGTCAGCATACATTTAGAACAATACAACAACATGCTTTATTACCTTTTCAGATACTTAGAGCAATACGGCATTAGCGGAGCAGGAATGTGGCAATACATCTCATTCCGAGGATTGCTCACGCTTGTACTCAGTCTGCTCATATCCATGTGGCTGGGACAACATTTCATCCAATGGATGAGAAAACGTAACATTAGCGAGGCACAAAGGAATGAAACAATAGACCCATATGGCGTAGAGAAAAAGGGTGTTCCCAGCATGGGGGGGCTTATAATTATCCTTTCCATTATCATTCCTTGTGTTCTGCTCGGACGATTACGCAACATATACATGCTTCTGATGCTTGCCACCACCATGTGGCTAGGATTCATTGGTTTCATGGACGACTATATCAAATTGAAGATACACAAGGACGGACTGAAACCCATTTACAAACTCATGGGGCAGGCTGTATTGGGACTTGCAGTCGGACTGACCCTATGGCTCAGTCCCGATGCTGTTATCCGAGAAAACATTTCTATATCACGAACAGAGTCTACGGAAACCGTCATTCATAAAAGCGAACCAGTCAAAAGCACAATAACAACTATACCGTTTGTAAAGAACAACAACCTTAACTACAGCGAAATGTTCTCCTTCATGGGGAAGTATGCAACTGCAGCAGGCTGGATCTTCTTTGTAATAATGGTGACCTTTGTGGTAATGGCGGTCAGCAATGGTTCAAACATGAACGACGGAATGGACGGAATGTGCGCAGGAAACTCTGCTATAATGGGTATCGCCCTGGCTATTCTGGCATACGTATCCAGTCATGTAGGGCTCGCAGGCTATCTCAACATTATGTTTATCCCCGAATCTGAGGAACTTGTGATTTTCTTGCTGGCATTTGTGGGAGCATTGATAGGCTTCCTCTGGTATAACGCATATCCGGCACAGGTATTCATGGGAGATACCGGCAGCCTTGCTATCGGAGGAATAATAGCAGTAACAGCAATAATAATACACAAGGAACTTCTGTTGCCGATAATCTGTTTTGTGTTCCTGATGGAAAGCGTAAGTGTATTGCTACAGACAAACATCGCCAGGATGGGCAACAAAAGAGGCAAAAAGTGGAGAGTATTCAAAAGGGCTCCTATACATGATGCATTTAGAATCAAACCCGGTCAGCTGAGTCCCGACCTGAAAATCTTCCTGAACTGGCCGAAAGGATGCTGGTTGGAAAGCAAGATAACAACAAGATTCTGGATAATAACTATAATAATGGCTTCTTTAGCCATTGTGACACTGAAAATAAGATAACATGGCCAAAAACAGAATAGCAATACTTGGGGCAGCAGAAAGCGGAGTCGGTGCTGCGGTATTGGCGCATAAGCAGGGGTACGATGTCTTTGTAAGCGACATGGGCAAAATCAAAGACCGCTATAAGGAAATACTGGACAAATACAACATCCTTTGGGAAGAAGGTCGGCATACCAGCGAAATGATCCTTAATGCTGGGGAGATAATCAAGAGTCCTGGAATTCCAGACAATGCGCCAATTGTTGCAGAGGCCACAAACAGAGGTATCCATGTTATAAACGAACTGGAGTTTGCAGCACGCTATACTAATGCCAAGATGATATGTATAACTGGCAGTAACGGAAAGACAACCACAACCAGCCTCATATATCACATACTTAAGAATGCGAACTATAATGTTGGACTCGCTGGCAATATCGGCCGTTCACTTGCACTACAGATAGCAGAAGGGTGCAACTATGACTACTATGTCATCGAACTTAGCAGTTTTCAACTGGACAACATGTATGACTTCCACGCTAACATCGCCGTTCTGCTTAACATCACGCCCGACCATCTGGACCGTTACGACAATGACATGCAAAAATATGCGGAGTCCAAGATGAGAATAGTACGTAATCAAAACAGCGACGACTCCTTCATTTATTGGGCTGATGACCCAATTATAAAAGAGGAATTGACGAAATACGGTATCGAGGCACAACAGTGTCCTTTCTCTATTATAAAGAAGAAAGGAATGATAGGCTACATTGAACAAGGCCAATACACATTGGAGACCCCAATGCCATTTAATATGGAACAAGAGTCGCTCGCCCTTAAAGGAAAGCATAATATGTATAATTCCCTTGCTGCCGGCATAGCGACACGCCTGGCTGGCGTAAGCGACAGTGATCTTAAAGAAAGCCTTTCCAATTTCCAGGGAGTAGAGCATCGTTTGGAGAATGTTGCCACTGTCGGAGGCGTTCACTTCATCAATGACTCAAAAGCCACTAACGTAGATGCATGTTGGTATGCCCTTGAAAGTATGAGAACGCCAACAATACTGATCATCGGAGGCAAGGATAAAGGAAATGACTACGAAGCGATAAAAGAACTTGTATGCAAAAAATGCAAAGCTCTTGTGTTTCTTGGCGCAGACAACACCAAGCTTCACAACTCCTTTGACAACCTGGGAATACCAACATTTGACACACACAGCATGACAGAATGCATGGACACCTGTGTCAGACTGGCAATACCCGGAGACACAGTCCTCCTTAGTCCGTGCTGTGCCAGTTTTGACCTCTTCAAAAACATGGAAGACAGGGGAGAACAATTCAAGAACTATGTAAAGAGCCTGTAACTACTATCTGCACACCCTGAGGAACTACCCCATAATACGAGACACTCATGAATAGTTGGACCAAAAAGAACTTTAAGGAAAACGGACTGCTGCAAGGAGATATGGTCATTTGGATGATACTCCTTATGCTATGCTTCATATCCATAATAACAGTATATAGCGCCTCAAGCAACATGACCTATGGATCAGGCAAGTACTGGGCTCCAGTCATGCGACACAGTGTCTTTCTACTGATGGGTGTAGGCTTTACGTGGATATTGCATATGCTTCCATGCAAACTGTACAAGATAATAGGACTCGGCATATCCATGCTGTCCTACCTGCTACTTATACTAGCACAGTTTGCCGGCCAGATCAACGATGCTTCCCGATGGATTAAAATAGGAAGTTTTACCTTTCAACCTAGTGAAATAGCTAAGTTGGGACTGGTTATAACAACAGTGTTTATCTTGAGCGTTTTTAGAGACAAGAAGGGAGTCAGTTCCTTTGGCTTCAAATTGGCTGCAGGCAACATCATCATAACCCTTCTGCTTATCGTGACAGAAAATCTAAGCACTGCTGTTATTATCTCATTTGTTATGTTCATGATTTGCTTCTATGCCCAAGTATCGTCTAAAATCCTATTCGGCTTGCTGGGAGGTGTCATAGCAATAGGCTTAGGCGCTTATCTTACACTCATGAGCATACCGGACGAAACCCTTGACCAATGGGCGAAAGACAAAGATAGCATTTTCCAGCGTGTACCTACATGGGTGTCACGATTGAAAGACGGTTACATCCCCCCCGCTGATCCACAACAATATGATATTACAAAAAACGTGCAGGTAACACACGCACAAATCGCTATTGCCACATGCGGAATCACCGGTCTCGGCCCTGGCAATTCAATTGAACGCGACTTTCTACCACAAGCCTACTCAGATTTCATCTATGCCATCATCATTGAAGAAGGGGGTATTCTTAGTGGTGGTTTGGTCATGTTCCTATACTTATTATTATTATATAGGGCATTACGAATTGCCCAAAGATGCAAATCGTTATTCCCGGCATATCTAATAATGGGATTGGCACTGATGCTGGTAACACATGCTTTGGTAAATATGGCAGTAGCAGTCGGTGTATTCCCCGTAACCGGCCAGCCCCTGCCACTTATAAGTCGAGGAGGTACCAGTACATTTGTAAACTGCGCTTATTTAGGCATCATGCTTAGCGTAAGCCGGTCTGCACGTCAAGTTGAAGTAGAGACATCGGATACAAACATAGCACCAGAAACTAAAAGCACTGAAGCATGAAACAGAATCCAAGAATCATTATTAGCGGAGGAGGAACCGGAGGGCACATATTTCCTGCAGTTAGCATCGCAAACGCACTCATGAAACTATGTCCCAATACCGAAATCCTGTTTGTTGGCGCTAAAGACCGAATGGAAATGCAACGTGTGCCTCAGGCAGGATACAAGATAGTTGGACTACCGGTAAAAGGACTCATACGACCTCTTTGGACACTGCGCAACATACGAATCCTGATAGACTTTATACGAAGCAAGTATATAGTAAAGAAGATTATAAAGGAATTCAAGCCAGATGTTGCAGTAGGCGTAGGTGGTTACGCCAGTGCTGCCACCCTTAACGCGGCATATGATATTGGCATACCATGCCTAATACAAGAACAGAACAGTTTTGCAGGCCTGACAAACAAGACACTGGCAAGAAAGGCAGAGAAGATATGTGTGGCTTATGAGCACATGGACCGCTTCTTCCCCGCCGACAGGATATTGATGACCGGAAATCCCGTACGTCAGAACCTAAGTGCACCAACTGTTAGCAAGGAAGAAGCCATCTCTGAATTCGGGTTAAAAGCAGGCAAGCCAACAATACTGCTTATCGGGGGCAGCCTTGGAGCACGCACATTGAACAGCAGCATGCTGGCTGCAATGGATGAAATAAAGAATTCCAATGTACAGTTTATCTGGCAAACTGGAAGTTATTATAAAGACCACATTGCCCAAGAATTGAACAAAAAGGGCAAGCCGCAGAATCTTCATGTAACAGATTTCATTAGGTCGATGGACAAGGCATATAAGGCTGCAGACCTGGTTATCAGCCGTGCTGGGGCAAGCAGCATCAGCGAATTGTGCCTATTGGGCAAGCCAAGTATTCTGGTCCCAAGCCCTAATGTTGCGGAAGACCATCAAACACACAACGCCATGGCACTTGTAGACAAGAATGCCGCACTTATCGTTAAAGATGCAGAAGCAGAAGAGAAACTTATCTCGCTTGCTATGCAAACGGTCAAAGACGAACTGCTGCTACAGACCATTGGCAAAAATGCACAAGCAATGGCATTCCTTGATTCTGACATCAAGATTGCAGAAGAAGTACTTAAACTCATCAAAAACTGACAGACACGCATGAAAGCAGTATATTTTATTGGTATAGGTGGTATTGGCATGAGCGCCATAGCCCGTTATTTTCTCAACTGCGGCATCTTTGTGGGAGGATATGACAGAGTTCCATCTGCGCTGACAAAAACATTGGAAAATGAAGGTGCCGTCATACACTATGAGGATAATATAAATCTGATACCTGCCGAATGCAGAGAAAAAGACGAATGTCTTGTTGTATATACACCTGCTATCCCATCAACTCACACAGAACTTAACTTTTTCAAGGAAGAAGGTTTTGACATGCAGAAACGTGCGCAGGTTCTTGGCATACTTACACAGTCTCTAAAAGGCCTATGTGTTGCTGGCACCCACGGCAAAACAACTACCTCAAGCATGGCCGCACACATATTGCACCAAAGCCATGTGGACTGTAACGCATTCCTGGGTGGAATAACAAAAAACTATGGAACTAACTACATCCTTTCCAAGGATAGCCCCTACGTAGTGATTGAAGCCGACGAATTTGACCGTTCCTTTCATTGGCTTACCCCCTGGGCAACGGTTATTACCTCAACCGATGCAGACCACCTGGATATTTACGGAACAGAAGAAGCATATCTCGAGTCCTTTTCCAAATACACGAGCCTTATACAACCAGGAGGTTACCTTGTCATGCATACTGGTTTGAAATTGGAAGCAAAACCAAAAACTGGTGTTACGACATACTTTTATGGAAGGGAGGAAGGCGACTTCCATGCTAAAAACATTAAGATCGGCAACGGTCGCATTACCTTTGACCTCATTTCCCCAATCGAGAATATTAATGACATCGAACTGGGGGTTCCTGTGGCCGTCAACATTGATAATGGCATAGGAGCCATGGCACTTGCACAACTTGCCGGAGCTACAGCAGACGACATACGCCAGGCCATGCTAAGTTTCGGCGGTGTAGACCGTCGCTTTGACTTCCATGTCAAAAGGGATGACATGGTATACATCTCCGACTATGCCCACCACCCTGAGGAGATAAGGCAGAGCATACTCAGCATAAAACAACTTTATAACGGCAAACGAATAAAGGCCATCTTCCAGCCACACCTCTATAGCAGGACCAATGACTTCTACCACGATTTTGCTGACGCATTGTCTCTTTTGGATGACATAGTACTTCTAGACATATACCCGGCACGAGAAGAACCTATACCAGGCGTAACATCGCACCTGATATACGACAACCTCAGGTCGGGGATTAGCAAACAGATGATTCACAAGGAGGATATCATAGAATGTATCAAAGCCAAAGATTTCGATGTCCTTGTCACTTTAGGCGCCGGCGACATTGAGAACTATGCAACAGAAATCGCCAAAGTCCTAAACTCATAACCATATGAAGATAGTCATAAAGATCATACTGCTCATAGGCGTACTGGGATACCTGATCTTTGGTATCGCCAGACTGTCGGGCGACGAAGACAAACGGATATGTAGCGGAGTGGAGATAATCATAAAGGATTCTATAAGGCCGAACTTCATTGACAAAAGTTTCGTTAAAGAACTCGTATTACAGACCCAGACACAAATAGAAGGGACCGCCATAAAGGACATAAATATTAAGTTCATAGAAGAATTCATACAAGAAAGTCCATATATAGACTCAACTATCTGCTATTACACACCAGACAATCTCATGTGTTTAGCCGTCTTTCCACGCCAACCGGTATTACATGTTATGTCAGATGCGGGAGAAAATTATTATATGGACATTAACGGCAATCAGATGCCAACCGACAGGTTCCATCTCGACCTCAGCCTGGCGACTGGCGACATCACAAGGGAATATGCCCACGAAAAACTTGTTGGCATTGCCGAATACATTAACACGCACAAACCTTGGAACACAGAAATACAGCAAATCTACGTCAAGAACCCAAAACATCTTGAATTCATCCCTCTCACAGGGGAGCATGTAATCGTCATTGGAGAACCCACAGACATCGAGGAGAAGTTGGACAGGCTTAGGATTTTCTATGAAGAAGGACTGAACAAGGCAGGCTGGAACAAATACAGTATCATAGACCTAAACTATGCAGATCAGGTAGTATGCACTAAAAAGAAAAAAATATAAAGACACAATATATACTATGGCAGCAGAAAAGTACACCATCGTAGCACTGGAGTTGGCAACAACATCCATTCGTGCTATTGCAGGACAACGAATGCCAGATGGCACTATGCAGGTAGTGGCATTTGCAGAAGAAAACGCGTCTAACTGCATCCGAAAAGGCATTATCGACAACATTGACAAGACCACGCAAGCCATTTCGCGTGTTCTTGGCCAATTGAGTTTACAATTAGGTCAGACAATTTCACGTGTCTATGTGGGCCTCAATGGCCAGTCCCTCCACTCTGTACAGAATCGTATCCAGAGATCCTTCAGCGAAAGGAAACAGATAACCAACTCTCTGATTGACGAACTCATGGACACAAACCGCGGTGTGGTATATACAGACTCCCAGATACTTGAAGTCATACCCCAGGAATACAAAGCCGGCAATCGTAGCGAAATAGATATTGTGGGCATTCAAGTAGAGCAGATGGAGGCGAACTTCCTCAACATCATTGCAAGGAATTCCCTGTCCGAGAACATTGAGAAA
>JAEIGA010001498.1_pt1 | contig 36496 bp, 25 predicted proteins | sample 9270691 | NCBI WGS metagenome assembly JAEIGA01 (sample SAMN17057246, study PRJNA624740) | gut metagenome | biome: biome; isolation source: fecal sample | host: Bos grunniens | place: China: Xizang | collected 2019
CTCCCCATGCCTGTTCTAACCTAAATATACAATATGAACGAATGGCGCATCACTGCGTTTGGCGACCGGGTAGACCGCCAGGTCGTCCCGGCCAATAACAACTACACATAAACCATGACAAATGAACGTATCATCAGAGCGGACCTCACGGCCGGCTTGGCAGACGGATGGGCGGCCAGGCCCGTCCGTCCGATTGATTACTCCTCTTCATTCGGGCCCTTTCCCGCGCATGAGTCCTCGTTGACGTCATACTCCCTGTTGCGGTTGTCGGCATCACATGCTCCCATCTCCTCGCCGGATCTGAGTGCATCGAGGCGCGCCTCGATGGCATTTTGCCTTGGCCGCAGTAAGCATTTCAACTACTTTTGTGCCTTCAACCACAGCGATTGCCGACTTGGCGAACTCCATCAGCTTCGGCTCAGAATCAAAAGCATGGATAAGCATGTCGATGATGTTGACGCCTGTTCCTCCCACAAATGAAAGAAGGCGGGCATTGTCGTCCTGCGCATCAGGAGAAGCAATGATGATGGCAGCCATCTTACGGTCTTCTCAAGCGTGCTCTTTAGCATAGTGAGCAGCTTCCTGGATCTTCTCGAAAATCTCGTTCATAACGTTTTGTGTTAATGATTAATAAAAAAGGTTGATAAAGTGGCCACACCCTGAAGGAATCGAACCTCAGTCGTCCGCAACTCCGCATGTATGAGAATGCTGGTGCGGGGCTCTGCCATTGAGCTAAGGGGTGAAGGTGGGACGGGGCGGCGTCCCTGATAGTACGGTTTATGGATTTCCTAACAACTCTAGCCGTCACCGCCCTGACGGTATGGGTGGGGAGGGGCGTTTCCCCGGTGTTTTTGGTGCAGAAATGTTTTATTGATTATGCCCCTATATCACCTTATGATAATCTCCGCGCTGGTCCTGCCAGACTTCCCCGGTGCCGCCGCAGAACTCGCATTCCTCGGCGTCCTTTCGGTAGTAGTTCCTTCCTGCGGCCCTAGCCGAATACTCGTCGGCTGGAAGAGCCATGTATGTCTCGGCCGTGACCTCGATCTCCTTGCCTGTCTTGACGCTGACCGCATAGCATTTCCTGTATCCGAGTCCGCGGCACTCCGGGCAGTAGATCTTGTCCATCTGATCTCCGCACACAGGGCAGAGATGTGAATTGATACCCAAGCAAACGTCACACATGATCAGCCCTCCATCATTTCAAGTTCAAGCCGGCATGACTCAGAGAAGGTCGCCCTTCTGAACTGCTTGATTGCCTGCGCCGCTCTCTCTATTCCCATGCAGTCCTTCAGGGCGTCTATCAGCCTCTCGCGCTTGCAGAGGACCGCAGTGTTTGTCCCATCGGTTGAGATGAACCACTTGTCGTAATCGCTCATAGCCTGTCCTCCTTTCTTATCCATTTAACATTGAGACCTACGGCAAACAGAAACGCCGCCGTAACCAGGTGTGCCCTGTTGTACTTCAAGGCTCCGATTGCGAGAGCGACCGCCCCTAGGCAGATCACCCATCGCGTAACCAGGGTAAGGGTTGAAATCTTCATGGTATATTGTGTTTATTGTTGTTGCCGTCATCTGCTTTTACAAGGAGTTTGAACCTCGTAGACTTACGTGAATCCACTGCTACCTAGCATTACGGTATATACCTAATCATGCTTTAACTCGCGCGGTTACTTAGACTCCTCCTTCTCACCTGTCAACTGCTTGGCTGCCACCTTGTGCGCTCCGGCTCCTGCCGTTCTTCTTCCCAGCATTCTTTCATTGGGGTTTCTCTCCCGAGGCTCTGCTGTCCTCAGTGATTTATACTCTACACCATTCGAGTCTTGGTGAGTGTAGCCCCGGTCAGGGAGCTATACCCTGTTACTTTGTTGCCAGTCTCGCAGCCACATTCTCCTTCGCCTTCAATCTCTCGCACTCGCTGATCGAGAAGCATCTCTTGTTTGCGTGGCAGATGGGGTGAAGCAGACCTCTTTCCATCATCTTCGCTATCCATCCTCTGCCGTATCTCTTCCATGCCTCATTCTGCGATATCTCGTCCTCGTGAGGCTCCAGGTTCCTCTTTATCTCCAAGGCAACCAGCCTTGCGAACTCAGGCACCTGGTCGATAATCTCCAGCGCACTCATATTACAGTGGGAATAATGTTCTGTGACTTGTCTTGATTCCGAGAACTCGGTTGACGACCTCTGATACCGCCTTCCTCTCCATGAGGCTTGCAGGCTGCTTTCCCTCTCTCCAGTAGTAGACCGCCGACTCTGTCTTGCCTGTCTGGATCACGCATCTGTCGCGGATTGCAAGCCACTCGGCATTTGACAGCGAGGCGCATATCTCCGGGAAAGTCCTTGTGTCTAACTCTTTTTTCACTATATTTGCCATACTCACTTAATTTTTGAACGATTTGAAAACCCCTTTCATTTCGTTTGACTTTGCAAATATGAGCATTATTGCTAATATATGCAAATATTTATGCTAATATTTTGCAAATATTTTTATTGTTTAATTATTGACGCGCAGGAAAATGATTGATTTAAAGGCATTTAGAAAAGCCAATCATTTAACTCAGATTGATTTGGCTGAATATCTTGGTGTAGGCCAGGGCTTTATATCCCAAATTGAAAAAGGAGATAGACCTCTTCCGAAGGAATATATCAGCAGATTATCAGCAAACCCTCACAACTGGGACACCTCAATGCTGATAGAGGTAGAGCCGGAGACTCCTGCGCCATCTCAGGGCGGCCAGGACAGTGCCGTAGTAGAGCTTCTGAAGGAGCAGAACGCAGAGCTGCTTGCGAAGATCGATTTGCTGAACCAGCAGATCGGAGAACTTAGAGCTCTTCTTAAAAGGGAGGGAGAAGAGAGTGCTGCCGCTGCCGGCAGTTCTTTGTCTGCCGATGCAGTCTGAAAAGATTGCGATGATTCGTGTCATGGTAAATTCGTTTGGCATGGATCATTGCCGAACTTGTGCCATGACATTTTGAAAATCGCTTCAGGAAGTTAGGATTTGCCTATTTGAGGCAAAAGTGAAAAAGGAAAAGAGAAATTTTGAAATGAAAACCTTATTAGAAATATTGTGGGAATTCATAAAAGCAACCGGAGGATTAATACTTGTAACATTGACCGCTCCCTTGTGGGGTCCTTACTATCTATTTGAAAGCATGTTTGGCAAGTGCGATGATTCATCTAGAAAGATCAAAATTGCTCTGCAGATAGTATTTACCTTGATTACGTCTCTTTTGTACATATATGTAATAATCTCCATGTTTACTGACTCCGTATCAACTACACGAGGAGACGAATATTATGAGAGACAATATTACTATGAACACAGAAACGAACCTGGATGGTAGTGCCCAAAATAGGTTTTGCATATTCAGGACAAAAGTGAAAACATTAAATCAATAATGACATGAAAAGGATGCTGTTACTTGCTTTTGCCATAACGACAATAGCATCATGCCAGAATGTTCAAAAGAAGGACTCCCCAAAGACTTTGGAGGAAGTTGAATATTTCTATTGGGAAAGAACATCATCATTCCAGTACATCCATGTAGATCCCGAATGCGGAACAAACTGCGTATACTTAGACAAGGCCAGAATCCGCAGCTATGACGACCACTTATGCGGCAAGTGCATCAGCAAAGAGTTAGCAAGAGAAATAATGTCTAAACAATAATATCATGAAGAAACTGTTACTCATTGCGGCGCTGATGATCAGCGCATCGGTCAGCGCAGATGTGCCAGTTGAGCACAATCTCAACGATGAGCAGAAGGTATACATCTGCACAGGCTCAAGTTCAAAGAGATATCACAGCAAAAAGAACTGCCGAGGTCTCAGCAACTGTGGCGGCACAATAAAAGAAATCACTATAGAGCAAGCTGAAAAACAAGGCCGCACACCATGTAAGATCTGCTGCCCGCAATAAAGACATCAGGCCAATAAAGAAGAAAGATATACGAGAAGCTGGAAAACGAGAAAGGGCGGGAATGATCCCGCCCTTCATGGTAACCTAACAAACGAACACTTTTATGAACTCCCTTTAGCCAGCCTCCTTTTTTAAATTGGTTTCGACAATGGATATGGCAAACCCCGTGCCATTACCACTTAAACACGTCAAGAATTTTCTTCTGAGCATCCCAGAGCTGCTCCCAGTCAAACTGGATGTACACATCGTCAGTCTTGTTGTTGACGTCAACGTGGCATAGTCCGGCTGTCACCACTTTCGCATCGATGTTGCACAGCTTGCTCCTGGCTATAGTCGCCCACGAATGCCGGGCAGCATAAAACGTGAAGTCCTCTTCCTTGTTATCTTCCTGCCATTGGCGAAGCCCCTTATTGACTCCTTTGTTCAAGGACTTGGTTGCGTAAAACCTTCTATGGAAGCTGAAGCATCGCTCGTCATCCATATACTCCTTCATGATCGCGCGAATGCAAGGGAATATCTTGACCCTCATCTCTGCTCCATCATCCCTACGTGGTGCAGTCTTCTGTCTATTGTAATGTAGTATGCCTTCCTTGTCGGGCATTGAGCAAACAAACATATCAGCCAGGTTCATTCCGCACAAACCGAAACTGATAAGGAAGACATCTATGGCAAGCCTCTGTTCTCTCTTCAGCGACTTCCTGGTATCAATCATCTTCTGGATGGTCGCTACGGAAACATTCCTGTGCTTTGATGCCGGGCATTTAGGTACGGAGTAGTATTCAAAAGGATTGTTCGGAATATGGAAAATGCCAAGGTCAGGATCGTTGTATTGCATCTGAGCACAGTGGTATATGTGACGGAGCTTTGATATGTAAGTGAAGAATGTCCCGCCTCGCTTCTTCTTGATCTCTGACTCCTTAATCTTGGAGTTGTGCCTGTTCATGGTCATTAATCCCTCGGTGCGCAGAAAATCTTCGAATGCTCTGAGATTCCTAACAGTTATCTCGGAGATATCAGGATGCCTGCCCTGGAAAAAGCGAAGAAGAGCATTGAGTGCAGTAACATAGAAAGAAGATGTGCTGGCAGACTTCCTCTTTGCCACCTCTAGTCCATAGGAATAAAAGTCTAACTCAAACTTCTCGGGAGTCTTCTCCTTGGACTCTATATATTTCACAACCTCATCAATAGACATCGCATCAAGGTCAAACATATTGATCTCGGAAAGATACTTGCGAAACCTCAATACCACATCATCTATCGCTGTCTTTATAGACAATGTCTTTACCTTTCCTCCCCTTCCTAAATCATCCTTAGTTACGGCAATGTTAGTCTTCAGATATTTCTTCTTCCTGTTATGGATGAGAAGCAGACGATAGAAATTCGTACCATCATCTTTCCAGTGATGATCCAAGAGAATAGGATTGATAGTTGTGCTCATAGTGTAGATTCTTTGTAGAACAATTGTAGCACAAATGTATATAAAAATCGCGTTAATCGTGCAAATGGGACAGAAAATTTGTGAAAAATTCCATTTTAATTAGAGACTATCTTATTGATAAACAATGGGGTTAAATATCGCTTTATCAAAATATGATATTCATACTCGGTGTAGATGAGTTACATTTCCCTATTTCCCACTGATTATCAGTTAGATAGAAGACTCCTTGCTTTGACAAATAAAACTTTTTGTAGAACGAATGTAGAACAAGAGAGTAAAAGAAGTCTTGATGGCTATGACTGTAGGGCAAAGATAACAAATCGCTCGGACATGTGAAAGAAACGGCACACGAATTGAAATAAAGACACACGGTTATTATTAGTGGTACCACAATAAGGTTTATTCTACCAGCGCCTCCTCTGTCGTGAGATACAGGAATGGGCGCTTCTTCTTTTATACATGCATAGCATATGCAAGCGTACATGAATATGCACACGCGCACGCGCGAAGCGCGGGGCGGAGGGCGATCTCTTCCATTGTCACAAGTCTGTCACAAGTCTGTCACAAGTCAAAATAGAGGGAATTCCCCTTATTCTCCCCATAATTCCCCAAATGTAAATTCTCCTTTTGGTAGAATTATCACCTAGCCGGTCTCCGATTTTCCCGAGAAAACACCCGCGACCTATTGTCATTTGGTAGAAAATCACATTTCCAGGTCCTTTCTGATCCTGATTACTACTTCAGTTTTATTTAGGTGTTCTCGGTAAACATAAAGTCCACACTTCAAGGTAGTTTCTTTGCTTTGTGTCATTAACAAAGTAAAAGTATCGCATATGGTAGGAGCAATAGTAGGCGCAGCAGCACAGGTGGGTTCTTCCATCTACGGCGCAATCAAGTCCTCACAGGCGAACAAGCGTGCCATGGACCTCTTGCAGGCCCGCAAGGAGGAGAACAAGAAGTGGTACGAGGAGCGCATGGGCGAGGACTATACACAGAGATCGGACGTGCAGAACGTCCTTCGCAAGCAGAGAGAACTCCTCTCTGAACAGTACAAGCGAGCAAGGGGAATCAATGTCGTGGCCGGAGGCACTGACGAGTCGCTGGCTCTTCAGCAGGAGGCGGCAAACGAGGCCATGGGAGAGACCATGGGCAACATCGCGGCCCAGGCGGAGTCATACAAGGAAAACGTGGAGAACCAGTACCGCGCGACCGATGCTGCACTCGCACAGCAGGAGATGGGCATCCATCAGACTCAGGCGCAGACGATCGCCAATGCAGCCGGACAGGTAGGCAAGGCCGTTAGCGGACTCACTGCAGGAGGACTGGACAACGTGAAGGCTCCGAAGGCATCCACACCGACAGTGTCTGCCATCCTTGACACGAATGCGATTGCGGACGAGGCACTGGCAGGAGCACAGGCCATCGAGGATTATGAACTCAACGGAATCAAGAAGGAGAAAGCATAATGGCAACGGATCCGAATAAAAAGAAGGATGAGGAGCAGAAGACTCCCGCTCCGTCCACAGATACGCAGGAGAGTGCCCCTGCAGCGCCTGAGCTGAATCTTGAAGAGAAATACCAGGAGGCAGGCAAGCTCCTTGACGAATCCAATACCGAAGCTGTCAATGCCATCACCAATTCCTATGGTCTTCAGGAGACTGCAATGGGCAAGATCCTGGAAGAGGCGGAGATACTCCGCGCGGAGAAGCAGCAGATTGACGAGACGGCTCAGAAGAGGGCGGACGCATACCGATACATCACCGGCATCGGCGATGCGATTTCCGGCATTGCCAACCTCGTTGGAACGGCTCATGGAGCTGCGAACCAGGAGCAGCACTACAACGCTCCTGCAGTCATCCAGATGGCCGAGGCGTCACGCAAGGAGCGCAAGCTCGAGATGGAGCAGCTCAACGAGAGACTCCGCGAGCTCAAGGCACAGAAGGGTGCGCTTGCTGCCACCAAGGAGATGAAGCTCGGAGAGCAGAGAGCAAAGCATGCTGCAGAGAAGGCAGCGCTTGAACTGCAGAAGGCGGAGGATGAACTCGGACTTGCCAAGACAGCGATCAGCGCCGCATCAAGGGAGAATGTGGCTAACATCAGAGGTCAGTACCAGGTGGAGACTCAGGAAGAGAAAAACAAGGGAAAAGGAACAAGCAGATCTGGTCAGCCACAGACTCAGCATCAGTTTGACTTCGGCAACGGTGAAGGCGCGGTCATTCCTAAGCATAAATGGACAAAGGCTGCCATGGCCGAAGTATACGCCCTTATCCCGGTAGAAGAAAGGACAAGAAGAGTCAGGAAAAACCAGTTCGGACTCGACGAGAAGGATACAGACGGTAATCCAATTTACCACACTCCTTCAGAAGCGGAAATTACAGCTGACATTGTTGCTGCAGCAAAGAAGCATCCTGAAGTTCAGGAGAAACTGAAAGCACTTGAGAAGGGCAGAATATTTGACACTTTATAATCACATATGACTGATAACAAGAAATACATCATCAATGTCGGAGATCAGGCGGAAGAATGGACCTCTGACATGTATGCACAGAAGGGCGACTCGCTCTTTGCCAAGTATAAGGATGCAGAGGTGTTCGAGGTAGAGGATACTGCAGACTTTGATGAAGATCCTACCGACCATCAGTACATCATCAATGTAGGAGATGAGAGCGAGGTCTGGGACGGCGACATGGTAAAGGAAAAGGGTGCAAAGCTGAAAGAGGCATATCCAGATGTCAAGATACAGCGCGTATCCTACAAGGACTACTGGGGCGAGCAGGCAACTGCCAACCGAGAGCAGAGGGCACTCCTGGCACAGCCGGACCAGGAACGCAACGCGAAGCTTGCTGACCTCGGATACTATGATGACATCACCGGCGAGGCGTTCAGCTATACTCAGTCGGAGGAAGGCGTCCCTCAGTGGGGACCATCGCTCGGACTGCAGCCGCTTTCATCCATCGTAGGAGAGAACGAGGACGGAACGACATCCTATGCAGATCCTAAAGTAGCAGAATTCTTTGCAAGCGACACATCATACACTGACAGACAAGCGGAGATTGCCCGTCTTGACGCAGAGTACGAGAGCAACCCTTCAGTCATAGCGCAGAGGGAATATGAGGCACAGTGGAGAGCGGACCAGGCGAAGTATAACGACACATTAGAGGCGCAGATTAGAAAGGATGCCGAGGCAGATGGTGTGGGTGATGCACAGCGCAGGCAGAACAGAAAGATAGCTCCTATGCTTGGTATGGGCAACCCTATGTTGGTTGCTCAGTATAATGCCATGTATGCCGATGCAGAGCTCCCTACTAAGCAGTCGGAGAACTACGCTTCTGCACTGAATATGATGGAGAAGATCAAGGAGTTGCAGAAGGTATCAGAAAAAGGATTTGGTGGGGCAACTTTGGACGTAGCGAAAGAAAAGTTCGAGTCTTGGAGAGAGCCGGATATTGCCTTGTACAACAGAGTCGGAGACATCCTTACCAACCTTGAAGCAGAGTTTAAGGATGAGGGATTGACACCAGAAAACCTTACTCCAGAGGTATTGGAGCAGCACCTGTCCAACGACGAGAAGGCTCTTATACTTGCCTTCTTCCAGTACAATAGCGCACTGGAGGATGCGCAGCAGGATATGTCTGCATGGTATAAGGGAGGAAAGATCTTTGCCGAGTCCGTTCCTTTCATGCTTGAATTCCTGGCTACAGGTGGACTCTATAAAACTGCAGGATCGGCAGCTACAAAGGGAATGGCTGGAGCGCTGAAGAAATGGGTTCTTGGCGCTGCTAAAGGGTCTGTCAAGAGAACTCTAAGGAAAGGCGCGGCAGTAGCGTTGAGAGACTTGGTGTACGCAGGAGTCGGAACACTTGCACGTACTGTGGTCTCTCCTGGCACATACAATAGAATGGCCGAAGAGTCAGTCAAGATAGAGGACGGACACATCGACCGAACAAAAAACGTGTTCAAGTCTTTTGCCGACTCATATATCGAGAACCTCTCGGAGATCTCCGGCGGACTTATAGGAAAAGGTCTTGGTCTTCTCAGCAAGGGAATCGGCAAGGCTGCATCCATGTCAGGCATACCGTTCTCAAAGCTGGGCAGCATGCTTGCAGACAACAAGCTCATGCAGACGATTGCAGCCGGATGGAAGTCCGTTGCCCCTAAGTTTGAAGCTCTCGGTTTCCACGGTCTATTCGAGGAAATCGGCGAGGAGTATATCGGCAATGCGATAAGAGAATTCACCATCCAGCCGGGCGCTCTTGCAGAGATGCACAAGGATGACAACTTCGGTGCGATGCTCATCGGCTTTGCTCCTATGACTCTCTTTGGCGGCGCAATGTCAGCTGTATCTATCGGAGCAAAGAACATCGAGGCGGCAAATCTCGGCAAGAAGCTGAGAGAGACACTTGGGCAGCACTACTCTGAAGAGCAGATCGATCACATGATGAATCTTGTGAGCGGTGCGGAAAATTCCAAAGATGTATGGGAGGCAATCAAGCCTCTGACTGTCGGGCTCAATGCGGAGGAGACACAGCAGCTCTTCCAGTATGGTGCCTTCATGGCGCAGAACAAGGCGATGCTCTTCGCCAAGAAAGCGCAGGATGACAACCTTGCACAGGCAAAGAGAGCGGAGCTTCAGCAGACCTACAACAAGTTCTGGCAGCAGAATGCAGAAGGTGCCGAAAGCGTACAGATCGCCACGCTAGATGACGGACGCACTGTCTACGTTGTGTCCGAGCCTACGGCCGACGGAGTCGTATCCATCATTGATGCCGCATCGGGAGCAAAAGGGTTCACCAACGTATCCAACTACAGGACTCAGGAAGTCGATGGCACTGCTGCACCTATGACACAGACATGGTCGATGGACGCTTATCTTGAAGCCGAGATAGCTTCCGAGAGAAGGACCAGTGAGCAGGCACGAATGCAGCGAGAATACAACGAGCAGGTGCAGAACCTTCAGTCGCAGATCCAGGAAGGAACGAAGATCAACCTCGGTACCGAAGGCAATCCTGTCATCATGCTTGCTACAGGCAAGTTCGTGAAGGACGGAGTCATAGCAGTGGACCAGGCGGGCAACACGCATACAATCGGATGGAATCAGGTTGCAGACGCCATGAAGCAGCCTATCAGGGTGAAGACTGACCAGCAGCTCATCGATGAGGAGATGGCAGCCATTGTCGCTCGCAATGCCGAAAGGAGAAAGAGGATGACCGATGCCGACCCTGCAATGACTGACGCCGTCAATGAATCTGCAGCACAGTCAGCAGAGGTTGTCGCTCAGGAGAACAGACACATCCCTATGAATGAGGATGGCACAGTCAACGAGGCTGCATTCTGGGAGCAGGATCCTGAAGGATATGTCCAGTGGAATGATGAGCAGAACCAGGACGGCGGAGCAGACTCTCTCCAGCAGGTTGCAATCACAAAGGCCGTTCTCACTTCCCTTCTCACAGAAGCGCAGCAGGCACAGCAGACATCAAACCCTGCAGAGAGAAAGGCGGCAAAGCAGAGAGCTCAGGAGATTGCAGAGAAGATCAACCGACTCAAGGCAATTGAAGCCGGCTACGCGGAGCGGAGAATCGCTCCACTGCGTGAAAGAGCCATGAAATGGAAGAGCCTGACCAACGCTCCTGTATATATCATAGAGACCGAGGACGAGCTCGCCTCCATCTCTGGACAGGCAGCCGAATCCAACAAGGGAGGTGCGCGTGTCAGAGGCTTTGCAAAGGACGGAAGAGCATACATCTACCTTCCAGGCATCGTGGAGGAAAGCGAGATCGATGCGGTGTTCATGCATGAGGCTGTAGCGCATACTGGTCTTAAGGGCCTTCTTGGACAGCAGGCGTTTGACGAGCTCTGTGATCAGGTGTGGGAGATGATGTCGCCGGAGATGCAGGCCGTCTTCATCAATTACCCTGGAGTCAACGGAAACACCCGCGCTGCTGCAGACGAGTACATTGCTCACCTTGCAGAGACAATGGGCGCAGGAATAGCCGAGGCTGAGGAGAAGACAATCTGGCAGAGCATCATTGACTTTGTCAGAAACATACTGCGTTCTATGGGCATCGCACTCAACGTAAGCGAGAGTGAGTTGTCAGACCTCATCCACATGGCATATGCAGACCTTGCCAAGAATATGGCAGAGGCCGAGGGTATCGCTGTCCAGCAGCAGGAGACAAGGGTTGCGGAAAGCGAAGCCCCATCGGCTGCAAGACAGGAATACGACACATACGCTGAGGACCTCACCCATGATGAAATAAAGGCGGTGGCAGCGAATGACTTCAATGCCGCTCAGGAAGCATACAACGCACTTGTAGGCGCTGCTCCGAAGGTTGAGATGGGAGAGTCGGCAAAGGACTTCATCGCACGAAAGAAGGCATATAACGAGCAGGTGGCCGAGGCAAAGGCGGCTCTTGACGCACGCCAGGCTCTCATGGATGAGATTGCAAGGATTGATGCGGCGAATGCTCCTGTCCTCACCGATGCAGAGGTGCTTGAGCAGGCTGGATTCGGAGTGGACACTCAGAACGACGACGTGCGTATGTCTGTTCGTTATGTTCCTACAGAAAAACAACGCGAAATCATTGTCAACTCTATCATGAATGTCACTGGTAGGTCAAGGGAAGAGGCGGAAAGGTGGCTGGCTTCCGAGACCTCGCTTGCGGCTATGATTAACGATGATCTTCAGTATCTTGACTATGTGGCAGACCCTAAATACAAAGCCATTAAAGATAATCTCGATTATCCGCAGGGCACTATCGATTTCAACAACATTTGTCGCAAGAGAACATCCTTCACAAAGATGTTCACAAGGCTTCAGAGAAGGTATCCAAACAAAATCTTCACAGCAGAGGAACTTGCAGAAATCAGAACCATTATGTCAAAGGACGGACTTATGGTGGCTTGCGGTCTTTGTTATGTAGAAGATAGAAGGCAGATGATGGGCGAAGTCGCTCAGTTGTTTATCGATGGACTTCAGGATGGATTCAAGACATATGCTTCCAGTCCAACAAAGAAAAAGTTTGCAAAAAAATTCAACGAACTGGTTGCAGGAGAAACGTATGTTCCGCAGATATACGAGCTTACCACTCAGGAAGGCCTTGACAAGCTGTACAGGGAGCACCGCAACATCTGGGAAGCATATCAAGCATATAACAATGCTCGTGGCCAGCAGGCACAGAATCTGTTCCAGGGATACGCTGAGTACAAGAGGGAAATTCTTTCCTGGAGCGACAAAAAGGTCAAGTGGGTCAATGATAACGGAGGAATGAGAATATTCTCGTACTCTGACTTTGAGGCTCATCACCTCATTGATGTGGTGCAGATCATCATTGATTGCGCGGCTAAGGGCGTGAAAATCCAGGGATATACCAAGGTGCCTGAGTTTGCAAGAGCAATGGCAAATACAAGAATTAAACTTAACCGCTCGCTTATTCCGCTAGGCGATACAGGACTAATAGATGGCCGACTTGCATTTGACCCAGTAGAGGGAATCGATATTAACGACCCTAACTTTCTTGAGTCAAACGACAATGTCGGAAACATTCTTGTCGGTATCAATGACGAGCAGATCAGGGTGGCGATGGCGGATCCTCGCATCCACTACATCATTCCTTATCACGCAAGGCAGAAGGAGAACGTCCGACAGAAGCTCAACGTAGGTGCCTGGACCAACTACATCAGCACCCAGAACGAGCGCAACATCTCGGATGGAAAGAGGGTGAAGGACAACATCAACATCTACACCGACATCCTTACCGGGGACGTTACCACCGACAGGCAGTTTGTGGAGAAGTATCTGCAGCTCTGCAAGGAGAAAGGCAGGATCCCTAAGTTTGACCAGTTCCTTGAGAAGGATGCGGAAGGCAACTATCTCTACACTCCAGGATACTACAAGTTCCTTGTTGACTTCAAGCTCTTCGATGAGAACGGCAACATCCTTCCTCAGCAGCCAGTGGTTGCCGAGTTTGATGATGCGTTCAACATGCAGATCCTTGAGAACTACGCCAAGGATGAAAGAGAAAGCACAGGCGAGCAGATGAACGAGACCTACGACAAGATCGTAGACGCACTCGGTCTTGACGAATCTGCCGCAGAGGGAGAGGACGTGAGGTTCAGTGCAAAATTGTCGAGTGAAGAAAAGGCTCAGAGAAGGGCTGAGGCAAAAGAAATTTACTCAAGGGTTTTGAAAAATGAATTTAATGACGTAACTTTGCAGCTGATTGATAAATATTTACAAGATGCAGCAGGCAAACACAGGATTTCGTACAGGCTTCCAGAGGAAGTGGAACGAACGCTGCTTGAAGACCAACGAACAAGTCAAGTCGATGCGCTTATCAGCAGAATATCTGAGAGCACAGTGCCAGCGACTGACAGATCAAGTCAACAAGGCAGAGAAGAGATAGAAAAGAAAAAGAAGGAGTTGCTCAAAAATTGGGCGATTGCTTCTGGTGTATGGTATAGTGACATCTCTGAAGTTGCAGAGATAGCTGACCTTACGCCTCTGGATCAGGGCACTGATTCAATAGTCTACCTCTCTAATATAGACGGCTACCTTGTAAAGATTAAACACGGAAAACCATTCGGTAAAAGATTCCGTCCTGATATAGACGATCTCGCTCTTTACAATCATTTTTTTGAAAATACGGCCTATAAAATTATTGGTTACGGAGATTTCGGTTACGGAATATCCACTATTGTCATGCAACCAATTGTAGACTTCGCAGAAGAGCCTATGGTTTCTGTGGAAGATAGAGTTGAATATATGCGCGAAATGGGCTTTGAACCTATGAACAAGGAAAAGACCGCTTTTACAAATGGTTATGTGGTTGCGTCTGATATTCAACGAAAAAACATAGTCCGGGACAGCAACGGAGACATTCGCGTTATAGACGCAGATATGAAACTCCATACAAGAGATTTAGGCGGAAAGCATGTTGTTCCCCCTGTTGAGAGCGACACACGCCTTACTGTCATCACTCCTGAGATGGATGCCGATTACCTTGCTGCCGTAGAGCGTGGCGACATGGAGACTGCTCAGAGGATGTTCCTCGAAGCGGCAAAGCTCGCTATGCCTAACACCAAGATAGTGGATAAGAAAGGCAATCCAGCAGTAGTTCATCATGGAACTAAGGGTAAGTTTAATACATTTGCCTATAGTAGAGAGGATATAGGTTTCCATTTTGGCACAAAAGGCACTGCCCGAACTCGCATTGGTAGAGGCAAAGACGCTCGCATTATGCAGGTTTTCTTAAATTTAGAGAATCCTCTTATATTTGATACAGACCTCGGCTCTTGGGATGCTGACTACATTGTCAAAGACTTGCTCAAGAAAGAAATGATGTCCTATGACGATGCGAAAGCAATACTGTTAACGCCTAATGGATATAAACGTAATAGTGTACCGGCACTTGTTGATCTCAGGCAATGGATGAGTAATAATGGCTATGATGGAATTGTATATCCAAACTGGTACGAAAGCGATGGAAAAGACTCTTATATTGCCTTTAAAAGGAATCAGATCAAGTCCGCAGACCCAATCACCTACGATGGCGCAGGCAATGTCATTCCACTCTCGGAGAGATTCAATCCCGAGAATGAGGACATTCGTTTCTCTGCCCGCACAGACGAGCAGAGGGAGGCTCTCTTTGACAAGGCAAAGGCTCAGTTCGGACTGACAAACAACTTCAAGGTCGCAGGCTATATGCTCCCGGACGGCTCGCTTCTTGACTTCTCTGAGGCTAACGATGGCGGTGACCCTAACCAGAGGACTCTGGACCATAGAGAGATAGAAGGCATCATCATGGATGAGGGCACCGAGTATGACTCCCGTTGGATGTACCTTGCAGACTTCATGAACGAAGGCGCGATCCGCCTCCTTCCTGAGTATGCAGGCATCAACCTCATGAAGGCCCCTACAAAGGAACAGAGGAGCAGGCTCTTCGACTTCATCTACAAGTACAACGGTGAGGTGATCCTGGAGATTGCAGACGAGCGACTCAACAATGTTGCGTATGTGGAGTATGACCGCAGGACTTCTCCTTCACGCATCTTCCGTGACATTGACGGATACTTCAACGAGGGCATCGTGCCGCAGCAGGATGTGCGTTTTTCGGTATTTGAGCCGCACGATGCGACAGTAGATGAGATTGACGGCCTGTTCCGTGAGTACAACATGGACGAGTCGCTGACACCTCTCTACGACAAGGTTTCAGCACTGGCTCATAGTATGGACCTGAAGATAAGGTTTGACTATCCTTGGAGCGCTGCAGCCGGAAGCACATTCGGCGACAAGGTTAAGTTCAATACCGAGTTCTTCAATTCACTTGCATACAAGTCGCAGGACAAGGCTCATGCTCTGCTTCACGAAATGATTCACGCCACAACCAACTACGCCATTGCAGCAAGAAACACAGGTGTCCTCACAGAAGGCATGAAGGAGGCTGTGTCGCAGTTGGAGGGCATCTATGGTGAGATCGTGAACGATAGCGCCTTTGATGGCACATACGGAGCAAGAAGCGTGTACGAGATGGTGGCAGAACTGTCTAATCCTGAGTTCCGCAGCCTGCTGAAGGAGAAGAACCTCTTCCAGCGTATCGTGGATGCGATCAAGCGTCTGCTCGGTATCGAGGTGGGAGAGAATGCTCTTGACAATCTCAGTGCTACGCTTGACTACATGCTTGACAACTATGACGGCAGAGTGTTTGGAGCAGTCGTAAACCAGTATCAGAAGCATCAGGAGTATACGCGCTTCTCGGCAGTGCAGATTGACCCTGCAGTCCGTCAGGAGATGGATACCATCAAGGCAAAGGCTATGTGGGACGGCACATTCATGAAGGCACCGAATGGTACCGAAACCAAGCTCACCGAGGAGCAGTGGCTGATGGTCCGCACCAAGAACTTCATCAACTGGTTTGGCGACTGGATCAACGACCCTGCTAATGCTTCTAAGATTGTAGACGAGAATGGTGAGCCGATGGTGGTGTATCATGGAACAAACGAAGAGTTCAATGTGTTCGGTAAGTCAGCCAGCCGCTTTGGCATCAGAGGAAACATCTTTGGAGATGGCTACTACTTCTCATCTTCTAAGGAAGTGGCTGAAGAGTACGCAAACAGATATCTAGCATCCATAATAAACGGCGAGCGAATTCCTGTGACAACAAGGCGAGTCATCCCCGCATTCCTCAATATCGTAGACATGATTGATATTGATGGCCTGGCAAATTGGAAGGAGGAGGCTCATAAGCAGAAAATTCGCATATGGAACGAAAAGTCTAAGACCCCGGACGGACTTGTGGTCCGTTCCATCAAGGACGGCTCTGATACAGTCGCGGATACATACCTGGTTTATTCTCCTAGTCAAATCAAGTCAGCCGTAGAGACCACAGGCGAGTTCTCGGAAAGCGATGACATCAGATACAGCTCAAGATTTGACGTGGATCCTAATCCTACCGAGGCGCAGAAGAAGGCTGGCAACTACAAGATGGGCCACCTTCGTCTCGACGGATACAACATCACTATTGAGAACCCGAAAGGGGCAGTCCGCAGAGGAACCGACTCTAAGGGCAACGAGTGGGAGAACATGCTCAACAACGATTACGGATACATCCGCGGAACCAAGGGCGTTGACGGAGATCACATCGACGTGTACCTCTCCGACAATCCTGAAGAGGGCAACGTGTTCGTCGTTGACCAGGTAAGGCCTGACACCGGGGAGTTTGATGAGCACAAGGTGATGTACGGCTTCAACTCCATGGATGAGGCACGCGAGGCATACCTTGCAAACTTCTCTGAGGGATGGAACGGACTCGGCACGATCACTGAGGTGACCAAGGATGAGTTCAGGAAGTGGATTGACTCATCTCACCGCAAGACAAAGCCTTTCAGCGAATACAAGTCTGTGAAGACCGACATCCTGGATGAAGGAGACATCCGATACAGTGTTGTCACTGATCCGGCACTTCTTGAAAGACTTGACAGCGAGCCTACAATCAAGGTGTATCGAGCAATGCAGCTGATTGACGGCAAACTTTACCCGCCGATGAGCGCAAAGGTAGATGGTAAGATGCGCGAGCCTATTGAGCTTGGCAAGTGGGAGCAGGCTGAAGAAAGACCTGACCTTGCTGACGAGAAGGGATACTTCAAGCTTGACAAGGGTAACAAGACAAGCCTCAAGGCTAGATACAACCCTTACTTCCACACATCCCCTACTCCGCTTAACGACCAGTTCTCTTCTGCTCAGACAAGACCAGAGCTTGTGACAGTAGAGGTGGAGGTGCCGGAGAGCGAACTCACTTCCGGCTATAAGGCCGATAAGGCAAAGGATTCCGTAGGACAGATGGAATGGAAGGCAGGTGTCGTGCAGAGCAAGCTCTCCGGCACAAGGACTGTCATCCTTTCGAGATGGGACAAGCCGATTCGCATTGTTCCTGACAGCGAGGTGGCAGACAAGATAGTGGAAAAGTTTGATGGCAAGGACATCACCATGCCGTCAAATGTGGTCACTCCATCTCTGAGAGCTGAGCTGGAAAGCAGAGGTATTCCGTTTGTTGAAACAGACAATAACGGCAAGCCGGTAGAGGCAGACGTTAGGTTCTCAGCGCTCCCCACTCAGGAAGAGATACAGGCAGTGAGAGGACTCGTAAGCCTAGAGCGAATGAACATTAGCCATGAGTACGAAATGACGATGGTCAAAGATATGATAGATGCCGAAAGGAATCTTATCAAGATGCTCCAGAAGAGGACTCAAACTCCACTTGTTCAGCAGCAGATCAAGAATGCGGAAGAGAGACTGAGAAGGAATCTTCGCCAGATGGAGATCCTCCAGGAGGTGGACGATGCCCTTATCGACACTACCCCGGTACAGCCGGACTATCAGTCGAAGATGGCGGACATGTCTCCTATTACAAAAGAGGAATACTTTGCACAGCTCTTCACTATGCATCTTACTCCTATCACCCAGACTAAGGTAGTTGCAGAAGATGGAACTGAGACTACTATTAGGCAGGGTGGAAAGAAGAACGGCATAATGCTGACTCCGCAGACACTGATGCGTGAGATGGGATGGTCGAAGTCCGACTGGAAGGGTCTCAGATATATTGTGTCCGAGTCTGAAGGAATGGCACTGGATGCCATCGCAGAAATGGTATCTGAAGACTCCGAGGTAGCTTATCTCTTCTCGGGTATGGATACCATGGAAATCAAGGATGCTATCATCGATTTCCTTCAGAGTATGGGAACCTACGCAGAGATTCGTGACTATGTCAAGAATGAGAGAATAAGATTGGCAGAAGAAGAGGCAGGTACGATAAATGCGGAGATAGAGTATGCTATAGAGCAGTTGGAGGCGCAGTACGGAATGCCAATTGAGCAGTATAACGAAATGACTGCACAGGCATACAGAGAGGCGAGAGAAAAGTGGTTGGATGAGGCAGAAAATCCAGAAGGTTTTGCTAAATTTGAAGAATCAAAGATTGATGAATATGGAGAAGAAACAATCGATGGAAGAGAAGAAAGACCTCGTGAAGAGAGCAGCGAAGATGTTGGACGAGCATCTGATGAGGCCGAGTCCTTTGAAGATGCTGAAGATGGTGAAGACTTACCCGAAGGAGATGGCACAGATCATCCGGGGGGAGGTCGAGGCCCTGGCGCAGGTGGAAGCAGCAGGGGGGATGACTCCCGAGCTGAAGGAGCAGATACAGAGCCAGGACTGGTATCAACTGATGTGGAGGCTAGCGACAGAGGAGTAGATGAGCTTGTAGAGGAAGGAAAGCAGAAGGCGGAGAAGGCCGGAGCTGACTTCATGGATGCAATAACTGCTATCAACGGAAAGCTCAGTGACCTACACAGAGCTGCAGCTGCGCAACGAGAGTACGATAAGGCAACAATCCAAATCGTTACAAGCCTTGCAAACGAACTCTTGGAAAAGGGCAAGCTTTCTGACCTTACAAGAGGAGAGATCAAGAGGCTCATCGCAACATTGAAGGACTCAGTCGGTAAGAAAGACCTGACAATAACCTTTGATAGACTGATGAATCTGCTCATCACCAATCAGCTAAGGCTTGGCAGAGAGAGATTTGAGGAGTTCCTTAAAATCAAGGCCAGCAAGGTTGATGCTCGTGGCGTGGAAGTCAAGGGTAAACTTGACATTCCTGGACAGAGGGTTATCGGCGCACTGAAAGAGGGTATCGGTCTTGATGTAGACACTCTTGCAGAAAGGATCTCCGACTGCGAGGACAAACTTAGCAGTGACTCGGAAACAGTCCGCAGGAATGCCGAGATTGATCTTGTAGGCTACAAGCTTGCACTCAACTACATGGTAGACATCAAGGCGAGCCAGATTGAGGAGAAGAATCTTCGCAAGTCACTGGCAGACGCCAAGGAGGACTATGATGCCGGAGAGATGACAAAAGAGGCATACAAGGAGTTCCAAAAGAGCGTCTACAATGCCATCCGAGAGAACAGGATGGAGCGAGTAAACGCTTATGAGCAAATCCTTGATAAGTTAGCCAAGATTGTCAAAAGGAGTATTTTAGGAGCAGAGTGGATGAACGATGCGGAGAAGCAGAGAGTAGAGAGGATCCATCACTACGCCAACAGCGACATGCAGGGCATGCCTGCTGCCGAGCACGAAAGGAAGGAAAGCCTCTTCTGGAACAACCCGGTGACTCGATTCCTTCTCAAGCCGTTTGCAACCTTTGACCAGATGCTCCGATCGTTTGCACCTAAGAGCAGAAACGGAGAGGGTTACCTCTGGAACCATTTCATGGGAGGATGGCTGAAAGCTACCGAGAATGAATACAAGGGAATCCAGGCTGCCCACAACATCCTTGATGCCAAGGCGCGAGAGGTGTTCGGCTCAGCAGTCAAGAGATGGAGCGACATCTTTGTTCTGGAAAGGAGCATGCCGAAGGCGGAAGTGATCTTCTGGGATGACGGTCAGTTCAAGACATACGAGATTCCACAGGGCAACCTTCTCTACATCTACATGGTGAACAAGATGTCCGACGGAAAGATGAAGCTCCGCAGGATGGGAATCACCGAAGAGGATGTCGATGCGATTGTGGCTAATCTTAGTCCAGAGTTCATCAAGATAGCGGACTGGCTGCAGAACGATTTTCTTCCTGGATTAAGAGAGAAGTACAATGCGGTTCACGAGAAGCTCTTTGGAGCACCTATGGCTGCCATTGACAACTACTTCCCTATCAAGGTGAACGCCAACTCCAGAACCAGGGACATCGACCTCGGAATCGGTGAGATGGAAGGCAAGCCTTCTACAATCACGGGAAGCATCATCAAGAGAACCAAGAACGCATTGGCGCTTGATATCCTTCACAGTGACGCATTTGATGTGGTGCTTGGCCACATTGAGGAAATGGAGCATTGGGCCGCCTTTGCCGAGTGGAACCAGGACCTCAACTCGCTGCTTTCCTACAGGAAGTTCCGCAACAGGGTACAGAACACCTCCGGCATCTACGGAGCAGGAACCACTGCATGGAACAGCTTCAAGGCAACTGCAGAGATTGCGGCAGGCGTATACAAGCCAGCTACAAGAGCTGACTCGGTGGACAAGACCATCATGAACATCGCAAAGGGTGTGACGGGATCAAAGATCGCCTTCCGAGTGTATACAGCCTTCAAGCAGCTGCTCTCCTGGCCAGCCTTCCTTGCTGATGCGAACTGGGCAATCCTCGCCAAGAACTTCGCCACTCCGGCAAAGGCGTGGACCTGGTCAATGGAAAACCTTCCTCTCTTTGAGAAGAGATGGAAGAGCAGACAGGCTGGTGACTCTCGCCTCATGGAGACCGATGCGGACTGGAAGATATGGAAGAGCAAGGTGGTGGAGATCGCGGGAAGACTCGGAATGACTCCTAATGCCTTCATTGACGCGCTGACAGTAGCCATCGGTTCAAGATCAGTGTATGAAACCAAGGTCAAGGAGTATCTGAAGGACGGCTATACCCAGGAGGAGGCCGAGGAGAAGGCAAAGAGAGACGCCACCGTTTCCTTCAACGAGTCTCAGCAGTCTAACGAGTCGGCATTCCTGTCGCAGGTGCAGCTTGACAGAACCGTTGCCAGCGTGGTGTTCACCGTCTTCCGAAACTCTTCAATGGGATATCAGAGACAGTATGTGGATGCGATCCGCAACATGGTTCACATGCTGAAGCCTAACTACAGGGAGCAGTCGGTCGAGTACATGCGCAAGCAGATGGTTCGTGACGGACTTTCGGAAGAGCAGGCTGAAAGAGCGGCCAACAGGATCTACAACAGGTCGTTCACCAGGAATGCCCTCAAGGCCTTGACATTCGGATTTGTCGTGCAGTTCGCATGGAACCTCGGACCTTCGCTCGTGTATATGTTACTCGGAGACGATGACGAGGAGAAGAGGGCGGCAGCAAAGGATGCGGCGGTAAGAGCATTGGTCGGTGGTCCTGTAGAGGGTATGGCAAGCGGAAATGTCATCAGCAATGTCCTTGGCAACATAGCGATGGGTGAAGACCTCTCGACAGTGAGCGGAGTTCAGCTGCCTGCTGTCAGCGACCTTGAAAATGTCGTTACGCTTTGGGAGAACGACAAGGTGAGGGCCACAAACGAAGTCTTCAACCTGCTGATCTCTTCTGGACTGGGATTCAGTCCGCAGACAATCACCGATGCGGTTGTATCCATCATAGACGCGGCAGGCGGCGACCTGAAGGTATCAACCGAGATTACGCTCGCCCTTCTGAGAATTCTCCAGGTTCCTCAGTCGCAGACCGAGAAGCTTTTCATGGACGAGATAGACATGACGGCCGACGATGCGTATGACATGACGGTCGAGGAGTTTGCGCAGCGATACGCAAGATACAGGATGAACAGGTCGGCTGGCCCTTTTGTTCCTTTCTATTCGGATGAGGACGAGAGGAAGCGCGAAGAGCAGTACATCAAGATGTTCACTCAGAAAGCCGACGAGGCAAGACGCACCCGAGGTTCGGAAGTGGCACAGAAGTTCTTTGAATACTACGACAACGGGTACGAGGAGGTAAGGAAGACCATCGGCGAGATGCAAAGGGAGATCAAGGACTTCTCGATCAACGAACTCATCGACGATGCGGAACAGACCGAAGCAAGGCTTCAGGAATTCATGAAAACCGAAGAGTTTGAAAAATACGCCGAACTCACTCCTTACATCAAGATGTACGAAGGCTACAAGGGCTTGCTGAAAAAGATTGACAATCCTGACACAAGGATGGAATACGCCCGAGAAATGGCTAAGGCCATGACCGAGATGGTCAAGATCATGGAAGACATGGAATAAGTCTCATCTCGGTAAACATAAAGTCCAACAAGCCAACAGAGTGTCCAATTTTGCAGCGGACACTCTGTTGTTATTATGGAACTGATTAGGAAGAAAAGAAATACAAGGAAGGCGAGCAGGTCGAACAGCGTGGAGTACCGCAGGGATGTGGTAGGAAGCGGCAATTACGACATGCCTCTCCTTCAGCAGTGCTACCGCCTGTGGATGAACCTAGCGGAGGCACGACAGCGCAGGGCGAGAGGATTCCGCATGGTCTACGGTGACCAGTGGTCCGACCTCATCGACGTAAAGGGCAAGGTGATGACCCAGCGCGAATACATCACCTCAGTAGGCAACGTGGCGCTGCAGACCAACCAGCTGAAGAAGATCGTCACGACCATCTCCGGCACCTACGTGAAGCAGCAGAACGAGCCGATATGCAGGGCGCGTGCGCGAGAGGAGCAGATCTACGGCGAGGTGATGAGCGAGACCATGAAGGCGAACTGGCAGCTGAACGACATGCCGCTCGTCCTGGATGACCGAATCATCGAGGCCCTTGTCGGAGGATTCACCTTCGTCCGTGAGAACTTTGACTTCTTCGAGGGCGAGGAGGACAGCTGGAGCTATACGCCTCACGCCAACTACATGTTCTTTGACAGTGCCATGAAGGACCCGAGGTACAGGGACTGGGAGCTCATCGGAGAGATCCACGACCTTTCCTTCGGCACCTTCTGCGAGAAGTTCGCAAGATCACGAGAGGACATAGAGAAGTTCACCCAGTGGTACAATGCGGCCGCAAGCCCTCTTACCGTCAAGAACATGGAGGACGTCAACGACAAGCATGAGGAGGAGCTCATGACCTTCTGGACTCCGCGCGACAAGACCATGTGCCGAGTGTATGAGGTATGGACCAAAGAGACGAAGGACCGCTACCGCGTTCATGACGAGAACACGGGAGAGCTATACATTATAGATGCGGACGACTACGAGTCCATCCGCCACATCGAGGAGGAGAACAGGGAGAGGCTTGCCCTGGCGAGACAGCAGGGATGGGCCGCCGACGAGGTGCCGCTCATCAGATACAAGGAGAACTTCTTCGTGGACAGCTACTGGTACTGCCGCTTCCTCACGCCGCAGGGCTACATCCTCTGGGAAGGCCCGTCACCATACTCGGAGAGAAGGCATCCGTATGCCATACTCATCCTCCCTATGGTGGACGGAAAGATCACCAGCTACCTCTCTGACGCCATCGACCAGAACATCGCCATCAACCGACTGCTCACCCTCCACGACTGGATGATGAGAGCCGGACTCAAGGGAGTCACATTCGTGCCGAAGGACATCGTGCCGGACGACATGAACGAGGAGGACTTCGCAGAGCAGCTCACGACCATCGACGGTGTCGTATTCTACGAACCTACGGCATCGGGACACAAGCCTGAGACCTTCTACGGCCATACGGGTACGCTCAACCTGGCGGAGATCGTGAAGATGATGTCCGACCTCATGGAGTCAAGCGTGTCCGTCAATGCGGCCCTGAGAGGAGAGGGAGTGAAGTCGGGTACGGCTGCAGCCCTCTATGCGCAGCAGGCGGAGAACTCCGCGACACCTATCGCGTCACTCATGATGAGGTTCGGCGTATTCGTCAAGCATATCGCCAGACTCAAGCTCGCAAACATACAGAAGTTCTACACTCCTGACAGATTCGAGGAGATCGCGGGACAGCTGTCACACCTGGCAAACATGTCAAGCAAGGACTTCAAGCTGGCCGGCAACATCGAGTACGACCTGTCGATCGCACAGAGCATGGCGACACCGATCTACAGAGCACTGAAGACCGACATACTCATGCAGTTCGCACAGGCTGGATTCATTCCTCCTCGCATCGTCCTCGAGTGCGGAGAGATACCGGGAGCGGACGAGATCCTTCAGAAGCTCGACGCCATGGCGCAGGAGAATGCGGACCAGCCTATCGGAGACGACTACCAGCAGAAGCTGCAGATGATGCAGCAGCTGCAGGCCGCATAGCTTTCATATTCTTTTCATTTTGTTTTAGTGGTTTAGTGGTTATTACGGAAAAGAGCCCGCTGTGAAGCGAGCTCTTTTTTATTATGCGTCAAGCAGCTTTGCCCTGTGCAGGACGTGTCTCACGAACGCGAGACGGCGGATCTCCTTCTCCTGCGCTGTGAGTCCCCTCTGCTCTCCCCTGTCGGCGGTATGGTACCAGGCTCCGTCCTTCAGGTTGCAGATGTAGTGCTTAGGGATGAACAGCCTGTTCTTGATGTAGCGGAACTGACGTCTGTTCAGCGTGACGAGCTGTCTGATGTCCACCATGCTGGACGCCAGATAGATCATCTCCTTCTCTGTCTCATGCCTCTTGTCGGCAATCTTCACTCCCTTGCGGTAAATCCTGTTCGCATAGACGGTGACTACGTACCTTGCGATCTTTCTGAAAAACTTCTTCATATCATCTATAATTAATGGTGTTACATATGTGCCGCCGAGTTAGAGCTTATCCTCTTTCCTCCGGCAGGCTTGCTCTTCTTGATTATGTGCGGCAGCTCCATGTCGCAGAAGCATATCCACAGTCCGATGGCGGTGGCCATCACCTCGTCGTCATGCATCCCCTCGCCCGGAGGCGCACCGAACTGTCCCTTCTCGTTCTTCTGGTACAGCGCCAGCTCGGCACAGCAGTATTCGCTCCTCTCCACCCAGAGGTGGTCGCGGATGCATGCCGCAAGGTTTCCGATGATCTGCGGCTTGGTTGCCGTATTGGTGTGGAATCCCCACTTGGTCGGAGCGCCTTCCTTGATCTGTTCCGCGCTCTGCTTCCTCGCGTACAGGTTCTTGTAGAGGTCCGCAATCAGGTCGAGGATGTATTCCGTCATGTTGCCGTCCGTATCCCTCTCCTGGTCCTTGGTCTCGAGGGTGTTTGACTCTATCACCAGAAGGGCGTTGTTGTACCACTTGGCTATCCTCGCGGCATCGTATGCCAGAAGGTCGTGGTCCGTATGGTAGCGCTGCTCGGCAACGACGAGAGGCTTTCCGCCGAAGATCATAGGGAAGCGGTCGAAGACACGGATGACCGACCAGTCGGCCTTCTTGCTTCGTCCTCCCACGTCCACCACCACAAGGTAGCGGTGCGCCACGCTGATGCTCTTGTCCGGCTCGTTCCACACGTGCAGCTCGCCGTGATCGGACGGGATGAAACGGATGTTCCTGAGCGCATCCGCACCCTTCGCGCCTGCCGCCATGAGCATTCCCCTGTACTTCGGAGCGCTGCATCCCTTCCTGAGCATCTCCACGTCCTGCTCGCTGAACACGGTTGTGCCGGAGAACTTGAAGGCCTCGATGTCGTTTGACGGAGCCTCGGATGCCATGTCGGCGTGGTCGTCCACCGTCTTTCGCTGGTAACGGTACCAGTTGATTCCCTCAAGGGTGGCTCCCTGCTCCCACAGCCCCCAGTAGTATCGGCCGGAGTCAAGCCACTCTCCGTTGGTGTGCTCCTCGTCCTTGTGCATGTAGAGCCATTCCGCGAACTCCCTCGGATCCTCTATCGGCAGCGTGTCGTGCGGAATCTGCATCCATGAGATGAAGACCGCCACGTATGCCGACTTGCCGTTCTTGGCACGCATGTACTCCCTGTGGAAGAAGTTGCCCGCTCCCTTCGGGGTGGACTCGATGACCTGCATGCTGTTCGCCTGGAGAAGGATACCTCCGGCGATGGAACGGATAAGGTCGGCAGGACGCTTTTCCGGCGTGTCCTTCCATACTCCCGTCTCGGAGAAGTGCGCACCCTCGCCCGAATATCCTCGGAGGGAGTCCGGCTTCTCCACCGAACCGATGCGTATGCTGGAGCGGGACACCTGCTTGCCCTTGGAGTTGCGGATGACGTACTCGCCCGACACGCTGTCCCTCACGATCTCGAGATGGTCCTCTGTGGAAAGGCCGAGGCTCCATGCGTCATACGTCTCCATGGCACGCATGAGCATCTTGGTGATGTTACCGGCTACCGACTTGGTCTGTGCGCAGACGGCAAACGAATGCTTCTCGACGCAGAAGAGGCCGAGCCACATCTGATAGAAGATGCAGAAGGTGGAACCGCCCCACTGACGGGCCTTGCAGATGATGAGGTTGATAGGCTTGCCCGCCCTGCGCAGCTCCTCGCACTTGTTGAGCACGATGATCTGCGGGCCGTTGAGCTTGAAGGGAGACATCCTTCCCGTCTCCTTGTGCTCTATGCGTATCTCGTAGTATGCCCAGAAGGGGAAGTCATGCTTGAATCGTATGCGGAAGATCTGCATCCTGATGTCATCCACCGACGGCAGCGCATCACAGTCATCGAAGTCCTCCGTCGTGGCGAGGTACTCCTGGATGGATCCGCACGCGGAGATCTTCTGGACCAGCGGAACCTCCAGCATGTCCAGAGGCACGTTCTGTATCGGTATGGGAAAGTCCTGGATGCACAGGTGCGCCCTCTCGCCCGGAGCGTCCTCTCCCGTGATGGGATCATACTCCGCACGCAGCTTCACCAGCCTCCGCTCGTTCTCGGCAAGGATGTTATCTATGATATGAGGCTCTACGGACGTCATCTGCTATTCTGCTGAATATCCTGGAAACGGCTGCACCCGCGCAGCCGAATGCGAACGATATGATATGCGTGAGTGCCGACACCTGCGGCAAGGCGGCCATGAGGATGGTCGTTATAAGGAAGACAAGCACCGAGGTCTGCCTCCACCATACACTTCGGAACGAAGGCGTGCGCAGTCCTATCAGTGCGAATATGAAGTTAGATGCTCCCGCCACATCAACAGGAGAGAAGAACCACGAGGCGGTCGCAAGAAGATATGCGGCCAGGGCCTGGTGCAGGCTGATCCTGTTCCTGAGAGTCCACAGCGAGAAGCAGTTCACCGCCAGATGGAACACGTTCACGTGGAAGAAGTGATGTGCGAACGCCACGTACCACGCATCGCGGTGCAGCCACTGCGGACAGCCGAACAGCAGCAGGATGACAAGAAGGACACCTGCGGTCACTATGATGCAGTCCCTACCAGTTCTCATACCTCTTCGTTTTGTTGATGTTCCACGCCCTCATCTGCGCGAGGATGATGTCGTCCGCACGCTCGTAGCCGATGAACCACTCGGGTGCCGGGAGAGAGATGATGTGCTCGCACAGCTCGGCATGCTTCATCCCTGAATAGCAGGGATCCTCCCTCTTCTCCAGATAGAGCTTCAGAAGGGCGTCGAACATCCTCCTCTTGGACTTGCCCATGTTGTAATGGTCCTTGCCCCTGAGTCTGCTGCTGAGGACAGCCGCGCAGAACTCGCGGGACACATACCACCTCGGAGCCGGATGAGTACGCACATAGTCCACCGCCTCACGCTGGTTGGTAAAGACGTTAGTCTTCAAGGCTTCCCTGTAGGCCTCGAAGAACTCCAAATCCCTCTGCTGTCTCAGCATTGTGTCTCTCATAAAATTCACGTTAGTCCTTAGTCAAATTTACCGAGAGACCTGCGATTCGGTAAACATAAAGTCCGAGGCCCGTTTCCGCTCTATAATTTTGTTACAGAGAAACGAAAACAAAGCAAAATTTTTTGTATGAAAGAGACTAATACACAGGAAGTTAAGACTTCAAGAGAGCGTATCCGAGAGCGCCTTGCCAAGGAGTACCCGGATACTGACTTTAATGCTGAAAACGCATCAGATGTTGAGGCTGACTCAATTGTATCACTGCTGGACAAATACGACTCGGAGCTTGACGGATATAGAAGCAATAACGACAGGGTTTCAAAGCTCTTCGACAGCGACCCGAGAGCTGGCCGTTTCTTCGTCAACTGGATGGCGAGCGGCGGCAATCCCATTCAGTACCTCATCGACATCTTCGGCCCGGAGCTCACGGAAGCCATGGAGTCCGAGGAAGGAAGGGCGAAGATCGTGGAGTCTACCAACAAGTACCTGGAGCGCAAGGCGGAGCACGAGAAGGGCGAGGCCGAGCGTATGGCGAACTACGAGCAGTCGGTCAACGATCTTGCAGCATTCGCGCATGAGAAGGGACTGTCTGAAAAGCAGGCGGTCGCCGTGTTCGAGAAGGTCAACCAGATCGCGTTTGACGTGATTGACGGCAAGTATTCCCGTGAGGCCTACGAGATGGCATACAAGGCCATGAACTACGACGGTGACGTGGATACGGCACGCAAGGAGGGCGAAGTCGCAGGACGCAACGCCAAGATCGAGGAAAGGCTCGGCAAGGTGGCAAAGAAGCCTGAGATGCCGCCTGCACTTGGAGGCCAGGGCGGAGCTGCTCCAGAGCCGGCACCTAAGAAGGGCGGCGACCCTACCCTTGACGCAATGAGGGAGAGGATGACCAAGGGCTCTGTAAAGCGAGGATTGTTCGGATAATAGCAACACACTTTCAACAACTTAATACTTACAGAACATGAAAATCACAGATTTCATTAGATCTCACAGAATGGGGGTGCTGTCATTCCTCCTTGTGATGATCGCTACGGCACTGGGTGCTGATAGCGCGTTTGCAATGGCAGAGGTGGCCCTCACTGGAGAGGACGGCGGCATGAGTTCAGCCGCTCCGGCAGCTCAGGAGGACGACAGGGGATATGAGACCCAGCATCAGGGCGAGGGCGCTACTGCAGGTGCCGCACGTGCCGCTGGTCTTGAGGTAGAGGAAATTGAGCCGCTTATTGCGAAGTTCCGTCCTTACCAGTTCCCTACCGAGTACATCATCATGACCAAGATGCAGCAGAGAAAGGTGCAGAGCTACGAGGTATCGCACTACCGTTCGGGAGCGACAATCCTCGAGGCTGTGACAGGCAAGGAGCTCACTTCTACTGGTACATTTGACAAGAAGAACGTAGCTTTCACCCTTACACCTGACACTGACATCGCATCAGGAGCAGAGGCAATCCACGAGTACGACACCCTCTATGTGACTGACGTCACTGGTTATGACACTGTCAAGGGCGAGACTGAGACAGGTGGACTCTTCCTCTTCGTGACCAAGGCAGACGAGACATCTATCAAGATGATGGTCATCAACCCTCCTGCTACAGGCAACGTGACTATCCCTTCAGGCACAACCCTCACTGTATGCGGTAACGCATGTTCGGAGTCACAGATGGTAGTTGACCCAGAGACTTACCTTCCAGAGAAGGACACTCTCTTCCTCCAGAAGAAGATCTCTAACATCGTGATGACTGACGAGTGGATCGAGCAGGCTAGGAAGGTTAAGTTCATCACTGAGGACATCGTTGACAACGGTCTCTACAACCACAAGCGCAAGGCTGCCCGCTCACATTGGCTTGGTGTTCAGTACATGACTCAGATCAAGGTGAAGGACGCTAAGATCGGCACAGAGCCTGTATACATGGAGCGCGGTATCCTCCGTCAGATCAACATGTCATACACTTACGCCGGTGCAGAGCTCCAGTGGAATGACCTCATCGCAATCAACAAGATGATGTTCACCGACAATGCTGCCAACACTTCTGCTGTGGCACTCCTCGGTAAGAACATGCATGAGAAGCTCCTCCAGCTCGTTGTCCGCGAGACTCAGCTCAACAAGGGCCTCAAGTTCGAGACGGTAGAGGAGATGGGTATCACCATCCATAAGTGGCGCGACGGATTCGGAACACTCGAGTTCATCTACGACCCTACTCTCAACGACATCGGATACAGCGACTACATGGTCATCATTGACTGCGAGAACGCCGTACACTACTACAAGAAGATCGAGGCTGAGAGCAAGCAGGATCTCAAGAAGACAGGCGAGGCACGCGAGGCGGAGCGTAGAATCCTCCAGACAATCGACTGCGTGGGTCTCAAGGGTTACAACTCAATCATCGTAGGTCCTGCAGCAGGTGCAGCCAAGATCGCCGCTCTCGGCGGAGTAAGCCTTAACGCGATCTCTGCAGATTCTCTCCCAGAGGACGCAGCTGACAAGACAGTGGTCTACCTCACTGCAACAGCAGAGGGATTCGCTAAGGGCACACTTGTTCAGTATGACGCAGCTTCAGACAGCTGGCACGAGTACGAGGGTGTAGTGGAAGAGGTTCTCGGCTAATCCTTTCAATGCAAGCATAGGGGCGGCCTTAATAACCGCCCCTTAATATTAATCCCTTAAATCATAAGCATTTTATGAAGAAAGTATACGGAATGCCGGGAGTTGCCAACTCGCAGATTGTGCTGACATCTCCGTCGGGCAAGACTAAATACAAGATCTCTTTCACAGGCGGCATCACTCATGCAAGAGAGAAGGTTCCGGCAAAGCACATCACAGACAGCCCGATCATTCAGGACGTAATCGAAAGTAGCCCGCTGTTCAACAAGAAGATCTTCCTTCTCAACAGCTTCGGCTCTGTAGTCAAGCCTGCAGAGCAGCCAGCAGCACCTAAGAAGCCAGTGGTTCCGCCAAGGAACGGCAAGGGTGCGGCACAGTCAGGCAAGGGCAAAACCAAGGAGACGGTACAGAATCCTACAGAAGAGCCAAAGGGCCCGAAGGTGTACGAGGATGTGACTAATCTCGGAGAGGCCATCACTGTCCTCATGCAGGTGGGAACCGTTCCGGCAGAGAACATGACCAGCGTAGAAGGCGTGCTCAAGGCGGCTGCGGAGCTCGGTGTTTCATTCCCTAACCTTGTAAACGACTAATCCATGTATCAGCTCAGCATCACTTCAGCGACATCCTTTGTCCGCACCGTACTTGACGAGCTCGCAACAGTAGAGGAAATCGGCATGCTCGTGGATGCGGATGCGGTGAACCTTCAGAGACTTGTGGTCAACTCCATCGTGGAGGCCGTAGTGCGCACCCATCAGAAAGCGTCCTCTCTCCTGATTGACGGCAAGATCGGCGTACTTGACGAGGATTACACTGCGGAACTGGGCGAAAATGGAGTCATTAAGATCACGATGCTTCAGGACACCTTGAGGGTCGCCTCCATCCAGGCTGCGGACTCTCCTGTTGTCCTGACCGACATCGTGCCGGAAGACAGCGCGGAAGGAAGAAAACAGCTTAACAAATACGTGCGCGGAGTCAGCGACGATCCTCGCTTAGTGCTTCAGAAGAGGTGGAGCGAGCCGTACAGGCCCATCATGAAGTATTACTCTACAGAAGAGGATACATGCCCTGCAATCAGTCTCGAGTATGTCCCTTATCCTGTTCTTGAGGAAGCGGTCATCAGAGTCTCCCCACAGCTTGAGTACGCGGTGCTCAACGAGCTGACGGCAATGGTGCTTGACTCGGTGAACCAGCACGACAAGGCTGCCCTGTATCGCGCCAAATCACAGGCAATAATGGAGGGCAAATAGACATGAAGCTTAACAAAAAACACGCTGACAAATACATATTCTATGTATGTCTGGCAGCCGCAATCATCGTAGGAGTCGTTTCGTTCATACTCCCGCCGACAGGTATCATCGATCCCTCGGTGCTTAAATTCATCGCTCTGCTCCTGGGATTTGCCGCATTGGGCATAGCGGGACAGAACCTCGCAAACGGCAAGGATGTGACCTTTACTCATGGGGATACCGAGGTCGCAATCGGCGACAATGACGACGACAAATAATTAACTGCAACATGGAAAAATTCAGAATCGGCAATGACTTGTCTATATTCTGGGCGATCCTGGACGACGATGGCCAGCCTTACCCTTTGTTCGACAAAAAGGTAAGGCTGTTTGTCACTCATCCAAGAGGCCGCATGGAAGTGACTGACGACATATCTATCCAGAACGGGCATGTGGTCGCGTGGAACTTTCAGGCAAACAGACAAAGATACCTTGGTACATATAAACTTACAGTGGAGATATATTCATCTCCTACCATTAGAGTACTGCGCAGGGACATCGAAGAGGCCTTCGGCCTCGTAAGTTCCAGTCTGTATGAGGACATTGAAGCGGGCAAACCCGACATCAATGAGACTGGAATGTTGAGATTATCCTCCGTTCTGGAAGTGGTCCGCACTGCTCCCATCGTTCCTCAGATTGGCGAAAACGGCAACTGGTGGGTGGACGGTGTGGATACAGGCAAGTCAAGCGTTGGTCTTACCGCATACGAGTTTGCCAAGGAGCAGGGATATGAGGGCACAGAAGAGGAGTACGCTGCGGAGTGTCTCGCAGTTCCTATCCTTAACGAAGTATCAAGAGAGGCAGCGGAGGCAGCGACCAAAGCCGCAGAAAACGCCACGATTGCTGCTAAGACCGCCACAGATGCCGCTGAGAATGCGAACAACGCATCGGAAGAGGCAAGCACCAATGCAAATAAAGCTACCACCGCCGCAGCTTCAGCTAACGAGGCTGCTGAAAAGGCTAACGAAGCAGCTGTAAAAGCAGAGGAGGCCATAGAGGCTTTTGGCCCCGCCATTGCGAACAAGGCCGACAAGATAGAGTTTGAAGGCAAGTTATACGTGGAAACAGATGGAATATCCACTAATGACTTCTACTACAGCATGCCTGACTCAGCTGACGGAACCGAGGATGACATCATCGCCACAAAGAGCAGTCTAAAAAAGATCAACGGACAGGAGCTTTATGGTAAAGGCAACATCGTCATTGAGGGTAAGAACTACGATAACGAGATTGCAACACTCCAGCAGAAGGATGCCGAGCAGTTGGCGCAACTCACCGAGTTATCTCAAGAAGTTGAAGAGATAAAATCCGTAGGTGGCGTAGGCTTCAGCGGAGCAGAGGTGGAGGTTGACAACACCACTGGTGCGCCATCGGCAGAGGCTGTCATAGAGGGTGGTGTGCTTAAACTCTCATTCTCTGGATTGAAGGGAGAGCAGGGAGAAAAGGGTGAGAATGGTGCTGCTGGACCAGAAGGACCACAAGGACCACAAGGTCTACAAGGAGAGCAGGGAATCCAAGGACCACAAGGCATCCAAGGAGTTCAAGGTCCAAAAGGAGACAAGGGTGACAAGGGAGATAAAGGAGACACTGGAGCTACAGGTCCACAAGGAATCCAAGGAGAACAAGGTATTCAAGGTCCAGTTGGACCAGAAGGCCCTCAAGGCATTCAAGGAGAAAAGGGAGAGAAGGGTGACACTGGCGCAACAGGCCCAAAAGGAGATAAGGGAGACCAAGGTGAGCAAGGTATCCAAGGTCCAAAAGGAGATACTGGAGATAAAGGAGATACTGGTGCACAAGGTGTAAGCATTTCATCAGTAACCCAAACAACCTCATCATCTACAGATGGGGGTAGTAATATAATAACTGTCACTCTATCAGATGGAAAAAAGTCTACTTTTACAGTAAAAAATGGTTCAAAAGGTAGCCAAGGTATACAAGGTACACAGGGCATACAGGGTGTTCAAGGACCTAAAGGAGATACTGGTGCAACTGGCCCCCAAGGTCCAAAAGGTGACACTGGTGATGGGGTAGAGTTTTCCATAACAAAAGTAAGCTCTACATCACAGATGACTGACATCACTAAACTCTATGCTCTCAATGGTGAGGTATATCGCTTTGAAGGATCGGAAGGAGTGAATGAGGTTGCAGCTGTAGCGGTGGTTGCTTCGGAAGGCGGCGAGGTGCCGTTATTCACGAACCTCTATGTGAAGGAGGAAGCACTCATCAATACAAGGGTGTCAACATCTGCGACATCTTCGATGAATGGTGCGATGCTGACTAACTACATGGACATTCCGATGAACCCAGCTATCACGAATCCAGTAGTCCGCATTAAGGGGCTGCCAAATCCGGATGGATTCGGCACGCATGACTATGACCGCTTCTTCTGCATGAAGGATGGTGCGGAAGATAAGACATCTGACGGTAAGTGGGTAGTGTACTACACCAAGGAGGGCTTAAATAGTGGCTATTACACCAAGGAAGTGCTGGAAGATGGCACACTTGTATTGACAATGAAGGGTGGAGGCTTTCCTGCAATATGGGGTGCAAATAGTACTCATACATATCAGCCAAGAATCTGCTTGCAGGACATCAACGGAGATGGCTCTGCTATTACCGAAGCTCCAGACTTGATCATCACACTTAACGAAGAAATCAAGTACGGCACACCCGAAGAGCCTAGCGAGCCGACCAACAAGGGAAGATGGGTCAACACTCATGTACGCTATGACGCAGATGCTTCTGAAATGGTGCTTGACAATCTTGCGGAACTTCAAGGTTATGCGGAAATTCCGGCATATTGGGAGAGCGAGATGGTCGATACCATTGAGAAGGTTGCGAGGCTGAAGAAGACAGCAGGAAACAATGCGATTTCATTCGCTTGGTGTTCAGATGCTCATATAATGGCGAACACATCATCGGAAGGGAATACAACATATTTGGGTAGATTGCTCAATAAAGCCATCAAGGACACATCCACTCCTCTTGCAATATCTACTGGTGATGAGATGCATGGTGCTGCTTTAGCCTCAGAGGAAGCCGTTTATGAGAACTTTGCCGAGATGAAGAAACAATTTTATCCAATGTGGGGCAAGAAAGAGTTCATCGCATTGTTGGGTAACCATGATGGGGCATATGGTAAGAATGATCAAGGTACTCAGACCTATCAGAAGAGGATTCAGCCTAATGAACTGTTTGATGTTTACTTCAAGGAGCAGATGCTTGACTTTAGAAGGGTGGTGTCAACCGATGGAACATATTTCTACATTGACACTCCGCAGAAGGTAAGATTTATTTGTTTGAATACGCATTACGCTGGCGAATCAGTAGAAGTTGATGAGGACGGATTCACAAAGGTTAACGTATATAACAATAACTACCTCGGACAAGCTCAGTACGACTGGCTTATCAACGAGGCTCTGAAACTGCCGAGTGATGAGTGGTCTTGTATTGTCGCAGGGCATATTGCTCCTGTCTTGGGAACAAATTTGACAATCCCATCGGGGTCTAACCCTGCTTACAATTATTCATCTTCCTTGAAGGATAAAGAAGTTCTTGCTGGTGTTCTCAATGCCTTTATTGCAAAGAGCGCATATACAAAGTCATATTCTGATGCCAATGGAGTCGGAGATGTATCAATTGATTGTGATTTCTCCACATATAAAGGCACTATGATTTGTTATATAGCTGGTCATTGGCATTGTGATTTGACTGAAAATAAATCCCTCAATGGTGTGCCTATCATCCTCATTACATCTGCGCAAGATGATAGAGATTCATCTTTACCTGCAAGGGTTGACGGAACGGACACCGAGACTGCATTTGATGTTGTGGTGGTCAACCGCAAGACCAAGAAGATACAATGCGTAAGATGCGGTGCAGGCGAGGACAGGACAATAACATATTAGTAGTGTAACAAGGCAAGTATCTTGGTCACTCAACTTAGTCACTCCGAGTGACCAAGGCTTTCCAATATTGCAAGAATTAGAAAGAATTAACAGATATGGAAAAAATCAAAGAGATCATGAAGTGGATAGCGACTTACGGTCTGCTCCACATGCTTGCATGCTTCGCCATCATGCTGGCATTCACACCTCTGGTAGGTGTATGGTGGGCGATGGGTATCACTACTGCCGTTGCGATAGGCAAGGAGGCATTTGATGCAATCAAGGGAGCGGATATAGATGCGATCAATCATGATTTCGTCTGCGATGCTGCTGGTTTGCTTCTTGCTGTCTGCACTATTGTCTTGTGGTGGATTTGTAACTTGTAGGAGGACGGACCATGAAGAAACACGCAGACAAGTACATCTTCTACGCTTGCTTAATTGCATCCATTGTGCTATTAAGCATTTCATTCGTACTGCCTCCAACAGGAGTCATAGACCCCTCGGTGCTGAAAGCCGTAGGCCTGTTGTTAGGATTTGCAGCACTGGGCATCGCGGGGCAGAACTTGGCTAACGGCAAGGATGTCATATTCAAGAAGGATGACATCGAGGTAACTATCGGA
>JAEIGA010001499.1_pt1 | contig 36493 bp, 46 predicted proteins | sample 9270691 | NCBI WGS metagenome assembly JAEIGA01 (sample SAMN17057246, study PRJNA624740) | gut metagenome | biome: biome; isolation source: fecal sample | host: Bos grunniens | place: China: Xizang | collected 2019
AATGATAGGAGTACAAGGATTAATACAAATTAAAAAAAATACAAACGACCCCTCAACGCTACGAACACTAATAAAAAACAACAAATACAATATACTTGACGTATACGAACGAATGACCAAAAAAGCAGTAATGGACAAAAGCAAACAGGACTATATCAAACAATGCATAGCACTAATCAAAAAATACTCTGATGAACTGGATGTACACCCAAAAAAAGTCAGACAAACACCAATGCTCATAAACAAATTCGGACTAACCTATAAAAACAAGACAATCACTCTAAATTCGTATATGAGATATATGAACGATGATATAATAGAAAACACAATATATCATGAATTATGTCACGTGTACACCCTCGAAAATTATGGAACGATGGAACACGATGAACATTTCTATGATATGCTATACAAAAAATATACAAAATCAGAAAATGAAGCGATACTGCAAAATTAAGGAGATGAAAATATGAAAAAACCAGATAATTTGGAAATATTATATGAAAACAACACATTAAGATTGGAATGGCAATACAGCATCACCAGACATACTCATAAAACACAGATAGCAAATACTACAACACAGTTTGTAATCAACCTAAACAACACGATACAGCAACTGGCAAAAATAAGACGTGTATTATTCCTATACCAACACGAAGGCGTATTTTATTTAACTACAGCAGAACCAGAAGATGAAGTGAACTATGAAACCATACTTACAAGGAGTAACAAGGTACAAACTACTATTCAACTGCCACAGGAATATTTAGGACTCAAAAAATCCAGACCACAATCAGCAAAAATAGCACTATATCCTCAAGAAAAAGACCCATTAACTCAAAACACACCTAAACTCACATTGGAAATCATTGAAAATGAAGAAGATGATGACAATTATGAGATGTTTATGGGAGATGAAAACGTGCTGTTCTTACGATGGAACATTGTACCACATGAAGGAATTCCAGCACAACTGATGGATTTCCTAACAACCAATGAAATCGAGGATTTAGAAAGCACCTTAATTCCAAAAACGGCAACCTTGAACACACGAACTCTGGATGTAGAAATAGTAAATACAAGTTCAATGACCCAAGATGAAACGTAGGCTTACATTGCAGGTAAATGATGAAATTCTCAATACCTTAAAAACGGAAGGAACTGAAAACTGGCTGAAAACCAACGTGCAGAAGTACAATCCAAATATAACGGTAAAACCAATAAAATACTCTGGCAAAAGACCATTTAAACCTCAAGTAACTTCTGAAACGTACGAAGCGTTGTCTAAAATTCCAGGAAACAGCAACTCCGTAAGAATACAAAATCTGTATTATAATCTTAAAGAACAAAATAGACGGACAAATAACCGAAAAGAAATACTTAAAAAATTATTTCCTAACCACCCATATCTTAAAAAATAGTGGTGTCATACTACTATAAATACTTTTTTTTTGAAAATAATAATTGGTGGAAAATATGCAGACCGAATACATATTATCTCAAGAAGAATATCACAATTATGTGGAAGAACTGTTAAAAAGCGAAGATGATGCTAAAAAATATTTAAAGTCCTTAAAAGAGAAACATAACCTTGAAGGAGATATTATGTGGAAATACAATGGAATCTGCAACGGAATATGTTCCCAATGTCATAAATAATTTAACAGATGGTCGTGAAAGGAAATTGTTGGTTTATCGAAGTGAAGAGTCTAATACACATAAAGTGGGTTCGATTCCCACCACGACCAATTTCTATTTTTAAAGGTGTTTTCAATGAGTGAAGAAGATGGGTATTTCGATATAGAAGGCGTAAGATATTATATTGAGAAAAAAACAGTAGATACAAGAACAGGTATAATCAACCTTAAACTCCAAGGTTTTCAAACTCCAAAAATCCGTTCAGTAAGTGTGGAAGAAGTTTGGAAGAAAACAAATCCACTTCAAAACAAAATAAAAAAAATACAATCCAGCAACAAAAAAGGATTATACAAATTAATGCAACATTAATTAAAAGTTAGTGATATTATGGCTAAAAAAATGAGTTGGCTGGACCTCTTTAAAAATTACTGCACATTAAGTGATGAAAATAAAACTCCGAAAGGAGTTATCAAAGAATATTCAACAAAAGGAACACCATTGCATATTCATTGGACTTACAAAGAACCATTATCGGAAGACGTTAAGAGTGGAGAAATGGAAAAAATTGTTTTTATCCAGCACTTCAAAGATTTGTCAAAATCACAGTTACATCCAATATCTGTGATACATTATGTTACTTGTATAGACGAGTCTGGCACAGAATATTTCTTTGAAATACATGAAGATACAGCATTTCGTCTTGGATTTGATATTGAAATCTGGGAGTGATAATATGATGATATAAACCTCTTTAAAATTTCATTATCGATGAGGAGGACTGATAAGATATGAAATATGACCCAGCACTTGCTGTGAAAGGAGTAACGATTAAAGTTGTTTCAAAACAGCTCCTTCCATCTGGATTTGAATGGTATCCTTGGGATATCGGAACAATATACTGTACAAAAGAATACTATGAAAAACTCAAGAATAAATTTGAAGAGATGGAGGATACGATACAATGATGGATGATGTGGATTTCATTAGTCATTCAATCGGATTCATACTAGGTGTTTTTATATTAAGGTATCTATTTCATGATACGCTTGTTGATTCATTCATAATAAGTGTACTTGGATTATTATTAGTGATGATATTCAAAAAGATAATTGATAATATCATTACAGATAAAAATATGATAAATACAAGGAAGTGAATAAGGAATGAATGAAGAATTAACAGAACACTTTAACAAAATATACACAAACGGTGGAGGATTCTACGGAGTCCTCGACGAAGTAGAAAACAAACTACACATTGGTAGAGTAACAGAAAAAGCAAAAGGAGTATACCAAATCACAACTGGTGGGTGGAGTGATGATGAAGAAATACTACTCTCCTTAACATCATTCCTATCAAGATTTGGACACAACCATTATGTTGGAAAACTTCGAGGTGGAGCATTTTACTTCGCAGAACATTTGGAATGTTCAACTGGTGCTTTTGAAATTATAGAAAAATTACCAGATAAAGAAACCTGCAACCCTAAAATATGCAAATGGTGTAAGTATAGCAGTAATGGAATGCGTGACCCTGCAAGGAGTATTACTATGTGTGATGGGTGCAGATATAATGAAGAATTTGAACACATATAATGAGGAAGTGAAAATGACAAAAATAACATTTAAAACCATAGCAGATAAGTATGACCTATTTGAAGAGGATGTGGAAAGGATATTTGCCTGTTATGATACCAATGACCTGTCTGGTATGCGTTCTGCGATAGGTTACTGTTTTTTTTGTATGGGTCATGATGATGTTGAATTCCTATTTGATATCATATGTTACCTCAAACAATGTGAGATAGAACAAATGTACCTCGAAGAAACAGAAGAGTATAATGAAACTCCACAGTATAAACCACATAAATTTAAAAGGTCTGGATATTATAAGGTGGAGTGAAAGAATGAATGAAATGGAACGTGAAAAAATATTAAAAAATCTCACATTAATACAAAATTATGTAAACGCTTGGTACAAACCAATCAATGATGAAGAGTACAGAAGAGTTTATAAAAGAGTTAATGAACTATTAACGGATACCAAACATAAAATTGAGGAGTGAAAGAATGAAAGGAGTAAAACAAACAAGAAGGTGAGGGAATGAGCATTGATGTTGAACACAGAATAAATGATACGGAGGATGGAATATTCTTATTGTATGAAGATGAAAACACAGTTATTACAATAGAATTAGATTTGTTTGACGCCCATCTGTTACAAAAACGATTAAAGCGAGCTATAGATATGTATGAACTATGGAACAAATAATAAAATAGGGGGCAACAAGGAAATGAATGAACAAGAATACTACACAGTAAAAGAATTAATCAAGGAATTAGAAAAACATGACCCAACTGCTCCAGTAGGTCTTCACAAGAAAGGATGTACACATAATTGGTTATGCACTCATGTACAAGATGAACACGAAGACCTTGATGGCTGGCTAATACTTACGAATGATAATGAGAAGTGAATGATGATGATTATATAATGGCATATTTCAAATGAAAAAAAAGACAAGGAATAAAAATGGGAATAGAAATTATAAACTTATCCACTTCAAAATATTATAAATTAGTTATTGATGGAAGTATATATGGTACGGTTCAACTGGATAGGGTTGAAAGTTATAATGAGAAATTTGATATAATTTTAAGTGGATATGGCTATGCACGTTGCTTTACTGAAATAGAACCAGAAGAACTAGAAGAACCAGAAGAACCAGAGAAAAAACGAGGAGGATTCTACAAACTTATGGTAAAAAACGATGGGGCTGAACAATGACTGAAGAACAATATACCGAGAGATACATATTCAAAGACAAAAAAGACCAAGTATACGACAAACTAAAAGAAGAATACTTAAACATAAATAAATGCAGAAGATACATGAACGATTATGAAGTAATCCTAGACCGACTATCATTCAAAGTACAAAAAGAAGTACAAAAATCAAAGGAAAGTAAAAACTCAATTCGTAACCTCTTTGAAGATTAAAAAAAATGTGAAAGAAGATGTTTTATATATAAAAAACAACATAATAATATATGTGTTTTTATATTATTAGATAAATGTAACATATACATTTAATCACCTAGAGTACCTCTTTTTCCTATTCATGAGAGGTACTCTTTTTATCCTATGAATAGGTGCTATTTTTCAATACAGATTTGTAAAAAAAGTTTAATTTGACGTTCAATTTAATTCTCTTTTTCTCTACGTCGAAGTTATAATCATTAATATATATATTATAGATAGAAGGAATGTATAAAAAAATAAAAAATAATCTAGATTGGTTCTAGATTTGAATATGGAATATATTCCAATTTGTACTCCGTATAAACATTCTTGACTGGATTGTCATATGGTACATCGTATAATTTTATTTGGGTTGGAATATTTGATGTGTTACGAATACTGTTTGTACTCATAAATATTTCATCATCTTCAACAGAATCAATATAATACTCTTCAACTGCTTTTTCACCAGTATTATATACAATGTATCTTTTTATTTTACCCATGAAATTATCTTCTTCCATTTTAGATAACAAATCCCATTCTTTTAAAGAATCAACATCTATACAAGGTGTTTGGAATTCTGTTTCCGTAGTTTGATAATTTATATCATTTTCAGTAACGAATGAATCATTTTTACTTTTCTCAACAACATTACCTTCAAAATTAACAAATTCATTTTTGTCTGTTTTGTAGGCTGATTTTTTATATGCTGTAAAAGTCCAGTAATTGTGATATTCTGGTTCATCTATTTTTTCTGAAGATTCATCTGTTAAATGGAAATATTTGTTAAACTCCATATCTGGAATGAATATAGGTTTCAGTAAAATGTGTTCTTCATTATAATCTGGTTCAATACAGGCAAAATCGTACTTTTTACGTTGAAAAGTATTTTTAATTATATTGAATGAACATATTCCATTGTATTTGTTTTTTTTCAGTTCTTTTATGTGATTTTTTAAAAATATATCATTATCCAGTTCAAGGAAAACATATCCTTTTATCATGAATTCAGATAATGATTCATATTGTTCATATATTATTTCTACTGACATAATAATTCTCTCCGATATAATATATGATTTTTCGAGTATTTATATTTGTGGATATTACAATATAAGTACAATAATAAAACATGGAGGTAAGATTATGAGCAATGCGACTATTGGTTCATATAGTGCAGGAGAGTGGGGTAGAGTACAAGCCGATGCTGCAAGATACCAACAACTAAGAAAAGAGTACGGTTCTTTAAGAGCAGCCAGAGAAGCAGGTGTAGATACCAAAACCACCAAAAGTGGATTATCCTTATCAAATGCATATAACACAACCAGAGTAATGAGTGGAAATAGACAATATCAAACAAATATTTCCAAAAGAACTGGTTTGCATCTTGAAGGAAAACAAACTTCTTACAATAGATATACTACTATGTCTGTTAAAGTTGGAAGAGGAAATACTGTTAAAAACACCAAGGCTGCTGGAGGTGCTAAAACTCCACAAAACAAAAACATTTATAAAAACAAAACAGCATCACAACAAGCCTCAAAGGCTTTTCAGAAAAGTGGTGCTTATAAACCATCTACATCATCTGGTTCAAAATCTTCCACTACTTCAAAATCAAAAACCGTTAAAACCAAAACCAAAAAGTCTTCATCAACTGGTAGAAAAACTGGTGGAAGTAAATTTATTAATAAAACCAAAACTGGTGGAAGAGGTGCTGGTGGATTAAACAAAAACAAAAAAGGAACGGTTCTTAATAAAAAAATCCAAAGAGATACGAAAAGAAAATACAAAAGGAGATAAACAATGGCAGAATATATGATAGGATTAAACAAAACATTTTTGTTTCAAATTGATTACGTAAGAAAAATAAATATCAATGAAGAAGAAGATTTGGTGGAATTTTTCAACAAAGAAAAGGAATTGATTTTTGCTTGTAATAAAATGTGTATTGATTTTATTGCTAAATGGGATGGTTCAGAGATACCTTCAACTCTTGTAAAGATATATAACATAGATACGAACCCTGCTTTTGAGGATGTTGGACCAGATGAACCAGAAGAACCAACTTCTGAACCGACTTCTGAACCAGAAGAACCAACAGAAGAACCAACAGAAGAACCTACAGAAGAATCTTCAACTGATGAAACAGGATAAATATTAACATTTCCAAAAAAAGAAAAACACCCTCTCATAATAATAAAAAAAGAGGTGTCATTCAATTGCAATTGGATGTAAAAACCATTAATATTAAAGATATTCATGAAGCAGAATACAATCCAAGAACTATAAGCAGTTCTGAATTAACCAAATTAAGAAATAGTATTAATGAATTTGGAATAGTAGACCCAATAATTGTAAATCTGAAAAACAACAACATAATTGGTGGTCACCAACGTTACAAAGCGTTGGTAAGTGACGGATTTAAAGAATTACAGATGATAGAACTTGGGAATATAGGATGGGTATTCAACACTACTGATTTAGATATTGCCAACGATGACGATGAGAAGATTCTTAATCTTTCACTCAATAATATTAGTGGTGAATGGGATGATGGACAACTTAACAAAGTCCTTCAAGAATTAAAACAAAATACCACCAATTATACATTAACTGGATTTGATGATATAGATATCGAACAGTTAAAAATAGATACGGAAGTATTATTTGATGATAACGTCATCGGAAACAGTTGGGATAGTTTCAAAAAAGCCCAAGGCGAAGACGATTGGCAGGATAAATACAATGATGACGAAGAATCAGATGAATACTACGATGAAGAAGAAGAAGACCTTCAAAATCTGCACGATGGGATAATTGAAGAAAAAGATGCAATAGTGTTTGAAGATGAGATACCATGTCCTAATTGTGGACATATAATATCAATGGATATGTTTGAAAGGAATTATTATGATAAGGTAGATGAGGTATGAGAACATACATCGGAATGAATCCTATAGGTCATAAAAGGGCGTTATCTGACCCAATAATGAGAGAAAAAGAAATGGATTTGTTATTCAGTTTCGCATATAAAAAAGAATATGACCTATTGGAGAATTTTCCAAAAGTAAACCTTATGATAGATAGTGGAGCATTTACAATCAACGGACAAACCCCAAACATAGAAAAAGCAGAAAAACATTCCAAAGAATACATGAAATTCATATTATCTACAAAAAAAGACCGTAGGATTAAATATTATTTTGATTTGGATTTTTACACATTATTTCCATATGAAGGAGTTCACGAAATAAGACAGAAACTCTTTGACATCACGCCCAGAATAATACCGATATGGCATAAACAATGGGGTGCAAGGAAATTTATGGAAATGTGCAAGGAATATGATTACATAGCCATTCCATGTAGATTGGGAATGGAACTTGAAAAGAAAAGTCTGATACATTATGTGAATTATGCTCATAAAAACAACTGTAAGATTCATGGACTGGGATTGACTAATGTGAAAGTGCTGGATAAAGTACCTTTCGATAGTCTGGATAGTATGAGTTGGATTCAAAGTGCAAATTTCAGTTATTATGGGGCTAGAAGAACGTATATTCAAAGCAATTACGTTTCTGAAAACGTTGATAAAGTATGCAAAGGAACGTTTCTGCAACATTTAAAACAAGCAGAATATTATTACAACAAATGGAAGTGGTATCACAATGATTGATGAAGACATTATATTTGAGTATGAAATGACAAAATCGTTGCTTCTTTTTAGTGGAGGTCTTGATACAACCACAATATTGTATCAATTAATCGAAGAAGGAATTCCAGTACAATGTCTAATTTTTGATTATGGGCAACAAGCCAAAAAGGAAATAGAATGTGCAGAAAAGACTTGTAAAAAATTAGATGTCGAATACGAAATAATGGATATTTCTTCATTGAACATTAGTGGAAATTTGGGTGAAGGTGGAAATACAAAAAGCCAGACTTCAATAATTATCCCAAACAGAAACAGTATTTTTCTATCAATAGCAACAAACTATGCTATTTCACACAACTGCGAAGTAGTATATATCGGAAGTAAAATAGGTGCTGAAGCCTGTTATGATGAAAAATACGATTTCATTGAAAAATACAACGAACTCAATGAAGTAAGTGATATAAAATACATTCCAATAAAAGCACCTTTAATTTATTTTGACACGATAAATGTTTTAGATTTAGCACTAAATTTAGGTGTTCCATTGATAGATACTTGGAGTTGTTTTGGAAACAAGGATTACAAATGTGGTGAATGCAAAAATTGTAAAGCGTTACCAGAGATTCTTGATATTTATTATGATGAGTTCCTTAAAAAACTCCGAAATCTTAAAGAATACAAAGAGTCTTTCAATCATACGAAATAAATGGAAGGTTGATGAGGTATGGTTGAAAGTTGGGAAGACCGTATACCTCATGAATCTGCGAAGGCATACGGTTATTTTGTGGAATATCTTAAGTTAGGATTGAATAGGTCAATACCTAAATTGGAACGCAAATTCGCAAAAGAAGGAAAAGAAGTAAGTGGAAGAACGTTAAGACGGTACGTAGACAAATACAATTGGATTTCTAGGGCTGAAGCATATGATTTATATGTAGCCGAACAACAAGCGAAGCAGTTAAAGGAAGATACCAATGCTTATTACGAATTAAAACGTAAAGAACTTCAGAATTACGAAGATATTTATCAAGCAATAACTGCCAGTATTGTTGAAGGCATTATGAATGGTTCTATAGACCCATTAAAAGCCAGTAAGGCTTTGAAAACATTGGCTGATGCAAACATAGATATAAGCAGATTACATTTAAGAATGTTTGGAGAACCAGCAGAAATCCAACAAATAAATACTTCTAACGATTCAAGAATCGAAACTAACGAAGGATTTGATGTATTAAATTCAGACTGGATGAATAATGAATTGGAAATAATGAAACAACTGATAAATAAGGATAGATAATTATGGCAAAAATTAAACAGAAACCAGTTCTTGGTTTAGGTCAATGGAGTGTCATAATAAACAATGGAAGATGGCGACCCAGAGATTTTGATTTAATTATAATTGAATTTTTAAATTATGCAATGCAAGGTAAAATTTCCAAACTTATGGTAGGAGTACCACCAAGGCATGGAAAAAGTACACTCATCTCCAGAAATTTTTGTTCTTATTTTATGACTCATTTTCCAAATGAAAAAGTTATTCTTTCAAGTTACAGTCAAGATTTGGCTCAAAACTTCGGTAGTGATGTTAAAGGAATCGTAGATACTTATGGTTATTTAGCACCTCACAACGTAAGGTTATCAAAACACAGTAAAGCAAATACCAAATTTAAAATCAACGAACCATATGAAGGTAGAATGCTTAGTGTGGGTGCTGGAGGAAGTATTTTAGGGTTCGGTGCAGGTTTGTTTATTATTGACGACCCTATCAAAAACGTTGCTGAAGCAGAAAGTGAATTGATGCAAGGAAGATTACAGGAATGGTTTAGTGGTACTGCCAAAACAAGGCTCGAAAAAAGAACCAATGGATTGCCACCAATCATGATTGTAATTGCACAAAGGCTTCACGTAAATGATTTGCAAGGAATTATTAAGGCTACAGAACCAGTTATAGATGCCATAGATGCAATCGAAATGCTACGAAATGGTGAAACTATTGACCCTAACGTATGGGTAGACCTTAATTTACCTGCAATATGCGAATTTCCAGAAAAAGATTTGCTTGGTAGAAAACGTGGAGAGGTTTTATGGGAAGAACAGCGTGATTTGGCATGGCTTGATGCAGAACGCAAAGCAATGGGAAGTTACCTATTCAATTCCATTTATCAAGGAAACCCTCACGAAAGAGATGGATACATATTCAAAAGAGCATGGTTTTACGATGAAAGAACTGGACTTCCAGATTGTATCCTATCCAAAGATGAAATTCCAGAAGATTTACCTAAAATGAGATACTGGGATTTTGCTGCTAATGCAAAACGTGGTGGAAGAAAAGAAGGCGATGAAACAAGTGGTGTTCTTACAGGTTTCGATGGTGAAACCATATACATACTTGATTTAATAAACGGCAATTTCACAGCAAATGAAGTAACAAAAATCTTCGACAGGACCGTTCACAAAGATGGACGGTATGTAAACGTCCGTATTGAAGAAGAACCTGGAAGTGGAAGTCGTATTCTTATTGAAAAGTTTATGCACGACCCACAGTATCGAAGATTCAGAATACGTGGAGATAAAGTAAGATACGCCAAAAACGTTAGAAGTTTCACATTAGAAGGAATATGTGAAAACCGTAATTTTAAAATGGTAGAAGCACCTTGGAATCAGAAAGTGTTAGACCAATTAATCAGTTTTACAGGAAACGATGGCGAAAGTGATGATATTGTAGACAGTCTAACAGGTAGTGCGAACATATGGTGCAAACCTAAAAACAAACTTATCGTAGGAGGATAACAAATGGATTATATTAATTATTGTGAAGAACCCTTCTTTTTCATGAAAATTTACAACTGTTTATCTGAAGACAAACGATTTGAATTTGAGAGAAAATTTCTGGAATGTAAAAAATTATTTGAAGAAAAATACGATAACAAGTTGTTCAATCCGAAAATAAGTTTCAAGGATGGGTACATCTATATCACCCAATCTGATTTAATATATCTTCGGATTGACATACGAGAAGAACTGTCAAACAAAATAATAATTGATGAAGATTTGGTTGAAGAGATACTTCATGAATTTAATACAAGTCATGGATTATGTGTTGCAGACCCAAACGATATGCTGCAAAACAATGAATCTTACAAGTATATCATAGACTTCAACGGAATCTGCGAAGAAATTGAAAAAATATTATATTGAGGGTTAGATTATGGCTGAAGAAAAAACAAGGTCAAAAAACACTCAAGCCAAAGCGTTTGTCGTGACAAAGAAAGGTGATGAATATGATTTAGTACCATGGAGTGTATTGGAAAGTTATAGTATTAAAGATGACAATTCAGATAGAGATAAAATTCCTCAAAGTAAGGATATATCAAATGAAGATAATTTCGATTATCAGAAATTCAAAAAACCTCAATTTGATTTGAGGAAACTATGTGATTTGTTGGATTATAATACATATCACCGAAGATGTTGCGAAGTTGTTGCACAGGATGCAAGTGGATACGAATACAACATCGAACCAATAGATAGTGATGAAGACAATACTGAAAGTTTTCTTGACCAGAAGGAATTTATTGAAAATTTCATACAAAACCTATATACTCCAATCAACACAACTCTTTACAGGTTTTGTTACGATAAAAGAGCAATGGGTTGTGCAGCAATAGAAATATTGCGTGAAGGAGATAGTAATTCAGCAATTTCGGATTTAAGACACATAACAGTATACAACATGAGATTACATCGAGATGGTGTAAGAATACTACAGCAGGAAGGAACTAGAAAAAGATGGTTTGTATTATATGGAAAAAATTACACACCAGATGGAGTTCCGTTCGATGTAAACTGCGATACTGGTGAAATGGTAGAATATGGTAGTTTAAAACCAAGCGAAAGAGCGAATGAAATAATATGGGGTCAAGATTACAGCCCACATAACATTGATTATGGAAGTGCAAAAGTAATCCCATTAGTCAAGGTAATTTATGGTGATTTGAGTCGAGATAGATATAATCAAAGTTTCTTTGATAATTATGGAATGCCAAGTTATGCAGTAACAGTTACTGGTGACTTTGACGCTGGTCCACAGCCTGGCGACCCAGATTATGTTTATGAACAGACATTTGAATACCAAATCAAACAACAATTACAGAATGTTGTAGACCAACCATATAGTAGTGTAATTCTTATGATTCCTTCCATTGAAGGAGATGTGGGAGTTAATCTTCAGCCGTTAAATATTGGAAGTGGTGGAGAGGAAGCAGGATTTAGATTATTCCGAGCAGACAATCGTGACGAAATATTGGCAGGTCATGGTGTTCCACCATACAGAATTGGAATAAGTATAGAAGGCAGTCTTGGTGGGAATGTAAGTAGTGAAAGTAGTGTTATTTACACTACCAGTATCATACAACCTATCAAAAAGATGAACGAAGATTTATTAAATAACTTGTTTTACACAGAATACGTTCATCAAAAAAGAATTAACAACGAACCTTATCTTGTTAGTGGAAAATATCTGAATTGGGTTTTCAAAATAGCCGAAATAGATAAAAGAGATTATCAACAGGATTTATACAACGCCAAAGAACTGTTCCAAATGGGAGCGATAACTCCTAGACAAATAACTGAAACTTTGGGTAAACCATTTAAAGCATTTGCTGACCCAAATAATCCATTGTTAGACGAGTATTATGTGAACGGCGTACCTATGAAAAATTTATTTATGAATGATGGTACTGAACCGATGAGTAATACTACTTATAATGATACTTTGTCTATCAATACAAATACGAAGAAAAAAAATAAAGAGGCTTCTGTAGAAGAAATTCCTTCAACAGAAACTCAAAATAAATAAACTGATTTTTATGTGATTTGATTATGTTAATTAAAAAGAATCCTATAATTTATGCTCCAGTATATATACCAAACACTCCAGATTGTGAGTATCATTTGGGAGAGCGTAAATTATCTGAAGCAAAGATAAAATACCTTGCAAGTACCTATAATCGGTACAAAATAGTAGACCTTCAACATGAGTATGGTCAAAGGCTTTTAGATGGTAAGAAACCTATCCAAAGAGGAAATGTTCTTGGAAGTTTTATCACAACCAAAGAAGTAACTCTCGTTGGATTGGATAAAAATCTAAGAAAATATCCGAAAGGTACGTGGATTCTCAAAATAGAAATCACAGATAAAACGGCGATGATGTTATATAACCAAGGATTGTTAAGTGGCGTTAGTGCTACAGCAAAAAGAAGAAAAGATGCAGATTTTTTATTATGGTACGCATCAAAAAAAAGTGATACAAAACTTCGGAAAAGAATTTTGCTTTCAGATATTAAAGACCCAGTAGTATTTACTGTAAGTCTTGTTAAAAAACCTTGTGTATACGGAGCTAAATTTTGTAATAAATCATGTGTAATTAAAAACCTAGATAAAATGGAGGATAATAGTATGTCATTAATGGATGCAATTAAAGAAAAGTTAAACACAGCATTAGAAGACATCGACCTCGAACAACTTGAAGAAAGTTCTAAAAGTGTACCAGAAACTGAAGAAGAAGTCGAAGAAACTGAAACTGAAGAAACTGAAGAAGAAGTCGAAGAAACTGAAGAAGAAGTCGAAGAAGAAAACGAAGAAGAAAACGAAGAAGAAAATGAATTTGAAGAAAGTTCAAAATCATACATCACCAAAGATGAAGCCCAATCAATGTTCAAACAAGGTTTTGAACAAATAAGAGGCGAACTTGAAGAAATCGTTGATACCAATATAACTGATACTATTTCAGCACTTCAAGAAAGTCAAAAAGAAGCATTAGGCTACGTTACTGGTGATGATGTAAAAACAATCTTCCAAGATGAATTCAACGCTTTCAAAACCGATTTTGAAAAAGATTTGAAAGAAAGACAAGAAGAAAGTATAAAACAATTTAGCAAAACAATAGATAATCAAACAACCGTACCTCCTCAAAACGAAGGAAATACACCTCAAAAAAGCAAATTATTTGCAGACAGAGATGCAAACGGTTGTAAAATTAGATAATTTAGGAGATGATAGATATGGCTAATACAACTGTAACTAACGAACAAATTATGCAAAAATTGGATGCTTCATTCAAAGAATTAGTAGGTGGACACTTATACGAAGGAGGTACAAAAGTCGGTGCAGGTGCAATGCGTGTAGCCGACTTTGGGGCTAGTATCCTCAAACCAGAATACTTTGAAGACTTCGTCATATGTGCAACACGTGAAAGTACCATCTTCAACGATGCAAGAAGAATTATCATGGATAGTCCGATTGTAGGAATTGACAGAACAGGATTCACAGAAAGACTTCTTGAACCAGGAGAAGAATTAGTAACACCTAACAGAAAACAACCAAAATTCGCTCAAGAAAGACTTGTAGCAAGAGAATTAATTGGTGATGTAGGTATTTCTGACCAAGCACTCCGTAGAAACAAAATGAGAGAAAACTATGTATCTCTTATGATTGATATGATGGGAACTCAAGGTGGACAAGATTGGGAATCCTATGCAGTATTATCCAATACAAGTATTGACCCAGCAGCAGACCCATTACTTGCAAGTAATGACGGTTGGATTGCTAAAGCAAGAAACCACATATATGGTGGTGGAAGAAAAACTGGCGACGACTTTGACGGAACAGACCCAATCGATATGTTCAATACAATGCTCAAAAAATATCCTAAAAACTACCTACGTAATAGAAGAAACTTAGTATTCTATGTAGATTCTGATGTTTACTCCGATTATATTGATATTAAAGGTGAAAGACCAACCATTGTTGGTGATAACACTATCGAAACAAACATTGCAAGACCATACAAAGGTGTAAGAGTAGAAGAAGCACCTGTATTAAACGAAGCAAGAGATATTCCAGAAATAGGTTCAACTGCCATGCTCGTAGACCCTAACAATATGGTATATGGTATATTTGAAGAAGTAACCCTCGAACCAGAAAGAACTGCAAGAGGTAGATTAACTGATTACGTAATGACTATGGAAGTAGACCAAGCATACGAAAACCCATATGTCGCAGTAATTGCTCACCCAGATGAGAAAGAAGGCGATTCATCACCAATGAGTGAATACAGTACCAGACCAAATTGTTATGAGAAAGTCAAAAAAGGATTATTGGTAGAGGCTGAACCTCAAGAAGATGACTCACCATAAATTCTTTTTTTTAATGCAATGGAGGCATGATTTATGACATCAGAAAATGCTCTCCAAGGAGCAGAATTTGAATTAAAAAACGAAGAAAAGAATTATTATTTTAAAACCAAAATTGCTGACAAATTGGTTCTTCCGAATATTCCAGATGGTGAATATGAATATAAAGTATCCAAAAAAGGATATAAAACAATTAAAGACAAATTCACAATTGGAAAACACGAACACGCTAAACTAAGGTTAGATTTAGAAAAAACAACCAAAAAAACCACCAAAAAAACAGATAATTAATTGAAGGTGGTGATTAACAGCATGATGGAAGATAAAATAATAAGTGATGTGTTAATCCATTTAGATGGATGGGAATTACAAAATCAAGACCATAAACACAGACACAAACCTCAAAATCACAAAATGCTTGATGCTTTCAATGTAGATAGTGAAGACATTGAAAACACAAACATTAGAAAAACAGTAACTGCCAGAGAAGTGCTGGATACTTATGAGGTTGCTAAAATACACGTCTTGAATTACATTAAGCGACCAGTATTCCCAAGAACTCCAGTAACACATCTGGCTATTTGTATGTGGACAGCAGGGTTGTTGAGTCAAAAAGCAAGGTTCAGAAAACAAAAAGTAGAAAACAGTTACAATCTAATCAACGAGGCAAAGGCTTTGTTAAAACCTCATATAAAACATACACCAACAATAACTACAATAAACGGAACTACAGATTCTCTCCGTTGTGATATAGAAAGTTTCAGATTAAACCATCATCACAATCACAAATGTCCAGAGAATCCACCACATCCTTGTATAGGACAACACCCTCCACATAAAAAAAAAGATAAAAAGAAAAAACCACATCATCCTCCTCACCACCATCATGACCATCACCATTATTTTGAACGTGATGAACCAGATTATGACTTATTTTTTCTAAGACCAAACCACTTAATGATAACTTTGTTACCAGTAAGAGGTGAAATCGAAGATACGGTTGTACTAAAAGCATATGTACGAGATAAATATGGAAATAGGGTTGATGAAGGTAGAGTAAGATTTTATATTGAAGATGATGAACAATATTGAACGTAATAATTAAAATATAAAATAGGAAGTATTAAATTATGACAAAACAACAAATTGGAACAGCAACAGTAGAAAACGGTGTAGCAGAAACAACATATACAATCCCAGGTGATGCTACAACTGGGTCAAGAGTATTGTATGCAACATATGAACAAAACGACAATTATATGTTAGCAGAAGGATACAATACTATAGAAATAAGAGTACCAACAGTAACAACAGTTTCAAACGTACTCGCATCTATTGGTGAAACTGCAACATTTACGGCAAATGTTAAACATCACACAGACCAAAATGTAAACGAAGGTACTGTACAGTTCCAACTCGGTGGAGTAAATATAGGAACACCAGTAAATGTATCTAACGGTGTAGCAAATTTACAATATGAAATTCCTTCAAACACAGAAGACGGAACTGTAATTACTGCTGTCTTCATAGAAACCACCACTTATGGTGCAAGTGTAAGTGGCGAAGGGTTATTATCAATACGTGAAGGAACAAATGTTGTTGTAGAAAATCTTTCAGCAAACAGAGGAACTACAGCAACTATTACAGCAACCATTACTGATGCTGATGGTGACAACGTAACTACAGGTCAAGCACAATTATACATTGACAACACAATATCTGGTGAACCAGTAAATGTAGTTGGTGGAAGTGTATCTTTCAGTTACGATGTAGCAAACAATGCAGTTGTTGGAGGACATACAATCAAAGTATCATACTTACAGAACGATACATTTGACCCAGCAGATGGAACTGCAACATTAACAGTAAGAACTCCAACAACACTTACAGCAGTAAATGTGTCTGGAAACAAAGGTTCAACAATACCTGTTACTGTACGTGTAACTGACCCTAACAGTAGTGCAATTATTGACGGTACTGTAAACATAACTATAGGCAACGGAACAGCACAAAGTGCTACTGTTGGTAATAGTGGAGAAGCCACTATTCAATATCAAATTCCAAACGATGCTTCTGGAACTATCGCATTCACAGCAGTTTATGTTGAAAACGTAAACTACCAAGGAAGCACTATGGAAACAGCAGGAGTAATTACTGTACGTAAAGGAGTAACTTTAGTAGTAGACAGCGTTAAAGCAGAACTCGGAGATGAAATTACTCTCGGTGCTACTGTAACTGATGAAAACTCTGCACTTGTAGATGAAGGTACTGTTACATACGAAATAGAATAGGATTTTATCCTATTCTCAACACCTTTTTATAAGGGGGTGTAATATGACTTTATCAGATGGTACTTATAGTGTAACAGTTACTCCTACAGAAAGTGATGTTGGAGATACAGTTGAATTTAAAATAGGTGTTAATCCTTTATCTACAGCACATTCTACCAATGAGTTTGACAACCATAAAATAAAAGTCCTTTTACTAATTGATGATGAAGAAATAATTATCAGAAAATATACTAATTCAAATGGTACGAATATAAATGATGTTGCACAAAATATCATAAATGATTATGGTTATATTGATTTCACAGACCTAAACAGTAATTATTATGAATCAAGACAAACTGTAATACGTAATTTATACCGATTTGGTTATTATTCAACATCTTCTTTGGGAGGTGGCACTCATACAGTCCAATTCCAAATGATAGATGAAGACGACAATGTATTGGTAAGTAGTAATGTTGTAACATTCAGAGTAATAAAACCAGTTATTGCAACTGCCACTTCCACAGTATCAAACGGAAGGTCGGAAACAAGCAATCTTTCATACAACACAGGATACAACAGAAATAGTTTAGTTCCAGGAAACAGTTATACAATCCTCTCATCATATCTTGAAAACAATAAATATAATGAGGCTGTTGCTGTCGGTGAGTTGGAAATGCTTAAAAGACCAACGTACACCACAATAAGTGGAAACACCAATATATCACTAGGAGAAAATGTAACATTAACCATAAGCGTAAAAGATGGTAATAACAACAACATAACAAATGGATATATTACGATTTACGATGGTAATAACATAATTCAACAGAATTATGCATTGAGTAGTAATTCCACCCAAATCACATTTACTCCAAATATTGCTGGAAGTCATGATATTTATGCCGTTTATACTGATAGTGGTGTGGAAAACAATACCAGTACAAGTAATCATTTAACAATAACTGTTGATAAAATAGATACGTTCCTTGATTGTAACATAGATGTCGTGGAGGCTTATCTTCGTAATGTACTAACTATTTCTGGAACATTAACTGAAGACGATAGTAATAATATTATACCTAATGCAACAGTTAAATTTTATGATTATAATGGTAGTTTGCTTGATACTGGTTTTACTGATTCTTCTGGAAGATACGCCTTTGGTTATATTTTAGAGGACAGATTAGCAAATAATCAGAATCTCACAATAGTCTATGAAGGAGATAATACCAGAAATGGATATACAAGAACTATTCCTATCCATATTTTAACGGCAAGAACATATATTGATGTGGTGGATAACCCAATAGGTGTTTCAAATTATCCGAGCAGTATTACTGTACAGTTGCTTGATGAATGGGGTGTAGATGCATTAGGTGCTGAATTGAAATTATATGATGATGAAGGTAACTTTGTTTATTCTGCATATTCTTCTGAAGATGAGGATTATGTTGAGTTATTAACAGGAATATTGTATTCCGAATTAACTCATGAGTATCATGATTATGTTGTTTCTTTTGATGGAGATGAGATTTATGGTTCTTCAGAAATAACTGTAACTAAAGAAATATTGGCTGGAATGGTTTTATCCTCAAATGAAATAGTGTATGGGCAATATAATGAAGAATATCATACATTACGTGTAAAAACAGGTCTACGTAATGAAACTGCTTTTTTTGCTAATTTAGTAATACCTCCAGATTTTGATTTTGATGTATTGAATGATGATGAGTATTATTATGTGCTATCTCTTGATTATGAGGATGAAGAAATATTAGAAGATATTTCTGAAAATGGATTTAGTCAGTATTTCGATATGAGTACGTTATTGGGTGTAGCGACTGTAATATCCAACAGCGTTCCAACAATGTATTTACTTATATATGAGTATAACGGCAACAGTATTATGGATACCGTTCCTAAAGGAAGTCAAATATCTGTTATGGGTGATGAAGAACAATATGAATTCACCAAGAGATATTCTTCTGAAAATGAGTAGTGATGAATTATGTTTGATTTTTTAATAGGTTTAGGACTTATTGGAATTTTAGCCTTAATTGTCTTTATTTTTTTAATACCGTTCATACTTACATTGGTCGTAGGAGTTGCTTTTGCTAACTTACTTGGTTTTAGTGGAATAGTATGGTGGGCTTTTGTGATTTTGTTTTACATGGTCGTTTCGGCAATTCTTAGTTACACTATAAAATAAGGGTAGTGATATAGTATGCCTGGATGGATAGGACATAAAATCGACGTTAATATAACAGACAGTATTAAAACCAAAATAGATTTGGTTGCACCTTGCGACGTCATTGGGAGAGAAATAGAATCTGACCTTCATAATGTCGTTAGTAAAGCACGAGGTGGGGCTGGAGGGTTGGTTAGTGATATTGCTTCTCAAAGTAGAATGTTACAGATATCTGCTTTAGGTAGTTATGGAAGCAACAAAAATGGTAATTTAGCAGGTAGTATCAGCATAGAAAGTTCTGGTAATTCTGCCCTTGTTGGTACTGATTTGTATTATGCCAGTTATGTTGAAGAAGGTAGAGGTAGTATTACTGCAACAGGTAAGGCTTTACATTTCTTTCTTGATGGTGAAGAAGTGTTTGTTAAAAGTGTCGGTCCTGCAAGTCCAAGACCATATGTCGAAGATAGTTATTCTCTTTTAGAATCAAGAGCCGAAGCAACGGTCAATAGATTTATGGATAGTTTATTATGATTTTAGATAAATTTAGTGATAAATACGGATTTGAATTTCTTGAAAGTCAAGTTACTATTCACAACTTATTAATTAAGGCACAGGAAGTAGATGAAGAATTAGAACAGGCAAGTATTCAATTGATGGATAGCAGTTATACCAACGAAGATATTGAAGAAAGCACTAGAATATATATTGTTAGAGGACCTACAGAACACAGAAACAAAAGACAGACACATACAACCAATATATTCTCGACACAAATTGAAATAATCGTGATGACTAGTAAACACGATGTACGTGAAGCAGTCAAAGTATTAAATAGTTTAACAAGAGCCATCGATGCTTATATCCACTTAAGTGACATTGGAGCATATTGTCATTTAGAAAGAATTGTTCCTCTGTACAATAATAACGGTCTGATTCACGAATATAGGATGGTTTATTTAGTCACCGAATATCAAGAATTGGAAAATTATCCTCAACTTTGTAAAAATTTAAAATTACTTATGAAATTGACTGGAAGTATTCGTGGTGAAAACGAAATCTCCAGAATAATAACATCAAACATAAATGAAGCATCTCAAAACACAGAAAGTGTAGAAGATGTTCCATTTGGAGGAGGCAAATAAAAAATGGAATTTCCACTAAACATTGGAACAGATGGATTGGATATTCAAACAAGAGTTGTCTTAACAAACGAAACAAGACATTCTCTTGAAAATCCAGGAATGGCTGGTAAAGTAACTCTTGTTGGTGCTTTTCCAACCCAAGATTCCGAGATACATACAGTAAGAAGTTATGCTGAATACCTTAGTGTTTATAAACTTACTGAAACCCAACAAGAAGAACAATATGATGCACACAGAGCAATAAAAAGAATATTTATGCAAGGTGTTAATGGATACAGAGGAGCAACTCAAGTTACTTGCGTAAATATTAATACAAAATATACAGCATCTAACAGTTTAACAGTAGAAAGTAAACAACAATTAACTCAAAAAATCAATGAATTGGAAGAAACTGTTAGAACATTACAATCTGAAATTCAAACATTAAAATCAGAAATAGCCACATTGGAAGCCAAAGCAAACTTAACAGCATCAGAAAAAACCCAATTGGCAAATAAAAAGAACAGTTTGGCTGAAAAACAAACCCAATTACAAACTGCTACTGATGAATTAAATGTATACAAAAGATTGGAAACTTATTCTGATGATATCACAACACCTATTAAAATAGATGCTGGTACATTTTTATCATTCCAAAAATTCAAATTAGCATTACGTAAAATTGCTGATGAAGATACAGATTTATTATTCATTAGTAGTGATTTACACGATTGTGTTGTAAATGGTAAATTCGGTTCTGCTGATGATGTATATGATGCAACTCAAGCACCGAATTTAGGAGTGGTTTATAATTATTTAATAGATTTCATAAACAACGAGTTCACCAGCCATAGACCATTAACATATATAGGTCACATAAGAACAGCACATTTGCTTAATGATGCAAGTGTAACTGGAATACCTTCCACAAAAATAGAAATAGATAGTGGTGCTAGATTCAACGAAGAATTAAAAGACACAACCTATGGTATAAGTTACGGAGATACTAATTGGGGTGCAAAACAAATAGCACAATTATTTACAGACGAAAAGAACGAATTAACCACGTGTGGTTTATTCTACCAAGGAGGTAAAATAAATAACGAAGATGTGGATGCTATGGAATTGGCTGCACATATGTGTGGTTGGTTAGCCTGTGGAAAAGTAGGTGAAGACCTTACATACAAAACAATTCCAGGTCTAACCAGTATCAACGAAGAAGTGTATTTCGGAAAAGGCGATGCTGGAACATTACTTAACAACATGGGTATTCAAATAATACGACCTAAAGACAGGCTCGAAAAAACATTCTATGTAAACAACAGCGTCAATCCAAGTGGTTGGCATACAAACCACGTTCGTAGTGTAATTTACCTATTAAAACAATATGCATACGAAACTGGATTAGGAATCAACAACATTACAGCAAATGTTGTAGCATTTAGGGCAAGTTTAGAAAATGTGTCTAAAAAAGTTATGGACGAAGTAGACCTTATTCGTGATGTGCAATTAGGAGATATAGAAATAATTAACAATTACCATTTATACCTTCCAATTGACATAATTCTAGCAGGTGTGGTAACTAAAATTAGTGTAGGAGTAAGTATGACTATTGATGAAACTGGTGAAGCAGGTAGTAATCAAACAACAGAAGGATACAATTTCTACTACTAAATAAAAGGTGATAATAATGGCTAAAACAAAAACATTATACAAAACAGATATATTTATAGATACCATTCCGATTGGCTGGACTAAAGAAATTAGTTTTGAAGCAGACTATGGAAACAACCAAGAACCTACACATAGTGGTAGAATGACCAGAAACAGTAGATTCCCTGGTTGCGAAATAACAATCAACAAATTAACTAAATTTGACCCAGCCGAAGAAAATGCTGTTCTCGCTGCAATAGATAAACTTGCAGAGCAAGGTGGAACTGTAACAATGGTTACTAAAGAACCATTAGGAACATTAGTAATTAATGCATATGGTTGCAGACCAGACAGCGAAGAATGGACTAACGAAGCAGATGAATTCCTTGAAACAGAATTCAGTTTACAAGGAGAAAGTTGGGATAGAGAATTCCGTAGAAATTAAGGTGAAATAATGTATATTATTTCGCCACAATTTTTTTTTAAAAAAATAGGTGATATTAATGAATTCAGAAGAATACGATGAAAAAATAAGAGAAATTAATTATGAAAGAGATGGGATTACGGCAGAACAGATAAAAAAAGCCCCAACAAAAGAAAACATCACAACTGAAGATATTGACAAAATGATAGAACAAAGTAGGTCAATAATAACTGATGAAGAAAAAGATAGAATTTTACAAGAAGAAGAAAACGAAATCAAACTTAAACAATTTGGTGGCGAAACCTTAAGCAACATACCAGAATTAAGTGATTTTTTAAGAAGTGAAGAACACTTAAGACTTGGTACAAATGCAAGAATACCTATTCCATTAGAAGTAGAAGGATATCCAGTAAAAGTATACATAAGACCACTATCACGTAAAGAATTAATTGAATGTAGAAATAAGGCAAACAATAAAGGACATAATGATGTGGATTATGAAGCAGTATTGAAAGTATGTACTGATAGTGATGGACATCCATATACAGAACAACAATTAAATTCTCTCGGTTATGGACATATACAGACAATAGCAGAAGCAATCATTATTGCAAGTGGTGAAAGTCCAGAAAATACCCAAACAGCGTTAAGAAAACGTTTAGTTTCTGAATTTCTCGAAAAATTTACGTCTTAAACCAGCAGGAAAATGGAGTAATTTAACTCAATTATACTGGGCTTGTAATTATGACCCAACGGTTATTTTCCAGAATTATCCAAATTTAACATCATTACAAGAGGTAGCAATAGAAATAATGTTTGAACAAGTTATAAAATATAAGTCAAAAAGTAGTAAAGGAAATATATTCCCAATATTACCATGAGGTGAATAATTTGGCAGACCAATTTAACAAATTTTATCAAGGATTACAAAGAACAATTCAAAGAGAATTAAAAGTAGCATATCCTCAAATAGGAGTGATTGTAGATATATCACCAAACAGAGAATTTTGTTCAGTTGAAACGGACAATGGAGTTATAAACAACATTCCAGCACATGGTATGCCTGTAATTGGAGATAGTGCAATAATTCATTTCATTAATGGAAATTATGAACAGCCAGTTTGTGATTGTGCTAGACGGATTCCAACACCTATTTCAGAATTGGAAGATATGTATACGAGCCAATGTTTTAATTATCACAACAATGGTGATTTTCACAAAGGAACGGACGGATATATTTTAAACAACAGTTCAACACCGAAATTATTTGATGAGGAAGACAATCCTTCATTATCTGGAAAAGTATGTTTATTGGATTTAAACGATGAACTTTCCTTTGAAGTAGATATTAGTTCATGCAAAACACAATATTTCAAATTCCAATGTTGTTACCAAGGAAATAGTTATCTTCAAGTAATTTGTAAAGATGCTGACACAGACAAAATAATAAAACCACTTCCATTATCATTAAATAAAGAATATTCCGTATGGGAAAGCGTATTTGGAAGATTTGGTTGGTCATTCAACAAAGAAGCATACACGAAAGGAAATGTTGATAAAATAAAAATCATTTTGAAAAATGTCAATGATGATAAACTACCTCAAATGTATGTCGAAGGAAAACTTGTTGATGTACCTACAACATTAACGTTAGATTCCTTACTTGTATATGATGAGAATGGCGACACACAATATTACAATAGTGTGAATGATTTAGTAGAATAACCACCCTTTATTATTAATATTCACTCCCAACAATTATTTTTAAGAATATTAATTAGTTTATATTTATCACAATCTATTTTTTTAAAAATTAACCAAAAGGAAAATGAAAAATGGCTGGAAAATCACACGAATATTCAATGAACATTAACATCAAGGCTCAAGCCGACGGTATTGGAAAAACCAATAGTGAAATAACTCAACTCGCCAACGAAGTAAAAGGTATCGATGGAAAAAATATTAACCTTAAAATAAACCTTGGTGGAAATGCTGGAAAAGATATACAATCCGTTGTAAAAAGCATTGGAAGTATTGAAAAAAGTTTAAATACTCTTTCTGGAAAAGGATTACAATCAATAGAACAAGGAATGTCTACTTTAACTAAAGCAGCAAATGATGTTGTTAGTGCCGTTGGAAGTATTCAGAAAAGTTTAGATGGTTTAAGTGGTAGAGGTCCAGAATCCGTTGCCAGTAGTATGGGAGATATAACTAAATCTTCAACAGATGCTAGTAGTGCAGTAGGACAAGTATCTACTGCTGCTGATGGAATAAGTACAGGTAATGCCGAAGAACTTGCAGCAGCATTAAGTGAAGTAGCCGATATGGCACAACAAGCTTCTTCTGCTGTGGGAAGAATAAGCGATGTAGGTGGACTCGGAGATAACTGGAACAACAGTTATGGTGGAAGATACGGAGGTATGAGATATACTGGGCAAGGAAAAGGTATATCTGATTTAGTGTCATTTATCGGTAATGGAAAATCCAGTTATGAACTCACGATAGAAAACGCCATGAACAAAACAAGAAACATGGGTGTAGCAAAAGCATGGAAAGAAGAAGATGGCGTAACTGGAATGGATGCTTACTGGGCATTGGATGCTGCAACAGACCGTAGTTTAATGAGTCTTAATGCTTTAGCAGCAGGTATCAACGCAACTGCTGCAACTACAGGTGCAACTGCAAAGGATTTGAAGAAACACGCTATGGAATTTGGTGATTTTGGTACGATGGTCATGGGTCTTGGATACACAGAAGATGTTGCCCAAACAGCCATTATGAAATTAGGAAGGGGTCTTCATGGAACATTCGCAGCATTAGACCAATATGGTATCACCAGAGAAAGTTTGACTTCTACAGGTTTGTGGAGTGGTGATGAAAATGACTTAGATGGATATATGGCAGCAGTTAGTGAGTTTTCGACAAAGATGGCAGACCAACTATTGCAAACACCAACAGGACAAATGGCAACCCTTTCTAAAAGTGCAAGTTTAGGAGGATATGCACTAGGTCAAATGGAAGCAGAACAAATGACTTGGTTAATCGGAGGGTATAAACAAGCCGATGACTGGTTAAGAAAAACAACTAAAGGTATGGGATGGGGGGCTAAAGTAAGAGATAACTTAGGAAATAGAGTATTATCAAGAACGGTGAAATCTCCAGATAATATAATCGGTTATGATTATAATCCAGAAACAGGTCAAAAGGACATACCTGTTTATGGTGAACAATCCGTATCAATTGATGCTAACGGTAATGTGGTCGATGATTATGGGCAGGTTGTTCGTAAAGCAAATGGCGAAATAATGAAAGAACAAGATGCAATTGCTGAAGGTTACTCTCAAAAAATGACAGGAGTTGGTTTATCAACATTAATCATCGGTGCAGACCAAGTTATTTCCACATACAAAACGCTTAAAGATACTATTCTTGGTGCATATGCAGAATGGCGTGATTTGAGAAGAATACGCCAAATAGGGCTTAAAGGAATTTTCGATGAATCCCAATATAGAAGAAATTCGTTTGGAAATTTTGAAAAAATACATGATTCTGCTTGTTCTACAATGAATGAAGAATGTCCTGCAAATGGTGGAGGAAAAGGTGGTTCTGGTAAAGGCAAAAATAAAAAGAAAAAGGGTCGATTTGGTAGATGGAAAGATTCTATTTCTTCAAAAATAGACAATATTGGAACAAATGCAACTAATTCCATATCAAACACTAAAAAAGGAATTGGCAGTCGTTTTAAAAATTTCAAAAACAAATTTAAAAATCCACACAATATAATTTCTAATTCTTCTTTTGATGGATATGATAAACCAATAGGACCAAAATTAAGTAACAAGAAACCATTGTCTAACAAATCAAGATACCATTATTATCCACAAACACAAATTACAAACGCACAAAGATACACTCCAAATGGTGTGGAGAAATACCAAATTAGGCAACGAACACGAAGAAGAAAAAACAGACCAGATTACGTAACAACAGATGGTTCTTCTTCTGCCAAATTTTATAACGACCCTAACAAAGGTAAAAATGTAAATACTGATACTTTTAGAAAATGGAAAAAAGAAGGATTGCAATTACAAAAGGCTAGGGAATTAAATGAAAAATTAGACAAACAAAACAAATCAATATTGAATGGAAAAGACAGCAGATATTCTAATTTTTCAAACAAAATTTCAAATAAAGTTGGGAATTTTAAAAACGGTTTGTTTTCTAAAAAAGAAAACCTTTCAAATTATTTCAGTTCCAACAATAAAGAGAGAGAAAAATATGCCAACCAATATGGTGGCTATATGAAAAGAACGAATAAACTTCTTTATGATAAAGGGCAACTAACAAGAAAGGCTAAAAATTATATTAAAACCAAAAAAGATTTACTTCAAAAAGAATTTGCTAGTGGTCAATTAAGTGGTCTTGTAAATAAGAAAATATTGGGAGATAAAGGAAGACAATTTCCATACAAAATATGGGATGGTGTTAAATCTGGTGCTAGTTCATTAGGCAGTTCTATAAATACTCGTTTAAGTGATTCGTTTTTGGGAACGCAATATGGTGCTTTGAAAAGACAAGGAAGTACGGTTAAAAATGCAATTACTGGTTCTGGAGCATGGTCAAAAGCAAGAGGAGTTGCAGGAGGTATAGGTAGTCAAATTTGGGGTAATACTGGTGCTTTATATGGTATGGCAACTGGTAAAGATATAAATAAAACCAGAGCAGGAAAAGCAGTTCAATCCGTTAAAAAGAACGGTGTTGTAGGAGCAGTTAAACAAAAAGTAAGTCCTATGGTTGGTAAAACTGGTCAAAAAATCGCAGCAGGTGGAGGAAAAGTATTAGGAGGAGTATCCAAAGGTGTTGGTGCAATGGCTGGTGGTCTTGGTAAAATAGGAGGACTTGTTGGAGGTATCGGAGGTGCTTTTATGGGTCTTCTTGGACCAATAGGTGCTGTTATAATGGGTGTTACATTATTAATGGGATTGTGTGACGCTTTAGGTATCGATTTAAGTCCATTGCAAGAAGCATTTGGAGGATTCATGGAAGCATTACAACCAGCAATACAAGGTCTTAATGAATGGATTGCTGGTTTTGCAAAAGAATTAGGACCAGTATTAACTCAATTAGGACAAGCACTCGGTCCAATACTCCAAGCAATAGGTGGATTAATCTCTGGAGGTCTTGGTGCTTTAGCAGGAATACTAGGACCAATCTTAGAAGGAATAGGTGCTATATTTAGTGGTGGTTCTGGCGAAGGAATGTTCAATGGACTTGCTGAAGGATTGGCTGGATTAGGACCAGTATTACAGAACTTCTGGAATGTAATGGGTCAAGGTGCAGAAGGAGTTGGTGGTTTCTTAGGAGGAGTCTTTGATGGAATAGGTCAATTCCTTACTCATGTTGTTCAAGAATGGGCAAATACAATTACTATGTTTTGGACAACCATTGCTCAAGGAATAAGTACGGCTGTTTCTACTGTTGCTACTGCCATTTCTAATGCTATAACAACAATAGCAACAACTGTTTCAAGTAGTATATTGTTAGTTGCTTCTTCAAGTATTAGTGCTATATTAGGAATGGGAGGTGCTATAGGAGGAGCAATATTATTAATACTTGGGAAAATTGCTACAGGAATTATGATGATTGGAAATGCTGTTGCAGGATATATTTTAACAATAGGAACGGTTGTCGCAGTAGTTGTTACTGCTTTGGCTGGAGCAATAGCAGGTGCTGTGTCTGGAATAGGCATGGCAATAGCAGGAACGATTACTGCTATAAGTGCAGCCATTATTATGGGAATTACTGGTTTGGCTACTGCTATTACATCTGGTATTTTAATGATTAGTATGGCAATAATCCAATCATTTGCTGGATTTGCTATGTCGGTTGCTGCTGCAACTGCTGCTGCTTATGCTACTTTGTTAGCATTCCAAGGAAGTGCTGTAGGGTTAATGAGTAGTATAGCAACAGATATGGTAAATGCGTTTAAAAATAATTTTACTGGAATCGCTGCTGCTGTAGATTCTGAAATGGCTGGAGCATATCAAAAACTCTGCGAATGGGGTGATAAAATGGTTGCAAAAGCAGGACAAATTGGTAGAGATGCTTCAGCAGCGTATAAAAACAATAGTGGTATAGGTAGTCCTGGATATATATGGTTAATGACTGCTGCCGAATGGTTTGGTGCTTTAGGTGCTATGACTAAAGGAGGAGCAAAAATGGTTACTATGGCAGCCAGTATTGGAAAAGGAATAGTTAGTACATTTATTTCTTCTCATCCAAACGATGCTTTCCAAGAAACTTTTGGTCTTGATTCAAATAAGGTTGATTTGTACCCAGAACCAATTCAATTTTCACCACCGATACCAGTATCTCCTCCTATTGTCAAAGAACCTAAATTATCTAAAGACATTAGGCAACAAAAAGCAAATGCAACTTCACAATCACCAGTATTCAATTATAACCATTATGGTGATGTAGATAATGAAGAAAGAATGCAAAAAACCATGAAATATTTCTCCGAAAAAATCGATTTTGAAAATAAAAGAGCTAATAGGACGGTGTAATTATGGTGTATACTGATTATACAAATGATAATAGACCAAACAATTTTCAGCCTTATTCATATTATTATAAGGCTGAAAAACCATCTTTTGTTATAAATGGGTACGAGTTCCATTTGGCTAAAAATGCTACTGCTGAAGGAGAATTAAATATTGTCGAAAACAATATTTATACTCCTAACAGTATGTATGGATACAAAGATGTTCAATTCAACAACTTTACTGGTGAGGTGTTCGATTGTGTAATTTATAGCAGAACTACCGAAGTTTATACTGGCGAACACGCTCAACCAGAAAAGGAAAATATGGGTATTGCTGATTTTTACAACACAGATAGAACACCTCACGCTGTTTTAAAATATTGGGCTGATAATTTTGTACCTTGTAAATTAGTAACTAATCTTCAAGCATATAATAACGGTACATATATTATCAAAAGCATCAAACAAGAAAATTTAGAAATGGATTTTATCCAAACAACCCTAACTTTGATTTATTATTATAAAGTTCGAGAAGATTATGCTCAAGTGTATTGGAGTCCTTGGAATAAAGGTCAATTTAATAATGCTCAAACAATTCAATTAAGTGCTACGGCTCAAAAAGTAATGGAATTAGGTTATTATTCGCAGTTGTGTGGTTGTACGGACAAAACACCTTATACTGAATGTAAAAGTACAAGTGACCCAGATGTGGCGTTTATCCAACAATTATTACAAGATTGGGGCTTTTTCCCTAAATATATAGATAGATTAAAAGTAATTAAACCTAATGGAGTTTATTGTTATCAAACGACACAGGCAATTAAGAAATTTCAACAAAAAGAAGGAATTCCTATAAGTGGTAATTTTACGGAAGAAACCAAATCTAAATTTTTAAGAAAAGTTATTGAAGGGTGAGATTATGGGAAATGATTTTTTAACGTGGTTATTGACAGGTAAAAGAAAAGTTACGTATGTGAAAGATAACCGAAAAAAAGCATCATCTGCGTTAGAAATAAGTAATTCTTTTAATAAAACATATCAAAACAAAAAAACCAATACTTCAAATAATGGTAATAAAATTTCTGGAAGCAGTTCTGGTGGAAGTGCAAGTTCTGGAGGTTCTGGTGGAGGAAGTGGTTCTGGAGGTTCTGGTGGAGGAAGTGGTTCTGGTGGTACTACTGATAACGCAGTTATTGAAGATGTAACTGGAAATGCCATAAAATCACAAAATCTCGAACCGATAGAAAACAAATTTAATGATTACACACCAAGTTGGGTTGATACAAACGATGGATGGAAACAGAGTTCAAGCAGACCAGATGTCCACATATTTATTAGTTATGAAAAATACGAAGAAAATTCCGAACAGACAGAAACTGGCGAATATGAGTGATTATTATGAGTGAAGGAGATAATGGTAGTGGAAGTGGAGGGTCTTGGCAGATTAAAGATAATGTTATAGTATGTACCGACCATATTGGAAGTCCAAGTCAAGATAACCAAATGTTGCAAGATATTGCTGACATCATATCTAATGCTGGAAAAAATGTAACTATAGGTAATCGAAACCCATCATCACCTTACCATGCAAACAGTTCTGTTTCGGATTCTACTATCTTTTCTATGGTAGGAGGAGTTTGTTGGGGTACGGCAGCCGATTATAAATATACTTTAGCCCCTCAAATGACAAAAAAGAATAATAATATCGTTTGGGGTTATTTAACTGGCAATCCTGGACGTTGTACAATAGATAATATAAAGAACTTAAAACATTATGCTCATGATTGGCATTATGGAGATATAGTTCGTTCAGAAGACAGAAATAAAGGTTCGGCAGCAATGGTTGAAGAATATGGAGGTTGGGTTGCAGGACCAGATGCTACAACATTGGCTAATTCATTTTTAAGTGGTAAAGGTGGGGCTACAACAAATGCAACCGTAACTGCTGGAATATTAGACGCTGGTAGAGGTACTACTCCTCAATTTTGGAATTCTGAAAATTATACCCAACCAGAAGAAATATATTTTAAAAATTTTGAAATTATTGATGAAAATCCACGTGTAATGACTGCTTCATTTGATTCACCATTAAAAATTGATTTGACTAGTGGTAGAGTGGCTGTATTAATTACTGGTGAGGTTAATGATTTTGGAGGAATCATATTAAAAAGAGAATATGATGCTGAAAATAAAATTTATAAATACCAATGTCAAGGATTTATGGATAGAATCATGGCAAACCCAGCTTATGTTGTTTGTGATGGGAGTAAAACGGTACATCGTATCATTCAAGAAGTATTGGATGGGTGTGGTCTTCCAGATGTAAATCTTCTCGAAGAAGATGAATATGATACATATGTTGATGAACAGACCAGATATTTAATGGAGCAGGATAAGGATTTGGCTGAAACTTCCGATATTTATACTAGTCAAGAGGATTTCATTGCTAGTAAAAGTAATGATGGAGTAACTATTGATGATGGTGACGATGAAACTGAAGATGAAAAAGTCATTAAAACTGTTACTCAAACCGAAAGTTCCAACGAAGATAACACCATAAGAAACCCATTCAAGAAAAAACCAACTGGAATTTATGACTGCGAAACCAAAGGTGATTTCATAAGAACGTTAATTTTTGATTATGGATTGAATGTGGATTTTTATGGTGATGTGAATGGCATACCTCATTTTGATATACTTGATTTAAAAACGTGGGCAAGAAATGGATGGGCAATTAGTGCTGATTATGGGTTCGGTTCTGATTATCAATCTTCTTTTGACATTACAAATATAATAACCCAGGTCGGTATAAAAAACATTCAAGCAACTAATGCTGAAGGAGAATTATATACTAGTGAGGAATTGTTAGGTGTTAATCTTGAGAATTATGTAGGTAGAATGGGTACAATTGAAGAAAACCCATCTGGAGATGTAACAGTCAATCAAAACCAAGAAGAAGATGATGAAGTAAATCAATTGAATAGAGTTTATCAAGATACATCTGGAAAGACATATACTCAAACAGAAACTTTTTCTACTAATGGTGAACCTGGATGTAAATTCTGTGCAAAAAAGAATGGTGGATTACAACCAACAATGCAGAAATACAAGAAAACGTGGCTTAATCAATGTCCTGCTTGTAACGAAAAGAATTGTTTTGAAGATAAAAGTACGGCTACTGATTATAAAACGGTTTGTAATAAATGTGGTAAAGAATATTGTCAATATTGTGGTACTGCCAAAACAAATGGTAATTATTCTTTGACTGAATTGTTTGAAGGTTTCGACAATTCAAATGTTACTAAATCAGAATCAAGTGGTGATACATGATGAGTTTTCTTGACACTTTAGGTGCTGCTGCTGCTGGTGTATCTCCATTATTAAGTGCTGGAATAAGATATGTTTCCAACGCTTTAAAACCCAAAGGTGTTGGAGGAGGAGGAGGAGGTGTTTTTACAGAAGATGCTTCAAAACCCAATTCTTCTAATTCCAGTAACGATTCTGGAGATGGTTCTGGAGGTTCTGGTGGAGATGGTTCTGGAGGTTCTGGAGAGTCTGAAGATGGGAGTACAAATAGTACGGATAATACGGCTGAAAACGTTAAGATGAATGACCCAGAAAAAAATAAAACTCTTGCAGAAATACGAATGAGTGAAGAACTACGTGAAACGTTTTCTTTAACCATAAAAGTACCATATATTTTGGAAAAATTACACACGAATCAATTTTTTTGGTTGGAAGTAAGTGATGATTTCTACGATAAAAATTATCCAACAATTATGGAAATTATTGCAAATAAGAAATTTGGAAGATACGCTGGATTTGAAAAAAGCAGGTTTTTTGTAGATAAGGTAATTCAAAAAGGTGGTGTTGATGGATTTGGCATGGAAATAACACTTAATCCGATTGCACCAAGTCATGGTACTTATGTTAAAATGCAACAAGATGCAGAAAAAGCATTAATAGAAGCATTGAATGATAATTCCAAATATGGTGGTGGAACTGGAAGTCTTGGTAGTGGAAATATTAGTTCTGCAACGTTGGATGAAATATATAACATAGCAGCAACTTTTGTTTATGATGGTGCAGGTACTGGTTTAAGTCCAGAAAAAGCATGGGAACATTATCAGAATGGTGGACGTAATTTTGACTGTTATGATTGTAGTAATTGGCTTTTTTATTGTTTAAGAGAAAAAGGAATAGCGTGTAGAATAGTGCAAGGATATTCACCATCAAGTCGTAGTGGTACTCACAGAGTGGTTCAAATTTATGAAAATGGAACATGGCATTGTCCTAAACAGGCATGGAATTTAACAAGGAATTTAAGACCTTTTACTCCAGAAGATAAATATTCATTAACACCTCGATTGACTTATAATGGTACAGAAACGATAACTGGAGGATAAATAATGATAGATAATAAACTGAAAAAAAAGATTTTGCCTAATTTAAAAATGGAATTATCAAAAAACGAGTGGATATATATTGAAGAAATGTTTTCAGAAGTCTATTTAACAAATGAATATGGATATGATATCGTTTCATTGAAACCTCCTTCTAATTACAATCCATTGCCTGGTCAAATGAAATTAACTATTCAATTTTATGCATTAAATGGAGCATATTACGCAGTAGATGATTGGGAATCTGTAAAACAAAGAGGTGTTAAATTATAAGGAGGTAAATAATGGGTTTTTTAAGTAATTTGGGTGCTGCTGCAAGTGCTGGTATAGCATATATTACTGGTGCGTTTAAACCAAAATCCACGCAAGTTTCTAAACAGTTAAGTGATAATTATAAAAAATCAACGACCCCTTCTCCCAGTACAAGTAACGAAAATAGTGGAAGTGATACGGCAGAAGGTACTGGAGAAGAAGGTTCTGGAGAGTCTGGAGAAGAAACTACTTCTAGTACAGATAACACTACCGAAAACGTTAAGATGAATGACCCAGAAAAAAATAAAACTCTTGCAGAAATACGAATGAGTGAAGAACTACGTGAAACGTTTTCTTTAGAAGTTACAGTACCTCATATTCTTGAAGATGTCCATTCAAATCAATTTTTTTGGTTAGAAGTAAGTGATGATTTCTACGATAAAAATTATCCAACAATTATGGAAATTATTGCAAATAAGAAATTTGGAAGATATGCTGGATTTGAAAAACATAGATTCTTCATAGACAAAGTAGTTCAAAAAGGTGGTGTAGATGGTATAGAAATGGTTTTAACATTGAATCCTATAGCACCAAGCAACGGAACTTATGTTAAAATGCAACAAGATGCAGAAAAAGCATTAATAGAAGCATTAAATGATAATTCCAAATACGGTGGTGGAACTGGAAGTCTTGGTGGTGGGGCTATAAATATTTCTGGTGTGGATTGTGTTCCGAATGATACATATAATAGTCATAATTGGGCAGGACATAGATGTAAACCTCCAAAATGTACTTCGGTTTCAAAGGTACTTCGAGGAAACAGTAGTAGGCAATATGCGAGAGATACAGCTTCTCACAATAGAACTAGTGAAGAACTGGTATCTTATGTTAAATCCCAAGTATTGTATCAATATTATGCAGATAATCCATATGGTCAAAAAAGATGCCCAGATGATATGTGGAATGGTGAACGACCAATTAGAGGAAATTGTGCTGATTTTGCGAGATTGTTGAAAGTTATTTTAGATGTTAATGGATATTTAAGTATTATTTGTCATATTCCAGGTCATTTTTATAACGCTATTTGGGAAAACGGCAAATGGACTGTTTGTGATTTGTGTCATTCACCAGCATACGGTCATGCAAACCATGAAGAAGAAGCAGGTAGTGTAATTCCTCTAGGTACATGGGATAATCCTGTTGATTAAATAAAGGTGATTTAATGATTGATGAAAAAATAAAAGAAATGATTATGCCTTATCTGAAAATACATTTAGATAAACAAGATTGGAAATATATAGAAGATATGTTTTCGGAAGTGTATTTGGTGAAAGAAAATGGTATGGATATAATTACATTAAAACCAACTCCCAGAAGTGGTGAAACAGCAATACAATTTTCAGCAATTAACGGAGCATATGTCAGTATAAATTATTGGGAAGATGTTAAAAAAAGAGGTAAAAAGTTATGACTAAAGTTCAAATAACTTTCAACGAAAATAAGGTTCGTGGAGGAAATATTTATTACAATAAATTAATCGAACTTGATAAATTTGATAGTGGAACTATTCTGGATGCCCAAGGAAATCCATTGGATAATATAGCACCCAAATTCAAATTCGTTAAAGTAATAGTAGATGGAATAGAACACACATCTTTTATCAATACTGAAGGAATTTTTCCTATTTCATTAGATTTTGACGAATCTTTGTGTGATGCTGCTCCATATACTTTTGATATTTCTCTTGTTTTTGAAGGTGCTGGAGATTACGAAGCGAAAACTGTTACAAGGACATATGTTTATTCAAAATATGACCAAACATTAACTGTTGTAGAAAGTAAAAATGAAGAATATGTCAATGAAGAAAACGTTTTTCGATTTAGAGCAGATTCAATTGCCCATGAGTATAATTATTTAGGGCAATATCCTATTCCAGACATTCATTACCAGATAATTCATAAAGATAAAAACGGAACACAACTTGCCAAAAAAACAGGTATTGTTGATACTGAAAACGGTGTAGCCACTTTAAAATACAATTCTTCTTTAATTGACAGTACGGTAACTTATAAGGCGTGGATTAATGAACATGATAATTATTATAAATCAAATACTTTAAC
>JAEIGA010001500.1_pt1 | contig 36485 bp, 54 predicted proteins | sample 9270691 | NCBI WGS metagenome assembly JAEIGA01 (sample SAMN17057246, study PRJNA624740) | gut metagenome | biome: biome; isolation source: fecal sample | host: Bos grunniens | place: China: Xizang | collected 2019
AGGACATGGAGCCGAACAAGCTCAACACCTGTCAGGCGCTGATTGACCGGGCGGCTTTTATCACCATCAGCCTGCAGGACCTTGAGGAGCAGCTGAACGAGACCGGCTGGGTGGAACCGTACCAGAACGGTGAGAACCAGAGCGGCCTGAAAAAGGCGGCGGCAGCCGACGTCCACATCAGCCTGACCAAGAACCTGAACGCCATCGTGAAGCAGTTGCTGGACCTGGTCCCGCCTGCTCAGAAGGAGAGCCGCCTGACGGCACTGATGGGTAAATGACACCTTTTGCAAATTACATCCAGGAGTATTACCACCGCATCCAGACCGGTGAGGTCGTGGTCGGTAAGTGGATAAAGCTCCTTTACGAAAAGATCACCGCAGGACTGCGCGATGGTCTTTTTTATTTTGACGCCCGGAAGGCAAACCGGGCCATCGAGTTCATCGAGAACTTTTGCCACCACTGCGAGGGTCGGAACGACCTCATCACGCTGGAGTTGTGGCAGAAGGCAACGGTCTGCCTCATGTTCGGCATCGTGGACGAAAACGACCTGCGCATCTTCCGCGAGGTCTTTTTGGTCATGGGCCGCAAGAACGGCAAGAGCCTTTTCGCTTCTGCCGTCATCGCATACATGACCTACCTCGACGGCGAGTACGGCGCGAAGGTCTACTGCCTGGCGCCGAAGCTGGAACAGGCGGCCATCGTGTACGACAACTTCTACAAGATGGTGGCCCGGGAGCCGGAGCTGGCGCAGCTGGCTCAGAAGCGCCGGTCCGATGTCTACATGGAGACCACGAACACGAGCATCCGACCGCTGGCCTTCAACGCCAAGAAGTCGGACGGCTTCAACCCGCACCTGACGGTCTGCGACGAGATTGCCAGCTGGCCGGCGGAGCAGGGTCTCAAGCAGTACGAGGTTATGAAGTCGGCCCTGGGCGCCCGTCGCCAGCCGATGATCCTGAGTATCTCCACGGCGGGCTATGTGAACGACGGCCCTTTCGACGAGCTGATGATGAGAAGCACGGCGGTGCTGCTGGGCAACAGCGAGGAGCGGCGACTGCTGCCAATCCTGTACATCATCGACGACGTGAAGAAGTGGGACGACATCGAGGAGCTGCGCAAGGCCAACCCCAACATGGGCGTGAGCGTCTCCGAGGACTTCTTCCTGGAGGAAATCGCCATCGCCCGGAACAGCCTCAGCAAGCGGGCCGAGTTCCTCACCAAATACTGCAACATCAAACAGAGCAGCACGCAGGCATGGCTCCCCTACGACGTGGTGGACGCCGTGACCGGCGACGAATATAGTCTGGAGGACTTCCGAAGCTCCTACTGCGTGGGAGGCATCGACTTGTCCCAGACCACCGACTTGACCGCCTGCTGCGTGGTCATCGAAAAGAGCGGCAAGCTCTACACCATCGCCAAGTTCTTCATGCCCGCGAATAAAATCGAGGAGCTGCAGGAACGGGAGGGCGTCCCCTACCGCCTCTATGTCACGGCAGGGCTGATCCAACCGTCCGGCGAGAACTTCGTGGACTACAACGACTGCTTCGAGTGGTTCCGTATGCTGGTAGAGGACTACGAAATCCTCCCGCTGCAGGTCGGATACGACCGATACAGCGCCCAGTACCTGGTCCAGCAGATGGAGCAGTATGGCTTCCACATGGATGACGTTTTCCAGGGCGAGAACCTGACGCCGGTCATCCACGAGGTGGACGGCCTGCTGCGGGACAAGACCCTGCTGCTGGGCACCAACAACCTGCTGAAGGCTCACTTTTTGAACGTCGGCATGAAGCAGAACGAAGAGACCCGAAAAATCCGCCCGGTTAAAATCGACCCGCGGACACACATCGACGGCTTCGTCGCCGTCATCGACGCCTTGACGGTCCGCCAGAAATGGCACGACCAAATCGGCGAACAGCTCAAGAACGAAGAATAGGAGGACAACCGAATGGGAGCATTCGATAAGTTGTTCGGCAAGGTAAAGGTAAAGAAGGAGCTGGGCAACTTCTTCGCTATGCTGGACGGTTACACGCCCGTGTTCAGCTCTTACGACGGCGGCGTCTACGAGATGGAGCTCACGCGTGCCAGCATCCACACCTTCGCCAACCATTGCAGCAAGCTGCGGCCTGCTGTATCTGGTGCTGACCAGCGAGGGCTTCAGTCAATGCTGGACAGCAAGCCCAACATTTTCCACACCGGGGCGCAGTTCCTGTATAAGGCGGCCACTTTATATGACGCAAAAAATACCTGTTTCATCGTGCCGGTTTTGGACGACTTCGACCGAATCGTCGGTTACTATCCTGTCGCGCCCGACATGACGGAGCTGAGAGAGCAGAACGGCGAGCCTTTCCTGGTCTACACTTTCGGTAACGGAGAGCGGGCAGCCATCGAACTGTCGCGGGTCGGTGTGGTGAGCAAGTTCCTCTACAACAACGACCTGGTGGGCGAGGACAACAGCGCCTTGAACCCCACGCTGCAGCTGCTAGCGACTCAGAACCAGGGCATCGAGGAGGGCATCAAAAACTCCGCCAGCTTCCGCTTCATGGCCACCGTGGCCAACTTCTCCAAGGGCAAGGACCTAGCGAAGGAGCGCAAGAGCTGGGTGGAAGAAAACCTGGGTCCCGACTCCGGTGGTCTGGCTCTGTTCCCCAACACCTACACAAACGTGCAGCAGATTCAGTCTACCGCCAAGATTGTGGACCCGGAGCAGCTGAAACTCATCCAGGACCGCGTTTTCACCTACTTCGGTACGAACGAGGCAATCCTGCAGAACAAGGCCACCGGCGACGACTGGTCTGCGTTCTACGAAGGTAAGATCGAACCCTTCGCCATTCAGCTGTCCCAGGCGATGACCGCCATGACATACAGCCACAATGAGCGGACGCGGAAGAACGCCATCGTGTGGAGCGCGAACCGCCTCCAGTATATGACAAACCAGGACAAGCTGAATGTCAGCTCCCAGATGTTCGACCGTGGCATCCTGAGCACCAACGACGTTATGGACATCTGGAACCTGCCCCACGTCGAGGATGGCGACAAGCGGTACATCCGCAAGGAGTACACCGAAATCAGCCAGCTGGACCAGGTGGCACAGCTGCAGGCGGAGCTGACGGCGGCGCAGAACGCGCTGAACGCCAAGCAGCCGCAGGAGCCGGAGCCCGTCAAGGACCCCGAGAAGAAGGAGGACCCGGAGAATGACCCCGAATGATAAAACCAAATTCAAGCAGGAGGCGCAGACCCGTGCGCTGACTGTTCTGAGTTCCAACCCTGCGCAGAAGCGCATCGACTCCGAGCACTACGTGGAAGGCTTCGCCGCCCGCTACGAGCCTTACGTGCTCTATTACGACTACGACGGCCAGCCTATCTATGAGCGCTTTGAGCGTGGTTGCTTCGACAACTGCGATATGAGCGACATCATCATGCAGTACGACCACGCGGGCAAGGTGCTGGCCCGTACCAGCAACGGCAGCCTGATCGTGGAAGTGACCGACGAGGGCCTGTTCGTCGCGGCTGACCTGGGCAGAACCGAAGCCGCCCGCGACTTGTACGCCGACATCGAGGCGGGCATGGTCAACAAGATGTCCTGGCGCTTCCGCACCGGGACTTATTACTACGACCAGGAGACCCGGACCATCGTCCACAAGACTGTCAAAAAGGTCTACGACGTGGCCCCTGTCAGCATCCCCGCAAACGACAACACTGAGATCAACGCTCGCGCCTGGGTCGACGGAGAGATCGCCGAGGCAGCCCGGAGAGAGGCAGAGCTTGACGAGCGCCGCCGCAAGCTGCGCACTAAAATTAACATTACTTTAGGAGGAAATTAAACATGGAAAGAATCGCTGAAATTCAGGCCCGTCTGGCCGCAATCAACGCCGAGATCGACACCGCCGAGGGCGACGCCCTCACCGCCCTGGAGACCGAATCCCGCTCCCTGCTGGATGAGCTGAAGGGCCTGCAGGACACTGCCAACGCCCGCCAGGAGCTCCGCAAGAGCATCGCTGCCGGTGCTGGCGTTAAGGTGCAGACCGGCACCCCCGCTCCCCAGGCTTCCGCTGAGGAACGCGCTGCGAAGGAGTTCCGCGACACCCGCCGCATGACCATCGAGGCCGAGCAGGCCCGCGCCCTGACCGTCGCAACCGGCAACCTGGTGCAGCCTACCAAGACTGAGGGCATCAACGACATCCCCGGCGCCAAGTATTCCAGCATCATCGACCTGGTTAAGGTCGTGAACTGCGTGGGCATGGGCAGCCACAAGATCGCCTACGTCAAGGCTGACGCTGCCGCCGCAGCCAACCAGACCGAGGGTGAGCCCGCCGCAACTGCCACTCTGGGCCAGTTCGACTTCGTGACCATCAACCCCGAGTCTGTGGCCGTTCTGGACTTCATCTCCAAGCAGGCCAAGAAGCAGACCAACCTGCAGTATGCTGCCAAGGTCCGCGAGCAGGCCATGATTGCTCTGCGCCGCAAGGCCGCCCAGATCGTTACCGCCGCCCTGGCCGCTTCTGACATGGTGCAGACCGTCGCCGGTTCCGCTATCGACGCCAAGACCCTGCGCACCATCCTGATGAACTACGGCGGCGACGAGTCCATCATCGGCGGCGCTACCCTGATCCTGAACAAGGCTGACCTGATCGCTTTCGGTGACGTCCGCGGCACCAACGAGAAGAAGGCCCTGTACGAGATCACCCCCGACGGCAACGGCAACACCGGTACCATCCGCGAGGGCGGCGCTTCCGTGCGCTACATCATCAACAGCAACGTGGCTGCCGGTACCCTGTACTACGGCAACCTGCAGGCCCTGGAGCTGGACCTGTTCTCCGACTACGAGATCAAGGTCTCCGAGGACTTCGCCTTCGACAAGCTGATGGACACCATCCGCGGCGACGTCGAGCTGGGCGCCGGCGTGACCGTCAAGAACGGCATCATCAAGTACACCACTGCCTGAGCATAACACCACCGGGCGGGGCGTAACAGCCCCGCCCATCAACCGGGAAGGAGGAGAGCCCCATGGACGAGCTGCTCTCTAAAATCAAGACCAGCCTCCGCATCAGCCACACCGCGCTGGACGAGGACGTGCAGGACACCATTGACGCCTGCCTCGCCGACCTGCGTGTCTGTGGTGTGCGTGCGGAAAAGCTGGACACTTCCGCGGAGATGGACCCGCTGATCCTGAACGCGGTCAAGCTGTACTGCAAAAAGGAGTACACCGACGACCCCGTCAAGGCGGCACGCTACCAGGGCGGCTACGACGCACTGAAGTCCTGCCTGATGATGGCGGAGGGCTACGGCTACGAGGAGGCGGTCTCCGATGAATGAGGTCCTGACCCTTATCAATGGCGACACATCCCGGGCGGTATTCTGCCGCATGGCCAGCATCGGCATGAGGGAGTTCTACGAGGCAAGCGCCCGGGACTTCTACCCCGAGGTGAAGTTCATCCTGGCGGACTATCTGGACTATGGCAACGAGCAGCTGGTCGAGCATAACGGCCAGCGGTATCGGGTCCTGCGCACCTACCGCACCGGGCAGGAGCTGGAAATCGTCGTGACCCGCGCCTCCGCAGAGGAGGGCGGCGTCTATGGCTAAGACCACCATCAAGCCCGAGGCGCTGGGTGAAGCCATCCGGCAGGAATTGACCATTTATGCCGATGGTGTGACGGAGCGAGTGAACGCTGCGGGCAAGGCATCCATCGCCAAGCTGAAGAAACTGACCAAGGCGTCCGCGCCCGTGGCCAGCGGCAGCTTCAAGAAGAACATCGCCACGAAGGAGGAGACGAACCCGGCCACCGGGATGAAGTCCTTCATCTGGTATGTACGACCGCCCGACCACCGCATCACCCACCTGCTGGTTCATGGCCATGCCACCCGAAACGGTGGCCGGACAAAGGCCGACCCGTTTCTGAAAAACGCCCTTAGTGAGGTCCTGCCCGAGTATGAGGAGAACGTGAAGGAGGCAGTACAAAGTGATTGACACTATCATGACGGTCTCCGGCATCCCATACCGGCAGGGCCGTTTTTATAACCCCCCGGCGGAGACCTATGGCATCTATTTTGATAACCATACCGTCGACGGCCCGGACCCGCTGCCGGGTGCGCCGGCGATTATCCGCCACGATGTCATGGTGGAGCTGTACGAGCCGAGACCTGACCCCGACGCGGAGACCGCGCTGGAGACGCAGCTGGCCGTCGCAGGGCTCCATTGGACGAAACAGGACCGATACTGGCTGCAGAACGTGCAGCGGTATCAGGTCGTTTACGAATTTTCCTACAACGAGAAAAGGAGGGCCTAACCTATGGCCAAGAGAGAAAAGAGCACCATCACCCTGGGCTCTGGCAAGATTTATCTGCAGGCTTTTGCAGACGCCATGCCCACCGTGGAAGACCTCTGCAAGGAGGAGAACCTGCTGGGCTACATCAAGGGCGGCGCCGCTCTGGAGTACACCGAGGAGACCTACGAAGAGAAGGACGACCTGGGCTATGTGTCCAAGATCATCACCACCTCCGAGGAGGCCCTGCTCAAGTGCGGTCTGCTGACCTGGAACGGTGCAACCCTGCAGAAGCTCATCGACCGTTGCGGCGTGACCGAGGCGGAAGGCAAGCGCGTGACCAAGATCGGCGGCGCCGGCAACGCCCAGGGCGGCTACTACGCCATCTGCTTCCTGCACGAGGACAAGGTGGACGGCAACGTCTGGATTATGATTAAGGGCCGCAACACCGCAGGCGCCACCCTGACCTTCGCCGCTGACGAGGGCACCGTGGTGGAGCCCGAGTTCAAGGCAATGCCTCACGACGAGGCTGGCACCCTGGTGGAGCTGATTGAGGAGACCGGCACCACGGCATGAGAACAAACCGGAATAGCGGGGCTGTAGCGGCCCCGCTATTTTGCTACTACGAGGAGGAGCAAAACCATGGCAAGAGTATTGGACCTGAACATCGTGCAGAACTCCATCATGGACCTGACGCTGCAGGACGCGAACCGCACCGTTGTCCACCTGGACTTTCCCACCGAGGAGCTGGTGCAGGAGCTGGAAGCGATGCAGGGCGAGTTTGAGGCACTGAAGAAGGGCGACCGCCGCGCCGTCGAGAAAATCTACGACCTGGCTGCCAGCCTCATCAACTGCAACTTTGATTATTTCAAAGTGACCGGGCAGGAGCTGCGCAACACCTACCGCATGAACGTGGTGGGCGCTTTGCAGTTCTTCTCCGCATATCTGTCCTTCCTGGAGGACCTTAAGAACGAAAAAAACTGAGACTCCCGTATTATCCGTTCTCGGGTGATACGGGAGGCCATCAATACGCCACCTGGTCCTGGTGGCGGCGGATGGTATCAGAATACACCGGCCTGAACTTTATCGAGGTCGGAAAGCTGAACTATCTGCAATATTTGATCTGGCGCCGGGACGCCTTTATCCAGTGGCTGAGCCGCAGCGAAGCGGGGCAGGAGTATCTGGATAACGCCTGGCGCATGGAGCAGACCGAGCCGGACCGCCCGAGTCTGCGTAAGAAGTTAGGAAAGGAGGCAACTCCTAATGGCTAATATCATCAAGGGCCTTACCGTTGAGATCGGTGGCGACACCACAAAACTGGGTAAGGCCCTGGAGGACGTCGACAAGAAGTCCCGCAGCCTATCCAGCGAGCTGGGCGACATCAACCGCCTGCTGAAAATGGACCCCGGCAACACCGACCTGCTGGCTCAGAAGCAGAAGGTGCTGGCGGATGCTATCAGCAACACCGGCGAAAAGCTGGCCAAGCTGAAAGAGGCCGAGAAGCAGGTCCAGGAACAGTTCGAGAAGGGCGAGGTCTCGGAGGAACAGGTCCGCGCGTTGCAGCGTGAGATCATCGCCACCGAGAAGAAAATGGGCAGCTACGAGAAAGCCGCCAAGGAGACCGAGCAGGCCCTCAAGGGCGTGGGCGATGAGTCCAAAGAAGTGACCGAGAAGAGCGGCAAGCTGGGCGCCGCCCTGGGCAACGCTGCCAAGGTCGGCCTGCAGGCGGTCGCCGCTGCGGCCACGGCTGCCGTCGGCGGTCTGATTGCCGCCGCGGAATCCACCCGTGAGTATCGCACGGAGATGGGTAAGCTGGACACGGCCTTCACCATGACCGGCCACAGCTCCGAGGCAGCGCAGGAAACCTATAAAACCCTGCAGGGCGTCCTGGGTGAAACCGACCAGGCGGTGGAAGCGTCCAACCATCTGGCCCAGCTCTGCGAGGACGAGGAACAGCTGGCCACCATGACGGAAGCCATGACTGGCGTCTACGCCATGTTCGGAGCAAGCCTGCCCCTGGAAGGTCTGGCCGAAGCAGCGAATGAATCCGCAAAGACGGGACAGGTCACCGGCAGCTTGGCCGACGCACTCAACTGGGCTTCTGTTTCCTCTAAGCGCTGGTCGGGCATCATGGAGGAAAACAGCGCAGCGCAGGCAGCCTTTAATAAGGCAATCGAAGAGGGCGCCAACACCGAGGACGCCTTTAACGCGGCGCTCGCGGCCTGTTCTTCCGAGCAGGAACGCGCGGCGCTTATCACCGACGCACTCAGCGGTGCCTACCAGGAGGAGGCCTGGGCCTTCCAGGACGCGAACGCAGAAGTCATCCGCGCCAACCAGGCCAACGAAGCCTGGATGGCAAGCATGGCCGACGTGGGCGGCGCTATCGAGCCTATTATCACGGACGTGAAGAGCATGGGTGCGGCTCTGCTTTCCGACCTGGTGCCTGGTGTGCAGCAACTGGCCGGTTCCTTCCGCGAACTGCTCAACGGCGACACAGGCGCGGCGGCTGGCGTCGGTGAAGCCTTGAGCGGCATTATCACGCAACTGTTGACCAAGGCGACCGAGCTGGCGCCCACGCTGGCGCAGGCGGCGATTAGCCTGGTCACGTCTCTGACCACCACGCTCATCACCATGCTGCCCCAGATTATCACCACGGGCGTCGAAATCCTGATGGCCCTGATTCAGGGAATCACCCAGGCCATCCCGCAGGTGACGCAAGCTATCGTGAACATGATCCCGCAGCTGGTACAGGCGCTGGTGACCGGCATCCCGCAGCTCATCCAGGGCGCGGTGCAGCTGCTTCTGGCCATCGTGCAGGCCATCCCGCAGATCGTACCGCCGCTGGTGGCGGCGCTGCCGACCATCGTGCTGTCGATTATCGACGGGCTGGTGCAGGCCATCCCGCAGTTGCTCAACGGGGCGGTGCAGTTCCTGACCGCTATCATCGAGGCGATCCCGCTCATCATCCACGCCTTGATCCCGCAGGTGCCGACTATCGTGACGGCTGTCATCGAAGGGCTTATCAGCTGCCTGCCTTCGCTGCTGAACGGCGCGGTGCAGCTGCTGAACGCCATTATCAAGGCTATCCCGATTATCATCCGGGCGCTGGTCCCGCAAATCCCGTCCATCGTGAACACCATCATCGATACGCTGCTGAATAACCTGCCCATCCTTTTGGACGCGGCGGTGGAGCTTTTCATGGCGCTGGTGAAGGCGATTCCCCAAGTGGTCGGAGCTCTGGCGCGGGAGCTGCCGACCGTCGTCAATACGGTGATGAAGGTCCTGGGCACGCTGGGCACTAAGGTGCTGGGCATCGGCAAGGACCTGGTGACCGGTCTCTGGAACGGTATCAAAAATAAGCTGTCCTGGCTGAAGGAGAAAATCTCCGGCTTCGCCAGTTCTGTGCTGGGTAGCATCAAGAGCTTCTTCGGCGTCAATTCTCCTTCCAAGGAGACGGCCTGGATCGGCGAGATGCTGGACGAAGGCCTGGCCAAGGGTGTGGACGACGCAGCGAACGACCCCATCAAGGCCATGCGTCGCGTGTCCTCCGGTGTGCTGGACGCAGCCAGTGGCATGGGCGGAATCGGCTTCGAGCGCCAGCTTCATAACACCGGCAGCACCGCAGCCGTGGCAGCCGGCGGGCTGGGAGACACCTCCGCCCTGCTGGCCAAGCTGGACGGCATCTATGAGCGCCTGGGCCGCCTGCAGGTGGTTCTGGACACCGGCACGCTGGTCGGAGAGACTATTGAGAAAATCGACAACAGCCTGGCCACCCGCCAGCTGCTGAGCGCGAGAGGAGTGTGACGGTGATGCGTTTTTTCATCCTGGACAAGTACAACACATGGTATGATTGGCGCCTCACCCTCACCGCTCAGGACGTGACACCGGCGGAGCCGAAAACCAATTACATCGAGCTGGACGGCGCCAACGGCAGCCTGGACCTGACCGAGGCACTGACCGGCGAGGTGGCATACAGCGACCGCACCGTGACCGCGTCCTTCTGGACAAGCGAGGGAACCTTCCAGGAGCGGCTGAGGGTGCTGCAGAACATCGTCAACGCCCTGCACGGCAAGAAGGTGCCCATCATCCCGCCCGACGACCCGGAGCACTACTTCATGGGCCGCGTCAGGGTGAAGTCTCAGGCGTGGGACCAGGTGCACGCAGAGCTGACCATCGAGGCCATCTGCGAACCGTGGCGCTATGCCATCCACGAGACAGAGCGCCGGGTGGAAGTGAGCGGCGACGCCGACGTGGTCATCCACAACAACGGCATGAAGACGCTCTGCCCGGTCATCAACGTGACGGGCACGATGGGCATCACCTACAACGGCGTGACCTCGCAGCTGACGACTGGCTCCTATAAAATCACCGACCTGCGGCTGACGCAGGGCGTCAACGTGGTGGGCGTGTCCGGCGGCGGCTCCGTGTCCTTCGTGTATAGGGAGGCGACGCTGTAATGTATAAAATTTATGCAGACGGCGAGCTGATTTACGACAGCACGCTGGAGGACTACCACATCGGCAAGGGCGAGGTGACGCTGGAGGCGGACAAGTCCGGCTCCTTCGTCTTCTCTCTCTACCCCGACCATTTCTATTACGACCGCTTCGTGGAGCTCAAGACCGTGGTCACCGTCTACAAGGACGGCCGCATCGTGTTCCGGGGCCGTGTGCTGAACACAGCCACCGACTACTGGAACAATAAGGTGCTGACCTGCGAGGGAGAGTTGGGCTTCCTGCAGGACAGCATCGTCCGGCCGTACACGTTCAGCGGCGACCCCGCGGACCTGTTCGCTCAGCTCATTGCGGAACACAACGCCCAGGTGGATGAGTTCAAACGGTTTAAGGTCGGCACGGTCACGGTGGTGGACGCGAACGGCTACATCGCCCGAGCGAATACCGAATACGAGACCGCGCTGAGCAACATGACCAGCCGACTGCTGGAGGACAGCACCGGCGGCCACCTCTACATCACCCACGGCGACGACGGGCAGGACGAGACGCCCACGCTGCATTGGCTGGCCGACTTCACCAAAGTGGCCACCCAGGGCATCGAGTTCGGCGTCAACCTGAAGAACTACGCCAAGACGGTGAAGGCGGAGGACATCGGCACGGTCATCATCCCGCTGGGCGCCAAGGTGGGCGACGGCGAAGACGCGCCGCGGCTGACCATTAAGGGTGTGAACGGCGGTAAGGACTACGTCGCCAGCTCCGCAGGCGTGGCCCTGCGCGGCTGGGTCTGTAAGCCTGTGACCTGGGACGACGTGACCGACGCCAACATCCTGCTGTCCAAGGCGCAGGCGTATGTGGAGCAGGTAATTAACCTGAACATCACCGCAGAGCTGACGGCCATCGACCTGCACCTGCTGGATCGCAGCATCGAGAGCTATGGCGTCTGCCAGTACATCCCGGTGAGCAGCCAGCCGCACAACTTCGCGGCCACCATGCTCTGCAACAAGCAGACGCTGAACCTGCTGAAGCCCGAAAACGACACGGTGGTCCTGGGCGCAGCCTACAGAACCCTGACGAGCACAAACGCCCGGGTGCTGACCGCCGCGGCACGCCTGTCGGGTATTCAGTCCTCGGTGAGCGGCGTCAGCAAGGAGCTGGTGACCATCGTCGAACGCCTGGATGCGTTGGATCATCCGACGTTCCTCGTAAATGTTACCGACACCTACGGCGGCGTCACGGTGCTGCTGAGCGAGGCCGGCGCCCTCACGGTGGCGGGTCAAGCGGTCACCGAGAGCGGGGCAACGATTACGGCGGCATCTTCCGACGTCGAGGTCGTTTACACGCTGTCGCGCGACCTCGGCACGGCGCGGAAGGTGTCGTTCAACGGCGTCGAGGCTGGCACCGTATCGGCGGCCGGTGATACCGTGACCGCCACGACAAGGATGGCAAACGGCGGCACATTGGTGGTCGCGTTCGCCAGCGTATAAGGAGGAGAAAAATGTCTATCATCAAAGTGGAGAAAAACAGCTACACGGTGGAACCTCTTTATCAGTGGGACAAGAATCAGACGCTGGAGGTCTACGGCCTCTCGCTGGCTTTGATCCCCGAGGTACACTTCACCAACGCAGCAATGGACCGGGCCATCGTTCGGCAGGCCACCATGGACGCCGCTGGCGTGATCCGCGCCGAGGTGCCCAACAGCTTGCTGCAGAAGCCCTACACCATCCAGGCCTATATCTGTACCTACGCGGGAAACACATTCGAGACGCAGTACAAGCTGGAGATCCCGGTGAAGGCTCGGAACAAGCCCGGCGACTACACGCTGGAGGACGACCCCGAGGTCTACAGCTTCAACGCGCTGGAGAATCAGGTGGCCAACGTTCTGGCCGCTTACGCTGAGGTGGACGTAAAGCATCGGGAAGCCGTCGCGGCATACGAGGCCGCCACAGCGGAGATAAAGGCCGCCACGGCAGAGATGGAGACCACAGTAGAGGCCGCCGTTGGCGCCGCTGTGGAGACGGTGATGGAAAATCTGCCGATCTTGACCGCGGAGGAGCTGGCGGAAATCTGCAGCTAAGGAGGGCGTTAAAGGATGACAGAAGCAAGTGAAAAGCTGGTAACCGGTGCAAGAATCGAGGAGCTCTGGGCCCTTATCAAAGCAGGGGACGAAGAGCTGGCGGCGGCAGATGTGAAAATTGTCACGGGCAGCTACCGGGGAACTGGTGCAAACGGCGTAACCCTTGATTTTGGGTTTGTGCCTAAATTCGTGTATGTTGTGGACAAAAGTGTGTGGTGGAACGATGAAGACCTGTGGTACGCAGACAACCGTCTGATCTGGCTGACTGGACTCACACAGGAGACTGGTCCGGCCTACCAATACGGCAACTTTAACCGAAACATTAAGCAGGAGGGCACCACTCTGAGTTGGAGCATGCCGACTAACATCGGCGCGCCGACTTCCAGTCCCGTTATGCTGAATAATAGCGGATATACCTACCTCTACGTTGCAATCGGTTAAAAAGGAGGACAAGAACATGCAAATGATTGAAATAGCTGCTCTGGACAACGGAGCGCACAGAAATCAGACCTATCACGGCGTCCTCCCGGAAGGTTGGGCGAAGCTGCCCGACAGCGTGGAAACCGAAAACTTCCCTTTCGGTGAGCCGACGGTGGAGGAGATTGACGGCGAGCTGACCGTGACCAAGTGGACGCCTGGCATCGTGCCGGAGCCTGGGCCCGAACCGGGGCCCAGCCAGCTGGACGTGCTGGAGGCACAGGTGACCTACACGGCCATGATGACCGACACACTACTGGGGGTGTAATGGAATGAAGGACAAAATCGCCAAGTGGTACAAGCAGGGCCTCTGGACCGAATCCATGGTCAAAGACGCCGTGGACAAGAGCGTCATCACCGAGGCCGATTACGCGGAAATCGTGGGTGAGGAGGTGGGGGCATGACCGATACCATCATCGTGGCACTTTTGTCCCTGGCCGGTACGCTGGCCGGGGCATACCTCGCCAACCGTAAAAGCACGGCGCTGATCGCCTACCGGCTGGAGCAGCTGGAGGAGAAAGTCAACAAGCACAACAACGTCATCGAGCGGACCTACAAGCTGGAGGAGCAGGAAGCTCTTCTGGAGGAGCGGGTCCGGGTGGCAAACCACCGCATCGATGACCTGGAGAAGTTTCACAGATAAAAAGGGAGGATACAAAGATGATTACTGAAACCGGAAACTATACTGTGGGTAGAATCCCGTCCGACTTTGTAGGCTTGAGCACCGACACCAAGCCCACTAACGCGGCAAACGCCTCCACCTTCTACGAGATGGACACTAAGAAGGTGTTCATGTTTGACGAACAGAACAAGCTGTGGCTGGAACAGTAAGGGGGTGACCGCATGAATATGCGAAAAATTCTGCTATCCCGCAAAATGCTGGGCGGTGGTAACTCTGGCGGTGACGGCGGCAACTCTGGCGGCGGTGAAGAATGGATCGGAGACGGCAACACTCACATCTGGATTAGTCTGCAAGAGGGCAGAACGAGTCCGATGTTAGGCGTTTGTCCCAAGGGTACTGTCACCGTTGACTGGGGTGACGGTAGTGAGCCGGATACGCTGACTGGTACAAGCACAAGCACCGTGCAGTGGACGCCGACACACGAATACGGCAAAGCGGGCGATTATGTTATCACGCTGAATGTCGACGGTGAAGTTGGTTTTAATGGAGCTGGCAACACAAATTTATATGCCAATGTACTGCGATATTCTTCAGCCGCAGATGGTCGGAATAAAGTGTACCAGAGCTCAGTTAAGAGAGTTGAGTTAGGTTATAATGTTACCAGAATGTCCGACTTTTCTTTCGGTTACTGCTATGCTCTCGAAAGTATTATCATTTCCAATAGCCTTACCAATATTGGAGATAGTGCGTTTTTAAGCTGCACCAACCTTGCAAGCGTTACCATTCCTAATGGTGTGATTACTATTGGAAAAAATGCGTTTAACAGTTGCAGTCGTATCACAAGTATTGATATTCCGGGTTCTGTAACTAAACTGGACACCGCTGCATTTAACGCTTGTTATGGTATGAGGTATTATGACTTCACCAAGCACACATCCGTACCTACTTTGACTTCAGCAACTATCCTTATCCCGTCCGACGTCGAATTCCGTGTCCCTGCCGCCCTTGCGGACGAATGGAAAGCGGCAACCAACTGGTCTACCTTTGCCGATTATATTGTGGGGGTGTAAAGCATGATTGTGACTGAATACTACATGACACGCAAAGACGGTGTTGTGCTGAATCGCACCTATTCCGATGCAGGTTTTTTCATTCTCCAGAACGAAACTGGCATCAAGTACAGCGAAGCCGTTGATGTGGAAGATGCTCCGTATACTTACACCGAAACGGATGAACTGATTCCGGTTGAGGACGAAGACCCCGAACGCACGAATGATGCAGACGAGTAAACTGATTCTTCTCGTTGACTTCATAGTGGCAATCCTCCTTGCGGTGGCGGTCGTCCTGGGATCATATCTCGAAAGGGATATGTCCCAGGCGGCGGCCGTCGCCGTCTGTTGGGACGGGCAGGTCGCTGTGGCGACGGGCTTCTACTATTGGAAGGCAAAGAATGAGAACCGAAGCAAGTATGCCATGCGGCTGGTGAAACAATTGGCCAATGAGTATGGCATCGAGAACGTCATCAGCCTGGCGGAAACAATACTGAAAGACTAAGGAGGCTGTTTTAATATGCAGGAAATCATCCGTAAACTCTCCAGCCGAAAGCTGTGGATGGCGCTGGCAGGTATCGCCTCCGGCATCGCCATGGCCCTGGGCGCGGACAGCACCGACATCAGCACCGTGGCGGGCGCTATGACCGCCATCGCCAGTGTGGCGACCTACATCATCACCGAGGGCCGTGTGGACGCCGAGCGCGTGAAGAACGCCATCGTCGAGATTCAGGACGGCATCGAGGTCATCGAAGGAGCTGAGGAGAAATGAACGGCGCGAGCGTTAAGGTTTACAGCAAGGCGAAGGACGGCAAGAAGAAGCTGTCCGCCAATTTCACCGTGAACGAGTTCGCCTGCAGCGACGGCTCCGATCCTGTTTTCGTATCCATGGAGCTGGTCAAGCTGCTGCAGGACATCCGCGACCACTTCAAGGCACCGGTCACCATCACGAGCGGCTTCCGTACCGCGGCCCACAATAAGAAGGTGGGCGGAGCGACCTACAGCCAGCACCTCTATGGAATGGCTGCGGACATTCAGGTCAAAGGCGTGGCACCGAAACAGGTCTACGCCTATGCCGACAGTCTGCTGCCGTACACCGGAGGCGTCGGTCTGTACGGCACCTTCGTCCATGTGGACGTCAGAAAAACAAAGAGCCGCTGGAACGGCTAAACGCAGAAGAGGGCTTCCCCATACCGGGGAGGCCCTCTTTTTTATGCTCTTTTCTTGTTGTTATCTTCAAGGCGCAGATGAATCCGGCGCAGGAGGATAACAATGCAAGGCAGGAGGAAAACCTGCCTCACACGCGCAGGCGGAAGTGCAGCTCTATCGGGGCTTCCTGGTCGTTCCTTCGTTTGTGCCCCCCGTTCACCCGCTCCCGGTGGTAGTCGATGCGCTCGATGCACAGCTTCAGCAGGTCATTCTTTTCTTTTGCCGGCGCCTCTGGGTCCAGCAGTGCGTCCAGAGCGGCCTGGAACGTGACCATCTTGTCCTGCAGGTCTACCGGCTCGGGAACGGCGTCCTGGGCCGTGCAGAGGGCCTGCTGCGTCTCCTCTATCTCCCGGAGGGTCTCACCGTTCAGCCGGTCGAAAACGTGCTGCGGTATTTTGCCTTTGATTTTCTCGTCCCACTGGGCGACCTCCAGCTCCCGGAGTTCCAGCAGACGCTTCTCCATGCGTGCGACCATTTGGCGGTGAATCTCTGCGCTGTTATCGGTGCCTTGCTCTATCCGTATCTCGAAGTCGGCAATGGCGGATTGCAGCACCTTGGCTACCTCCTCCAACACCTCGGCCAAGGTGGCGGACGCTGTGCCGCAGCGGCGCTGATCCGTACAAGCTACACGGGCAGGACTGCGCTCTTTCCCTGTGGCGGAGTCCTTATATGTCCGGCGGGTCATGATACGGTTACAATCCCGGCAGAACAGCAGACCGGCCAAAGGATTCTCGAAGTTCTTCGCCTTCGGGTTTGGTGGAATCGTGCCGCGCTTCGCCTGTACGGCGTCCCACAGCTCCGTGTCGATGATGGCGTCGTGCTTCCCTTCATAGACCAGATATTCTTCAGCAGTCGGGCGGCTGATGACGACCTCACCGTCTCGAATCGTCCGCGTGGTCGGTCTCTTATTCCAGACGACCTTCCCGATGTAATGCTCGTTCCGCAGGAAGCGCGGAATTGTGTCCGGCACCCATTTCCCTCCGCCCGGGGCCGGTATGCCCATGGCGTCCAGTTGGTCGGCGATCCGAGTGCAGCCTGCGCCGTCGCGGTACATCTCGAACATCAGCTTCACGACTGGCGCGGTCTCAGGGTCTGGCTCCAGCGTGAAGCACTTTTTCTTGCCCTCTTTTAGCTGCTTTTTCTTGAAACCATACGGGGCGGACTGGCCGATGAAGTTCCCAGCCCGAACGCTGGCCAGTCTGCCGTTTTGCTGGATGCGCTTATAATACTGGAGGTATTCATTACCGCGCATGAGCTCCCGTTCAAACAGCTCGCGGTCTCTGTCGTCCCGCAGGTCATAATTGTACTGCATGGTGATGACGATGGTGCCGCTGTAGCGGAGCAATTCGACCAGGCGGCCGATGTCCTTCAAGCTGCCGCGGGAAAGACGCTGCGGCTCGACGCATTTTATGGCCTTTATTTTCGGGGACTCAATACGGCGGAGCACCTTCAAAAATTCCGGCCTGCTGTCGATGGTCTCGCCAGACACGACTTCCCGGTATTTATTCTCCTCCGGGACCAGGCCAGCGCCGGGGAGGTTTTGCTCCATCCAGTCGTCGAGCATCTGCTCGTGTTTGGACAGTGTCTCCTCCACTGTGAGCAGCGGATCGTCCGACTGGGACTTCCTCAAATAGTCCAGTATTTCTTCCGGTGTAAGCGGTGGTAACTGCCACATAATACCGCCTCCTTTTTTTCGACGTTTTTCATTGCGCTGAGTATGGTATATATTTCTTGTAGAAAAATTCGAACTTACAAACGTATAATAATTTTCAGAACGTTCGTTCTGCTCCCCGGTAAATATCTTGACGAGGTGATCCCCCATGGTAGAAGTGCTCCGTAAAATGATTATTGAACTGCTCCAAGATTGTGAGGACGAGGACACACTGGACTTAGTCTATAAGCTACTTCTGGCGGAGTCCTGCTAAAATGACCTTAACGCTGGCGTACTGCTCCGGCGGCAGGTCAGCCAACAGCGAGACAACATCAAAGAAATCACTATCAGCACGAAGTCTTGAAACGACGCCCACGATGGCGTCGTTCTTTTTTTGTTCTGGGGTCCGGGACGCCGGAACATCATAGCCCCAGAGCCACATCTCAGAGACGCCCAGAGCGACAGCCATGCGGCTGACGGCCTTCTGCTTCGGTTCCATCTGCCCGGACAGATAGCGGCTGATCGTGCTGTGGCTCAGCCCGGTGGCCTTCGCCAGGTCCAGCTGCTTCTTCCCTGCTGCGTTCATGGCTTCCCGAAGCCTGTCCGCCGCGGTGGCTCGTCTTTCTACTTCTTTCATATAATGCACCTCCTGACTGATATCAGTTTAGCACCCTCTGTGCGGTAATGCAAGAATTTTGAAAGAAAATTTGCGTTTTCTGCAAAAAATATGTTGACAATTAAAAATTATGCTGATATAGTAAAATCCAGAAAGTGCGAAAACGCACAAAACGTAATAACAGAAGGAGGTGGACGCATGAGCTATCCGAAGTTGCGCGGCATCATCCGCGAGAAGTTCGGCACCCAGGAAGCCTTCGCAAAGGCATTAGGGAAGTCTGAAACGACTGTCAGCGCCAAGTTGTCGGGCAAAACCGAGTGGACCCGGCAGGAAATCGAGGACGCCTGCAGACTGCTGGGCATCCCTATCGCCGATGCGCACGCATATTTTTTTACCACTTAATGTGCGTTTTCGCACAATCATAGGACAACCTCGCATCTGCATATGCCTCAGTAAAAGGAGGGGCTTACATGGACCACATCATCAGAGTGCACCGCCCGGAGCTGACGGCTGAGGAGCGGGAGCGCCGAATGCAACAAATCAAAGAAGCCGCGGCCCGGCTGATTCTGGCCGCCGCGAGAGACCGAAAGGAGAATACATAATGAACACCATCACCATCGAACTGTGCGCCGAAGACCGGAAGCGGCTGGACGTCATAAGCGACACCCTGGAGCTGATCCGTCTGGCCCTCGCTGAGGGCAAGGTCGTGGCCCCTGTGGTCGCACCCGAGAAACCCAAGGAAGAAGAACTTCCCGGCCAGATGTCCATCGACGACGGACCCGCCCACGAGGAGGAGCCCATCACCGAGGAACCCACCAAGACCGTGGAGCTGGCCGACATTCAGAAGAAGGTCGTGGAGCTGTCCGCTGCCGGCAAGAAGGCAGAGGTCCGCGACATCATCACTAAATACGCCAGCCGCGTCTCCGCCATCCCGGCCGATAAGACCGCAGAAGTGTGGGGCCTGCTGACTGCACTGGAGGGCTGAGAACATGACACGCTACGAGAGACGGGCGCGAGTCCGTGACGCGCTGCAGCTGACGGCGCTGGCGGTGGTGTTCTTCATCGGCCTGGCCATCCTGTTCTGTTTGGAGTTCCACGAACCCAAGACCGAGAGCGCGCCGGTGCCCGTGGAGACCAAGACGGTGAAGATCGAGACCGTGCAGCCGGTGGTCACGAAAAAGGCCGAGCCGCTGGCCGCGATACCTGACCCGGAACCCGTGGCCACCGAGTACGCGGCATTCCCGGAGGAGCCCGACCTCGTAAGCATGGGCGAGTTCAAAATCACCCACTACTGCCCCTGCAAGAAGTGCTGCGGCAAGTCTGAGAGCAGTCCGTGGTATGGCATCACCGCCACCGGCACAAAGGCCACAGAGGGCCGCACCATTGCGGTGGACCCCAAGGTCATCCCCTACGGCACGGACGTCCTGGTGCGATACGAGGACGGCACCGAGCACATCTACACCGCCGAAGACTGCGGCGGCGCCATTAAGAAGAACCGCATCGACGTATTCATGGACAGCCACCAGGCCGCTCTGGTGGAGGGTGTGAAGCACGCCGAGGTCTACATCGTAAAGGAGTGAAAGCATGAGCGATTCTGTACTGATTACCACCATCATCTGCGTGACGCTGATGGTGCTGACCATCATGAGCCGCTGGCCGAAGCATTAAGGAGGACGAGCATGGAACTGAATGACCACAAGAGCAGAGCCCACGCCTTGCTGAGCGCATCCAGCGCCCACCGCTGGCTGGCCTGCCCGCCCTCTGCCGTGGCGGCGGAGGCGTACCCCAACGAGGGCACCGAGTTCACCCGGGAAGGTACCCTGGCCCATGAGGTGGCTGAAATTTACGCCCGTGGGCATCAGACCCTCGCAGCCGCAGACATCACCCAGGAGATGATCGACTGCGCGGAGGGCTACCGGGACTACATCTTGGAGCAGATCAAGAGCGAGGACGCCATCGTCCTGCTGGAGCGCCGGGTCGACTTTTCACCCTGGGTCCCGGACGGCTTCGGCACCTGCGACTGTATCATCCTGCAGGGCAACACCATGACGGTGATCGACTACAAATATGGCGTCGGCGTACCGGTAAGCGCGGAGGGCAACCCCCAGCTGAAGCTCTACGCCCTGGGCGCCCTGAACGACTACGGCATCGCCTACGACGTAAAACAGGTCGAGATGCACATCTACCAGCCGCGCATTAATAACATAAGCGACTGCGGCCTGCTGGTGGAGGACCTGCTGGAATGGGCGGAAAAAGAGGTCAAGCCCACCGCCGCGAAGGCCATCAAGGGAAAAGGCAGCTACGCCGCCGGAGATTGGTGCAAGTTCTGCCCGCACGCCGGCCGCTGCCGGAAGCTGACCCAGGTATGCACCGAATACGTCGAGACCCACAGCCTGCGCGTGGCCGTACCGGTCCTGGCGCCCCACGAGGTCGCCGAAGTACTGGCCATGGAGCCCCTGGTGGCCCTTTGGCTCAAACGAGTAAAGGCCCAGGCGCTGACCACCCTGCTGGACGGCGGAGAGGTCCCCGGCTACAAGGTGGTCGAGGGCAAGCTGGGCAACCGGAAGTGGATGAACGAGCTGGCCGTCATGCACGCCCTGGAGCACGCTGGCTACGCTGAGAGCGACATCACCGAGACGAAGCTCCTCAGCCCTGCCGCAATGGACAAGGCCCTGGGCAAGAAGAAGGTGGCAGAGCTGCTGGCCGATATGATCGACCGCAGCCCCGGAGCACCGACCGTCGTCCCCGTATCGGACAAGCGTCCGCCACTCGATAGACTGGCGGAAGCACAAGCTGATTTTGAAAAGGAGGGCTAAAAATGAATGACTTCTTTCAGAAGGGCCAGCGTGTGGTAGTCACAGGCTCCGGCCATTACAAAGGTAAACACGTAGGCCTCGCTGGTGAGGTATTCAGCGTCTACGACACTAACGTGGGCGTACGTTTGGACAACCTACGCAACAGCCGCAGCGGCTACGGGGTGTTCTATTACAAACCCTGCGATCTGATTCGTGAAGAAACAAAAGAAATTAAGGAGGATAAAAATATGCAGAAAATGACCAATTTTGTGAACGTCGCCGAGGTCCAGTTCCTGGACGAAAAGGTTCCCTTCCGTACCTACGAATACGCAAACTACGACCCTAACCTTGCAGCCGGCGACCTCTGCGTCGTAATGTCCGCGCACCACGGCATGGGTCTGGCGGAGGTCCTGGAAATCAAGCAGACGCCCACCGAGGACCTGTATCGTGAAATCGTGAGCAAGGTGGACACCGCCGACTTCAACACCCGCGTCGAGCGGAGGAAGAAAGCCGCGGAGCTCAAGGCGCGGATGCAGGAACGGGCCAAGCAGCTGCAGGACATCGTTCTGTACCAGACCCTGGCCAAGGAGGACCCCGAAATGCAGGAGCTTCTTGATGCGTTCAAAGCGCTGTAAACCAACGCTTTAAAAAACAACCCAAATTTTTAATCGAAAAGGAGAAAACAACATGAGCACTAAAGTTATTACCGGCAAGGTCAGATTTTCTTACGTAAGCATCTTCGAGGCAAAGGCACCCCAGAGTGGTGGCGAACCTAAGTACAGCGTCACCCTGCTGATCCCCAAGTCTGACACCGTGACCCTGGAGAAAATCAAGGCCGCTATGGCCGAGGCCCGTGAGAACTTCGTGAAGAAGAACGGCGCCAATTCTCTGCCCGTGAAGCCCAACCACACCATGCACGACGGCGACGGCACCCGCGACAGCGGCGACCCCTACGGCCCCGAGTGCAAGGGCTGCTACGTCATCACCGTGAGCAGCAAGCAGAAGCCCGTCATCGTGGACAACTTCCGCAACGAAATCACCGACCCCGGAGAATTGTATTCGGGCTGCTACGGCCGCGCCGCTATCAACTTCTACGGCTACAGCAAGAGCGGCAAGAAGGGCATCAGCGCTGGCCTGCTGAGCATCCAGAAGCTGCACGACGGCGAGCCGTTCGGCACCACTGGCAGCGCCGACGACTTCGACGACGACTACAACGACGGAGAATCCGATGACTTCATGGCATGACGAGGAGGTCTGGAAAGACATCCCCGGCTATGAGGGCAGGTACCAAGCCAGCAACCTGGGGCGCGTCCGTAGCCTCGACAGACGGGTGAACATCTGCCACGGTGCCACCCGTCTCATGCGGGGCCGGGTGCTAAAACCCGCCGGGAGTAAACGCGACCCGCATCTGTATGTTGTTTTAGGGCACGGGGCTATGGGTTCGCCGGTTCACCAGCTGGTAGCCCGTACCTTCCACGGCCCCTGTCCCGATGGGCAGGAAGTACGGCATTTAGACGGCGACCCACTGAACAACCGAGCGGATAATCTGGCCTACGGTACGCGGACCGAAAATATTTTGGACGTGTTCCACATGGGTCGGTCGTGGCGGGGGTCCGTAACCATTGAGCAAGTCCGTGAAATTCGCAAAAGGCTGAACGAGGGACAAAGCGCGGCGAGCATAGCCCGCGACATGGCCGTCAGCCCCGCATCTGTTTATGGTATCAAAGAGGGGAGGACGTTCAAATGGCTGGAGTGAAAAGGACCCTGACTTTGGATTTGGAGACGTACAGCAGCGCAGACCTGTCTCGCACAGGCGTGGCCAAGTATGCGGAGGCGGATGACTTCGAGATTCTGCTCATGTCCTACGCCTTCGACGACGATCCTGTGCAGGTCTGGGACTTCACGCTTCAAGGCACGCCTGACTGGCTGGCCGATGTGCTGACCGACCCCGACGTGCTCAAGGTGGCCTGGAATATGTCCTTTGAGCGAAACTGCCTCAACGCCTACCTGGGCGTCTACACACCGCCGGAGCAGTGGCGGGACGCCATGACCATCTCCGCCATGAACGGTTTGCCCATGTCGCTCGAAGCGGCGGGCAACGCCCTCCAGCTGACCGAGAAGAAGCTGGAGACCGGCAAGGCGCTCATCAACTACTTCTGTAAGCCGTGCCGCGCAACCATCTCGAACGGCGGACGGACGAGGAACCTGCCAGAGCACGCCCCCGAGAAGTGGGAGCAGTTCGTCGAATACTGCCGACAGGACACGGAGACGGAGCGGACGATTTACAACCGCCTGCACCGCTTCCCTGTCACCGACTTCGAGCGGAGGCTGGAAGCTATGGACGCCCGAATGAATGAGCGGGGCGTCCTGGTCGACATCGAACTGGCCGAGGCCGCGGTATACATCGACGACACCGCCCGAGAAGAGCACATGGCGGAGCTGCAACGACTGACTGGGCTGGACAACCCGAACAGCGTGGCACAGCTGAAGGACTGGCTGGAGACCGTCGGCGTCTCATGTGAGAGCCTGAACAAGGCAACGGTGGCCGACCTGCGCAAGAGTGTGCCAGACCCCACCACCCGCCGGGTCCTGGAGCTTCGGCAGCTACTGGGCAAGACCAGCACGAAGAAGTACATCGCCGTGCTGGACGGCGCCTGCAAGGATCACCGCGTCCGTGGTCTGCTCCAATACTACGGAGCGGGCAGGACCGGCAGATGGGCAGGACGACGGCTTCAACTTCAAAATCTCGCCCAGAACCATCTGGACGCCATCGACAAGGTGCGGGAGCTGGTTCGTCAGAGAGACCTGGAGACGCTGGAGCTGGCGTTCGACAACGTGCCGGACGTCCTCTCCCAGCTGATCCGCACGGCCCTGGTGGCCAAGCCCGGCCACACCTTCCTGGTGGCAGACTACGCGGCCATCGAGGCCCGAGTCATTGCCTACCTGGCCGGAGAACAGTGGCGCATGGACGTATTCGCCCGGGGCGGTGACATCTACTGCAGCTCCGCCTCCCAGATGTTCAAGGTGCCGGTGGAGAAGCACGGCGTCAACGGTCACCTGCGGCAAAAGGGCAAAATCGCAGAGCTGGCTTGCGGCTACGGCGGCGGCGTCGGTGCGCTGAAGGCCTTCGGCGCTGACAAGATGGGCCTCTCCGAGGAGGAGATGCAGAGCATTGTCGACCAGTGGCGCCAGGCCTCTCCGACCATTCCGAAGTTCTGGAGAGACGCAGAGAAGGCAGCCAAGAACGCCCTGCGGAATCCGGGCAAGACCTTCACCCTGCCCTGCGGGGTCAAGTACATGAAGGACGCCGACGCACTCCGCTGCAGACTGCCGTCCGGGCGCATCCTCTCCTACTGGGGCGCTTACCTGGACGTGGACGACTCCGTCCGCTTCTGGGGCCAGAACCAGACGACCCGCAAGTGGGAACGGACAGAGACCTGGGGCGGCAAGCTGGTGGAGAACATCGTGCAGGCCTTCTCCCGCGACTGTCTGGCCGTGGCTCTGCTCCGGCTGGACGAGGCTGGCTACCAGATCGTATTCCATGTACACGACGAAATCATCGCCGAAGCACCTGACGGCAGCCGCTGGCAGGACATGGCCGACATCATGGGCCTGCCCATCGACTGGGCGCCCGGCCTGCTGCTGCGTGGCGACGGCTACGACACTAAATTCTATATGAAGGACTGATTAAAATGGACGAACAAAAAACCGCCACGTCGTTCGATGATACCCTGGACGCGTCGCCGACGTTCTTCGTTCAGGACGCATTTATAAAAGGCTGCGCTGTGATAGGCAGCGGGGTGTATAAAAAGATCGCCGTGAGTGTGTCAGGCGGGTGGGACAGCGACGTCGTGGTGGACTTTATCTCCCGCATACCGCACGACCCTGATGCTGTTTACTATGTGTTTTTCAATACCGGCATGGAGTTCCAGGCGACAAAGGACCACCTGGACGAGCTGGAGAAAAAATACGGCATCACAATCCACCGGGAAAAGGCGGTCGTGCCGGTGCCGCTGGGTGTACGCAAATACGGCCAGCCATTCCTCGCCAAGCAAGTGAGCGAATACATAGAACGCCTACAGCGTCACAACTTCAAATGGGAGGACCGCCCCTTCGAGGAGCTTTATGCGGAATACCCGAAGTGCAAGGCCGCCCTGCGATGGTGGTGCAATGCGTGGTATGAAGGCAGTCGTGTAAATATTTCGCATTGGTCATACCTCAAGGAGTTTATGATTGCAAATCCGCCTACATTTAAAATTTCGCCAAGGTGCTGCGAAGGCGCAAAGAAAAAAACAGCAAAGATGTTTCAGAAAAATTACGATGCCGATCTGAGCATTCAAGGTGTAAGAAAAGCAGAAGGCGGAGCGCGTAGCACGGCAATAAAGAGCTGTTTTTCGCAGAATATCGGCGACGTAGATACCTACCGCCCGATTTTCTGGTTTAAAGCTGCCGACAAAAGCGCGTACTGTGATGCATTTGGAGTGACCCCGTCAAGATGCTACACGCAGTACGGCCTCCCTCGCACCGGGTGCGCGTGCTGCCCGTTCGGGTCCAACTTCGAGAATGAACTGGCCGCGGCGGAGGCCTACGAGCCGAAACTGTACAAGGCCGCCGTGAAGGTGTTCGGAGATTCGTATGAGTACACCAGGGCCTACCGACGTTTCAAAGAACAGATGGTCGAAAAGACAAAATGCTAAACCAAAGGAGGGGCGAGCATATGACCGTCCAATATGACAAGGCGCTGGACATCGCCCTGGGAAACAGTCGAAAGACTAAGACATGGAAGAACCGACCGATGCAGTGGTCGGAGCTGCTGGAACGACTGGCCAAAGAGACCAGGACACCGGAAACTGTGGCCGAATATAAGGCCATGAGCCGGAACCAGCAGAGCGAGATAAAGGACGTGGGCGGCTTCGTGGGTGGTTACTGTAATAATGGTAACCGGTCAGAAATCCGCTTCCGCTCCGTCCTTTGTCTCGACGCCGACTTCGCTGACAACGAGCTGTGGGATGACTGGGGTCTGCTGTACGGCCACGCCGCTGCAGTGTACTCCACCCATAAGCACACGAAGGAGAAGCCTCGGCTGCGTCTGGTGGTGCCTTTGTCCCGCACCGTCACGCCGGACGAGTACCAAGCCATCGGGCGCAGAGTGGCAGCCACGCTGGGCATCGACAAGTTCGACGACACCAGCTACCAGCCGCAGCGGCTGATGTACTGGCCGAGCTGCAGCCAGGACGGCGACTACTTCTTCGACTATGTGGACGCCGCCTTCATGGACCCCGACGAGGTCCTGGCGACGTACCACGACTGGCGAGACGTAAGCAGCTGGCCGATAAGCAGCCGAGAGCCGGAGGTGGTCAAAAAGGCCGCTGCCAAGCAGAAGGACCCGCTGGAGAAGAAGGGCCTGGTCGGTGCCTTCTGCCGTGCGTATACCATCCAGGAGGCCATCGAGGCCTTCGTCCCGACATACGTCCCATGTGACGAGCCGAACCGCTACACATACACCGAAGGCAGCACCGCGGCGGGCGTGGTCATCTACGAGGACAAATTCAGCTTTTCCCACCATGCCACAGACCCCGCCAGCAGCCAACTGTGCAACGCCTGGGACCTTGTTCGGCTGCATCAGTTCCACGACTTGGACGCCGACTGCGACCCCGACACACCGGCCAGCAGCCGCCCCAGCTATAAGGCCATGAGCCAGCTGGCCACCGAGGACAAGCGCGTCAAGGCCCAGCTGGTGAGCGACCGCATGGCGCAGGCGGCGGAGGACTTCGACGAGCTGCCGGCGGAGACCGATTGGAAGGACAAGCTGCGGGTCACGGAAAAAGGCGCCATCGCCCAGACCATCGAGAATGTGGTCATCATCCTGACCCATGACCCGAGGCTGGCCGGTCGCTTGGCGCTGAACGAGATGGAGCACCAGATCGTCACCACCTCCTCCCTGCCGTGGCGCACGGTGCGAAACGTCAGCCAGTGGACCGACTCCGACGACGCCGCCCTGCGCTACTACCTGGAGCGCACCTACGGCCTGACGGGCAAGGACCGCATCTTCGACGCCGTCAATGTGGTGGCTGGGCAGAACGCCTTCCACCCGGTCCGGGAATACCTGGACGGCTGCAGCTGGGACGGCGTCCCCAGAGTGGAGACGCTGCTGGTGGACTACTTGGGCGCCGAGGACACACCATACACCCGAGCCGTCACCCGCAAGACCCTGGTGGCTGCGGTGGCTCGCATCTATCAGCCCGGTCGAAAATTCGACTATATGCTGACCCTCCGGGGCCGGCAGGGCCTGGGCAAGTCCGCCCTCATCTCCAAGCTGGGTGGCAAGTGGTTTTCCGATACATTCACCACCATGCAGGGCAAGGAAGCCTACGAGCAGGTGCTCGGCGTCTGGATCGTCGAGGTCGGCGAGCTGGCCGGCATGAGGAAGGCAGAAGCGGAGACCATCAAGCTGTTCATCTCCAAGACCAGCGACCGCTTCCGCCCCGCCTATGGCCGACGGCTGCAGGAGTTCCCGCGGCAGTGCATCTTCATAGGCACCACCAACGAGACCCAATTCCTGCGGGACACCACGGGCAACCGGCGCTTCTGGGTGGTAGACACCCCGAACGACGCGCCGAGGGATATGTGGGACGAGCTGACACCGGAGACGGTGCAGCAGGTTTGGGGTGAAGCGGTGGAGCTTTACAGGAAGGGCGAGAAGCTCTACCTGCCCAGAGAGCTGGAGGCCGCTGCCCGAGAAGTCCAGGAAACCTACGAGGAGGAGAACCCTCGCGTCGGTATCGTGGCCGCATACCTCGACCGGCTGCTGCCGGAGGGCTGGGACGACCTCGACCTCTACACCCGCCGCCAGTGGCTGGAGACGGACGCGAAGGGCACCGTCCGGCGCACGACCGTCTGCACCCTGGAGCTGTGGGCGGAGGCGCTGGGCCAAAACCCGGACAAGTTCGACCGTTACGCCAGCAAGGAACTGCGCGACATCATGGCCAAGCTGCCCGAGTGGCGCAACAAGGGCAACACCCGGCGCACCTTTAAGAACTACGGCCAGCAGCGATATTTTGAGAGGAAGGTGGACGCATGACCGAGCTGGAGAGAGACATCGAGCGGGCACTGGTCGGTATGGTCAAGCGTCAAAAAGGCCTCTGCCTCAAGTGGGTCTGCCCCGGCTTCGCTGGCGTCCCTGACCGCATCATCCTGCTGCCCGGTGCCAAGGTCATTTTCGCAGAGACGAAACGGCCACGCGGCGGCAGGGTGGCGCCTCTGCAGGAATGGTGGGCCAAGCAGCTGAAGCGGCTGGGCTTCCCTCATGCGTACATCTACCGCCGGGAGGACATCAAGCTGCTGGAAGAATACATCGAGGAGTGGAGTAAATGAGACTGAACTATATCGACAACAAAGACAACATAGAAGGACTCCGCGGCCTGCCCGGCGACTGCATTGACCTGACGGTCACTTCACCGCCCTATGACAATTTGAGAACATACAACGGCTTCTCATGGGACGCTGAGGCACTCATCGCGGAGATGTACCGAGTGACCAAGCCCGGCGGCGTTGTGGTGTGGGTTGTTGCGGATTCCACCATCAACGGCAGCGAGACCGGCTCATCCTTCCGCCAGGCGCTGGCGTTCATGGCCGCGGGCTTCAATCTGCACGACACCATGATATGGAAGAAGGCAGGTGTGGCCTTCCCAGATAAAATCCGGTACTACGCCAACTTTGAGTATATGTTCGTACTAACAAAAGGCAAACCCAAAAGCGTCCACCTCATCGCAGACAAGCCCAACATATACGCAGGCGCGCGAGTGAGTGGGACAGAACGACAGGGGGATGGGAGCACGGTGCCGCTCTCCGCGGTCAAGCGCGGAGAAAATAGGCAAATAAAGCCCTACGGCGTGCGCTTCAACGTGTGGGAAGTGACGGAGGAGAAAAACAACAAAACCGGCCACCCTGCCGTGTTTCCGATTGCGCTCGCCCACGACCACATCATCAGCTGGAGTAACCCTGGCGACGTCGTGCTCGACCCGTTTATGGGCAGCGGCACCACGGCGGTGGCCTGCATCAAAACGGGGCGAAACTACATCGGCTTCGAGATAAGCGCTGAATACTGCGACATCGCCACGCAACGCATCGCCTCCGAAATGGCGACGGAGGCGTGGATGCTATGAACTTCACACCCTACCCGCACCAGCGGGCTGGCATCGACTGGATCATCGACCACCCGGCCTGCGCCCTGCTCTGGGGCATGGGTACCATGAAAACCGTCACCACTTTGACCGCCATCGACTTGCTGCTCCACGACTATCTGGAGGCGGGGCCTGTCCTGGTCCTCGCACCGCCGAAAGTGGCGCTGAGTACATGGCCCAAAGAGGTGCAGAAGTGGGACCACCTGCAACATCTTCGCGTGGTCAAAATCGAGGGGACACCGAAGCAACGAATGAAAGCTCTGGCCACCCCTGCGGACATCTATACCATCAGCAGAGACCTGACCGTCTGGCTGGTGGAAACCGTGGGCAAGCAATGGCCCTTCCCTGTCGTGGTCATCGACGAGCTGAGCGGCTACAAGAGCGCCAAAGCGAAGCGGTGGAAGGCTCTCCGGCGCGTCCTTGGCCGCATCCGCCGTATCATCGGGCTGACCGGCACACCGCGCCCGAACGGCCTGGAAGACTTCTGGCCCGAGGTCTATCTGCTGGACCAAGGTGATCGGCTGGGGCGTACTCTGTCCGCCTTCCGTGCCCGGTACTTGCTGCCTGATAGGATGAACGGCCACATCGTCTACAGCTACCGGCCCCGAGACGGCGCGGAGGACGAAGTCTACAGCAAGCTGGCAGACATCTGCATGAGCTTCCGCAAAGACGCCGCGGCGCTCGGCCTGCCGGGGCAGATATACGAGGACGTCCTCCTGGACGCACCGCCTGCCCTGCTGAAGCAGTACAAAGCCTTCGAGCGGGACAAGGTGCTGGAGTGTCTGGACGCCGATGGCGACATCGTGGCCGGCACCGCGGCGGCGCTGACCAACAAGCTGCTGCAGTTTGCGAACGGCGCCATCTACGACACGGACAAGCAGGTGCATCACATCCACGACATCAAGCTGGACGCTCTGGAGGAAATGGTCGAAGCGGCTGGCGGCGATCCTGTTCTGGTGCTCTACGCCTACCAGCACGACGCCGACCGCATCCGGCAGCGCATCACCTGCAGAGCCCTGGACACCCCGGAGGACATCGACGCATGGAATCGCGGCGAAATACCTGTGGCCCTCGCCCACCCTGCCAGCATAGGCCACGGGCTGAACCTGCAGGACGGCGGCCACATCCTCATGTGGTTCGGACTGCCGTGGAGCCTGGAGCTGTACCAACAGGCCAACGAGCGACTGAACCGCCCAGGGCAGAAGAACGTCTGCCGCGTGTACCACATCATGCTGCGGGGCACCCACGACGAGCGTGTCCTGCGGTCGCTCAGTAATAAAGAAGCCGGACAGGACGCCGCCATCGAGGCCCTGCGGCTCGAAATTGTAGGAGGTAAAGAATGAAATACCGAGGGACGCACAAGCGGGCCCCCTTGACTCCCTGCCCTGTCTGCGGCATGGACTCAGGCGTCAGAAAAGTGACGGTGAAGGTGCCGGAGAAGTTCTTCGTGGTTTGTGAGAGCTGCGGCTTTAAGACTGGGCCGCACACGAGCCAAGGAGGCGCAACGAAGGAATGGAACTGGAAGGTGAAAAGGTGACACCGTTCAAAGAAAAATTGAGGACTATTCTGAAGGCCCGAAAAATACCCTTGACCCGGTTCGACGCAGACACCGGAATCGACCGGAGGAATTTTTTCTACCGTAAAAACAAGAGCCACCAACATTGTCGATATATCTACATGGCTATCGCGTACTACCTGAACATGACCGTGGAGGAGCTGGTCGACGGCACCGACGCGGAGGTCGACTGGTATGGCGACGCCGGCATTTGAGAGGAGAACAGCATGGCCCTGAAAATTAAGGAAATCGAGCACAGCATCAAGACCCTGGTGGACCGGAATGGCGGCTATTGCCCCTGCGCCGTCCAAAAGACCCCGGACACCCGCTGCATCTGTAAGGAGTTCCGGGAACAGCAGAAGCCCGGCCTGTGCCATTGCGGCAGATATGAAAAAGTGGAGGAGTAAAATATGAAAATCATCCCTGCAAGCGTTGAGTTTATCACGCCCATCGACGGCAATGTCATTCTGAAGCGGCTGGAACAGTGTGGCCGCGTCTGCTATAAGTCCGAGGACAAAATCACCGAGGGCTCTGCGGAGAAGTTCCTGGCGAACATCATCAAGCGCGGCCACGAGGCTGTCCTGGAGCACTGCAGCTTCACGGTCAAGTTCATCTGCGACCGAGGCGTCAGCCACGAGATCGTGCGCCACCGCATGGCCAGCTACTGCCAGGAGAGCACCCGCTACTGTAATTACAGCAAGGACGGCTTCGGCAAAGGGATCACCGTCATCCGCCCCTGCTACCTGACGCCCGGCAGCAGCGGAATGTTGTTCTGGGAACACGCCTGCCAAGTCGCGGAAAATTGCTACCTCGAGCTGCTGGCGCGTGGCTACACACCCCAGGAGGCCCGCGCCGTCCTGCCGAACAGCCTCAAGACCGAGGTGGTGATGACGGCCAACATCCGCGAGTGGCGCCACTTCCTCAAGTTGAGAACGTCCGCGGCGGCACATCCTCAGATTCGTGAGGTGGCCACCATGCTGCTCATCGAACTGCAGGACCTGGTGCCTGTTCTGTTCGACGACATCGGAGAGGAGGCAGAGGCATGACAAGAGAGGAAATTCTGGCCCAGGCACAGAAGTGCGTCTGCGGCGACCGGGAGCAGGACTACGGCAGCCCGGAGCGTAACTTCGAGACCATCGCCCAGCTGTGGACCGCATATATTCTTGCTACCCCCGGAGATGCTCTTGACAAGTTCACGCCGGTCGACGTCGCCGCCATGCTGGCCCTGCTGAAAATCGCCCGCATCGCCTCCGGCAATGCCAAGGAGGACAACTGGGTCGACCTGGCCGGCTACGCAGCCTGTGGCGGTGAGCTTGAGACGGAGGGCTGACAATGGCTAATTTGAGCTACATCCAATTATGTGTACCCCGTGAGGAGCTGCTGGCCGGACTGGCCGAGGAAGCCGCAGAGCTGGCCCAGGCGTCCCTGAAGTACCGTCGGGCGCTGGACGGAACCAACCCCACGCCGGTGATGCCGAAAGCTGCATATGACGGCCTGTTGGAGGAAGTGGCGGACGTGCTGCTGTATCTGGCCACGCTGGACATCCTCGAAGCCGTCGAGGTCGACCGGCGAACCAACATCCACCACAGCATCACCAAAAAGCTGGACCGGTGGGAGAAGCGGCTGAGAAGCACAGAATGACACCATAAACCCAAGGGAGGCCTTTACATGACAAAGGAACGTCTCAGAAACTATCAAAATATCAAAAAAGAGCGCGAACAGCTCCGGCACCAGCTGGAAGAAATCGAGGCCACCCTGTACTACCCGAAGATCCAGCAGCTGACCGATATGCCCGGCGGCGGTGGTCCGAAGGAAGGGAACCCGCAGGAGGACATGATGATCCACCACATCGAACTGCAGGAGCGGTACAGGGCCAAGCTGGAGGAGCTGGCGGCGGAGCAGCTGGCCATCGAGGAGGCCATCGAGCCGCTGGAGCCCACGGCCCGGATGCTGCTGCGCTACAGATACATCGACGGACTCAAGTGGGAGGAGGTCTGCATCAAGATGAACTACAGCTGGGTGCAGACCCACCACTACCACGGCGAGGCGCTGCAGAAGCTGCGGGAGTTGGCGGACGCATGAACCATATACACGAAGCCATGGCCATCGCAAGAGTCAAAAAGGGGTGGTCGCAGAAGATGCTATCCACCCGGTCCGGCATACACGTCAACTGCATCCAGGCCTATGAAGCCGGGCGCGTGATGCCGGGGCTGCTCAACCTGATAGACCTCGCCGATGCTCTGGAAATCAGCCTCGACGAGTACGTCGGCCGGACGGTAAAGCCCGAATAAAAAACCGTAAAAATTTAATGAATTTGGGTATTGCATTCCGGGATTTACTGTGGTAGATTGATGCCATCCAAAAATAGATTGAGACTGTTCGACACCCGGCAACTCCACATTTTTTATAAAAAAGGAAGGGTACTCTATGGAGGACGACATCGATCTGGGATCACTGGCTCCCCTGCGGGAGATGACGAAGGCACTGGTTGACGCATGCCAAGATGTAGGCCTGCTAGACTTGGTCTACAAACTACTACTGGCCGTATAGGAGGGTGAGATGACCAACGCCGAAAGAATACGCGCCATGAGCGACGAGGAGATGGCCGAGTTTATCACCGAAACGATTGAAAACGGCCACGAATGGTTTGACCGACGACAATGCGACCTGTGCAAAAAGGAGAACAATGGTCAATGCATCAACCCGGGCGACGAGCCCTGCGAAAGAGCCGGGTATGCAGTTTTGGACTGGCTGAAGGACGCCGCAAAGTCCGAATAGAACCGAACGCAACAGAGTGATATAATGATAGCGTGAAAGACCAGGCAAAGCTGCCTGGTCTTTTTCTGTGTGCCGGTATAGGAGACGCTGGCGCAGGTGGGTGGGCGGGACCAATAAGTCTATTTTTCCATTTTCATATATGGAGGTTTTGATACATGATTAAAGCGAATTTTTCAGCGTATAGCAAATATGTCACGGACAGCCTGAACCAGTGGGACCTGAACCAGGTGCTGCAGGTGACCGGTCTGAACCTGACCACGGCGCCGGAGGTGCACTTCTCCAACGCCAACATGGACCGGGCCATCGTCCGGCAGTCTACCATGACCAACCACGTCGTGAGCGTGGACATCCCCAACAGCCTGCTGCAGGACCCGCTCCGCATCTATGCCCATATCGGCATTTATGAGGGTGAGACGTTCAAGGTCGTGGAACTGGTGGAGATTCCTGTCAAGCCCCGCAAGCGTCCTCTGGACTATCAGATCGACACTGGAGATGATGAGGTCTACAGCTTCAAGCGGCTGGAGAATATGCTGGGCAATGCTGCGACCAAGGCGGAAGCGAAGAAGGCCAACGACGCCGCGAACGCCCGCATCGACAATATCATCGCCAACGCCAACCAGACCGAAGGCAACAGCGAGCTGGTCGACGTCCGGGTGGATATTTATGGGAAAATCCACACCAGCGCTGGCGAAGCAATCCGCAACGAGTTGAAAACGGCGACCGAGAACATCAAGCCGGAAAAGCTGGGCGCTTTTGAGCCCATCGACCTGGAGGACGTGGTCATCCCGCTGAGCGCAGACAATACGGAACTGCTGGAAGGCAAGATTTACGACTCCTTGGGTGGACTGGTATCCGGCAGCACCGGCGGAACCGATTATGATACAATTTATTTTCCCGTCGGCGCGATGAAAGCCTTCACTTTTGAAAAATACGCGATCGGCGTATATGGCGGCGCGTTTGTCGACATCAATAAAAAGTGGATTTCTTCTTTTAAGACGGACCACCCCAATAATCTGGAGGCTAAGGCCGTGCCCGAAAATGCGGGCTACGTGGCCATCACGGTAAAAGCATCGGAACGATACTGGAGCATAACCGGGTACAGGGATCGGTACTACATGAACGGCCTGAAGGTCAAATCTTCGCAGGTGGAGCCGGACGGTTTTGAAGCGAGTCATTGGTATGGCAAGAAACTCGGCGTCATCGGAACGTCGGTATCTTTCGGCCAGTATGCCGATAAGGCATACCCGCATGAAGCGGCCAAACGATTGGGCCTCACCCTGAAGAATTTCAGCGTGCCCGGTCTGGCTTTGCATACTGCCGCAGACGGTAGCAAACTGACCTACGGGTCTTTCGTCCTCAGCAAAGCAGAATACGCCGCCCAAGGCACGACCATCCCCACGGCCCCGGTGGATTATACGCCTGGTGGGTCGTATAACGACTATTTCCGCACGTTTGAAAATGTTTTCACGGCAGAAAATGCGGACGTGGACCTGTGGGTCTACGCGGTAACACCCAATAACAGCGACTTCAGTCGGTCCGACTGGGATGCGTTCGACACGACCGCATGGGCATACAAGGATGGGTCCACGTTTGCTGATCACCGATCCACTTTCCTGGGAGCTTTACTGTTTGTTATGAACAAAATGTACGAGCTTAATCCAAACGCCCGTATGGTCCTGACGCTGGACAGTCTTTTCAACTATGGAGCGGGTAAAGCGGCGTTTGACCAATTACGCAACACCTGGAACCTCCCGGTCATTGACTTGTGGGGCAATGTGAACACCAGCCCCAAGTCCCTGACAAAACTGAAATCTAAAGACGGCACGGACAGTCACCCGTCCGCTTTTGCACACGAAATCATGGGCAAAATGCTGGCCGGACACCTTCACACCATCGCATAAAATCACACCACAACAAAAGCCCGGGGCACACCGCTCCGGGCTCTTTTTATTAGACAAGAATTAGACAACTTTAAGACACTAAAGCGCGTTTGTCTACAGACCTGGGGTCTGGGGAGCGCCCCGATTAGACAACTTTAAGACACTAAAGTGGGTCTGTCTAATGCTTGTCTAACCCGCAAACCCTTGCGGCGCAAGGCTTTCAGCCCTCTATTAGACAGCTAGACAACTAGACAAGGTTTTTATAAAAGTGTCAAATAAGGCTAAACAGTATATAGATATATAATATTATAGCCTTATTTAGGGGTTTTATAGAAAAACGTGTCTTGTCTGTCTTTCTGTCTAATGGCCTGAAAAGTCCGAATAGAACCGAATATACTATAGTGCTATAATGATAGTGTGAAGGACTGGGCGGAAGGCCTGGTCCTTTTATTATGCACATGGCTGGGAGGGCGTGGGATGCTGACCCAGAAACAGTTCTATAAATCCAAGGCATGGCAGAGAGCACGGCAGGCCTATATAGACTATAGGCTGGCAATAGATGGCGGGCTGTGTGAGGTGTGTGGTGAGGAGCCTGGGCTGATAGTCCACCATAAGATATGGCTGGATGATAAGACCTGCAACGACCCAGACATCAGCCTCAACCCGAAGCTGTTCAAGTATGAGTGCCAGACCTGTCACAACAAAGAGCGTGATCCGCGTAAAGCTGTGGGAGGTCGATGCCTTTATGGAGAGAACGGCGAGATTATAAGGAATACGAACTACTAGAGAGTAATTACAAAGTAATTGAGAGTAATAGACCCCGAGCGACCTCCCCCCATTCCGACAAAAATCGGAGGGCCCTGGGAGACCGAGCAGCGGGGTCA